>Ga0181560_10006216_pt1 | contig 10467 bp, 7 predicted proteins | sample 011ome_20_FD_133751 | JGI IMG/M metagenome (GOLD analysis project Ga0181560, IMG submission 133751) | Coastal salt marsh microbial communities from the Groves Creek Marsh, Skidaway Island, Georgia - 011509CT metaG (megahit assembly) | ecosystem: Environmental > Aquatic > Marine > Intertidal zone...
GGACTGCTAGGGATTTCTCTCACGCTTATGTCCGTCTAAGGCCACACCTTGAGCGTCACGCGGCCAGATACTTGAGAGACTCTTCACAGGTTGAGGAGGTTGTTCAAGACGCCTTTCTCTACCTCATGACTGCACTGCCAGAGCTGGACTCCGAAATAGGGGTGCTCAGATTCTTGAAGTGGAAGACCAAGATGTTAGCGCTGGACGTTATCAGGTTAAATTCCAAGTATTCAGTTTCCTCTATCCAGGACTTCGAGCTCGATCTTGAAATTGGGGGCCAAGATCAAGTCTCTTTGAGGCTTGAACGGGCTGATGACGCATCCATTGTGAGTATGGCATTGTCAAAGTTGAGCCCAAGACAACGCCAAGCAATTGTTGAGACACAACTTCTCGAGAAGCCTGTCGAAGAAGTCGCATCAGAAATGGGGCTGTCAAATAATGCCTTCAGGCAACTTCTGCACCGAGCCAGGGCGGCCTTCAAGAGTGCACTAGTAGGAGAGGCGGAGATTCGTGGCCTGCCCGTATCCGCCATCCTGTCGATTGCAGCACGAAAAGCCGCTCGCGAATCGGGAAAACTTATCGCAGGAGCTTCCGCGTTGATAGTTGCAATTTTTGGTCTGGCTTCGATTCCTCAGTCTCCTGAGGTTCCGACCGCTCTAAGCGAGAGAGGTGGCTCTCTGATTGCAGAAGCTCCTAAGTCACCATCCGGAATCGATCAGACAGGGCAATTCGACGAGGCGAATTCCGCTGACACGCCAAGTGTCGATTTGACGGAAGAAGTTGCAGCTTCTCAAATTGCGTTCGAAGAGGACGTGGAGCAGGAAGTGGAGTCCGGCGAGTCACAGCTGAGCCAATCCTCAGATGCTCCCACACCTGTATCAGCGCAGGCAGACTCCGCAGAGACAGCCCTTGCCTCCGCGGTGGAGGAATTCCTCGTGCTGCAAACGTTAGAGATCGACAGAGGCTATCAGGTAGAGCCAGGCGAGGAACTCGTCGTGAAGTCCGGGGGAATCAAAGCAACATTTGGCTTAGACATGAATTCTGACAACCCGGTGCAGTTCGTCTATCTCACAGTCCAACTTCCCCAAGGTGAAGTTGTAGCCGTACCCACTAACGGCCTTTCAGTTTTGGGAACAGGCCCATTTGGGCACTCTATATCTTATGCAGCGACTGATTTCATTGTTGGAGACTTTCAAGGGGCCCACGGAAACGCCGCATCTGCTTCAACCCAGCTCCAAGGTTACGCGCTGCTCCTGAACTTTACGGAGACAGAAGGAGGCAGTTTAGAGGTGACTAACTTCTCATTCGAGGGCAAAAACACGGCCTAAATTATTTGGCAATGCTCGTAACAAAATCACTATTTGTTCGCTACTCTTCTCTAGAGGCTTTGTGAGCTCCTGCTTGGTTGGAACTCCCACAGTCTCAAAGTGGCCTGAAATTCAGGTTGCTAAACCAAGAAGAAAGAGATCAATGTCTAAGAACAAAGACACTAAAAAGGGTCTTGCTCTCGGCGCAATCTTTGGATTGATTGCAGGTTTGTTCTCGGTAATGCCGGCTTCGGCTGCCCCGAGCACCTCTGCTTTCACATTCAACGCGGCAGGAGCAGGTACATCTTTTGTAACGTTCGTGGACGAGGACTTCACATTGCTCGTGCAGAGAGACTCTTCAGTCATCTCCGCAACGGACTTTGCGCAGTTGAAATATGACATTAGTTTCAACTCTGGAGTTTCTCACTCCTTTGAGGTTCTGGCCGGCACAGGCTCCGCAGCTGTTGCTATGTCAGCATCCTCTCGTACCGCGAATGCAACCAGTTATGTGGGGCAGAACATCTACTACGGTGGTTCGGTGTTGGCTACAGCCAATGTCATTAACCAGTACGTTACAGATGCTTCAAGCCAAACAGTGATTGCAACCCAATCCTTTGTTGTCAAGCCAGCATCCGTCAGTGCTTCGATCGATAACCAGATCAGCCTGAGGATTATTGGCGAAAATGGATTCAATGTGGGCTCAATGTCAGCAACAGTTGTTGCAACAATCCGCCCATTCTTGGACCTCAACAACAACAACGTTTGGGACTCAGCATCGGAGCCTTCGGCGACGCAGACTGTGACCTTCTCAAAGTACTCTGACCTCACGCCGTCAGTGACGGTGACAAAGGGAATCGGAAGCGACAACCACGTCACAGCTTCGGTTGTGATGCCAGCAATGAACTATGGCCAGCTTGGCGGCAAGTTCGTAATGAAGTACACCTATGCGGGTATGGCTGGTGCAACCTCCGGAATTTCCTATTCTGCTGAGGCTGCTGGAATTGAGCGCACAGTTACCGATGCAAACTACGCATCTGTTCTGAGCTCCTCTCTTGCCGTTACCGCTGCGCAGAAGGGTGCCTCTTGGTCTGTCCAGGTGGCTTATGTCAAGGATGGTCTAGTGTGGACAGACACCAATACCGATACGCAGGACACTGATGCAGTGACTGGCCGCATCTGGGGTCTGAACACTTCAGCTGCTGCGACACGCACGATCGACGATGTTGGAATCTACACCCACGCAACCGCCAATCAAACCGCAGCTGGTGCGGCCCGACCTAACTCAACGTATGTAGTTACGGTAACCGCACACACCGCTTCTGCAGTGTCAGTTTCAGGTGCCGCCATTCGTTTGGACTTTGGCGGAACTAGTCTGTCGACAGTAAAGACTCTTGCTGTAAATGGTGGAACTCCTTCAACTGGCTCACATGCCTCGGTTACGGTTACCACCGGTGCAGATGGCACCGCAACTGCGACCTTGGTCGCGGCTGGTTTTGCAGTTGGGGACACTATCGCAGTGACCGCTTCACAGGAGGGAACGACTGCTGAAGGCATCGTCTTGACGATGACTGCACCAACCTGGACTCTCACCAACGCTTCTGATCTACTGTCGACCGCTCCTGGTTCGGCTTTGGACGTCAAGGTGACTGTGAAGGACCAGTGGCTAGTTGCGTCTACGAGGACTGACCAGCAGGTATGGTTCACTAAGGCTGCGCCATTCGACGACGCAAACACAATCTCCAAGATTGCTGTAGTGGGCGGCGTTGCTACCGCAACTATCACTCCTTCACCAGCTACAAAGACTGGCTCCATGACAGTTACTCCGACGCTACGCACGTTGAACCAGAACACTGGGCTCTACGATGCAACTTCAGCGACCGCAACGGATGTAACCGTCTATGTAACAGGAGACGCTAACGGCTTCAGGACCGGCCTGGCCGCTTCATACAGTGCTTCGATTTCCTACGGGGCTGACCTTTCGTGGTCAGCAGCAATCGATGCCGCATATGTAGTTGTCACTGGTTCAGAAGTAGTTGTCTCCGGTGCTGGCCTGATGTTCCAGGACGTGAATGACACCACTAACACTGCAAGCGACTCACTGGCCCTAACTGGTGATTCAAATGGCCGTGTTCAGTTCAAGGTAACCTCTCGCATGGCAGGAACGTATACCGTAACCCTAACTGCAGGCTCTGCAACCACAACCTCTTTGATTGTGGTCAACTCAGCCCGCAGCGACATGGGTACAACGATTACTTGGGACACCACTGCAATTGCAGCAGGTCGGACCAAGATTGTTGTCGGTACTCTTACCGACGCAAACGGTAACCCTGTTTACACGGATGGTCCAGGAAATGAAGCCGGTGCTACATACACCACTGCTTCGCTACTTGTCACCTACGCTGGCACCGCTGGTATTCCAGTGGGCTCAATGCCAACGGAAACCGACGTAGACGGTAAGTTCCGTGTATCGATCCTGACCTCTGGTTCAGACAATGGCTCATTCAATCTGACAGCTGTTTACAGTCCATACGGAACTGCAACTGCAACTGCGGACAAGGTGACCAGCGTCAACAGCATCGCCGTTGGAGACAACGTAGTTGCTGCGGACCAGAAGATCACAGTCGGTTCATTCAAGGGATACATCGCGATCTACACCAAGGGCTACATGGGCCAGAAGCTATCTGCGAAGGTAGCTGGCAAGTGGCTTGTAGTTGACCCAATCGCCGCATGGCAGGGTAACGACTACAGCCGCGTTGTGCGCCTTACCGGTGCCGGATACACCATCCTCGTGCACCTGTACATTGACGGTGAATTCGTGAGAAGCGAAACTATCGTTACCAAGTAACTCTGGTAGAACCAATGCGGGTGGAAGGGATACCTTCCACCCGCATTCATTTATCGTAAAGTGTCGAAAGCTTAGGGAGTCGGGTGCTTTCTATTTGCGATCACACGGGCTAGCTTCTTCGCAGCCCAACGGGAAGTACTTGGCCACCATTTTTCGAGGAGCCCCGACACTACATTTAGTCTTAGCAATGAGTAATGCTGCAAGCGTCTCGTCCTGGTCCACGGGCGTGGTGCTGCAAGAGCCTTGAGGGATTCGTCTAATAGATGTTTACCAGCTGAGATCTCCCAGTCGCTAAAGATTGACCATCCAAACGTATGAGTTGCACTTTGGTCGATGCCAGTGTTTTGCACTAGGTTCTCCGAAGGGTTTATACATTTGTATCCTCTCAGCCACATGTAAACGGACCATTGGGCATCCCACATGTTTCGATCGGCAATGGAAGCCTCCACTCGTTTGGTCCAGTGTGATCGAATAAAAGGACTCCTTGAGTAACTGGAAATCGCCTCAGTTATCTGCTTATGGGGAAAGTTGGAGAGTTGAACGTCAAATCCTTCCCAGCGATCGCGCCACGTTGCCCACCCCCACGTAAGAGGCACGTTTGAAACTTCAGCGAATAAGTGCCCTTTACCGTACTTAATGTAGGCATTCCCTGAGATCATTCCTATCTGCTTATTGTGTCCATGTAGTCTGAGGGCAGCGGCCATAAACTCGTAAAACACGGAGGCTGGGTAGCAATCATCTTCGAGCACTATCACCGATGGATGTTCTGCGAATGCGCGACCAACTCCTTTTGAGAGGTTTTTCGCTATCCCTAGGTTGTCTCTTTCTACGACAATATGAATTTCTGTGGCGCCGTGGTTCAGTCGTGACAGAGTCAAACTCAAATTTCGAATTTCTTTGCTGTTTGGCTTATATCTTCCACCGTCTACTTGCACAAACAAGCAGCAAGGCTCATTGCGGAGAATGCGCTCGGAGATTTCGGCAACATTGGCTAAACGGGCAAAACCTATGATGAGGACGGGAGGGTGGTTTTCATCCAGGTGGGTCATGAGAGCCCTCCTCTGAGGCAGTACAAATTAGGGCAGAAGCACCATCGAGGGGTCCGAGCAAGGCTGGCTCCAATTGTTCAAGAAAGTCTTCCAATATAACCTCTGGTGCAGGCGCTCGAAGTGGGCTGCGGCACGAAATCACGGGGACTCCCAAGAGAGACCTTATCCTTTCCCCATCATCTTTAGAGTCTGTTTTTTGGCAGCTCTAGCGTATTCTCCAAGTCGATCCGAAGCCCAGGACATGAAAGCTGTAGGACTAAATCTTGACGAGCGGGTGTTATTCAGCAGCCTAACCACTAGGTCACTCCAATTGCGAACGAACAAATTTGCTCGCTTAGAGTGCAGATGTAAGTTTTGGACTGGCACCCCTTGATCAGCTAGCTCTTCGGATTGAGACTTGGAGATCAGTAGGAGTTCATCCCGAAACTCAAACCTAAATTTACTTGGGTCAACTAGATGAGTGCCTTGGCGTTTCCTGAAGTAGGTGACTCCACGATTATTCCGAGGATCTGTTCCTCCGAGCCACATGCCTAAAGGGGCAAAGTCAAAGATTTCTGATGTGCTGCTTACTGGTGCAGTGGGCAGCAATTCAACTTCATCCGGATACGCTCTTCGTATGTTTGCCAAGGCTGACATGTCTGAAATTGTAGGATTTCGTTCAGCTTCCATGCGCAGCAATTCACTAAGTCGCCGGCTGGTCTCGAGTGTCGGGGATTGGACTAAGGCCGCACCATCCTCGCTCGGTGTTACCGTTCCCCAATTCAATTTGGTTTCTGAAAAACTTTTAAGATTAAGATTTGGAGACAGTTTGACATCGCCCTCTATGTGCAACACGCGACGATCGGGGTAGAGCTCGTGGACTGCTTCTATGGCAAAAAGTCGATCGAATGTTTTCGACCAAAACCCTCCACGGAAGCCAGTATCCCCACCCGCCCGAAGGAGCGAATCCGCCAAGGTCAACTGGATCGCATTTTTCAGCGGAATTTGACGACGACAAGTCGTCGCGAGTGCAACGTCTATGCCGGAAAAATCGCCCGCTGTCTGGCGTACGTTCTCAATTAGATATTGAGGAACTCTCCTACCCAGGTAGACAAACAGAAAAAGGAATTGCCGTTTTGGCTGCGTTACGTAAAAGTCGTTGGATGACATATGCAAGCTAGAATCTACAGTACGTTGAGCGTTGCGACTAATCCCTCCGGTGATGCAAAGAGGAGCCCACCATGACTTCCGTTCCACTGGCATCAACAGGCTTGAGACCTAAAGACATAGACGCTGCAATGAGTGTGCTGGCGTCAGGTAGGTACACCATGGGCTCTGTCGTCCAGCAATTCGAATCCAAAATGGCTGAATATCTGGGGAGTAAGCAATTTGTCATGGTCAACTCAGGCAGTTCGGCCAATCTGATTGCAATAGAGGCCCTCCTGAGACCTGCAAAAGGTGAGCCACGACTTATGCCCGGAGATAAAGTCCTAGTTCCTGCTATTGCTTGGCCCACGACCGTCTGGCCCCTAATCCAGCTTGGCCTTAAACCGATTTTTGTTGATGTTGACCTAGACACACTGGGCCTTTCGCCTAACGATGTTGCTCGGGCGCTAGAAACCGAGCGAAACGTCAAGGCTGTTTTCCTAATCAACCCTTTAGGTCGCAAGGTGGACTCGCAAGATCTGATTTCAATTCTGCAGGCACATCCGTCGAGACCTTTGCTTCTGAGCGACACATGTGAAGCTTTGGGTTCGAGAGATCAATTTGGCCATGCAGGCGCTCAAAGCCTTCTTTCGACATTCAGCTTCTATTTCAGCCATCACATAACCACCATGGAAGGCGGCGGAGTTGCAACAAACGACATTGCCCTTGCGGAGGACCTCAGAAGCATTCGGGCACATGGTTGGTCGCGCGGTAGATCTGACGAAGCTGAATGGCTGGCGGGGGTTCATAAAACAGACTCGAAATTTTTATTTGTAACTTCAGGCTACAACGTCCGCCCTATGGAAATACAGGCAGCCATTGGCTTGAGCCAACTTGAAGACGTTGGACACTTTATCCAACGTCGTCGCGAAATTGCACAACACATATCAGAGAATCTAGAGGGCGCACTTGCCCTTTCAATGCTTGGTCATGACCTCGAGGACGAGCGAGCAAATTCATGGATGCTGATGCCATTCAGGGTGAAAGACGGGGGAAGCGGCGCCAGAAAAACTGCGCTTGACCACTTGGCCTTCAAGGGCATTGAGACACGTCCCGTGCTGACGGGAAATTTTAGTAGGCAGCCATCTATACAAAGGTTTATGCCTGAACTTAATCCCGATAATTTTCCTGTTGCAGATTTGATATCAGAAGAGATGTTTTTGATTGGATGTCACCACGACTTCACTGATGACCAGGTCGAATACATTTCATCTGTTTTGCTTGAGACCGACAAGCTAATCGCTAAAGAATTCCTGACGGGGAACTCTTGACTCTTTTCGCAACGGGCAGGTTTGGAACAATAGGGCAGTTTCTATCTGATGAAGTAAAACCAATTTCTTATCGAGACTTCCTGCGAAATGGCGATCTCGCAGGTGTTACGGGGAAAGACGTTGATTTAATTCACCTGGGTGGTGTCATTGGGCCGGCACTTGTTGCCGAGGACCCAACAAGTGCGAAAGTTGCAAACGTTGAAAGTCTCGAGAAATTCGTGGTGAGTCTTGCGGAAGTTGCTAGACCGTCGCACCTAACATACATCTCAACCTCACACGTTTACGGAAGGGTTAGATTCGGGGAGCTAATTACAGAGCATTCTCCGTTAGAGCCCTCCACTGAATACGCCCTTCAGAAACTGCAGGCCGAGGGAGAGATCTCACGGATCTGCCTTTCACTTGGCATTCCTTTCACTATTCTGAGGCTCTTTTCAATTCTGGGAAATACTGGCCAGCCTTTCACGCTCGCTGGAAGGATCCAAGAGGCTGTCAGCGGTCGTCCTGTTTCGATCAAATTCTCCGATGACAGACGCGACTTCCTCTCACCTTCCGGAGCGGCTCAGGCTATCGAAAAGGTCTCGCGACTGCGGACTCCTGGCATTTTCAACCTTTGCACTGGTCAGGCCCTATCTGTCAGAGAAGCGGTAACGCGTATTCTCAATGACCACCAAGTACCACTCGACAACGTGCATTTCGAAGTTGGAGAGTCAGACACGCCTTGGATAGTCGGAAGTCCAGAGAAGCTCCTGGAGGCTACGGGTCTAGAATTCGTGTTTGGTGGCGGGGGGGCGATTTGAGTTTTCTAAAAAAGATTGCGAAGGCTCTTGATAGACGTGGCCTATGGCTACCTTTCGTAATAGAGAGTCATTGGTACGACCGGCTTGACAAAACAGGCTTTAAATTGGCCTTGTTTCTGAAGGAGCTGTTGGGACGAGGGTCAGCCATCGCCACATTGGAATACCGAAAAAACGCATTGATGGCTCCGAGTGTTGAGCTGGAAGACCCGGACCCTCAAGAGATTGACTTGTTCCTTGCTTGCGCTGGGAAGGATCTCCTCACCCTTCCGCTTGCCATCTCTGCAGCAGCAGCGAATGTAAAGAATCCAATCCGGTCCATTAGCGTTGTCGTTCCAGATCAAGATCGCGAGACAGCGCAGTCTGTGCTGACAGAGGCTCTGAGTAGAGTCACTCTGGATCGAGTCACGATTTCAGTTGACTCTGACTGGGTTAGTTCCGAAACCATTAGTGATTTGCGACAAGTCTTTGGAAATCGTTTTGGTTGGGTCCTGCAGCAGATCATCACGACAAACTTTGTTCTAAAGTCCGCCTCGCGAGGCGTTCTCGTGATTAATTCGGACACAGTGCTTACGAGACCCAAACTATTCCTTGACTCGAATGGTAAACAAATACTGCACAGGAGCTCGGAGTTCAACGAGCCTTACTATACGTATTTGAGGTCACTAGACGAGGATTTGGAAGTAAAGTCTTCTCACGTAACTCATCACATGCTCATGCAGCCAGACCTAATGAGGGCAGTGATGCGACACATTGGCTTCGAGTCAATCGATGAACTGGGACGGTCAGTGATTGATTTCTCCTCCAAAACAGGGCAGCTACAGTTCTGCCTTGAGTTTGAGCTTTATGCCCAGTTTGTCAAGTCGCTTTTTCCCGAGCGCATAATTGAGATCAAGTTCTCCAACATCTCCGTTTCAAGGACAGACGAAGTGGCCGTCCTTGAGCGGCAGGCAAATCAGATTGGCCGTTCAAAGATGTTCAATTCGGTCTCTTTTCACGATTACCTTGGCTAGGCTGGCTAAGGAGGCACATGATGAAGCGCGCGCTAATAACTGGGATCACAGGCCAGGATGGTTCGTATCTGGCAGAGTTTTTGCTGCAGATGGGGTACGAGGTTCATGGAGTCATCAGGCGATCGAGCTCTTTCTCGACTAGTCGAATAGAGCACCTCTACAAGGACACGCACGAGGCAAATTCTAGGCTGAAGCTGCATTATGGAGACTTGGTTGACTCCTCTCGTCTGGGACAATTGCTTGCAGAGGTAGATCCTGATGAGATTTACAATCTTGGTGCTCAATCGCACGTCCGAGTGAGCTTTGACATGCCTGAGTTCACAGGTGATGTTACCGGTCTAGGGGCAATGCGTCTCTTGGAGGCGTGCCGCATCCACGCTCCCGCAGCTCGAATTTACCAAGCCTCTTCTTCTGAGATGTTCGGTGCAACGCCACCTCCTCAGAGCGAAAATACGCCATTTTATCCCCGGTCTCCCTATGGCGTCGCCAAGGTTTACGCATTCTGGGCGACCAAGAATTATCGCGAAGCATATGGGCTATTTGCAAGCAATGGAATTCTCTTCAATCACGAGTCCCCAAGGCGAGGAGAGACCTTTGTTACCAAGAAAATCACCCGCGCTGTGGCAAGAATAGCAAGGGGTTTGCAGGACAAGGTTTATCTCGGCAACCTCGACGCAGTTCGCGACTGGGGTTATGCTCCGGAGTACGTTGTCGGGATGTGGAAAATGCTGCAAATTGACACTCCGGACGATTTTGTTCTGTCGACAGGAGCACCCGCAACCATTCGTGATTTTCTATCCGAAGCTTTTGGCGAGGCCGATCTAGCCTGGGAAGATTTCGTTGAATTTGACCCCAAGTACCTTCGGCCAACTGAAGTTGACACTCTCATTGGTGATTCAGATAAGGCGGAACGGCTTCTTGGCTGGAGAGCGAAGACTGACTTCAAAGAACTTGCAAGGATAATGGTAAAGGCAGACTTGGCTCGAATAGACTCCGGCGACCC
>Ga0181560_10006217_pt1 | contig 10467 bp, 8 predicted proteins | sample 011ome_20_FD_133751 | JGI IMG/M metagenome (GOLD analysis project Ga0181560, IMG submission 133751) | Coastal salt marsh microbial communities from the Groves Creek Marsh, Skidaway Island, Georgia - 011509CT metaG (megahit assembly) | ecosystem: Environmental > Aquatic > Marine > Intertidal zone...
TACGGGCAGACCGAGGGCCACGTTCTCGCGCACCGTGCCAGCCACGAGGGCGACCGCCTGGGGCACGTAGGTGATGGCACCGGGCCACCGCTGGATGGCCTCCTTGGGTCGGGCACCGCCGATGGTGACTTCACCCTCGTCGGGGTCGAGGACCCCAAGGATGACGTCGGAGAGCGTGGACTTGCCCGCCCCGGTCGATCCCACCAGAGCCACCGAGGATCCGCTGGGGGCGATTAGGTCAACAGCAATCAGAGCCGGCTCAGCCGCTCCGGGGTAGGTGACCCAGACGTCTGTGGCATGGATGGAGCCGTCGAAATCCGGATAGCCGGCCTTGATCACGTCGCTGATGTGACGGGCGGTCACGAGGGCCCCCGTGACCGCCGGCTCACGGGCATCCATGCGCTTGAGCTCGTCGGCCATAAAGAAGGTGGGCTGAGCCTGCACAGCGGCGTTGCGCACCGTGATCGCTGCGCCCTGGAGGCGCAGGAGTGAGGGGGTGATCCTCGAGCCTGCGGCGAGGAACACCGCGACAGTGGAGGCGGCTGCCGCCCAGTCCTTGGTCAGGAACTGGACCACGGCGAGGAGGAGAACACCGAGATACAGGGCTGCCTCGAGCACGTACTTGGGAACTTCGACGAGAAAGGCATTCTTGGCGTTCGCCCGCGCCAGACGCTTGACGAGGCGCTCGTAGCGACCGGAGTAGAGGTCGCGACGGTTGAGCACCATCGCCTCTCGGTAGGTCAGCAGGGCCTCTGACACGGTGCTCAGGGTCGCGATATTGGCCTCGGTGATGATCTGGGAGTTGCGGGTTGTCCAGTTGCCGAGCACGCGGTGGAGGAACAGCACGATCACCAGGAAGAAGACCCCTGCCGTCAGGGTGAGGATCGGGTCGAAGATGAGTAGAGAGACCCCGAGGATCGCGAATAGGAAGATCTCCGCAGCGATCGTGATGCCATTACCCAGCAGAGTCACTGTCGCGGCCCCCGTGCCACCGCTCAGAGCGTAGGTCGCCTCCGAGGTTGTCCACTTCTGCACGTCGGTCATCGGGCGCCGCAGGAGCTGACGGGAGAGTCGCCCGGCAAGTTCGGCCTGTCGATTGGCCAGGAAGGTGATGATGCGGCGTGACAGAAGGGCCGAAAGCACGGTCTTGAGCACAAGCACAGCAACAGCGGAGCCGGCCAGGATGACCGACAGCTGGGAGACCGTCAGGTTCTCGCCACCGAAGGCATTGATCACCGTCTGGGCCCAGCCAGGGATACCGGTCGTTCCGATACCGGAAACCGCTACGGCGGCGACCAGCCCGATCAGGGCAATGCCGATGAGGTCGAGCAGGCCGAGCGAAACCTGGATGGCTGCGGCGACGAGCAGGAGGATTCTCTTGTCCGGCGGAAGCAGATCAAGGGCCTGCCGGATCGCGTGAAAAAGACCCGGGCTCTCGAACTCGGCCACACTGAAGCCGCGCTCAGAGGCAGGTTCGTCGCCTGCTACCTCGGGCTCGGTCATCCCGCCAGCCTACTTTCCTGCACCCGCACTTCAGGGCCCCCGTGCTCAGCGTCACCTATGGTGGGCCCGTGCGAGCGTCGACCGTGTTGCTTTCGTGGGGTCCCCCACGCATGGGCACGACATGGCTATTCAACGTGCTGCGCAATATGGCCGAGGAGGCCGGACAGAGCCTCGGGGTCGTGGCCGACGGAGTTGACCTGCCGGCCACCTCGTGGGCGGGCCCGGTCGTCATCAAGTCGCACCGAGCCGACGACCCGACCCTTCTGCGGACCTTCGACCCGGCGTTGAACCTGCACGCCCTCGTCATGATGCGCGACCCGGAGCCCACGCTGGCCTCGCTGCTTCGGACCCAGAGCGCAGACCTGTCGGAGCTCATCTCCTGGCTCGAGGCCGATGTGGCCAGCTACGAGGCCGCCCTGCCTGTGATGCGTCGCGCGATAGTGATCCGCGAGGAGTGGGTCGCTGAGAGGGCCTCGGAGATCATCGAGGCCCTCTCCGAGCATCTCGGCCTTGACCTTTCGGCCGAGCAGATCGAGCGCGTGGCGGCCGCCTACGACCGCGATGCAGTGCGTCAGCAGGTGGCCGCTCTGGAGGAGAAGCGGTCATGGGAGGGGAACTTCACCGACTACGACCGGCAGACCCAGTGGCACGCGGGTCACATCGGCCCTGACGGTCCGCGGACGGTCGAGCTCACCTCTGCCGACGCGGAGCGGGTGGCCGCACTGCGTGCTTCCATCGACGCACTGACCGAGCGCTTCAGCCTGTGGTCGGTGGAGGGTGGCGCCTCTACTGAGTCTTCAGTCGATTCTGGGCGCGCGATGGACTTAGTGGCGGCCCGGCAGGCGGCTTTGGCCGCGGCTGCTCCTTCGGGCGGTCTGAAAGGCCTTCTGGCTCGCCTCAAGTCGGGCCGGGCGTGACATGGCCGATCGGCTGACGCTGCGGGAGCGGCTCTGGCTGCGTCCACTACGGGGGTGCCAGCGATTGGTCATCGTGGCCCACCCCGACGACGAGACGCTCTGGGCCGGGGCGACGATCGCTGCGGAGCCAGGTGCCGGGGTGCTCTGCCTGACGAACCGAAGTGTCCGGGCCCGGCGTTCGGCCTTTCAGAGTGCCATGAGCGACCTTGGTGCCGTCGGCGTGATCCTGGACGTGCCGGATCGGCGCTCGGAGCCCCCAACGGCGTCCGACAGCGATCGGATGGCGGCAGCAGTTCGCCACGTGCTGCTCTCCTCCCCCTCTGCTCCCGTCGTCACACACGGACCCGAGGGGGAGTACGGGCATGTGATGCACCAGCGCGTGAGTGCGGTGGTGACCACCGTGGCCGAGGACCTCGGGGCGGACCTGTGGTACTTCGACTTCGCCGTTCCCGAGGATCCTGCTGATCGGGGTATGGGTGTGCCGGAGGCCAAGGCCCGCGCCTTCGACGCGTACTTCCCCCCCGACCAGGCCATTCCAGAGTCCGATGCCCAGCACATGCGCCTCTCCGCACTCGAACGCCCGACGCGGGCACGGGACTACCAGGGCCTGAGCCCGGCAGTGGCGGCGATCTATGGGTCGGGTGGTGGGTGATGCGGCTGCCCACGCTGCGACGACGACCGTCACGCAAGCCGCGCGTGCTGCTCGTGCCGAACCAGTGGGACGGCTCCGTGCAGGAGTACTACCACTTTCTACTCGGCTACCTCGGCCCCGTGCTCGTGTGGCTAGAGCGTCATCCGGGCACGCAGATCGCCATGCGCGACTGTGGCCCGATGCAGCCGTGGATCGATGCACTCCTGGGCAATGAGGACCTCGAGATCCTGAACCCCGGGGCGATGCTGCACCTGTTCGCCGGAAAACGGCACAGGTCTCAGGTGCTTCGCGGATTCGATGATCCGGCCCGCTTCGATCCGGCCCACCTTGAGGCCTTCCGCGCCATTGCCATTCGTCGCGCCGGCATCTCTGCCTCTGCTGCGGCTGCTGCCGGTGCTCCGGGGACCACCGTGATCGATCGAGCCACCAGTGGGGACTTCAACGCCACCGCGGCTGCTGAGGTTCCTGCGTCAGGGGCAACTGTGCGGTCCATACCGAACCTGCGCGACGTGGTGACATCCCCTTCGTTCCTCAGCCCAGCAGACGCCGTACAGGTCGTCGACGCTGCGCACTTGGACCCGGTGGAGCAGATGCAGCTGTTCTCGTCCACGTCCCTGCTCATCGGTCAACACGGAGCTGGCTTGGCAAACATGCTGTGGCTGCCTCGAGGCTCGGCCGTCGTGGAGATCCTTCCGCCGTCGCCCCCGTGGGTGGAGCCGATCTTCAGCAATCTCGCCGCAGCGCTAGGCCATCGCATGGCCGTCGTACGGCAGGACGGCCCGCACAGCCCAGTCGACGCGACTGCCCTGGCTGGGGCCATAGCGTCGGTTCGGGGGGGTTCCGCGTGACCGACCTGTTCATCGGCGTGGTGAGCCATGAGCGATCCCGGTTTACCGACGCACAGGGGTCGGAGGGTGTGGCTGCTCGGTTGGCACACGCCTGGACGGGGCTCGGACTCTCGTCTCGTGTGCAGATCAACACTCGCGATCTGGTTTCGGAGTCTGGCATCGACATCACCCCGGAGGTGATCGGCGACAGCCCAGCGGAGGAGCTCCGCATCGAGCGGCAATGGGCGCAGTTTCTCGAGCGACCGATGGGACCCGGCTGGTGGGGCGCTCACGCCCTTCGGTGGTCGAAGTACTGGGCCTCGCATCGCGGGACCCCAGACCCAGCCTCAGTGACCCGCCTGCTCAACATCGAGTTGTCCCATGTCGACCTCATGCAGAGCGCTCTCGATTCGGACTCATCGTGGCTGCTGCTGCTCGAGGATGACGCCGGGTGCTCCGACATCGCTGATCTGGCCAAGGGCCTTCGGGGCTTGGTCTCGGGTGCGACGATCCCCCGGTTCGCGAACCTGTCGCAGTCCTTCGATCTCGATCGACTCGGTGTTTCACACCTCCTGCAGCCCGCTGCTGGTGCACCTTGGCAGGGGTCCGCTTCGCGCTCCGTGCTGACTTTCCGACGGCCGGTGACCAACACCGTCTGCGCGATTATGTACCGACGCGACTTCCTGGCTGATCTGATGGCCGAGTGGCGGAGCCTGCCCATGACACCTGTCGCGCCGATCGACTGGAAACTCAATCGCGCACTCATGGGCCTGTGGGCGTCAGGCGATATCCGACCCGGGGATTGCTGGTGGGTCGAGCCCGGCCCGATCGTGCAGCGCTCGATGCATGCCTGACCGGGTTGCTGCTCTACGCCTGTGTGGCCTTCTGAGCCCGTCGATTGACCGAATTCGCAGCTGCTCTCGTGGCCACTCGCACCGGTGCCTCCCAGATCCATGCGAGCCTGCGCGCGGTGGGGCTAAGCGCGGCGCGCTTGGCCCGCTCTGATTCAGCGATGTTCGTCGATCGGTCATCCACCGTCAGGGAGTCCGCATGCCAGCGGAAACTGGAGACAATCTTCGGAGTCTCCACCAGTCGCCCGTGCTTGCGCAGGCGCAGCAGCAGGTCGAGGTCGAAAGCAAGGCGGTACGACTCGTCCAACCCACCGACCTGTCGCCACGCCTCCACTCGAACGAGCATCCCGGGCTGAGGGATCAGATCAGGGCCCCACAACAGCACCCGTGGAGCCCACGATCCGGCCTTGCTGACCCACAGTTCACGTCCGGCACCGTCGATGTAGCGGCAGGAGCCGAAGGCCACCACGGCCTCCGGGTGCGAGTCGAGGAGACCGGTCGTGGCGGCGAGCGAACCCGACTCGAGCAGATCGTCGTCATTGAGCCAGTTGACGAAGTCATGGTCCGTCAGGCCCTCATCGACGCCAAGGTTGATCGCTGCGGTGAGTGAGCCAGGGTCGGGTAGCAGGGTGGCCCCGAACTCACGCGCCTGCTCCTCGACCTCAGGGATACCGGTCGGCGCGACGATCACGATGTCGGCCGGAACCGACTGCTCACGGATCGACCTCAGGGTCAAGGGCAGATAGTCGGGTCGGCGACCGAGCGTCGCCACCACGATCAGAACCCGGGGATGGGGATTCGCTCTTGTCATCGTCCCGTCACTCCCACATGCCCTCGCTGATCGCGCGGCGATCACGCCGATGCAGAATGTGAGCCAGTTTGCGGCTAAGTTCGCTCGGTTCGGCGATCACCGTGCCATCGAGCGCGAAGCGTCCGTCAGGCTCGCGTGTCATCACCTCAAGAGCGAAGCCGCGACGCTTCATCATCAGACCGAATGCCAGCGCACCATCACGGTCGGGAGACTTGGGGTGGGCGACCATGTCGTGCACCTCCGCCGCGGTGGTGGGCCGTACTGCGCAGTCAAGTTCGTCGTAGGCGCTGGGGCCCATGACCATGACCGGCCTGCCCTGATAGGCCGCCTCGACTCCGGTGGTCGACCCGTAGGTGACCACGAGATCCGCCTGAGACATGAGCTCGTACGAGTCAACATCGGACCACTCATCGAGATGAAGATCCGGTGCCGCCTGCTCGACTGCTGCATGCCAGTCTTCAACATCCTGCGGCGCCTTGCGGCGCTTGTGGGGATGGGAGCGCACCACGAAGTAGACGTCGTCATGCTCACGACAAGCATCCGCGACGACTTTGAGCGCCTGAGGCTGGCCGCCGAAATACTCATCCCAGTCGAGTTCGAACTCAGCGAACTCATCCCCCGATGAACTGAAGAACACGACCAGCCGCTTGCCGTCCGGAACGTCGACTCCGCGGCCGCGCACCTGAGCGTCCGTGAAGGCCTGATTGGCTGCGTCAGTGTGGGTGCGGCGGCCCTCGAACCACGATGAGCCCACTTGGACTCGCTCCTCCTCGGGCCACTCCGCGAACATCCGTCGCATGCGCACTTGTAAAGCCGCCCAATCGTGGGTCTTCTCGCGCGTGAGGTCGAAAGCGGTGTCGGCGCCGCCATAGTCGTAGTAGAGCACCGCAATCCCACGCGCCAGCGCGGCCTCCGCCGCTGCACGGTCGTGAAGGAAGCGACCGTTGCTAACGACTACGGACGTGATGGCCCCTGTGGTGATCAATTCGTCAACCTGATCGAAGACCCAGGCATACGAGCGGATCGACCGCTCAAGCCACGGCGCTGGCCATCGGTAGGCGTCGGTCACCGGTACCGCGTGGTCTGGCCGCAGCTGAAGGATCGCGCGCCCCATCGGACTCTGCCGGTAGGTGAGCCGCCGGATCTGACTGCGGCTCGTGCCCGGAGTCGCAGGAATCTCGTTCTTGGGCTCCCACCCCTTGATGGGCGGATCGACGAAGGAACTCTTGGGGAATCCGGCCCGCTTCAGAGCCTGCTGCGTCCATGCGTCACGCGTGCGTGTGCCTGTGATCCGCGCGACCCAGCGATCGGACATCCAGCCGACATCCGGCAGGGGTGTGCTGCCGCCCCAGAAGCCGAAGGTGACACGGGATCCGATCGTGCGCAGCGCGAGGGCCACCTCCGATAGCGCTGCCAGAGAGAAGGGCCACTGGCTGAAGGTCGGCAGAAAGACCGAGGCGCGCTCGCTGGGGCTGAGGGTCTGGGCGAGAAAAGCCTGCAGGGAGGGGTGTTCCGCCCTTACGTCAGCCATGATTGATGACAATAGCGGCGGTTCTCGACCCCCCTTCCAGGCACGCCCACGAATAGACTTCTTCGTATGGCTACACATCAATCTGTGGAGACCCTGCTGTCAGTTCCACGCCTAGCCAGCACCATGCGTGCCGCCCGGGCCTTCTCATCCACCGCAGCACCCCCCGCGAGCACCGACGGACAAGCCCAGTTCCGCATGCGCGCAGCAATGGACATCGACCCACGGGTGGGCAAGTGGATCTCGCGGCAGGTCATCCGTACTCGTGATCCGCGAGCCGACCAGCGTGCCGATGCCCGCTCAAGCCGTCTCATCGACGCCGCCGAGGTACCGCGCGCGCTCGAGGCCTTGCGTCGAGACGGGTTCTACGTGTTCTCCAAGGTCATCGACCCGGCCTTCACCTCGGCGATCCGCTCATTCGCTGAGCGGGTTCCGGCGACTGCTCGGGGTGCAGGCACTGCTCTTGCTCCCTACCCCAGGTCAGCGCCGCAGGTGGGCCGGTATGACATCGACGAGGAGGCCGCTCTCGCCTGCCCGGAGGTTCAGGAGTATGCGACCGATCCGGCAATGGCTGCCATCGCGCGCGCGTACCTCGGTCAGCCGGTGTTGATGGATGAGGTGGCGTTCTGGTGGACCACGACGGCGCGGTCGGAGGACGCAAACATCAATGCGCAGATGTACCACCAGGATCGCGACCGACTCTCCTTCTTGAAGTTCTTCGTCTACCTGACTGATGTGACCCCCGAGACAGGGCCGCACATGTATGTGCGCGGAACCCATCGGGATCTACCTCGCCCGTTGCGCGGCGATGGCCGAAAGTCCGACGATGCAGTGGCCGCTGCCGGACTCGGGGATCGCGTGGCTGAACTGTGCGGGCCGGCCGGCACGATCATGGCGGTCGACACCATCGGCCTGCACAAGGGCAAGACTCCGATCTCGGGGGACCGCCTAGCGCTGGAGAACGAATTCTCGACCTCGCTGTTCGGGATGAACTACGAGCTCCCCATGTTCGAGCCGACCGAACTGGTGCGCGAACGCTTCTCGCAGATGCCATGGGTACTGCAGCGGTATGAGGCCGCAGTTCTCGGCGCTGACCATCGCGCGAGCACCTCGGCGTGACATCCGCCTCGTGATCACCACCGGGTTGGTCGACCGCGTCATCGTCATACCCCGCAATGGGTATGCGAACCGGCTCCAGGCGTGGGCGAGCGCGCAGCTCCTTGCCGGTCAGGTGGGCGCACCGCTGCGGGTGCTGTGGGAGCCCGAGTCCGTGGCCACCAGCCCAGCAGAGTCGCTCTTCTCAACCGACCTGATCGGTGAGCAGTTCGTGTCAACTGATGAGGTCACATCATTGCTTGGGATGCCCCACGCGCACTTCCCTCGCTACCTGACGCACCATGCCGATCGAGACGTCATCGTGCTGGCTGGCCATGATCGGGGTGAAGAGACTTTCATGCGGGAGTTGGGCAGGCTGCTGACCGGCCTGTCGCAGCCCACGACTCTCGTCATCATCGCCGGCGGCCTCTTCCACCTGCCAGGCTCATCGGATGCCGAGGCTGGTCGTCGTTCGTTCTACCGCCAACTGCGATGGAGCGCGCGACTCGACAACCTCGTGGACTCAATGGAGGGAGGGCGCCCGCCTTTCGCGGCCCTCCATGTGCGCCAAACCGATCGGTCACTTCAGGCACCCACGGAGCGCGAGATGCGGCGAGGCCTTTCGCGTCTATCGGCTCTGATCCCTGAGCGCTCGTTGCTCATCTGCGCCGATACCGAGGCTGCCCGCGTGCAGTGGGCCGCCATCAGCCGTGATCTGGGCTTCGACTCCTGGTCGATTGAGGGCGTGGAGTTCGATCGAGGCTCGGTGGACAACGGGATCTTCGCGTTGCTCGACTGGAGGCTGTTGTCGTCCGCCAGCGGAGTCGTACACGCGGAGGCGTCCACCTTCTCTACCGAAGCGGTCATAGCCGGTGGGGTCGCCGCCACTTCGGTTCCACTCCAGGCTGGGATGCTCATCAAAACTCGGCGCCGGGTTCGTAGTGCCGTGGAATCAATCGTCACCTACCCCGCACGGCGCCGTGCACTGGGCACGTAGGTCACGGTCGGGGATCGCTCACCGAGCGAAGCCATCACCGATGGTGGGGCCGATCATCCGCACCGTCGGCTCGATTTGAGCCGTGCAGAGGGGGTAATTCGCCCAGCACTGATCTGACTCGATCGGAAAGAGCACCTCAAGGCCTGACTCGAGGGTGCCGGCACTGAAGGGTGGCGTCGGGATCGCCGTGACGGTATAAGGCATGGCGATCGGGCCGACGCTGAACTGCTGCTCCTGCGTGATCGAACCGATATCGAGGCGCGCCACTGCGCTAAAGGCCACCACCCCGAGAAGGGCCACTGCGGGCATGGCCACCACGGGCTTGGCCAAGACGCGAATCGCTTCTCCTGAAGGCTTCACGCGCGTCAACCCCGCGGCAGCAAAGGCCCCGGGCAGCGCAACAAGGGTGAACAGCGGACCCCAGATGAACCGGAACGCCGGGGGAGAGGCGATGAACCACGCAGCGGTCGCCAGCAGACTCGGGGCCAGAACCAGCAGCAGGGCGCGGGGACGCCATGGTGCCCGGTAGCGGTGCGCGAGGACGACGACCGAAGCACTGACTAGTGCGATCAGGATCGCAAGCCAAAACTCCCACTGAGAGGGTGCGCGGGAGAGCCATCCGGGGATCCAATTCCAACTCTCGGCTGCCGCCCACAGATCCTCCGGATCGCGGGCAGCACCGAGGGTCGCCGTGCGGTAACCGACCGGGTCGGCGGCCTGCCAGGGCACGTCGAACGAGAAGACCGACAGCGGGTACTGAAGCCACCCGCTCAGGATGCGGTCACGAGCCACCTGCAGCGAGGCAATGGCAATGCCAATGAACAGCACACCAATCGCTAGGCCAAGCGTCGTGCTAGTGCTGCTGCCGGCTCGCCTACCCCGAAGCATGAGAACCAGTGCCACCGCGAGAGTCACGAGCGCGAACACCGCCATGGTGGGCCGCATCGACACCAGCACCCACGAGACAACCAGAGCAACCGCTAGGCCGGGTGCTCGTCGTGCAGCGGGAGCAACGGTCGCGTCGGCGAGGTAGGCGACGGCCACCGACGTGAGGATCAGGATGGAGGAGTCCGAGGTGGGGCTGGTGACCCAGTAATCACTCAGGGAGACCATCGGGATCCAGACGAACCCCAAGGCGGCGATGAGCAACCACGTGCCTGGGGTCCAGCGACGTCGCCTCAGGCGCAAGGCCAACTCGATCGCGAGCAGCACCATCAGGAGTCCGTTGAAGAGCCGGAACCCGTTCTCCTGCCACGGCGTGGAACCGAGGAAGGAGCTGAACGGGA
>Ga0181560_10006218_pt1 | contig 10464 bp, 10 predicted proteins | sample 011ome_20_FD_133751 | JGI IMG/M metagenome (GOLD analysis project Ga0181560, IMG submission 133751) | Coastal salt marsh microbial communities from the Groves Creek Marsh, Skidaway Island, Georgia - 011509CT metaG (megahit assembly) | ecosystem: Environmental > Aquatic > Marine > Intertidal...
CACCGTGGAATGAACACAACCTACGATCTGCCCATGTTGATTTGATTTCCAAGCATAACGCATCCCAGATTCCCAACCCTGATTTTCGAGCAAATACACCCCTATTCGCTGTTTTGAAATGTCACGAAATGCCGCTTCAAACAGATTCAGAGAGAGCGCATTGCTCATAGAGGCAACACCGAAAACAGAATTTTTCCAATCATCCTTGAATAAAGGCCACAGATCTAGTTCACCTCGAATGGTCATATTTGCCTGCATCCGGAAAGCCACACCATTGCGTAACAAACCAAACCAGTCACGCAGCACCCGGCCAAATACGGAGAGGGAAAAAAAAGAATCCAGCGTTACGTGATTCTGTATACCCGCGCCCGTTTGATTGAAAAGCTGAATCTGTTCAGCAGCATCTTTTGCGGTCGGTAACAGGCTGTCTTTAACATATATGTGTAGCCAATTGGTTTGGACGCCCTTTTTTCGAAGCGTTTCCGGCAAATTTCCCCAATAGTCGCTCTCGAAGACACCTTGAGACGCAGACCCGGGGACCAGATTGAATAAATAGGACACAAAGGTAATTTTCCCCTGACTCTGCCTCCAAAACTTCTGACCTGCACTACGTAACACCCGACGCGACTGAAATTGATGAACCAGCCAGATCAGTGCCTGCAGGGCATGAGGTAATTTTGCATACACCCGACGTAGACGCGAGGCAGATATGTTTTTATTTGTTCCACGTCGCCACTCAAAACCAATCCCTTTTCGACTGCACCAGCGCTGCAAACACTCTGCCAGAGCCGCATTTGATGAAACCAGAACCATGCGCTCCGTATTTTTAGTATCCATCCAATCTGTGAATGCCAGCAAACGAACGGCATCATCGATTTGTGGCGATTTGGCAAAATTACATTTCTCAGCCAGAAGTGACATCCACCAGACACTGAACCCAGGACGCAACTGCATTTGATCGACTAAACGCTTGCCCCGGATGACAGTTTCCCCAATTTCGTAGATCCAAGTGAGATAACGCTTGCGAAGCATATCTGCATGGTCTTCCACCAACTGGGGTATGGACACTGCACTGGAGAAACCATGGGTAATATAACTGCGCCACAAAACGAGGTTTTGTTTTTCTTTACTTCTGTCGGGCAGCGGGTCCGCACTATCCCAGATCAGGATTTCATCCAACAGCCTCAATTACTCGCGCACCCAGATCTGATTAAAGACATTTTGAAAACCAACATTCGAGACAGCAATCATATCTGACTGCCTTTTATCACGAAGAACCAATCCAGCTTTACTGAGCAGCGCGGCACATTGTGTTGCTTGTTCTTCAAATGCATCGTTAACCTCAATAAGCACCCCCTTGACTGCAGAGAGCACCTCTTCGCCACCACTCAGTATCAAGTGCTCAATCCCATCTACGTCGATCTTTATAAAATCCGGCGTGGGAATAGCCATGCTACGATTCAAATCGTCCATACGAATTCCTATGGTCCCATACTCGAAAGTCTCAACAATAGGCTGACCATCCCACCCCTTATTCTCGCCAAAAGTAGATAATGCCCCCCCCCATTCAGTCGCAGACAATTTCAGGTTGTTTGGGGAGGTCCGATTACTCAAAGCGATGGGCACAATCACTGCCCTCCCCATCTCAGTGTCTCCTGCTTTTGCACAGCCGTTAATGAAGATATTGCGCGCAAGAACTTCAAGATTAAACACTGAAGGCTCAAAAGCATAGACCTCACAATTACGAGCCTTGGCTGCGTATATTGTGTAGAGTCCAACGTTAGCACCGATATCCCATAGCACCGCACCTCTCGAAATTGCATCAATCCATTCGAGCGTCTCGGGCTCCTTACTAGAAAAAGATTCTGCACGAAATCGACACAGTCTATTTGGCAGCAAAAACCGCATTACATATCCGTTATGCTCTACAGAAAGGAAATCATTCATAGCTTGTTCAAAGAAAATATCGCTAGCCCAAGAACCTGCCCGGGTCTTGCGTACGAAAGCAAAAATTCCCCGTAAACTGTAATTTAGTAGGTTCTTGATTGAGGCTATCATGACAACTCTCCTTGTGCCTCATGAATATTCAGCCCATCGATCGCCGCTCTTCTCAAAGCAAGAGTCGCCTCGGCAGAGCGAGTAAACGCAAGGTTGTGAGACGTCGAGGTCATCATCTCCCTCCCGCTGATACTTTCCACATAACCGATGATAGCCTGGTCGCCACATAAGCGGCTTCCAACCCCGGGGCCAGTCGGGTGCAGTGAGAGCAATGACCGGTCATGGGCATACCAACAATGGAGCCCAGGGGCTTGCCAGGGAAACGGCTGGCGCCCGCGCGAGCCGGGATGATTCCAATTGTTTTCATTTACTCTCAATCTCTTTGCCAATTTGCCTTCCTACCCGTGCAGATACAGCCCAAATGCGGCAAAACTGCCCAGCAATGCGACCACCGAGGAGCATGACTTGGCAGGTACGGCGTCCTTCAAGATATTTTATAATCGTAGACTGGATCCAGGGAAGTGGAAATTTCAAACGTGCTTCAATGTGTAAAATAGATGTTCACGATACCAAATTTAATGCGTAGCGGATTGGCCAACTTTGCTGCTGGAATTTGAACCAAGCTCCCGGACTAGGCTGGCCATGGAATCTAATGGCTTTGCGGGGATATGGGCGAACCGTTCACAAAACACTTCCCGCGCCTTCTGGGTTTTGAGGTCATACCACCATCCATCGACATCATCCCAAACCTCAGTCATTTTCCGGGCCGCACTCTCTGGAGTTTCATGAAAAATCCCGGCCGCTTTGAGCAGTTCAAAATATGGCTGAACCTCCTCGCGCAATTCCCAATGCCCAGGGTTCCAGAATATCAACGTTGGAAAATTCAAAGATAATGATTCGAGATAGGTCGTGGCATTATAGGTACTAATATATAGCCGGGCATGCTTTAAAAGCTCCGACATGGGCCTGGCACCCGCATCAAGCTCGATATCAGGGAAACGCGAACACCAACGCAATGACTGGCTGTATCCATAATCTGCCATAGGCAGCCTTACCAGCAATTCTCTATACAATTCTTCAGGCAGGGCATTCACAAACCGACATTGGTCTTCAAAATACTCTTCCCACTGACCCGCTGCCACCGGTAAACTGAACATTTGATAGCTATAACGCGGCATTGTAAATTCAACAAGAAGTGCCTTGCCGTTTTTGTCGCGTTGAATTTTCCTGTCGTCAAACAACTTTAATATTCCAATACTTTTCAGTTTTTTTTGTGCGGAGTCTTTCCATCCCCAGGTTAAAAAGCGATCTGAAATTGAGATCTGGAGCTCTTCATTAAAATTCTGAAGAGCTACCCCATAATTTCCACCATGCTGGCCCAGAACCAAGGGCACACCTTGTTCCACTTTTTCGGCGGCCCATATCTTGAAAAGATCATCGGAATTCCAGCAGATAGCGGTGAATATCAATTTTGGCCGCCGGGGCCATGCAAGGCCGTTAGCCATTTTTTCTATTGCCTGATAGCCTTCCAGATACGCGGTGGGGACATGTTTTGGCACCAGTGAACTGACTAGAGCCCGAAAATCAGTCCATTCCTCTGCCATCCCGGTATTCAGTAAAGTCAGTGACCAACGTCGGGCTGCTGCTGAATAACTAAACTGTTGCAAGGCCGACGATAGCCAGAGCTTCGGGATTTGCCCCAGTTTAATTTGCAACAGGAAATCCTGTTTGATACCCAAGTAGGAAGAGATAAAAAAATATTCATCAGGGCGAGTCAGAATGGGGTAAAATCTGGCCACGATACGAGCCAAGCGCTCTTTGAAACCGGTGCGAACGGTTTTATTTTCATAGCCCACACCCGTTCGCGTATTCCTACAAACACTCACTTTTTTGACATTCATTTCAGGAATGGACATGAAGTTCAAAATCTGTCCGCAGATCATCTCGTTCCAGTCATCCTCCACAAACATGGAAGTAAAATCGGCCATATCATTCGGCACGCCGTCTCCTTCTTCACGTTTGATGACCAGGACACTATCAAGCTCGCAGACAGCCAACGCTCTTTGAAGCATATACCAACGATCAAAGAGCATTTGGATAAAATAGCCAAGCCAAGGACCAATTAAAATTCTCCAATAGCGCAGCGAGTGATTAACCCCATGAACTTCGTTGAGCTTGTCTGCTAACGCAGTCATCGCGCTTTCATAAATGACTGATAGATCTTTGTAATCGTTGTGCAGCTTTTTTCGATCGTCCCAATGGTAAGGCGCAACCTTGTAATCTAAATCTTGCCAAACATGATTTCTATCATAAAGCTTGCACCACTCGCCAAGAAACAAAATCGGAGTTCCATCTTTTGGCCATGTGTTCTCAAGCGCCGTAGCAACCAAAACACGCGCTACCAACCGCTTCTCCCACCATCCATCACAACATTCTGCCCATTCATATAACTTGACGCATCCGAGCACAGAAATTGCACAGCCGCACGATATTCATCTCTCCTAGCCATTCGCCCCATTGGAATCAGGTTCGACAAGCGCTGAACAAATTCTTCCCCTTGTCCGTTAAACACACCGCCTGGTGACAAAGCATTGCTGCGAACACCCTGGTCGGCCCAATAGGTCGCTAAATATCTAGTCAGCCCAACCAACCCCGCCTTGATAACAGAATAGGTGACCGGCTTCACTGCCTGCATATCATCAGGCAAGCCCTCTTTTCTATATAGACGCTGGTCTGGCGCAAAAACGGACAAATCCGAAGCAATGTTCAAAATGACCCCGCCCTCGCCGCCTTTGGCCATCGCAGCTCCAAAAGTTTGGCTACACAAAAAAGCTCCCGTTAATCCAACTGCTATCTGCAAATCCCATTGCACTCTGGGGAAATTTTCCAATCTTGAGGACTCAACGACCCCCGCGTCATCTTTTACTTTAGGATCAATTGCGGCATTGTTGACAAGAATATCAATTTTAACTCCCCGATCCGATAACGCTGTTTGAACCGCATGAACCGCCTCAGGAATCGATACATCCATCTCATATACCGAGATATTAGCTACTGGAAATTCGTTATTTAACTTGCGTTTTGCTTCTGCAAGTTGTCGCGGCGATATATCTGTCAGCACGACTGTCGCATCACATTCCAACAATGCTGCAGCATGTTCGAACCCTAAAAGTCCCGCCGCCCCAGTAACAAGGGCTGTTTTTCCACTTAGGTCAAATCGATGTGATGGCATAGGTATTCAACCAATAAACTATGAATGGGTCTGACCACCATCTAGGGTCCAGACACTTCCAGTTGCAAAACTCGAGACAGGAGATAATAAGTACGCCGCTAGATTTGCAACGTCCTCAGAAATCCCCAGCTTTCCAAGCGCAACATCTCGATTCAGCATCTCAGCGACTGCCCCAGCACTCTCTTCCAACTTTTTCTCCCAAACTGATCCTTCGAAAAGAATATTACCTGGTGCGATCGCGTTGATTCGGATGCCTCTTTTTCCTAATGGCCGCGAGATACCTCGAACATACGCATGAAGAGCAGCCTTAGCAGCTGAATAGGTAACCGGCGCCGCAGGAACAACCTCCAAACCACAAATCGATGACGTGCAAACAATTGAACCTTTGTTTTTAGTGAGCGACTCAGAAGCCGCCTCAACGATGTTCGTTGTGCTCCAAAGATTTTCCGCGAACACCCGTTGCCATTCATCAAAATCTTCACTACCCGGCGGCACTGAACGCCCGCTACCCACATTGCAAACCACACCATCAATACGGCTATGTGACTTCAATGTTTCGTCAATAAGGCGTTTTGCTTGATCAGGGACAGATACATCCGCAACGAAACCAACTGATCCAGAAAGCCCTGAAACGGCTTGTTCGAGCTCATCTGAATTTCGGCCATTCAACACAACACTACATCTCTCCGCATGAAGTATCTGAGCAATTGCCAAACCAATTCCTCTGCTGGAACCAGTAATCAACACAACCTTATTATCGAGTCGTAAATCCACCAAGCACTCTCAATACTATACTTCAATTCAATATGAATGTTTACTTTCAGCAACCCAGTCAAGCACCATGTCACGATATTTGGCGATGGCTGATGCATGATCACCATTAGCAGCTCGCGCTGTCTGCAAAATATAGTTGCCGGAGTACTTGGCCCTATTAAATTCTGACAAAACAAACTCAAAATCTGCACTACCTGAACCTAGTGGTACTGTAGTTCCACCCCGGACACGATCTTTCACATGAACATTGACGATTCTGGAGCCGTACGCAGCAAACTCATCTCTCGGGTCAAATCCAAGCGCAGCGCTGTTTCCAATATCGTAATTAATGCCAAAGCTATCGCCCTGTAAACGATTAATGAAACGTTTAAAATTCAAAGGTTCAAAATCTGATTCAAACAAAATTTTTATGTTTTCTTGCGCAAAAAACTTCTCATGTGAGAGAAGGAAATTAACCAGTCGATCTTCTTGTTCACGATTCTCTAAACAACCATTGTCTACCAAGGGGACAACGATCATCTCTATTCTCACAGCTGAACAAGAACCACAGACTGCTAAAAAATCCTTCTGTAATTCAGACTGCAGATCAGCGCAGCTTTTCCAAAATGGAGCTTGCATAAAGCAATCACCCGTTAATGAGGGAATAGCAACATGATGTATAGAACTAAGAGCGTTAATCTTTCTTTGACCCTCTTTGGTCATTAGCGGGTTGTTGTATAGATTTTCTTGATCGAGTGTCCACTCCATTGCTGACATATTAATGACTTCAGCTACGGAAAATTCATCTTGCCAGTCATCCCAGGGGAACGCCTGAATTTTTCCGTCAACCTGATCACATAAGCGACCTTGCATAAATCCTATTTTCGGTGTCATTTACTTTTGAACCTGTAAGGCGTCGGAGCCGATGATTCACCTAATGGTGTTCTTTCGGCACCCCATCGAATAATTTGCCCTGAAATATCGACGCCCATATTTGAACTCCACTGGGCGAGCATTCGGCAAAATCCATCTCCAATCGATCCGGCACCAATCGGCGAACCGTTAATCGATGTGACTGGTAACATACAAAAAGGCGTTCCCGTCATAAAGGCTTCATCAGCCGTATAAACATCATATGCTTCGATATTTTTTTCAAGGACTGGCATGCCCAGCTGTGGACACAGTTCTCTCATCACATACTCGCGCGAGATCCCGCGCAGAATGTTGCGCCCTTCTGGAGTAATTACCACGCCATCTTTAATAATAAAGAAATTATCTCCAGTGCCTTCGGCAACAAAACCGTCAGTATCAAGCATCAGACCCCAATTATTGTCACCCTCAACCTGACCAGCCTCAATATTTGCCATCAAGTAATGAATTCGACTCCGATTTTTAATCTTTGGATCTAACAAATGTCCAGGTATCGCACGCTGGGATGTGATAACGGCATTAATGCCCGTCTCAAATAAAGGAGCCATCGACGCAACTGTCCAACGCAGCGGGAAGTCTGCGATGATAACATTAGGACCTTTATGAAGGCCCTTGATTCCTTCATAAATTCCTAAAAGCCCTCTGGAAACATCGATCATCAGGCGATGCTCATCATCACCCTGGAATAGATAATCGTTTGCCTCAATCGTTTCATAGCAGGCCTGCTCCATTTCGTTGGGTGTCATCTGAAGCGGAATCCGGAGAATCTTCACACCCGCATAGAGGCGATCAATGTGCTCGCGAAGCTTGAATTGTTTTCCATTGAATGAACGAGTCATTTCAAAAACCATGTCCCCAAACATCAATGCCGAGTCATAAACAGAAATCTTTGCCTCAGTTTCGGGCACAAGCTGACCATTAAAATAAACAACTCTATTATTCATACTCATCAAACCTCAATGTTTTGAAAGGAACAAACCAGTTTTCATTCTTTGACTTAGATTGGTCCGCAATAAATGTTGTCATACCAATAAATCGTATCTGTGATGTGAAAATTGGGGTTGCGCGGATATAGATAATCATAAAGAGCTCGCATGAAGTCATATTGCTCTTTCGTATTCACATCAAGAATCAAATCAGGACGTCGAAAATTCTCGGGACACTTAATTGTACTAATTGGACACCAAGTCGAATCAACCGGGTTTCCCGTAGAATAGTCATAGAAATTTAGATGGACATGTTCTCGCATTCTTTGATCTGGTTTTTTCGCTCTGGCCTCCTCCAACAGGCAAAAATCAAAAATCTCAGCGCCGATACCATCAGGATATTCATTATCATCGATGACTGATAGGTTGGAGGAGAAACCTCGGCGAGGTAGCGAAAGATGATGGTTTATAATTCGATCAATTTCCTCAGGCTCAGGTGTTGGGTTGTCCGCTGGAAGACGAACAACATAATCTGCTTTTGACTCAATTGCTGCTTGAAAGTATCGCTCGATCAAATCATGTTCAGAACCTGCAAATACGTTGACGCCATATCTGTGACCCAACTCTTTCAGTATCGCATCCTCTGGCGTGTCAGGAATTGCCAAAACGATTTGATCCACGCGTCTGCAGCGCCCCACCCTCTCCAAAACGCGCCCCACCAAAGGTGCACCCGCGAGGTTCATCATTGATTTGCCAGGCAGTCGTGATGAGCCCATTCTTGCTTGAATAATTAGAACCGTATTTGGCATTAAGCAGGTTTAGTGATTCGACTCTAAATCAAGATGCTCACGCAACTTCTGAGCAATTGAGACTTCAGCATCAATAATTCGTTTTTCACCGTCCCCCATAGCTTTTTCGATCTTGCGCACCGCCCCAACCAGCTGGCGAAGTCCTGCTGGCTCAATCGATGCCGACTGGTCGGACCCATACATTGCACGGTCAAGTGTGATGTGGCGTTCAAGTGAGGTGATGCCCATCGCTGCGGCAGCATAAGAAATCGCCAAACCAACTTCATGCCCACTGTAACCAACATCACATTGATACCGGTCACGAAGGGTGTTAATGAGACGCAAATTCGCATCTTCATCGAGCATCGGATAAGTTGAAATTGTGTGCATCAGTTCGAAGGAGCAACCTGCATCGCGGAAAATATCAACTGCTTTTTGGATATCGTTATAGGTACTCATGCCTGTTGATATGAATGTGTGTTTTCCTTCTTCAGCAACCATTCGTAACAAATCATGGTGCACAATCATAGCAGACGCGATTTTGTTGAACTTGCAGTCAAATAGACGCAAGAAGCTCTGGCTGTTTGTATCCCAAGCGGACGCGTACCACTCAATGCCTTTCCTGGCACAGTGGCTAGCAATCTCCTCATATTGTTGCCTACTAAACTCCAGCCCCTCTTTTTGAGCGCGTTGCGTTTTGCCCCATGGGCTTTCTCGAGGACTGTCCAAAAAATCCTGCGTGTAAACCTGATCGATGTCGCGCTTTTGGAACTTGACAGCATCGCAGCCAGTATCCGCAGCGACATCAATGAGCTCTTTACAAATGTCCATATCGCCATTGTGATTGATGCCGACTTCGGCAACAAAAAAAATACCCATTAATCTAGTTCCTTTCTCTGAAATGAGAACAGTTCTGCGACTTCGCCAGCAGACATCTTTTCAAGCCCAACCAATACCTCGATAAAGGCCCGAACAAATCCATCACCACCTTTATTTGGTAAAACAAGATCCGCTTGATCTAGAATTACTGCATGTGCATCAATGGGTGCGACGGAGAATCCAGCCATTCGCATCGCAGCAAGATCATTAAGATCATTTCCCAGGTAGGTCAACCCTTCAGGGCTCAGATTACTTTCCTTGAGGTAATTCGCTAAATAATCTTGCTTGTTAGACATCGACTGAACAGAAACAATCTGAAGCTTTTCTGCCCGAACCGAGACAACCGGGTTTTTTTCTTTTGATAAAATGAAATAGTTCAAAGACCAATTATTTGCCTTTATGAAAGCGCGCAACAGATCAAATCCAAGGCCATCACCACGATCGCAGCGCACCGACTCGACACCATTCTCATCGACCCAAACCTTGTTATCGGTGAAGACACCATCGAAATCAAACACAATAGTGTGGAGATCTCTCCAATCCGGAAGCTTCTTATCAGGCAAGCCCAAGCTCCTTCTCAATCAAATCACAGAGCAGGTTACCACTGAAGATATGGGCCTCTTGAATCCGCGCCGTAGAGTCACTCGGAACTAAAACCGCAAAGTCAGCAAGTGCTTTTGCCTGACCGCCATCTCTCTCTAAAAGTGCAATTGTATTAACTCCCAGCTCTTTTGCAGCCCTCAGGGCAAGCATCACATTTTCACTGCTACCAGAAATTGAGATGGCCACAAGAACACCGCCTTCTTTCGCCAACGCCTCGAGCTGTCGCGGAAATATATCTTCATGACTGTAGTCATTTCCAACACAAGTCAGAATCCACGTGTCCGTTGTGAGAGCGATTGATCGAAGCGCCTTCAAACCTCTCTTAAATCGACTAACCAACTCCGCGACCAAGTAC
>Ga0181560_10006220_pt1 | contig 10463 bp, 7 predicted proteins | sample 011ome_20_FD_133751 | JGI IMG/M metagenome (GOLD analysis project Ga0181560, IMG submission 133751) | Coastal salt marsh microbial communities from the Groves Creek Marsh, Skidaway Island, Georgia - 011509CT metaG (megahit assembly) | ecosystem: Environmental > Aquatic > Marine > Intertidal zone...
ATGAAACCGGCGCACGAGCAGAGTTTCGATTTCGACGACCACATGTACGCGCAAGCGCCCGGGTCGCACGGCGGAGGCATGGATAATTCGTTCGTGCCACCGAGGTGAGTATTTTTTTGTGTGTGATGCGTAGGTTGGAACGTTTTAGGGGATTTTCTTTTCGTCTCGAGAGCGGGCGCGCGCGAGAGAGAGAGAGAGGGGATTGGGCGATGATGATGTCAACAATAAACACTGAAAAGGAATGTGAAGCGCGAGAACGCGCGATGTTCAAAGCACCATTTCTCTGAGCCCGAGAGCGTTTCCCTCTCTCTCTCTCTTTTTCTTTTTTTTCTTTCATCGAAAACTTCGAGCGTTTTTTTTTTCGCTTCGCGCTCAAACGCGATCGCGCGTTTCATGTATTATTCATGCATTCTTCGATGTATCACACACAGGTACCGAGCGTTTAGTAAGTACAACGATAAACCAGGGACTGGGAAGACGGGGTATTTTGATATTCCTCCGAATAATTACCCATTTTATATGGAAGATGAGAAGTGCGTTTTTTTCCCGCTCGTGTATTTTCTCTTCTCGTCTTTTCCTCTCCGGAGCCCGCGAACGATCTCATTGCACCCCTCTCGTTATTACTCTCTTTCCCTCTCCGCCAAACCGAAACAGATACTGCCCGAAAACCACTCGCGATGGTGCCAGTGTGACGGAATGGACCGACCCGTACGACCCAACTCCGGAGCAAGAAGCTATCGACCGCCAAAAAGCCTTCGAAGCCGGCATCCCGCACGGCGAATACGTCTACCGCCAACGCTACGGCGACTGCCCCATCCTCTCCTTGCTCGTAGTTTCCGAACTCCACACCGACACAGAATACGGCGGCCCGTTTTGGATTCACGTCCCGTCTAAAATCCGAGTCTCCGATTTGCGCGACCACATCCGCGACCGGTGCGGCATCATGCCCGGTCTCATGAAATTAGCCTATCGCGGTCAAAGCTTCGAAGACGAGAGCCGCAAGTTGGAACACTACGGCGTGAGATACTGGAACAAGAAGTTTCCCGATTGGCCGTTGGTCATTTTGAGAGGTTAAATTAAGACTTTTTTTAAAAGAGAGAGAAGACTGGTTGAAGAGTGCGATTATCGTAATCTCCCAAATACGCGCGTCTCTCTCGTATATTTTTTCAATCAGACGTCGTCGTCATCACCTAAAACGTACCTCACTTCTGCACCCGCGCGCAAAACGACGAAGGTTTGCTTTTTCAAACGCCGCGCGGATTGTACACACACAAAGAAGAAAAGACAAAATAATGTCCCCGACGACGACGACGACGATGAAAAGTTTCTTCCCATCATCCGCGATGTCGTTGTTTTCTCTCTCGTCGTCGTCCCGGGGGAAAAGAACAACGCGAAGAGGCAAAACCATCAGCGCTTCCTCCTCGGCAACGCCTCCCGTTCCGTTATCCCGAAACCACGAGTGCGCGGTGCTCGCGCTCGGGTGATTTTGGGGTCCCGATGCCACGTTCTCTGAGATGAAAGGCATCGAGGCGACGACGGTTGGTTACACGGGCGGTGAGACGGACATGCCGACGTACACGTCGGTGTGCGCCGGGGACGGACACACCGAGGCCATCAAGTTGGATTTTAAGAAATCGGAGGTGAGTTACGCGAAGATTTTAGAGGTTTTCTTCAGCGAACATTCGCCGCAGTGGAAGGCGAAAGCGCAGTATAAGAGCGCAATTTGGTGTCAAAACGAGGAGCAGTACGCGATCGCGACGCGGATGATTGAAGAGATGGAAAGAGATGGGAAAGGTCCGATTAAGACGGATGTGTATTCTCCGGCGGAAAGTTCGATTACGGTTTGGTACGACGCGGAGGAATATCACCAGGACTTTTACGCGAAGCAAAGCGCGAGGAGTTGGATTTAACGACATGATCCCACCCACATCTCTCTCTCTCTCTCCCTTTGCGTCGTTGTTTTTTTCTTCTTTTTTGTGAACACGCGCGATTAAAATATGTGTGTGACGAGCGCGTCGATAAGTGTGAGTGTTTTCACATTTGACGCGCTTTGATAATAGAAAAGCGTGCGTGTTTATGCGAGAAGAAAAAAATACAGAGCGAATACATCGCAGATTGAAATGGATAACAGTCCAAATACATATAAATTAGATGCATGTTGTACATTAGAAGACGCACGGGAAATTACAGTATTGTTATTATTAATATTATTATTACAACGCAATCTTATATTCTAAAGCCTCTACGTTTTCCAATCCTTCTTCGTACGGGAACAGACGACTCTCAAAACTCCTCCCGAAACCTTTCATCAAAACGTTCGTTTCGTTCACCTCGACGACACAAAATGGTCCCGGGTGACCTTTATCCTCGTCGCTGGCTAACATGGGCGACTCTAAAACGACAAAGTGCGTGCCGTACTCATCCACGTGAACGCCGCCTTCGTGTTGGTGCCCGCTAAAGACGCATTTGACGCACCCGTCGCCGTCTTTTTGTATAACTTCTAAAACCTCGTCGTAATTCCACAGCAACGTCCTACCAGTCCCGCTCGTCGTTTTCGGATGCACCAGTAAGTGGCAAAAAATTAGCACTTTCTCTTCGTTTTCGTTAGACTTTTTCAACTCCGCTCGCAACCATTCCAGCTGCGTCGCTCCGACGCCGCCGTTGAACGGCACCCATCTCCCATTCAATCCCTCTAAATCCTTAAAATACGGAAACGTCCCGCTCATTCTCTCCGTCTGCACGACGTCTGGATTCTCTTCGCACCACTTATCCGCGTTTGGATTGTGCTTTCTCAACAACGTCAAAGCTTCCTCGTCCAATCCTTGCTCTCGTCCTTTGCTATAAATCGACACGTCGTACGGGTTCAATATAATCACCTTCCACTTCTCGTGTGGTTTCTTCGCGTAATACAAATTGCCATCCTCAGAAGCGCACTTAAACGTCAACCCATCCTTCGCGTACGACTCGATCCCTTCTCTCTTCAAATCGACCCCGTCGATCAACTCTCTTCGCGTAAAATTATACAACTCGTGGTTCCCGATGGTAAATATCCAATCGCGGCACTTACTCTGGTCTAAAATCTGCATCACGTCCGCCAACTGCCGTCGGCCTTCCGACAGCGGCTTGAACGAATCCGTCTCGAAATCGAACGCGCACTGGTGGTCGATGATGTCCCCGTTGTGGACGATGAAATCAATCGGATGATTCTTTAGGGTATCATGATGCGAGTTGAAGTGCTGCACGGCGTTCCGCGCGACGTTGAGCGCGTTTCGATACCTGCGCACTTGCGACCCGCTGAAATTGGTCCGGTCGTCCGTATCGCAGTACTGAATATCCGCCAGTAATCCGAATTTAAACAAAGGAGAAGGCACAAAAGGAGGAGGAGGAGATGAAGACGAGGAACATCGCGCCGGTGCCGCATCCATTTTCCCTCTCCGGAAGAAGCGCGACGAAGACGAAGACGACGAAGAAGCCACCCCTGCTCCTCCTCCTCCTCCTCTTCCTACCGCGCTTCTTCTGCTACTCCCAGCGAAAAGGAAAAGTCGTTTTACGGTGGAAGTGGTAGTTGCCGCGGTGGTGGTCGATGCTGTCGTTGAAAAACACGAAGAAGACGACGTGAACACGCGCATCTCCTCTCAGAAAGTGAAGCAAAAAGATGAGAAAATCTTTTACTCATACTACGAGTACACGCGTTGTTCTCGATGTTATTTTACAATCTGATTTTAATACAAATTAATCTCTCTCTCTCTCTCTCTCTCTTCTTCTACGGGTAAGAGTAAAAGTTCAAATCGTCGTCTGAGGAATCGTTTTCTTCTTCCTCTCTGTTAATCTCGTCTTCTTCGTCGGAGGAGTCGCGGAAGACGTACCTGTTCCAGGAGGTTTTCAACGGCGGCGCGCCGGGTAACTCGTCGAATATCTCGGCGTAGCCGCACAAGATTTTGTGACCGTCGACGATTTGGATGACTTCTTCCTCTTCCTCTTCTTCTACGCGCACTTCGTGAACGCCGGTGGTGGCGTCGGGTGGGTTTGCGTCGATGGCGTCTCTCGAGATGAATCGGACGGCGTCTCGTTCAAACTCAAAGACGTATTTGTTTTCGAAATTCCACAGGTCGTGCTCTTCTTGCTCCTCCGGGAGATGGAAGAGCGGTTCGTCGATAATTCGCGTGCGCATGATGCCACACATCGGACACTCTTGGCAAAGGACGTCTTCGAGCTTCTCTACCGCGGATTCCGCGGTGTGCCCGGTGGCGGTTTTCGGAGGCGGTCCCCACAGTTTGACTTTCGGTTTTAAACGAATCGGAAGCGGGATTTTGAGACATTTCATCAGCGAGAGGCACTGGTTGCGTTCGTCGTCGAGCATCAACGGCAACGCCTCGCGGAGCAAACACGCGCAATGAAACGCGTGCGTGCACGGAAACGCGTAGAATGGGGCCAATTTGGCACAATCTGAGGAGTCCGGAACCTTACCGTTGCGCAGGACGGGCTTTTTGCACGTCGCGCACGGCTCGTCCGCGTCGATTTCTAAATCTTTCGATTGAATTTGACGCACCTGTTCTCGCACGCGCGCGGTAATTTCGCTGTCCCGCTCGATGTCTTTCTTCATCGTTTCTATGGCGTTCTGGTACTTGTGCAATGCTTCGAGAACGGCGTCGCGAACGGCGTCGATTTTCGTGAAATCTGGGAGTAACGGAAGGATGTCTTCCACACCGAGAATTCTGTTGGTCGTATCGTTCTCTGCTCCTTCATCTTCCGCTTGCTGTTGTTGTTGTTGTTGTTGGCGAACGTTGTTGTCTTTGGTCGTCTCCTTGAGAAAATTCAAAGCTACTTTGACTTTTTGCTCGACGAGCGATTCTTGATTGACGCTCTCTTTCGAAACATCAAGAGGTGCGCAGTTGTCGATGACGTGCTTTGCAATCTCCAACCAAAGCGTCTTGCGTCTCAAATGCGCGGTTTCTTCGCGCTCGGTTTCAGAGTCGCTCTCTTCCTCGTCGCTGGTATCCTCGTCGTTGTCGTCGTTACCATCGTCGTCGCTGCTTTCGTCATCATCGCGATTAATCTTCAGTTTCTTCTTCATCTCCTTCAATAATAAAGACGCGTTACTCTTATCGCCGCTACCGCCAAAATACGCGTGGTTAATGCCATCATCAAAATCGTACATGTTTGAAACCGGCGCGTCGGCGATGACTTTAGCCAACTCGACGTCGTTCCCGTGCTCCAACGCAGCTCGTATGGCTTCTTCGTATTCTTTCAACAAACAGTGCAGAAATGCGACGCACTTATACGAGAGCTTTTTATCTACGCGAGATTCGAGTAACGTCAACGCGTATCTCGGGTCGTAATACGCGAACTGATTCTTCTTCGTGGCATTTCCGGTGGCTTTCGCAATGGTGACTTCGAAAAAGTCTTCCTTATTCGTGCCGAACGATTCTACTTCGTTAGATCTCACCGCTTCTCTCAGATAGCTTTCCAACTCTTCGAACAGGTCCTTTCGAAACCCGTTGGCTAAGGATTCCACGTACAACGTCGTCAATAAGTTGTGACTGGCTAAATCTCTCGCGGCTGACGAAGAGATGTTCGGTTCACCACACGCTCTCCGCAAGTATCGAATAGCATTTTCCACGGCGTTTTCATCTTTTGAACCAACGAAAGGCGTGAAGGCGTACAGAACGCGCTTCGGTTCTACTCTCCTCGTGCCTTGTCTGATCAAGAAATCTGTCGTCTTCTCCGGGTTCAATTCGAAACACTTTTCAACCGAATCGCAAATTAACTCCGACGGCACCTCTATGTTCGCCAACGCATCCAGAGTTAAATCAATGTCGCGCTTTTCGTCGAGGAAGTATGCGATGACTTTTTCGTGTTCGCCTTGCGCGGACGCGAAGGAAATTTCGAGATCGCGATCGCCAGTTTTTTCTATTTTTTTCTTCGTCAGCTGCGTGTCGATGTCTCGCTTGAACTGGCGGAGAAAAGCAGTAAATTTTAATCGCGTTTCCACAACGTGTTTGCCTTTCTCTTCGGCTCTTTGAATAGCGCTCAAGTGTAAATCGACCAGGAAGTTTGCTAGCATTGCACGTTTTGCGGCATCTTCGTCGACGGCAGATTCTTGCGCATCCTTGTTGTCTTTGCCGCCTCCGTCGATGTTTTTCTTACCGCCGCTTTTCTTTGCCGCGTCTGTACCGCCGCCACCGGATATCAAAACACCGCCACCCGGGAGAAGCGCGACTTCTTTATTGAGCTTTTCGTACCTTCCGACGCAGTATGAGATTAAACCTTGCAACGATCCGACGTCTTTGAATTTCTTAGCGATGCGTTCAAACGGTACCATCTCTTCGCATTGCGCCCACGCTTGACCGGCGAGTTCATACTCGCGATCTTTGAACGCTTTTTCCGCCTTGGTTTTAAAGATTTCAAATCGCCGCCGCGCATCGTCACCGACGCATTGCAACGCGCGCTTAAACTCGTTTCGTTCGCAATAATATCTCCACGCGTCTCTCGCTTCGTCTCTGGAAGCGATTTCAGAGAGGGCGCCGTCGTCCGTACACAAATACGAAACGCCCGTGATGTCGTCCGTAGCGCAAAAGACAATCTTCGACGCAATTAAGCTTTCTCGGGTGACTATACCGTCCGCAGTTTCATCTAGACGTAAGAGTTGAGCTAATTCACCGGTGAGTCTGGATATACACGCGATTCTATCCACGTACGTCAATACCGCGTGGTGATCAGTGAGTGCCAAGCCGATTGGAGAAGAGTCTTCTTTTTTGCGCAAAGCATTCTTCGTGGGAAATGGTAACAACGATTGATCTCTGAGTAATGTCGCCGGATTGTCCGTTTCTCTGGCCGACGCGTCCGCGGATCCAGCGTACACTCCAGCTCCAGTGAGCCACGCAAATACGATTTCGTCCGCGGATGCGTTTCTTTTCGTCGCTAAAGACGAAGTAGACGCTCGCACTGGCATGCGCACCACCGGTTCGAGAAGCGCTTGGTTTTCGCTCTTTTTCAACTCATCGAAGAAGTGTTCGATCGATCGCGCCTCTTTCTTCACGAAAAATAACCTCGAAGATGTCGCCACCATCAACGAATAAAATTTGGTTTTGCTCTTCTTTTTCTTTTGCGCTTCCTCCTCCCCGTTGCTTTTGCCACCCAACAAGAGTTTCGACATCGAAGACTTATGCTGCATCTTCTCTCCTCGCGACGACGACGACGAGGACGACGAGGACAACGAGCTTGTTTTCGTTGAATACAATTTCACTCCAACGATGGGTTCACTCAACCCGCTTTCTTTTGGAATATCTAAAACTGGAACGCATTTTACCTCTCGCATCCGTTTCCAATCCTGCTTGTCTTCTTCTAATTCTACATACACGATCGATCCGGTGGACGTTCCGAAGAGCAACTCGCGTTTCACTTTCGTTTTTTTCTTCTTTCTAGAGAGGCTTTTCGTCGCGTTGCTATTGCTCCCGTACGTGCCGTCGTCCATGTCGTACTTCTCTTCGTAGCTTTGTCCCGCCGTTCCTTCGTCCTCGGAATCGCTCGATTCCTCTTCCTCGTCGTCAACACCCCTATCGCGCGCGCTCGTTTCGCCACTACCACTAAAAGAAGACTCAGATGCCCAACACCCGCTACTGACGCTCACTCCTCTCAATTTTCCGATCGCTCTCGACCGCTCCCAGTCCCCGCTGCCTAAATAATGCGTCTCCGCCACCTTTCCGGTCTTCCCGTCCTTCGCGGTAAACGCGCACGCGTCCCCTCGCGCGCACACAATCTTCCCAATCTCGTACCCAGAATCTTTAATGTAACTCGTGTTATTATTCTCGTTTCTTTTCTTACCACCGGCGAGGAGTAGATCCTTTAAGCCTCCTTTCCTCGTTGTCTCTCGCGTCTTCTCCTCGTCCTCGTCGCCTCGGCCGTCCGTCTCGTCCGTTTTCGTCGTCCCCGCGTCGCCGACGACGAACCCCGAATGATGTTCCTCTCTCGTCTTACCCGTCACCTTAAATCCTAAAACATCCGTCGTGCCGGTCACAAAATTCACCCGCAAAAGGCTCCCGAACGCGGTTCCGACGAATACCCGATCGTTCGTGCTCGCGCCGCACGTCGGTTGACCGTATTTCTTCGCAAAAGAAGAAGAAGAAGAATTCTTCGACTCGCTTTTCGAAGAAGAAGAAGAAGACGTCAACAGGAGCGGCTGGAGCGAGAATATCGGCAACGAAGAAGAAGAAGGACTCTTCGCGCTGGTGCCGTTATCGTCGTTGCTGCTCTTCTTCTTCGACGACGACGGCGATACCTCGTCCAACGCGTACGAGTTCACCGGAACCATCGGGAAAGCAACAACGGCGTTCGATCCAACGACATCTTTACGAGAAGAAGAAGAAGAAGTAGTAGTAGCAGCAGCAGTAGCAGCAGCGGCATTGCTTCCTCCGCCGCCGGTGCCGCCGAGGGAAGTCGACGACGGCGCGCTCATGCGTGCGCGCGCGTGTGTGTTCGTATTCTCTCGCGGTATGTGATGAAATATGAAGCAAATTTTTCCAATTTTGAAAGAGAGAAAACGCGCTTTTTTTAGATACTTTTCCTCACAATGTCGTCGTCCTCTTGTTCTTCTACTTCTCTGTTTCCGACGATAACGACAACAACGTCAATCAGAAGGAGAAGAGAAGGAGAGCGCGCGACTTTGGCGAAAAGAAGAAGAAGAAGAGGAGAGAAGAAGAGCGAGAGCGCTGTTTTTGCATCATCATCGCTTACCGTTACGCATTTTACAAAAAGCATCCTCTTCGCGACGACTTCTTCTTCCGTCGGTGGCAGCAGCGAGAGCATCGGCGGGGGGATACGCGAGAGGAACGATTATTCGTCGTTGCTTCTTCGTCGTCGCGATCGTAAAGAAAGAAGAAGGCTCGTCGTCGCGAGCAGCGGCAAAAGCAAAAGCAGCGCATCGGAGTCGATGATGGGGAAAGTCACGTTGTTGAGCTTTTTGGCGAACGAATTCGTCGCGCCGGCGATGACTTTGATCGCGTTACTGCTCAACGTGGTTGCGGCAAACGCTACCGCTCGTGGTGGTGGTGGCGACATCATCTCTTTTGCTGCTCTTCTGGCGAGCAAACTCGCGCTGAGTGCGCTTCTGTTGAAAATTGCGGCGGGTTTTTTGTTACCGGTGGACGTCGCGTCGTGCGCGGTGTATTGGACGTTTCCGTGGCGTCCGAGAAGCGAGTTAGAGGGCAAGAAGGTTTTGATTACCGGAGCTTCGCAAGGGTTGGGGGAAGCGATCGCGTATCACGTCAGCTCGTTTGGAGCGAAGGTTATATTGGCGAGCAGAAACGTGAAGAATTTAGAAGAGGTTGGGAAGAAGTGTTTGGAAAATGGCGCGAGCGCGGTTGAGATTGTCTCGTTCGACGCGTTGAAACCGAAGAGCGCGGAGGCGTTGGCCAAGGCGGCGAGCAAGGCTTTTAGTAGTAATAATGATGATGATAATAATAATAATACGTCTAAGTGTTGTTGCGATTTCGCGTTTTTATGCGCCGGAGCGTCGCAATCGGCGTCGGCGTTCGACGTGACGGAGAGCGCCGAGAGGGAGTTGTTCAATTTGAACGCGTTGTCGACGATTCAAGTTTTGAAAAACATCTTACCGTCGATGATTGCTCAGAATCGAGGTCGCGTGTGCGTGATAAGCTCCATGGCGGCGATATGCCCAGCTCCTGGTCAAAGCTCCTACGCGGCTTCCAAAGCGGCGTTATCCAAGTACGTGGACTCCTTGCGAGCGGAAATCGGTCGCACGGCGAAAAACGTCACGTTGACGAATTGCTTCCCGGGCCCAATCGCGACTGGATTTAACGGCAAAAAACGCGTCGTCTTCAACGCGACCGGCGTCAACGAAAACCACCCGAAAGGTGTCGCCAAAGGTCGTTTACCGGTCGAACTCGTCGCAAAAATGGCCGTCAAGTTAACCGCTTTCGGTGCGTACTCCGTGCATCTCGCGCCGAAACTCGTCGCGTTCCTCTCCAGGTGCGTCCATTTTTGCCCCACCCTCGCGTACGCGGTCATGGATAAACTCGGTCCGAAAAGAGCCAGAGCCGCGAAGAAAGGCGAGAGTTTGTACGAGTTGAAGGTTAAAGATAACTAGTTTAAAATATATATCTCGTACATCGTGATGATGATGATGATGATGATGATGATGATAAAGTATACGCATGCAGTAAAACCGCGCGCCGAGAAGGTAAACGACAAACGAAAAGTTGTGCACGCATCAAACAACAAAACAACAACGAAAACGAAAAACGCTCTCTCTCTTCCTCTGTGTGTCAATTTTTTGAATTTTGTGGTGCTTTCTGACGGAAGATCTCGCCAGACTACTTTCGCACTCTCACTTGGTGCCAATTTTCCCGGCGCCCAAAGGTCGTCACTATAATATAATCTCACGCATCGCGCAAGAAAAAAGAATATAATAGATATATAAGAACAATGTGCACACCAGTCTGCGC
>Ga0181560_10006221_pt1 | contig 10459 bp, 11 predicted proteins | sample 011ome_20_FD_133751 | JGI IMG/M metagenome (GOLD analysis project Ga0181560, IMG submission 133751) | Coastal salt marsh microbial communities from the Groves Creek Marsh, Skidaway Island, Georgia - 011509CT metaG (megahit assembly) | ecosystem: Environmental > Aquatic > Marine > Intertidal...
CTTAAGGAACGGCGTTCACCACGCGAACGCGGTCGTATGGGAACCGGTGTATAGAACGCACCTGAGAGCAGCGGCAGCGCGGCGAGGCCGCCCTGGATCTTGTGCTCGATCTCGTCCGCCACTCTCGCGATGTTCTCCGCCGTGAGGTCTTCCTCCGGCATCTCGTACAGCGCCTTTTCGAAATACGGCACCGCGATCATCCCTCGCAGCGCGAAGACTTCGTACGGGTGCTTCTCCTTGATGGAGCGCTCGAGCAGAGCCCACGGCACGGGCGCGCCGGACCGGTCGCGCGCGTAACGCCCGAGCCACGCGGCGTCGCCGCACAGCGAATCGAGAAACATGCTCTGCGTCTCCGCGAGAGACACGGAGAACGGCGCGCGCTCTTGCGCGAAGAGCGGTGAGCCTTGCTCGATGTTCGCGAAGTGCGCGGCGTGCCCGCCCTCGTGCATCAGCGTCGTCAGCGCGGTGTTCCCGCTGCCGACCTCGTCCGGGGTCGCGAGGCTCGTGAAGTTAGCCTCGCTGGAGTGCCACGTCCCGTCCGCGTCTCGATGCGGCGCGACGGGCCAGTGGCAAAACCCGTTCGGATACTTCCCCGCGCGGTCGCACAAGTCGAGGCGCATCTTCGTGCCTCTGTACGCGATCCCCATCGCGGCGAACGACCGACCCCACACCTCCGGCGCGTTCTCGAAAGGGAAATACGGGTCGAGATCGCGCGACAGCTCGCCGCTGAGCGCGTAGGAGAGGTTCCACGGCTTGAGCGCGTCCGCGCCCTTCTCCTTCTCGAGCTTCTCGAGCGCCGTCTTCAGCAACGGCGCCGTGGCGGCTTCGAGCCCGTCGAGCATCTCGAAGCATCGCTTCTTGTTAAACCCCTCCGCCTGCGTCACTTTCATGTCGTAAAAGTCTTCGTACCCCAGCGTCCGCGCGAATCGGTTGCGCTCGGCGATGATCTCGGGGAAGCCGTTCGCGAGGAGAAACGGTCCGGTGGTGCGCGTCGCCTCCCAGCACGACTTTCGCACTGATTCCTCCGCCGCGGATCGAATCTTCGTGCGGAGCACCGTGAACGTCGCCTCCGTCGTCTCGCCGTTCGCCTCGACGTACGTCGGCTTGAGCTTGTTCCGCGCGCCGTTCATCTTGTTCTCTAGACCGACCGCCTTCTCGCGGACCGCCTTCGCGTCCGCGCTCTCCACGATGTAGCACTTGAGCGTCTTCTCGATCTGTGGGCCAGCAAATTTCATCGGTCAGTTGAATATTGAAAGGGACCCATGCGATCAAATGTTGAAACCGATGGATGGGTGGAGCACGCATCGAACGCACCTGTCTCAGGACGACTCTGGACGACTCCGGGATCTCGCGCTCGTCGCGCGCGAGGAACCCTCGCACGGCGTCGAGCGCGGCTTGGTCGCCTAAGAACGCCTCGAGCGCGTTGAACGAGGACGTGAGCGCGTCCACGGAGTTCCCCTCGAGGTTCATCTTCGTCTCCCTGGGTCGGCGCGGGGCGCGGGGCATCGGGTCGTCAGTCACTTCATCGCGCGTCGATCGCGGACCGATCGAGGACGAGCGCGACTACCTGTAGGACGGACGAGCGAAGGAAGACCCTGCGAGATCGAGGGCGGGGCGCGTCGCGAGGCCTTCTGGCGTCGCGCGCATCGCACCAGAAGTTGTCTTCGTACGCTTTGTGCGCCTTGGCGTAGTCCGCGTTGAACGTCTCGATGAACGACGCGACGTCCGCGGGCGCGGCGGTCGCGGCGGAAGCCATGGCGACGTTCGATCGACGCGCGACGACGACGAGAGGCTGTCGACGACGTCCGACGAAGGACGCGACGTGTCGCGGCGCGGCGAGCCGGGCGGCGGCGGAGGAGGAGGAGGCGGCGGACGCGCGGACGCGGAAGAGCGATCGAGTCGCGTGCACGAGCGCAGGACGCGCGGCGTGGATCATGTAGTGGACGGCCAGCCTTGGGAGCGCGGGCGCGAGTGACGAGGCGACGCGACGACGACGTGGCGCGCAATGTCCCTCGGAGCTGACGAAAACTTCTGGGATGGATTCTGTTGTTGTTACCCGCGCGGGGCCGGCGCACTCCTCCGCGCGCGGCCGCGCCGCGTGGATGCGACGCGCGCTCCCGCGCCTTCTTCTTCGCGAGATGTTCGCGTCGTCGTCGTCGTCGTCGTCGTCGTCGTCGTCACGGCTCGCCGCCGCGCCTCGTCCGTCGTCGCCGTTCTTCTCCACCGCCTCTCATCGGTTCGAGAAGACGCGACGATGGCGACGAAGCCCCGACGGCAGCGCGCCGCCCGGTCGATCGGCGCGCCTCGCCGCCGCCGCCGACGACGACGACGTCGAGGCGGCCGCCGCGCGCGACCCGGACCCCGACCCCGACCCCGCGCCGCCGTGCGCGCCTCGCCCGCGGAAGCAGCAGGAGCAGCGGCCGCGTCGTCGCGGCGCGGACCGCCGCGCGCTGACGCGCGACGCGCCGCTCCCACCGCCCGGACGCTCCTTCGCTGAGATCGCCATCCAGCAGGCGGGCGACCACGTCCACCCGTCGCATCGCATACCGGAGGGGACGACGCGGCCGTGCGTACCGGAGACGTACCGTAAGCGCGCGGTGGCGCTGCTGTTGGGGTACGTCGGGAGGGACTACCGAGGGAACACGGTGAACCCGGCGCTGCCGCGCGGGTCCACGGTGGACGACGTGTTGGGTGCGTATTCCTCGCACTGGTCCCCGTACGACCCCGTTCGCGTCGTGAACTTCATTCCTTAAGGACTTTCTCTCCCGGCGTGTGTTTCTCTCCGCCCAGGGTCACTCGCTTTCAATCCCGACACACCTCGACGCCTTTCAACTCCACCACTGACACCTTTCAACTCAACGCAGAGGACGCCGTCTTCGACGCGGGCGGGATCCTGCTGTCCAACTACCGCAGCCGCGCGCTGTCGCGGTTGAAGTGGTCCAGGAGCTCGAGGACGGACAAGGGCGTGTCCTCGCTCGCGACGGTCGTGAGCTTGCGCATGGAGACGGACGAGCGAAGCTGGGACGCGGACGTCGAGGCGAGGGAGCCGGGCGGCGTCGTCGAGCGAATCAACGCGAAGCTGCCGGCGACGTCGGGAGTGCGAGTGTTCGCCGCGTATTCCGCGCCGAAATCGTTCCAAGCGCGCCGCGCGTGCGCGCGTCGGACGTACCACTACCTCCTCCCCGCGCGGGTGTTAGGGTTAGGGGTATCAGGAGAGAGAGAGGTGCCTTGGCCGGGCGCGCCGGGAGGGGAGACGCGATCTTCGGAGGACGTGCTCGACGCGTTTCGAGACGCCCTTCGCGCGTTCGAAGGGTCGCATTACTTCCACAACTACACGCGCCGGTCGCGGTACGCCCCCGAGGATAAGAGGCGACGGAGCAGAGGTAGGAGAGGCGACGTCGAGGAGGAGGAGGAGGACGAGATGGAATCCTCGGACTATCGCGGCGACGACGACGACGACGTCGACGACGTCGACGCGTCGGAAACTCCCTCTGTCGGCTCGCGCGCGTCCGGGTACTACTGGCTCCTCGGCAGGGACGATCGAGACCTCGTCGGGAAGCGCCACGCGCGCGTCGTGTCGTCGTTCACCGCGGGCGACGTCGAGGTCGCCGCGGGCGACGGCGACGACGACGACCGCCCCGGAGAGCCTTTCGTTCGCGTCGTCGTCGCCGGCGACTCGTTCGTTCTGTATCAAATCCGCAAGATGATCGCGACCGCGGTGGGCGTCGCGCTCGGGTGGATCCCGCGGGAGTTTATTCCCGTCACGCTGGCGCGGCCCGCGCGCGCGGCGACGCCGATCGCGCCCGCGTCGACGCTGTACCTGAGGGAGGCGGAGTTTTCAGAGTTTCGAAAAAACCGAGAGAAGAAACCGTCCCCCGCGGGCGGCTCGGAGAAAGAGAAAGAGAACGGGAACGGGAAGAAGATGAGCGCGAGCGCGAGCGCGAACGCCGCGGCCGTCGTCAACGCGGACCTCCCGACGACGCGTCTCGCGCGCCTCGAGGCGTCAGACGCCGTCCGCGCGGAGGTGGACGCGTTCGCGAGGGACGTCCTGGAGCCGTCGCTGGCGCCGAGCCTTCGCGACGAGGAATGGGACGTCTTCGCGGAGAACCTAGGGAAGCTACGCATGTGCGCGCACGGCGAAGGGAAGGACGCCGTGGCGGCGATGATGGAAGCGCACGCGGCGTACGAGATCGAGAGGAAGGCTGCGCGCGCGGCGAGAGAAGAAGCGGAAGCGGCGGACGCGACGAGGAGCCGATAGGTTGGTCAGTTGGTTTCGTCGGTTGGTTTCATTTTATTTATTTTATTCCAGTCGTCGTCGTCGGCCTCCGTTCCTCCGCGCTCCTACACCAACCTGTCGTCGAGCGCGGTGACGTCGAACGCGCAGACGTAGATCGCCGCGAGCGTGAAGAACAGGATGATAGCGTCCAACCACGCCGGGACCTCCTGGTTCAGCGCCCACGACACCGCCTTGTACGCGACCAACGGCGAGGCCAGATCCACGGCGAGGTCCTTCGTGCCGTACGGATAGTCTTCCGGATCCGCCATCGCGGCGCCTCCCGGGCCTCCGCGGTCGGCGCCGCCGACCGCGAACCCGCCGCCGCCGCCGCCGGCGCTCGGGACGTCGTCGTACCACCCCGCGGCGTGCGCGGCGTGCGGCGCGATCGCGAGGAGGATCGGCGCCGCGGTCGACGCGATGCGCAGCGTCTCGCCGACGGTTCGACGACGACGTCGCGACGACGACGAAGGCGGAGGCGGGCGTCTTCCACCGGGCGCGGATCGCGCGCGGTCGCCGTCGTCGTCGTCGTCGTCTCGCGACGACGACGACGACGCGACCGCGGCGGCGCGGCGGCGCGACGCGCGCGCCGCGCCTCGAGGGCGCGCCGACGCCGGGCGCGAGCTCGCGGCGCGCGTCGCCATCGCCGGCGTCATCCCCGCGCGGTCGACGAGTGCAATGAAATGCGGACGTGTCGCGTCGGCACCGCACCTAACAGCTGGCATGGCACTCTTCACAAAAATAATATCAATTCATTCAGCGCCTTTCGCCGTTCGCGTCGATCGATGCGAATAATAAGTACAGTAAAAGTACCACAAACGACGACGACGACAAGCAAGACAAGACGCTCATCACAGCCTCCCGCGCGTGCGGACGTCTCCCGCGAGCCTCGCGTCGCGCTCCTGCTCGTACTCCCGCAGCTCCGCGCGTTTCAAAAACTCCTGCTCCTCGAGATACGTCTTTCCCTTCTTGTGCCGCTCCAGGTCCTCCTCCACGTCCGCGTCCGCGGCTTTCACCGCGCTCCAGTCCATCTTGCTCTTGTCCAACACGTTGAGTTTCTTCGTCTGCGGTGGATGATCAGGGAGGGAGGGATGCGATTGGTCAGATGTTTGATGACGTGGCGTAACGCGCGGTCGGCGACGCGCGACTCGCGGATCAACTCGCCTTTTCCATCTGGTGCAGCACCGCGTCGAGGCCGCCTCTGCTCTCCGCGGCTCTCTTCTTCGCCGCGAGCTTCGCCTCTCTGGAACCCTCCTCGTACGTCTTCTCGACGGTCATCTCCTGTTGACGTGGACGGGTGACGGGTGACGTGGACGGGCGAGATGATTTGATTCGTCAGAAGATGGTCGACGACGACGACGACGCGCGGCGGCGGCGGCGGAATCGGAATCGGAATCGGACGCGAGCGGAGAGAGAACGCGGACGCGGACTACAGCACGCGCCTTTCCCGCGAAGACGCGCGTCTCGCTGACGGTGACGACGCCGTCCGTCCTGCTCGCGGCGCGGACGCGGACGCCCCCCGCCGCGGCGTCGAGCGCGCTCTTCGCCGCCTCCAGCGCGGCGGCGGAGACCTTCGACTTTCCGGTGCCTTTCCCTCCTCTCCCGTTCGTCGCCTTCGCGTTCGCGTTCGCGTTCGCGTTCGCGGCGTTCGCGTCCACGCCGAGCGCGCGCATCCACCCCGCGCCGTCCGATCCGAGCTTCTTCTTCTTCGCGCCTCCATCGCCGCCCTTCTTCACGCCGCCCGCGTTCGTGCGGTTCAGCTTCGCGAGGACGCTCAGCGCGGCGCGGCCCTTCGACGCCGCCGCGGTTGACGCGGTCGACGCCGACGATCGAGAGGTGGATCCCGCTCCCGGGCCGCCTCCGTCCGCGTCGCCGCGCCGCGCGAGCGCGGCCCACGCGGCGTCGACCGCCGCGCGCTTCGACGCGCTGATGTTGACGATCGCGTCGTACTCTTCGTCCGTGCGGTCGCTCATGCCGGGCGCCATGACGACGAGACGACGACCGCCCCGGCGCGAGGGCGAATGACGACGAGATCGACGCATTACTCTCGATCGTCGCGCGTCGTGCTCTCTCCTGAAAAACAAATGGCGCGCGCATTTAGGGTTGATCGATCACAACGCCCGCGCGCGACGCACGCCGGAGGCATCGGCGCCGTCTTCAACCCGTCTTCCCGAGGTCGCCCTCGGCCGCCGCCCTCGGATCGCCGCACGCCGTCGCGTCGTCGTCATGGCGTCCACGCTCCTCGAGCAGACGCGCGAGGCGCACGAGGCGATCGAGCGCCTGGAACGATTCATCGTGAGCGACTTCAAGACCGAGGCGGTCACGCACAAGGAACGGCTCGCGCAGAACCACAGGGTCAACCGCGCGCTGGACGAGATGGCGTCGCGCGCGAAGCGGCTGCGCGCGACGTACGAGGACGCCGACGGCGCGAGGAAGGAGGAGATCGCCGCGCTCGGCGGCGGCGCGAACGTTTTCGCCGCCTTCTACGATCGCCTGCGCGAGTCGAGGGAGTACCATCGCGCGTACTCGGGGTTCCACGCCGCGGACCCGGAGCAGACGCTCGTGGCGCCGTTCCGAGAGAACGTCGCGATCGCGTTCAGCGGCGAGGAAGCGAACGGGCGGTACCTGGATCTGCACTTCGCGCACCGCGCGTTCGTGAACGGCGCGTTCGGACGGAAGTGCGAATACATCTCGTATCTCGTCGACCTGGGCGCGGACGGCGCGTTCGCCTCGAGCGGCGGCGGAAAAGGCGGCGGCGACGACGCCGACGATACCAAAACGAACAACGCGATGACCCCGGACCGCGCGAAGAAGTTTACGAGGGCGTACGGCGAGTACCTGGACGAGCTGCTCGCGTATTTAGGCGCGTTCTGTCTCACACTGGTCCCCATACGATCGCGTCGGCGTGGTGAACGCCGATCCTTAAGGACTTTGCCGGGCGATTCTCTCCGCCCACCCCTCGTTTTCAATCCCGACACACCTCGACGCCTTTCAACTCCGCTTCTGACGCCTTTGAACTCCACCCCGACATTCGCTTGTATGGACAATTACCCTCAGAGGACTTCCACGCGCGGACGCGGCCGTTGACTTTCGCGGAGACGGCGAAGAAGAAGGCGTCGGACGAGTTCGAGAAACTGTGGAGCGACGGCGACGCGCGAGGGTGGGAGGATAAAGGCGTCGGCGCCAACGCCGGCGACGACGACGGTAACGAGGCCGCCCTCGCGGACCTCGCCGCGTTCGCGACGACGGGAGAGATGGAAGCCGCGTTGGGCGGCGTCGACGGCACGTTCTCCTTACACTGGTCCCCATACGACCGCGTCGGCGTGGTGAACGCCGTTCCTTAAGGACTTTCTCTCCCGGCGCATCTCTCCGCCCAGGGTCCCTCGCTTTCAATCCCGACGCACCTCGACGCCTTTCAACTCCGCTTCTGACGGCTTTCAACTCCACCCAGGCGTGACGGCGGCGTTGAAAGCGGCAGGGCTCAAAGCCGGCGGCACCGCGACCGAACGCGCGGCGCGGCTGTGGAGCACGCGCGGGCGAACGCTCGCGGACCTCGACGCGAAGCTCTTCAACAAAGGGTTGCGGCCCGCGAGCGCGATCGACGGCGCGGAGCGCGCGAAGCGCGAGGCGCGCGCGAAGGATATCGCGCGACGGGAGCACTTCATCGCCGCGCTGCTCGAACACCTCTCTCAAGTGCTAGACGCGACCAAGGGCAACGTCGAGAAGAAGGCGACGCTGTCCGCCGCGGAGCTCGAGGCGGAGGCGGAGGAGGACGACGACTTCGTGGAGGAGGAGGCGAGCGACGAGGACGAGGAGGTGTACAACCCGCTGAAGCTGCCGCTCGGATGGGACGGGAAGCCGATTCCGTATTGGCTCTACAAGCTGCACGGGTTAAACCTCGAGTTCACGTGCGAGATCTGCGGGAACTACAGCTACTGGGGCCGGAGAGCGTTCGAGCAGCACTTCAAGCAGTTCCGGCACGTGCACGGGATGCGGTGCCTGGGGATTCCGAACACGAAAGCGTTCGCGGAGGTGAGCGAGCACGACTCGACTCGATTTCGATTTTCGCTTTTTCGTTCTCTCTCTCTTTTCATATGCGTCGCGCGCTCGCGGCCGGCGACTGGGCATGATGGAATCACGCACTGGGCACTGATCGATTCCTGATGCATACGCTTTAGGGCCTAGAAAACCCGTAACCTGACCCACGGCCGCGCGCGCGCTCGGCGTTCTCGTCTCGTCTCGTCTCGTCTCGTCTTGTTTTCACTCACTCGCACTCACTCGCAGGTCACGTCCATCGCGGACGCGCTCAGCCTTCACAAGGCTCTCGATTCCAGAAAGGACGGGAAGTGGGACCGGAAGACGGACGAGGAGTACGAGGACGCGGACGGGAACGTGTACAACAAGAAGACCTATGAGGACCTTCGGAAGCAAGGCTTGATCTGAAAAAGACACATGCCGAGATGAGGTTGTCATTACCTTATTAAAACCAAAAGACTTCGCTCGAACGTTTTAAAAGTCATCGCATCGTCGGGCGTCGCGCGGACGACGGCGCGGCCGGTCCCCCCCTCGCGCTCGTCCGTCCGCTGTTCAGCCTCGAGCTCGCGACGCCGCTCGCAGACCGCGCGCTGCTCGGCCGCGCGGCGGCGCTCCCGGTCGCGCTCGACCGTTCCCGGCTCGGCGCCGACGCCGCCGACGCCGACGATCGAGACGACGAAACCGGCGCCGCCGACGCCGACGACGACGACCGCGAAGACGCCGCGCCGCCGCCGCTCTTGACCTTCGCCCTCAGCGTCGCCGCCGCGGACGCGACCGCGCTCCCCCCGCTCTTCATCATCGCCTGCCGCTTCCGGAACGACGCGAGCTCCTCGGCTTTCCGTTCGCGCTCCGCGTCCACCTCGCGCTCCGGATATTTTCCCAAATCCGGGCACCCCCTGTTCTTCACATCGCCGCCGTCGTCGCTCCCGAATCCGCCGCCGACCCACGTCCCGCCGTCGCCGTTCGGCGGCGGGAACGCCTCTCTGAACAGCGCGCGCCACGCCGCGGACGCGTCGCCGCCGCTCGCGCCCCCGGACGCGCCCCTCGGCGCGCCTATGGACGCGAACCGATCGCTCCCGGCGACGACGGTGATCGCGCCGCCGTAATCGATCTCCGGGTCGATCCTCCCCGGATACCGCTTGTCCGCGCCGACGAACACGAGGTGGTTGAGGTACGCGCGGAAGCGGTTCAACCGCCGCGCGTCGTCCTCGCGGTCGTCCGCGGACCGAGCGCGACGCGACGCGACGGTTGACGTTTCGTCTTCCCCCCCGCCCGTGGCGGCGGCGGCGGCGTTTAATCCCGACGTGTAAAACAGCGACGCGCCGTGCGCGTGGCACGCGTGCCGCAGCGCGCGGCTCATGATCTTCTTCAGCTCCGCGTCCGCGCGCTCGAACGCGTCGTACTTGGCCGCGACGACGACGACCGTCACGCCAAGGTGTCGGACATGTCCGACATCCTCATGCGTTTGTCCGAACGTCTTGGCGCTCCGCGTCCTGAGCTGCTCTGGAAGTTTGCTCCCGCGCTTCTCCAACTTGGCGAACGTCGCGCGCGTCCGACACTTTACGCGCTCGAGCCAATACTCCAGCGTCGGCAGCGCCTCGTGCGGTCTCGAGAGATCCAGCACGATGACGACGACCGCGGTGGTGACGTGTCGCATCCCCATGAAGACGTTGTCTTGTTCCGTGCACGCGTCGGCGAATCGCCGCGACCCCGCGATCTCCCAGACGTGCGCGACGTCCTTCCGCTCCACGTTCGTCGCGTGCGTCTTGCGCGCGTAGTTGTACTCCATCCCCTCCGTCGGCTTGGGCGCATCGCGCTTGTCCGGGAACAGGAACCGGGATACGAGCGTGCTCTTCCCCGATCGCGCGGCGCCGACGACGAAGCACGCGGCGTCGGGGCGCGCGGACGCGTCGCCTCGATCCTTCGCGTCCTTCTTGTTCTGCGCGATGACGCGCGTCCAGAGCGTGTCTTGCCCGGGCGCGAACGGCGAGTCCACGACCGCGCGGTTCGTCACCGCCTTGTCCACGACCTTGGAGAGCGACGGCGCGCCGGTCGGATGAGTCCCCCTGGGCGCGGTCGCGGCCGCGGACATTTTGAACGAACGACGTCGACGACGACGACGACGACGACGACGACGACGACGACGACGAC
>Ga0181560_10006225_pt1 | contig 10453 bp, 8 predicted proteins | sample 011ome_20_FD_133751 | JGI IMG/M metagenome (GOLD analysis project Ga0181560, IMG submission 133751) | Coastal salt marsh microbial communities from the Groves Creek Marsh, Skidaway Island, Georgia - 011509CT metaG (megahit assembly) | ecosystem: Environmental > Aquatic > Marine > Intertidal zone...
AAAAATTCATAGAACATACTTACCAAAAAGTGAGTACGTTGAGAGCGCTAATCAAAGCCTATTCTTCAGAAGCCATCATCGAAGTAGATGGAGGTGTAAACCTTGAGAATGCTCCTAAACTTGTTGCCTCTGGAGTCAACGCCCTCGTTGCCGGAAGCACTGTATACAAATCAGAAAATCCGCTGAAGACAATTGAAGCGTTAGGCAACGCTTAAGCATTTACCCATTTTCTCAAATAAGCGTAGTGCTCGGTAATTTCACCGTCTTGTGCTATGGTGGCTTTCTTTAAAATGTCCTTCTTATCGCCATTCAAGAAACTGGGTAATACGGATGAAATAAACATCTCACCAAAGTCGAAACTCGCATCACGAGGCAATTCACAGGGAAGGTTATCCACTGCCATTACGGTTATCGCTCCTTCAGCATCAAAAGCAACTTCCTTTTCTTCGATAGGGTCGTATCCGTAAAACGGATCATCAATACTCGAAGGCCTCAAGGTAGAAGCCACCGGACCATCAATATCACATGAAATATCTGCAACCAATCTGATGTTAAAATCGGGAGATCGAGCGTCTTCGCGAGTAAACAAATAAGGCGACTTTGAATCCCAAAAATGACCCGTAATCAGCATATCCGTGCATTTGGCAAAGCGCATAAAGTCGCTCTTGTAACGCTCTGGATGCGCATAAAACTCTTTCACATCGAAACCGCCATGGTCCTTCGGCTGGAAATACTCTGTGAAGGTAATTTGACAATAAACCGGCTCGTCAAACGACTGCTTTAAAAACTCACGTATGCCAACCTTTCTGATGTTCATGGCATCCAATACTTCCATTGAACCTTTAGCCACCTTTCCCCTGCCTGTGAGCAATATTTTGATATTGGGCAATTTCACCTTGACCAACTCCGATTCCATTTCCTTTCGATCAACACAATCGTGTGCCCTTTTGAGATCGAAGGTTTTGTGCTTATGTCCATAAGCCCTGAACGCATTGTAGGTTCCTACGATTCCGGCATATCTACCAAATCCTATTACGCGTCTTCCAGCGGCATCGCGCAGGCATTCCCAATCAATCAATCGCACTTTTTTGTCCAACATGGCCTGCAAGAGCTTCTTGTTGTAAGGCTGCATTTTTATAGTATGAGAAAAAAACAGGTGCGTCTTACCAGGAACCAACTGATCCATAGGAACTTCTTTCACACCCAAGAGCACATCAGCATCTGAAACGTCATTTGCCATCTCAATATTGAGCGCTTCGTATTCAGCGTCTTGGATTCTTCGCACGGATGAACGCTGCACCACGAACCGCCCCTCTTTCTTGGTTTCAATCAATTTGGCAATTTGCGGTGGAGTGAGCGGCACACGCTCATCTGTAGGCACCTTACCTTCTTTGATTATTCCAAATTTTATCATTTACCTTTTCGCTTTTGATTGGGCGTCTTTCCAATGTTTGCCTTCTTCTTATTCTGACCAAATGTATATCCCAACTTTACCATAAATAAGGTCATGCCATCATTTTGTCCACGCTGAAGCCCATCTAGGTTATCCGAGAAATACAAGTGATAATTCAGCACTGCAGATAAACTCCACATTGGGTCAAATCGATAACGCACTCCAAATTGAATGGGTACATAAAATCCTACGCCAGATCCAGAACCAGAAGTGGAAACAGGATACGTATAGCTTGAATCATTGCCCAAGCTATCCAGAGCATTGCCTGTGGCATAACGCAATGAAGAATATGATCCGTTGAATAGGGCTGCACCGCCCCCCACTCCAATAAAAACGTTGCCCTTAGTTACTGGATCTCTATCTGTAAACTGTCGAACGGTGAAATCTGTCCACTTGAGAACGCTGAACTGGACGGTTAAATTCCCTTCCCAAAGCTTTCCATTCATCTCTTCCATGGCATCTGGAAATCCCGCTCCCTGTTCTGCTGTGCCTTTATAACCTCTTCCGGCTCCATTCAGCTCAAAACCCAGGCGCTCACTTGTTTGATAGCGCACCCCTAAACCATAGGCCAATTTGAGAGGATTGAATAGAGAGCCGCGTTGTTGTATATCCCCAGAATACATACGCAATCCCAAACCTCCATCTACAGTGAGATTCTTCAGTCGTTTGGTCTTACCCGCACTACCCCAATAGTAGCCTTGCGCATGGAGCATAGGGCTTAGCGCAAATAGCAAAATAGATATAAATAATAGTCTTTTCAACGCCATTCAAAATAACGAAAAAGCACCGCACGGATGCAGGGCCTTTTCCTAATTCTATCGATTATATTATTCAAGTATGATGATGCGGGCTCTTCTCGCTTCCACTGGATCAGAAGAAGGATTTTCTCCTTTACCCACGGCTTCAATTCTTCCGCTATCAATGCCATACTTATCTACCAACAATTCCTTCAACTCATCTGCCCTACGCTGGCTCAACAACAAGTTGTAAGCCTCCGTTCCTGGCTGAATTCTGTATGCAAGTTCATTAGATTTGGTCAGCGCATCACTAAAATAACGTTCACTTCCCTTGGCCTCTTTATCTTGTAAATAGACCAACTTTTTATTTCCTACACAGGAAGAAAGAACAACCGCTATGAGGGCAATCCAAAGAAGACGGAGGCTATTTTTCATAAGGGCGGCAAAGATAACGTCTTTTACCTACGGGAAGTAAAGATTGTGGCAGGAGAAAAAAATGGGCGGTCGGCTGCCTTTAGTAATCTTTAACGTCAATGAAGGTGGTGCATTGGGCAAATCATTGCCTACCTTTGCATCGTGTTCTTTGGGGCTGACCGGTTTTGACAGCGAGATGAATGGTACTGTAAGCAAGCCGGGGATTGAATAGCACCTCGTTAAAAAGCTGTTTAAAATAGTAACTGGCGAAACATCTTACGCTCTTGCTGCTTAATCATTCGATAGAAGATTAGGCTTAATCCCGTGCTAGGCACGCGGACAAGACGTCTCTAATGCAGGTTTGTCTGACCCCTGTATTGATAGAGGCGTGGTCAATGACAGAATAGAACGATCAAGGCTTCGGTGGTTGTTTGAAAATTAAGAAGATAAGTTTTGGTTTGGCTGCCTCTGGCCTGGCTAAAATCGAAAACCAATCAGAAGGCTAAGCTTGTAGAAAGCTTTATGGTTCCTTGTTTGGACGTGGGTTCGACTCCCACCAGCTCCACCTTCGCTCACCGAAGTCCCGCATGAATTAGCGGGACGAAGGTGAGCTTCGTTTTTGTATCGAACCCTAATTCATTTCAAATTCCCTACAAGCGGGACTTCGCTGAGCTTCGGTGGAGGCTCTCCACCATAGCCTTGCACACAGATAGAGATACTCCACAATTGTCATCGCCTTATTGAAATCTACACTTTACTTGATTATTTCTTGTCATTGATTTTCAATCAAATCGAAATGATCCTTCACCGAAGCCCAGTGCTCTAGTTGATAAACTCCAAGATGCCTTCAATTCAAAAAAATTATTCTCTACTTTCGAGATGCACGGAATATCAAAACCTTTGACTTGGACCGTTTATATCATTAAATGCGCTGACAACACCCATTATGTGGGGTGCACATCGAATCTCGAAAAGAGGCTTGTTCGGCATAATCGTGGCGAAGTGCATTACACCTCCACTCGACTTCCTATTGAGGTGTTAACCTACACTGTATTCCATGATAAATACAAAGCCTATGCTTTTGAGAAATATCTAAAATCAGGTTCTGGAAGAGCGTTTATGTATAAGAGACTAGTAGATAAATTACTTTGATTCCTCCCTATAGCAATCAGGACTCCGGTTCGGTGGGATCATGGGCGAAGCGAATACTCCTACTTACCGGATTCATAATTTATGATTGATTATTTATAATTTGTTGCTCAAGAAAAGGGCAAGCGTCAGTCCAAAGGTTGACCACGAAGTGGGCATTGTCTAGAAGACAGAGCGAAGATGGGGTTCGTAGTTCAATGTTATTCGATTTCCAATCATGAATTATAAATTATGAATCATGAATCCACCGAAACCATGAAACGAAGAGTAAATCGCACAGCCGCACTTCGAGACTTTTGCTCCGCAAAACCTCAGCATGACTGTGCTCAAGCACTGTATAAATCATTGCTATTGTAATTCATCAATTCCCAAGCCACCACGAACACTAACCACCAATCTTGAATCATCAATTATTAATCATGAATTATAAATCATGAATCCCCAAACCATGAACTAACCTTCTTGTGACTTTAGTAACACTCTCTCCAAAAGATTTGACGAACTTTGTGCCTTCAATTCAAAAAGGCCTTGAAAGGAACTAAGATTTACTCCATCCTCAATCAAAAATGCCCCAAGTGCCATGAGGGCGAATTGTTTGTCGAACGCAACCCATACCACTTAAAGAAAATCTTTGATATGCCCGAGCGGTGCGAAAAATGCAATCAGCTCTACCAATTGGAACCTTCCTTTTTTTATGGAGCAATGTATGTCAACTATGCTTTTACCGTAGCCATTGCCGTGGCTGTGTTCGTGGCCATGACCGTATTGGGAAGCGATTGGGAATTACACCATTACTTGATTGGAATCATCATCGCCATATTTCTATTGGCGCCACTTACATTTAGAATGGGCAGAACAGTTTGGATCAACATGTTCATCAAGTACAATCCTCATGCACTGAGCGAAGAAGAAAAGGCTCAAGCGCTCAAGCGAGGACAGTAAATCCCATCGATCACCACACCATTGCGGTTGGTTGGAATTTTAACCGTGCGTTTTCCTTGAATGAAAGTTGGTTTTTGAAAGCCTGTGTTGCTCGAAAACAAACTTGGAATATCAAATTTTGAGCGTTTAAACTGGAGTACATAATTATCGTGATCCATGGTCCACTTGCCTTTTACAATGTATTGCTTGCGCTCGTCCAACTTATTCAGCTGTAATTTGAACTTCTGATCTTGCTCCAACTTCAGTTCAATGTCTGAAATACCATTACCCACAGAGCGGTAGCGCGCATGTCCGAAAGAAGCGTGTGCCAAAGCAATGGACAATGCCAAAGAAGCATAGTGCCTTTTTCTGGAGTTAAGAAGGTATTTGTATCGGAAGAAGCGAAGAAGTTTCATTGTCGTCTTTATGAGATTTACATATAAGACGCAAACTGGACCAAAAGGTTTGAAAATCAGCTACTTTATTCTCACTATTTGCTCAATGGAGCACCTATTCCGATAAAGAAATCAAAAAAAGCGATGAACTTTAATTATCTACCTCAACCACAAGGTAGTCGGTTACCGACCAAAATGCTTTTCTATCGTTCACTTTAAGCGACTTTACGTTTCCATCAGAATCCATGATGAACTCATAAGACGACTCTGGATGATTCGTAATTAATTTAGCTTTTTTAGAATATAAAGGAATCGACAGAAGTTCGCGAATGTCGGCTTCTGTGAATAAGGTAGGATCAAGTTTACTCACGTCCAGCTTTTTTGATGCACCCAAGCCGAGGATCCCACCTTCCTTCGTGATTACGCCTTTCTCCTTCAATTCTTTCTGCTCACCAATGATGTAGTGTACGGTATGCATTTCTTCATCCATGCTGATCACTTCTTCAGTCAAGTTGATGTTGTCTATTCGCATGCTGTCGAGTGTAGCTTTGATCTCGGTGATCACCACATCTTTATCGTTAATCATGGCCATCAACTTTTCTATTTGGCTTTCGCGCTCAGCAATGCGTGCTTGCATGCTTTGAAGCATTTCTTCCATCTGCTTATTCTTCACATTGCTCTTGCGCATGCGCTCATACAATTGATTCAATTCGGCCTTATTATTTGCCAAAAGTCCGTCTAATGATTCCACACGTTTTAAGATCATTTCTTTTGAAAGCACATCGCCTTCGCTCGAATCAATGGCCAATAAACCATTGCGCACAGAAACCTGACTGATGCGTTGTGAAATATCTTGAAGCTCGCCTCTAAACACATCCAACAATGAATCTTGCTGCACTTGCAATAAACTGTCTGACAAAGCTTTTTGAGCTGCTCTTTCAGCTTCAGGATTTCCGCATGACGCGATCACGATGGAGGCCAGAACCAAGAATGATAATAAACGCATTATTGAATATTTTACACGAAACTACACAATGCTGCGATACTTGTTTTCCTGTAAAGTCAAGTTTTCATTGTCTTATAAGAAGCTAAATTTGCAGCCCTAATTCAATGCGATGACAGCGAGAGAGAATGCCTTACGATGGTTGGCCCAAGACACCGATGAATCTTTTATGAATGGAATTCAAGCATTGCTTGATGGACCCGAAAAAGAATTGGAAGATGCCTTTTACCGCGACCTTGAATTTGGTACAGGCGGTATGCGCGGGGTGATGGGCGTGGGATCAAATCGCGTGAATAAATTCACCTTTGGGATGGCTACGCAAGGCTTATCCAACTATTTGAAGCAGTCATTCCCCAGCGAACAAATCAGAGTGGCCATTGCCTACGACTGCAGAAACAACAGCCAATCATTCGCCCGAATGGTCGCAGAAATTTTCTCAGCCAATGGCATTGAAGCCTATCTATTCTCTGACCTTCGTCCTACTCCACAACTGTCGTTTGCTGTGCGGGAATTAAAGTGCCACAGCGGAATTGTGATCACCGCTTCGCACAACCCGCCCGAATACAATGGATATAAAGTCTATTGGAACGATGGCGCACAAATCGTAACTCCACAAGACAAAGGCATTATAGAAGAGGTGCGTAAAATTGAGCAACTCAACCAGATCAACTTCCAAGCAAACCCTGCTTTGATTCATGAATTGGTCAAGGATATGGACGATTCATTCGTGAAGGCTTCGCTGGCTCAAAGACGATCGACCAACGTCAATAAGAACTTGAAAATTGTGCTCACTTCACTGCACGGAACTTCGATTACACTGTTGCCTCGATTGCTCGAAGAAGCCGGCTATGAAAACGTGATGATTGTGGAAGAACAAGCCATTCCAGACGGAAACTTCCCAACTGTAAAAAGTCCAAATCCAGAGGAACGTGAAGCGCTTAATATGGCCTTGGAATTGGCCGAACGTGAAAATGCTGACTTAGTAATTGGCACCGATCCCGACAGCGATAGAATAGGCGTGGCAGTTCGCAACAACGAGGGAGAAATGATCCTTTTGAACGGCAATCAAACCGGAGTGATTTTAACGGATTACTTGTTGCAAAACACCCCATTGAAAGGAGATGAATTCATCGCTTACACCATCGTAAGTAGCGAGTTATTCGGAGATGTAGCCATGCACTATGGCGTTGATTCTAAAATTTGCTTAACGGGCTTTAAGCATATCGCTAAGTTGATCAAAGACAATGAAAGGGAAATGACCTTTATTGGCGGTGGTGAAGAGAGCTACGGCTACATGATTGGCGATTTTGTGCGCGATAAAGACGCGTTGACATCGGCCTTGGTATTCTGCGATTGGCTGGGCCAAGTAATGCACGATGGTGATAATGCTGAACGCTATTTAAGCCGCATCTACAAGCGCCATGGCTTATACCATGAGCATTTGATCAGCTTGACTAAAAAAGGAAAAGACGGCAGCGAAGAAATTGCGCAAATGATGCGCGAATTGAGGGCAAACCCACCGGCCTCTTTGGGTGGTGATGAGATCGTAAGGATCGATGACATCCACAATGGCACTTCCAAAGACTTGAAAACGGGTCACACCACTCCGATTGATTTGCCTTCGTCCAATGTTTTGCAGTTTTACACGGCATCGGGAAGTAAAATTTCTGCGCGACCTTCTGGAACAGAACCAAAGATCAAGTTCTATTTCAGCCTAAGAAAAGATTGGGATAGCAACGCTTCCATGAAAGCCCAACAAAAAATCCTTGACAATACCATTCAGGATATCATCAAGGATTTAGGAATTTCTTAAGAGAAAAAACTACTGAGCGTCTCTGCGTGAAATGTATTCTTCCACAGCTGCCTCATTGTGGGCAGCCCACCATTGCCACGTTTTGAAAAGTGTCAATCCAGGATTTACTGTGGCCTGAGGAACATTGAATTCAATTATAAACTCTCCAATAAAAGCATTGGCCGCAGTTGGTGTTTCATGCCATTCGTTCCATTCAGTAGCAATTTGATAGGTATCGTAAGACAGCGTTGGCTGATCATCGTCTGCCGTGGCATTTTGAGCAAAAGCCGACATGCTGAAAAGCATCGCCATCGCTATTATAATTCCTTTCAATTGAAATAGCTTTTTCATACTTCTATTGGTTTGATCTAGAGATTACAAAATTACCTGTCTTCTTCTGCTTGATTTGATCCGATTGCTTGTAAACAATAACATAAGCATACGCTCCGATAGGAAGCAATTTGCCGTCAAGCTTTCCGTCCCACTTGGCCAAGTCGTCTTCACCGTAAAACAATTCATTGCCCCAGCGATCGTAGATCCACAGCTTCACCTCTTGTAAATCGGAACCGTAAATTTCGAAGAAATCATTGATACCATCTCCATTGGGTGAGAAGCTGGAAGGAACAAAAAGTGTTTGCAATCTTTCAACCGTTACTCCTTTGGAAATAGCGTCCTTACATCCAAAAGCGGTGGTGGTCACCAAGTCGATGCGATAGGTTCCTGGAGCAGCATATTCGTGCTGTATTGGGTTGAAAAGCGTACTGTATGAGGTATCGCCAAAATCCCAACTCCAGTAATCTCCACCAATGGAGTAATTGTCGATCAACACCACAGGCTCTAATTCGCTTACGGATGCGGAACTTACATCAAAATCTGCAATCGGATTGGAGTACACCCGAATCTTATCGGGGTTGCTAAACATATCTGTACATCCGTTTGGTGTAGTCACTTTCAAAGATGAAAGGAACACTTCAGAGTCGATACCATCCTGAACAGAATAGCAGTATGTTGGATTCACGTTCTCATAATCGAATTTACCATCACCAAAATTCCAAGTGTAAATCAAGTCTTCACCTGTAGCCAATTTTGACTGATCGATGAAGGTTACGCAATGCGGTGAGCAACCTTCCAAGGTATCCATGCGATAATTGGCCTTAGGATTGTGGTAAATCACCGTGACTTTTGTCGTTGAATCGATGCAGCCATATCCTGTCTCTACAGTAAGCTTGGTGCTGTAATCTCCACCCTTCGCAAACACATTGGTCGGATCCTTGATGTTTGATGATGCCCCATCGCCAAACTGCCAATCCCAAGTTACCACGCCTACCGAATCGAACTCGTAATCGAAGTAAGTTTGATCTCGATAGCTGATCTCGTTTTGCGCGCATACTTTGTCATCAACAACCAATATTTTAGCATCAGGCCTTGGTCTGATCAATATTTCACTTTCATATGTGTGGTGACAACCGTAGTTGGTGTAAGGCGTTAATGCCAGTGTATAGAATCCTGGATCTTGGAAGAAGTGCCCAACAGTTTGGTTGATCGCGCTGTCACCATCGCCAAAATTCCATTTGAAGCTAGCGAATGTTGACCCAAACATGTTGCTGACGGTAGAATTATCTGTAAACGTAACGCGCTGCTCTTCGCAAACACCATCTTGAATATAATCTGGCTGAGGCACAGGGAACGAGCGTTGTTCGCGCACCACAGTGTTCGTACATCCCAGATTCGTGGCGACTGTTAAGCGCACCGAATACAAGTTATGCGCAGGGTATTTATGCGCAGTATGCTGATTATAATCAACAGGCGCTCCATCGCCAAAGTCCCATTCCCAATAGTTGATTACGCCTTCCACTGAAGTAGACGAATCTGAGAAAAAGACCGTATCGTTTTGACACATTTCAGGCGACAACCAGTCAATCGCAGGAATTGAGTAAACCTGTATGGAATCGGAGTAAGTCGTTTCACACCCTTCATTGCTGATTGCTGTCAGCGTTACCCAATAATATCCTGCAGTATCATAAACATGCGCTGGACCTTGAGCAAAACTGATGTTTGAACCATCTCCAAAATCCCACTCCCAGTCGCTAATAAATCCAGAAGCAATGGTAGTAAGATCGTTGAATGCCATTGGACTTCCTTCACAATCAGAATTGTAAGAGAAATTGGTGGCTGGATTTGGATGAACAACCACAGGCTCAATCAACGTATCCTGACAGCCTTGATTGGCCGTAACCACTAAGGTGCACTGATATGTACCTGGTCCAGGATAAATATGATTAAACGAAGTGGTGCTGTAGTCGAATGTTCCGTCACCATCTACATCCCAGTTCCAATCGATGATATTTCCATTCAAGGCGTACGAATCATCTGCAAACTGAATTTGACCTTGATCGCAGCCATCTGGCGCAATCATTTGTGCCACGGGCACAGGTTTAACCGTAATATTTATTTCATCGGTTATAGGCGGACAATTACTGTTTGAAATTGTCCATGTAAGTGTATTAACTCCTGGTGCCAAACCACTTACAGAAGAATTATAGTCGTTGGTGTTCGAAAAAGTACCTGCACCACCAACAACTGTCCAAT
>Ga0181560_10006235_pt1 | contig 10439 bp, 2 predicted proteins | sample 011ome_20_FD_133751 | JGI IMG/M metagenome (GOLD analysis project Ga0181560, IMG submission 133751) | Coastal salt marsh microbial communities from the Groves Creek Marsh, Skidaway Island, Georgia - 011509CT metaG (megahit assembly) | ecosystem: Environmental > Aquatic > Marine > Intertidal zone...
AACTTGAAGACGACGCCGCGGACGGGATGGGTCAACCACGGCGTGGACAAACCCGAGTCCATCGCGGACCACATGTATCGCATGTCCCTGATGGCCATGGTCGCGTCCAAGTCGATGCCACACTTGGACCAATCTAGGTGCGTGAAGCTCGCGCTGATTCACGACCTCGCGGAGGCGATCGTCGGCGACATCACCCCGCACGACCCGGTCACGAAGGTGGAGAAGGCTGCGATGGAGACGGGCGCGATGCGACTGATACGCGGGATGCTCGGGGACGACCTCGGCGGGGACGAGATCGAGGCGCTGTGGCAAGAGTACGAGGACGGCGTCACGGACGAGGCGAAGCTCGTGAAGGACCTCGACAAGCTCGAGATGATCGTCCAGGCGGGGGAGTACGAGCGCGAGCAAGGGAAGGACCTGAGCGATTTCTTCGCGTCCACGCGCGGGAAGTTCGCGACGGACGTCGGGAAGGCGTGGGAGGCGGAGATCGTGTCGAGGCGCGCGGGGAGCGGCGCGGCCCCGTGACGTGGAGGACGCGATATCATAGTTCGTCTCTTAGATGTCCGCTACGTTTCGTTTAATGACACACCCTGCCTAGTCGCTACGTGCCGCGAGCGCCGCGCGCGCGCCGCTTCCCCCTCGAACAGAACGTTCTCTCAATAGTTCGGCCGCACCGGCTGAAACGCCGTCTCCCGCGCCTTGAACAACTCCGGGGACGCGAACAGCTTCTGCATCGCCCACACGACGGTGCAGTAATACAACACGTTAAACACCTTCATCAGGGAGTACAACGTCGTGTACCCCGCGGCACTCTCCCACATCGCGAGTTGCGGATACCCCGCGAATATCAACGACACCTTGTACACGCGCGATATCAACATGAACACAAAGTACGTCGCGAGCGCGAAGAACGTCGGGGAGAACTCCTCGACGATCTTCCCGTAGTACATCCTCTTCAGATACGTCGTCTCGCTCATGACGTTGTACAGCGCGACGACGGTGAGGAGCATCGCGCAGATTTGAAACACCAACGTCATGATGTCCATCTGCGCCTCGAACGAGTACGTGTTGTCCGTGTACGCGTCCACGAACGCGGCGACGACGAGGGACGCGTACACCATGAGCGCGTTGAACTTGAACGACAGGCTCATGTAGACGTTGTCTGCGGACGTTCGGGGGCGCGGGGTGACGGTTGGGATTGGGACGGACGTCGTCGGTGAGGGCGGTTTTCGTTTCGTTCGCTGGCGCGTTCGACGGGGCGTCGACTCTAACGGTTCGGCGCCGGAATCGATCGACGACGCGACGTATCGGGCGCGCGGGGCGACGTCGCGCGTCGTACCTCTCGTGGAGTCCGACATGATGCCCGTGCGGTCGCGTTCGAGCCGCGCGCGCGCGAGCGAGACCCTCCGAAGCGCTGCCGCGACGTGTCCGCGCGCGCCGTTGTTGACTCTCTCGGCTAGATTTCTCCCCGGACGGACTGGAGCAGGAGCTGGAGCAGCAGCGCAGCGGTCGGACGGCGCGGCGCGGCGCAAACCTCGGGAGACTACGAGATGTGAGCACCTCAGCAGACGCGACGTCCGAGGCGCTCGCGGGGTCATTACGGACGCGCGTCGGGCCGTTCGAGCACGAGACACGTCGCGCATATTCGCGAGAGCCGATCCCATCTCGCGATCTTCGATTCAGCGCGAGCGCGCGATGGCGTCTCGCGTCTGAGCGTCGTCGTCGCATCATCAGAGTGAAAAGACGGCTAGCTAGAGGCCGCTTTTTCCATCCGAGCCACGATGGTGAAGGTCTCCCCGCCGAAGAAGAAGGTGGACACGGTGCGCGATATCGCCCGCGCACGTCGCGCGAGCTCGAGCCACGCGCATCGCGCCCGCGGTCGTATCGCCTCTGGTCGCTCGCGAGTCGCGCCCGCCGCGGCGTCGAGATCTCGTTCGCTGACCCCCTCCCTCCATCCGTCCCGCCCACCTTCCTTCCACGTCCTTCCTCTCCCCCTCCCTCCGCAGCCGTCGGCCGTGAAGGCGATGGTGGACCAGATCGTGTCCACTCCGGCCGGGCACCTCAGCGCGGTGTTCCCGCCGTTCGCGTGGGCGTTCGGAAAGGTGCGCGCTCGGTCGTCGCGGCGCGCGCGCGCGACGCCGTCGACGCGAGATCGGCGACTCGTCGATCGCGTTCGTTTTCTCCCTCCCTGCCGCCCGTCCGTCGATCGCCGCCGGCGCCGTTTCATACCGCGGCCGTATCCGCGAGGAGATGACGGTCGCGGGAATACACGACGCCAGATCACGTCGCCGTCTTCCATGTGCCGCCGTATCCTTCGGGCGTTACGGTCGCATCCATAATCGAGCGCGACATCACTCGGTCGTCCCTCCGTCTCTCTCGTCGTCGTCGGTCGCGTCCTGCCGCCTTCTCTTCTTCGATCGATGCGTTCGACGCGCCCGAGACGATCGACCCTCCTGACGCGCGGCGCTCCCCACCACCGTCGCTCATCTTCGCGACGCTTCCTTTCCTTCGATCCTTCCAGGGCGACTTCCAGCACTGGATCACGGTGTTTAATCACTTCGACGACTACTTCGTCGAGGTCGTCGAGAAGCGGAAGGACCTCCGGCTGGAAGGCCTCCCTCGCGAGGACCCCGCCGGGCCGATCCCGTCCGCGGCGCTCGCGTGGATACTGCACGCGTCGCGGATCATCCTCGAGAACTGCACCAACCGCCAGCTGTACGCGTCGTCGGAGCATCTGTGCTCTCTGCTCGCGTGCGACGACGTCGAGATCGCGCTCGCGGCGCTGAGCCTCCTGGCGACGTCGACGCGGCGACCGCCGGGGTCGAGGGCGAACGCGCGGTTTCAAGCGGACGCGACGCTCCGATCGCGACTCCTCGCGCTGTGCAGCGGTCTCGCGGACTCGAGGGAGTCCACCTCCGGCGCGGCCGCCGACGGCGGCGCGTCGACATCGACGTCCGCGCCGTCCGTCGTCCTCGGCGTGCCTCTGTCCGCGGATGGGAAGAAGCCGAGCGCGGACGTCATCGAGTCGCCGGGGGCGCTGCACTTTGAGTTTTACTCCCCCGGCGGCGCCGACGCGCTCCTCGGGGACGTCGGCGCCGCGGGCGCGCGCACGATCACGAAGAAGGCGACGCACGAAGACGGGATCGGCGACCACGAGACCACGGACGCGCTGATACGCGAGGCGAAGGTGCACGCCGAGTTGCGGTTCGCGTTGTTCGCTCGCGTGCGCCTCGCGAAACTCGGCGCGAGCGTCGATGGCGCCGCGCTCGCGGCGCAGATTCGGTTGCTGTCGTTCTGCGTCCTGCTGCAGTCCGACGCCGCGACCGGCGGCTCGGCCACCTCGGGCGCGAACGGCGAGGCGTCGGATCAGCTCGGGCTCGTGTTCCTCGCGGAGCCGCAGCCGGAGTTCATCGCGGAGTTGCTTCGCGCGTTGAGAATGGAATCGAGGGGCGTCCCCGCGAGAGTCACGGAGCTCACGCTGCGCGTCCTCGCCGCGCTCGCGGGGGATCGAAACCACCAGGGTGGGGTGATCGCCGCGCTTCGGAACGACGGTAACGTCGCCGTGTTCGCGTCGTTGGTTTCAAAGGCGGTGACCGCGTTGACGGACGCGCCGTCGCCGCCGATCGGCCCGGCGCTCGTCGCCGCGAACTTACCCAAGCTCGAACTCGACGCGATGAACGCGGAAGCGGACGCGCCCGTGCCTCTCGCGGACGCGCTCGTGGGTCTGCTCTCCACGCTCGTGACGTCGCACGCGGGGTGCCAGTGCTTACGCGACGTCAGCCTGTTGCCGGTGCTGTTGCCGCTTTTGAAAAATAGAAACCCGCGGCACGTGCACATCGTCGCGCACGCGGTGCACGTGCTGGAGGTGTTCATCGACTACACCTCCGCGGCGGCGACGGCGTTCAGAGAACTCGGCGGCATCGAGCTCATCGTCGATCGTCTGAAGGCTGAGGCTGAGGACGCGCTCGCGGAGCACGAGGCGACGCACGGCGCGGCGTTTACCGCGGCGGCGGCGGCGGCGGCGGAGGCGGGGACGCCGGCGCCGACGCAGACCTACCTCGTGTCGTCCACGCGTCGCGTGCTTCTCAAGGCGCTCATGCGCGCGCTCGCGGTGACGTCGTTCGCCCCCGGGACGAGCACCGCGGCGACGACGACTCTCGAGGAAGGTTCGCCGCTGTGCCACTCGCTGAATTTGATGTTTGAAAACCCCAGGCTCTTCGGCGCTGGCGTGTTTTCGCTCGCGTCGAACCTCCTCTCGGACGTGATGAATCACGAGCCGACGTGTTACCCCAAGCTCGACGCGCTGAAAGTCCCGGAGACGTTCCTCCGGGCGTGGGAGATGGACGACCCCGGGCCGTTGCCGTCCGCGGACGCGCTGTGTTGCCTCCCGAACACGCTCGGGGCGCTGTGCTTGTCCCCGCTCGGTTTAGAACGCGTGAAGAACAGCCGCGCGTTTAACGCGCTCGTGATCGCGTTCACGACGCGGTCGTACTCGCGCGCGATGCAGGGGGACACGGCCAGCGTGATCGGCGGGAACATGGACGAGCTCTTGCGTCACGTCCCGGATCTGTTGGTACCGGGCGTGGGCGTCGCGTTGAACGTGCTCAGGCGGTTGGTCGACTTGGGCGGCGGCGACGCGGCGGCGTGCCGGGCAGCCGGTTCCCTAGATTTGAATGAAATCAAAGGGGCGTCCGAGGGAGCGGCGGCGACGAACGCGGCGATCGCGGGCGACGGGTACGCGCACGAGGTCGCGGACGGCGGCGACGGCGCGGCGGTGGGGAGCGAGCGCGGTGAGGCGCCGATGGACACGGACGACGCGCCGCCGACGGCGCCGACGACGACGACGACGACGCCGCCGACGACGACGACGACGACGACGACGACGACGACGCCGACGACGCCGCCGCCGCCGCCGCCGACGACGACGACGACGACGACGACGACGACGACGACGGTGAGCCCCGCGTTCTTCTCCGAGGCGATCGCGAACGCGGCGCGGCTGCTCGACAATATGCTCCCATCGAAGGACTGCGCGGAGGAGTTCAAAAAAGGCGGCGGGATCGAGCTCCTCGTGAAGCTCCACACGCTGCCGCTGTTGCCTTCGACGTTTTCGTCCTCCTCTGCGTGCCACGCGCTGTCCGTGACGATTCGGTCGCTGTGCGGCGTGCTCGAGGACGTGTCCGCGGTCGCGTATCGCGTGCAAACGGACCTCACGCGCGCGCTCGAACACGCGACCGAGTGCGCGGAGAACGTGTGTCATCACGAAAAGTGGGCGCTCCTCGCGTCCGGGGTCACGACGAGACCGAACGGCGACGTCGTCGTCCCGACGTCGAACGTCCCGCCCGACGGGCCGTACGACGAGTGGCATCCGACGCATATCGACCCCGAAGAGGTGCGGTCGCACGTCAACACGTGGTTGAAAGGCGTCGTGAAGCCGCTCGCGAACGCGGAGGCGCTGTTAGGTCTGAGCACCGCGCTGCTTCGCTCGTCCCCGCAATCGCTCCAGGAGTTGCTGTCGTACGACTCGTGGGACCGCGGCGAGCATTGGCGCCGCGGGGTCGTCTCGGGCGTGATGCGGTTACAACGCGCGACGGATTGGATCGTCAGCGCGTTGTCCGAGGGCGTCGAACGGAGGGAGGCGCACGAGAAGGCGACCGCCGCCGCGACCGCGGAGGCCGCGGAGGCCGCGGAGGCCGAGGGCGGCGTGGAGGCCGAGGGCGGCGCGGAGGCGGCGAAGATGGAGACGGAGACGCCAAAGGACGCGAAAGAAAAAGACGCCGCCGCCGCAAGTTGTCACACAGCAATTGATTGGCGAGCAGGTGAAATTGTTTCTGGACGTGTTGCGAAAGAAGAAGGCGACGCGAAGACGATGTCGTCGATCATACAAGCGTGCGCGCACTTCGGCGCGTCGTGCAACTACTTCTGCTCGTCCTTGTCCAAAGCCGCGGCGGGGTCGAAGCTGCGGAACCGCGAAGACCCCTCCAGCCCGGCGATGTGCCGAGCCGCGGCGTACGACCTCGCGATCGAACTCACGCAGACGCTTCGGGAGATGGCAGCCGGGGACGCGTTCATCGTCCGCGCCGCGGAGGTCGCGCCGTCGTGCGTGCCGTACCACGCGGCCGTGTTCCAGCGATACGTAGGTCTCATGATGGGGACGTTCAAGTCCGTGCTCATCGATCAGCGACGACGAAGCTGCCAGCCGTTGCTTCTGAATTACATCCGCTCGCTCGGCGGGTTCGGTTTACTGCGCGAAGTCTTCACGTTTTTGTGGACGAACTTCGAGAAGGTGTGCGCGGCCGCGGAGAGAGAGGACGGGGCCGGGTACACGTACACAGCGCAGCGCAGGTCAGTTCTTGGATCCCCCCAAGTCATCTACGAGGACGGCATCCCGTCGCACCACGTGAACCAGGTCCACGGCTCGCTGAAGTACTCCATGGCGCTGCTCGAGCAGCTGTTAAACGTCGCCGTGCTCGCGGGGTCGTCGAACGCCGGCGCGCTTCTCACGGCGAAGGCGCCGAAAATCGCGGACCCGGAAAATCTGATCACGGAATCGATGTCGATCGAGAAGATTCGTTGGAGGACGCTGCCCGCGTACGAGGAGGTGCTCGCCCCCGCGGCGAGCGCGCAGGCGTTCGCGAAGCACGTCCACGCGACGTTCGCGAAGAGCGTGATGCAGGCGTGGGAGTCGAAGTACCTGTCGCACTGCCCGGAGCAACCCGCGTCATCGCTCATGACCGCGCTGCAGCACCTCGGGGAGGGAACGTCGAAGGTCGCCGGCGGCGCGGGAGGCGGCCGCGCGACCGTGCCGAGCGCGGAAGCCGACGTTCAAGCCGCGATGCGGGGTCTTCACGACACTATGGGCGCGCTGGAGGGGTTGAACGCGGCGTTGGCCGCGCCGGCGGCGGCGCGGCCGCCGCCGCCGCCGCCGTTTTCGCCGTCGCCGGAGATGACGAGCTCGATCGTCGAGATGGGGTTCTCGCACGCGCAGGCGAGGGCGGCGTTAGTCGCGGTCAGAGGGCAGAGTATCGAGCTCGCGATGGAATGGCTGTTCACGCATCCGGAGCAGGCTGCGGAGGCGGACGCCGAAGCCGCCGCCGCGGAGGCGCCGACGGAGCCGCCACCGGCGGCGGCGGCGGACGGCGCGGAAGCGCCCGCGGCGGAGACGCCCGCGGCGGAGACGCCCACAGCGGAGACGCCCGCGGCGGAGACGACGACGTCGCCGCCGCCGACCGCGAGCGCGGACGCGGACGCGGACATGATGCGCGCGCTCGCGATGTCCATGGGCGAGGAGGAGGAGATCGAAGCCGCGGCGGAGAAGGAAAAGGCGGAGGACGAAGAGGCGAAGAAAGAGGAGAGCGCCCCCGCGAAGCCGCCGCCGCTTCCCGAGCCGCTCGACGTCGACCCGTCGTCATTACCCTCGCCCGCGGCGATGATCCCTCCGCTGTTGCGGCTGTCCGAGCGCAACGAAGCGATGGCTTTCGCGGGCGCGGATCTCCTCGTGAAGGCGTTTAAACGCGCGGACGGGGACGCACGGACCTCCGCGGTGCGCGCGCTCGTGCAAGCCGTGCGCTCGCAGAGCGCGCAGCTCAAGTACGGCGACGACGAGGAGACGCACGCGAAGCGCCTGTGCACGGCGGTCCATCTCCTCGCGCTGGTGCTCGTGGAAGACCCGGACGCGAGAGATCCCGCGGCGGAGGAGGACGTGGTGGACCTCGCGCTCGCGACGCTGGAGGAATTTCAAGCCGCGCGCGCGGCGGATCCCGAGACGGGGAAACCGAGCGAGTGCGGGAAGGCGATGATGCCGTGGTGGGCGAGCGGGATGCTGCTCGTGCTCGACACGATGTCGCAGTGGCGCATGATCAACACGGAGGACGCGGCGGGCGACGGGAAGAAGGAAAAGGAGAACGACGCGGGCGGCGAGAAGGAGAAAGAGAAAGCCGCGGAGGATACGAAACCCGCCGAGAAGACGTCGCCCGCGAAAAAGCCGATCGCGGACGTCATCGGCGGCGACCCGGCGGGGTACCTCGACGAACCCTCGCGCGTCCGCGCGACGAAGCTGTGCGTGAACATCCTGCGACTCACGGAGAAGTACGGCGACGTCACCCCTGGGGTGACGATCGCGAGCGCGAGAACGTCGGACGCAGACGTCGGCGGCGTCCAAGCGGCGTTACAGCTGTTGTCGCACCTCACGCTGTCGCACGCGCGCGCGAAGCAAGTCTTAGACGCCGGGTGCTTACGGTTGCTTCTCGACCTTCCCGCGCGGTTCGCGTTCCCCGCGTACGACGCCCTCGCGGCGTCCATCTTACGGCACATCGTGGAGGACGTCAACACGTTACAGTCCGCGATGGAGGCGGAGATTCACGCCGCGCTCAGCGGGCCCGGGCACGCGCGCGGACGGACGACGATGCTCGCGGCGTTGTCGTCGCTGAGGCCGGTGATATCGCGCGATCCGGTGTGTTTCCTCGCCGCGATGGAGAAGTGCTGCACGTTCAAGGAGGTGGACGGGAGGAGGGTCATCTCGTTGAAGCCTCCGGGGGAGACGACGACGGGCGCGGCGGCGGCGGCGGCGGCGGCGGTGGCGGGCGGAAAGAAATCCGCGGACGGCAAAACCGACGCGTCCGCGCCCGCGGAGCAACCTCCCGCGGTCAAGAGCGCGAAACCGACGCAAAAGGTGAAGATCTCGTCCACGTTCATCGCCGTCATCGACGCGCTCGCGAACGCGGTGCTCGGGTACCCTCCCCCCCCGGCGGCGGATAAGGCGGCGGCGGACGAGACGCCCGCCGGCGAAGGCGCCGTCGCGATGGACGTCAACGGCGGCGACGCCGCGCCGCCCGCGGGGACCGCGCGCATCGGAGACACGAGCGTCCCCGTCACCGCGCCGTCGCTCGCCGCGGTCCGCGCGTCGCTCGCGCTGAGGCTCCTGACGGACTTCACGCTCGTGTACTCCACCGCCGTGGGACAGATTTTACGGAAAGACGACGCGAAAGGTCTGCTCAAGCACGTGCTATACGCGCAGCTCCCCGCCGCGGGGGCGACCGTCGGCGGCGCCGGCGCGGTCGCGGAGAACCCCGGGTGGGACGGCGGCGAACGCGCGGCGTATCTCCTCCTCGCGATGTGCGTGCGTTCGCCGGAAGCGCGACGACGCGTCCTGAACGAAGTCTCCAAAGCCCTGAAAGCCGGGGACGCGACCGGCAACGAGGACGTCAAGCACGGCCCCGCGCGCGCGTTCGTGGACTTGATAAACTCGCTGCTCTCGCACTCGCCGAAGACGGCGTCGGGGGCGAAGTCCAACCTCTTCGCGGATCTTCAGCGCGGGATGAAAGAGGCGGACTTGCTCGCGGCGATGTGCGACGCGTTGACTCGGGTGGACCTGAACGACGCGTCGTCCCCGGATCTCGTGAACGCGATGTTGCGACCGCTGGAGGTGCTGACGCGACCGCAGACGGTCGTCGACGCGGCGAAGAAGAGCAAGGGAGAGGACGCGTCGGCGTCGGCGCGCGATGGGGATGGATCGGGCGGGGACGCCGGCGCCGTCGCGCCGACGGCGACGGCGGCGGCGGCGGCGACGACGACGACGACGGCGGCGCCGCCTGCGGCGATCGCGGAACCGCCGATCTCGACGCTGTCGCCGCGCGAACAAGCGCGCGCGCTCGGCGCGCAACTCGGACGCGCGGTCGCGAGAAACCCCGCGCCGTTCCTCGCGAGCGCGCAGGACGTCGGCGGGGACACGCCCGCGCACATGGCGCAGCTCGAGACGGTGGCGCACGAGATGTTCGACACGCTGATGGGCCAGCAGGACGGCGGCGGCGACGACGACGAGTCGGGCGAGGACGACGACTCCCTGGACGGCTCGGACGAATCCGGGGATTCCGAGGAGGAGTCTGGGGAGTCCGAGGAAGAGTCCGGGGAGGACGAGTCCGAGTCCGAGGGCGACGAAGACGACATCATGGACGAGGAAGAGCACGAGGATGATGGCATGATGGTCCACGACGACGACGGCGACCACGACGATCACGACGAAGAAGCCGAGGACGAGCACATCGAAGGCGACGAAGAGGCCGCGATGGAAGAGGAGGAGGAGGAGGAGGAGGAGTGGGAGGAAGAGGCTGAGGACGGCGAAGACGCGTTCGACGAAGACATCGAGGTCGAGGAACCGGAAGGGTTCGAGTTTAATTTCGGCGGGCGCGGCGGCGGCGGCCACGGAGGCTTCGGCGGTCACCCCGCCCCGGGCGAGGACGACGAAAACGACGTCTACGACGACGACGACGGCGAGGATGGCGGCGGGCACGGCGCGAGAACCGCGGACACCATCGCGACCGAGCTTCAGAGCATCATCGCGAACGCGGTCGGCGCCAGCGCCGGCGCCGGGGGTCAGCCCCCGATCGTGGAGCTTCGCGTCGGCGGCGGCGCCGGCGGGCGGCTGCGGGATTTAGTCTTGC
>Ga0181560_10006250_pt1 | contig 10425 bp, 11 predicted proteins | sample 011ome_20_FD_133751 | JGI IMG/M metagenome (GOLD analysis project Ga0181560, IMG submission 133751) | Coastal salt marsh microbial communities from the Groves Creek Marsh, Skidaway Island, Georgia - 011509CT metaG (megahit assembly) | ecosystem: Environmental > Aquatic > Marine > Intertidal...
AATCTCATTGGCTTGCTCGCCGCCCTTTAAATCCAATAGTACCACCTGGCGCTGCGAGTTCGCTAAGTGCGCAGCAATGCCTGAACCCATGGTCCCGGCACCGATCACTACAATTTTTTTAAATTCGCTCATTATTTGATCCGAGATAATAGCAAATACGACCCCCAAGTTAAGGTTAATCGCACAATTGTTCCATGCTTTATGCACATAGATAAAAGCATTGATAAACAATAGCTTTTCAGTATTGCTTATAGGTTTTCATCTTGCGCTCAATGCACGAGGACCCTAGTCAGCCTCGATTCACCCCATAAGTACTTACCTAACCCTTGTAGCGAGATTTGTTTTAATTAATCTTTTTTGATATGGATCAATGACTTCTAAGTATTTATGGGTAAATTGCTTACCATGAACACTGCCCTATTTAAGAAAAAAGAATTTTTAATTGCTGTGATTGTCCTCTTAATTGGAGTGATCGGTATTCTAGTATCGATTATCGCCATGAAGCACCACTCCGGTGAAAAGATGCACCACGCCCAGCACCTGTCTATGGACGAGCACGATGAAATCAATATGCCTGGTCTCCAGGGAGAGGATATCACCGTTCAGGAAATTGATGATTTAAAAAATCTTTTCCAAAACCACCAAGAGATTACCCGCAGCGTCGAAAATCTACCGAATGGTATTAAAACTCTGACCACTACCCCAAACGAGGAATTACGCGAGAGTTTGGTGGATCATGTAACCATGATGATCACCCGCCTGCAGGAAGAAAAAAACCCCAAGGTATTCATTCAATCCCCCACGCTCGATGAGCTCTTTCAGTACTACGATGTCATTGACACCGAAATTGAGTTAACCGACGAGGGAGTGGCGCTCATTCAAACCTCCGAGGACCCGCAGGTCGTCGCCCTTCTGCAAAAACATGCTGCCGAAATAGTGGACATGGTGGATCGCGGAATGGAAGCCGTGCACGAGCGCATGATGAAGTCGGAGAGTGGCTCCATGAAAGAGTCTCATCATCAAGGGGAATACGATCCTAATAAACATCATAACTAAAAGCTAATCAATGCTTGGGCATTAACAATTTTACTCTCTCATCCCATGATCTATTAATCAGGCATCGTTGTAAAAATAGTCATGTGCCAAATCAATAACTGTAATAATCCGCTTAAACCCGTTCGCGTTTCCCAGGAGGATCGACGTCTTTTTCTAAAAGGAATGGTCGCCCTTCCCCTAGCCGCTATTTTTACTAATATCGATCTTTTACACGCTCAGGCAAGTAAAGGTGAAATAGTCTCAGCCACTGTCAACGGGGGTACCGTTCAGGCCTATCTGGCGAGAGCCGAAAACCCCGACTCCCCTGTGGTGATCTTAATTCACGAGTGGTGGGGGCTAAACGATCATATCAAAGCGATGGCCGAAGAGGTTAGCTCGAAGGGCTTTCACGCGCTGGCCATAGACCTCTTTCAGGGTTCGGTTGCAACGGATCGCGATGGCGCGATGCAGCAAATTAGAAACCTCCAAGAGGAGGCAGCACACCAAACGATTGCCCACTGGGTGAATTGGGCACAACAAAATGGCAACGGAAAGGTTGCAACCTTAGGCTGGTGCTTTGGTGGCGGCTGGAGCCTGCAGGCATCCCTCAACAATAAGCTGGATGCTGCCGTTATTTATTATGGCAACGTCGATATCACCGCTGATCAGGCAGCAGCTATTCAGTGTCCTCTACTCGGTCACTTTGGAACGCTCGATGAATCTATTAATGAGGAGATGGTCGGTAAGTTTCAAAAGTCTCTTCGCGATGCCGGTAAGGGTGACTTACTAACAACCCACTGGTACACCGCCAATCACGCCTTCGCCAATCCCACTGGCGGTCGCTACGATGAGGACGACGCGAACCTAGCTTGGTCTCGAACCCACACCTTCCTCGCCTCCCACTTACGCTGACCCATCAGCCCTATCAGGATTTGCTTTTCGCCTCGTCGATGCAACAATACTTGGCGTTGAAAAGTGTCTTTTTTTTGAATTTTATACATTCTATATAATAAGACAAAATAATGAAAAATTATTAAATTTGTAAAAGTTCCCTTGTAGATTTCTTTACTCGCGCTAATATTTGCAATCTTATATTATGCCCAAAGTAAAAATTAAAAATATGGAGGAGTTTGCGAGGGCGTCCGGCATCTCCCGTCCTACCATCTCTAAATTTTTTAATGATCCCTCCAGCGTGCGGGCCTCACTAAAACAAAAAATTGAGATTGCCTTGGAGAAGTATGATTACTATCCAAACTTCTATGCCATCAATCAAAACCGTCAGCTCACCAAAAATATTGGCATCGTCGTACCGTATTTATCGGATCCCTTTTTTGCAGAGATTGCCCGTAACCTAGAGCGTCGATGTATCGATGCGGGGTACACGCCCTTTCTTTTTTCCTCGCACGGTGAACAAGCACAAGAGAATACTATCTTAGATACTATTCGCTCACTCAAACCAGCCGGTGTCTTGCTCGCCCCCTTGGGCAGAAGGCTATCGGATAAATCTAAAATTGAAAATTTTTGTAAGAATGTTCCCTCTATTCTTTTTGACAGTAATATTGAAGGAGTGGGCTCTGCTTTTATTGGATCGGATAATTTTAGTTTTATCTCACAGACCGTTCGCTATCTCAATAACACAGGATCGCCTCCGTGTTTTTTTGAAATGCGCAACCCCGCCAACCCGAATGCACTTCGCCGAAGAGACGCCTACATTAAAGTGATGGAGGAACTTCAACTCACTCCCGAAATTATCAGTATTGATGGTACAGGGTGGGAGTTTGAGGAGATTGGTCGTCAGGGTGCCTTAAAAATCATTCGAGAGAAAACACTGAAGACCGATACGGTGCTATGTAGTAATGACCGATTGGCGATTGGCTTTCTATCTGCCTGCCAAGAAATGGGCATCAAGGTCGGCAAAACCAAAAACAGTGATCTGCGTGTAGCCGGCAACGATGACTCGCCCTACGCCCGATTTACCTCGCCTTCACTAACCACTGCCTCTCACGACTATGATTCTGTCTCCAACCACGCCGCCGAGGTGCTTTTTGAACTTATCAACAAAAATGGCAAGAATGGCAAAAGGACAGAATCCTTATTTCCCGCCAAATTAATCGTTCGAGACTCTGCCTAGATATTGACGCGCGTAAATTAATAATTGACGCGTGTTAAGTTTTGGTGTTGTATTGCCCCACCTAATAATAAAGGAGGGTACTATGAGAAAACTTATCTCAATCATCGCAGCAGTATTTACGCTGACTGCATCAGTTACCTTTGCAGAAAATCTTACTATTGCCACTGTGAACAACGGTGACATGATCCGTATGCAAGGACTTACAGATGACTTTACTAAAAAGACTGGTCATACTGTTGAGTGGGTAACTCTAGAAGAAAACGTATTACGTCAAAGAGTAACAACTGACATCACAACTAAGGGTGGTGCATTTGATATCATGACAATCGGTATGTATGAAACTCCAATCTGGGGTTCAAACGGTTGGCTAGTGGCTCTGGATGACTTATCAGCAGACTACAATGTGGGTGACTTATTACCTGCGATGGCTGGTGGTTTATCACACGAAGGTACTTTATATGCTGCACCATTCTACGGTGAGAGCTCAATGATTATGTACAGAACTGACTTAATGGCAAAGGCGGGATTAGAAATGCCTGCTGCTCCATCATGGAACTTTATTGCTAAAGCAGCTCGTGAAATGACTGACAGAGCAAACGACATCAACGGTATTTGCCTCAGAGGTAAAGCTGGTTGGGGTGAAGGCGGTGCTTTCATTACTGCGATGTCAAACTCTTTCGGCGCAAGATGGTTTGATGAAGATTGGAACGCTCAGTTCGATACACGTGAGTGGTCTGATACATTAAACTTCTTTGTAAACATGATGAGCGATGCGGGTCCAGCAGGATACGCAACCAATGGTTTCAACGAGAACTTATCTTTATTCCAACAGGGTAAATGTGGTATGTGGATTGATGCAACTGTGGCTGCTTCTTTCGTAACTAACCCTAAAGACTCTACTGTAGCTGACAAAGTGGGTTTTGCTTTAGCACCTGATAACGGTATGGGCGTACGCTCAAACTGGTTATGGGCATGGGCTCTTGCTATCCCAGCTGGTACTCAAAAAGAAGCTGCTGCAAAGCAATTCATTGAGTGGGCAACATCTACCTCTTATATCGAGTTAGTAGCAGCTAACGAAGGTTGGGCAAACGTTCCTCCAGGAGCAAGAACATCTTTATATGAGAATGCTAACTATAAGGACATTCCATTTGCAAAGATGACTTTAGACTCCATCTTGTCTGCAGATCCAACCAACTCAACAGTTGATCCAAGCCCATACGTGGGTATTCAGTTCGCAGCGATCCCAGAATTTGCGGGTATTGCAACCGACGTCAGCCAAGAGTTCTCAGCAGCGTATGCTGGTCAGCAAACTATTGCAGAAGCATTAGCAAAAGCACAAACTATTACTAATGACGCAATGGAAGCTGCTGGTTACAGATAAGCTTTAATACTCTCCTTCATAAGGGGTAGACAACTACCCCTTATGATACCAAAATAGGGTTTCAACTATTGGAACCCACTTGATAAACCATGACAGGCCAGCTAACCACTCGATCAATCGCCCGCTTTATGATGGCGCCTGCTGTTGTTTTTCTATTAGGGTGGATGTTAGCTCCCCTCATCACCACTCTTTATTTTAGTTTTAAAAAATACCTTCCCCTACGCGGTGGCGATTTAGGTTGGGTGGGTTTTGAAAATTATGTCAAGTTTGTAACGGCCAGTAGTTTTTGGCCGAGTGTCTATACGACCTTAATTATTGTAGTCAGCGTACTAGTGATTACCGTCGTCTTAGGTATTTTTTTAGCGCTGCTTCTCGATCAACCGATGTGGGGTCAGGGTATTGTTCGTATTTTAGTTATCGCACCTTTTTTTGTCATGCCCACTGTCTCGGGTTTGGTTTGGAAGAATATGTTTATGGATCCCATTAATGGAATTTTGGCGCACCTCTGGAAATTTTTTGGGTTGCAGCCCTTGGAGTGGCTCGTACAGTACAGCCTGGGATCGGTTATCATGATTGTGAGTTGGCAGTGGCTTCCCTTTGCAACGCTCATTTTGTTAACGGCTATTCAGTCGTTGGATCGTGAACAGTTGGAGGCAGCAGAAATGGATGGTGCTAGTACTATCAAGCGCTTTGGGTATATCATCCTTCCTCACCTCGCTCGTGCGATTACCATTATAATTCTTATTCAAACAATTTTCTTACTATCTATCTTTGCAGAGATTTTTGTAACCACCGCCGGTGCCTTTGGTACAAAAACATTAACCTATCTTATTTTCCAGCGCGTCCTGGAAAGCCAGAATGTGGGATTGGGCTCTGCGGGAGGTGTCTACGCAATTATTTTAGCAAACATTGTGGCAATCTTTTTAATGAGGATTGTCGGCAAATCATTGGATGCAAAGGCAAGCTAATGGCTAGAAGTATTAAATTTCAACGAAAAACAATCAATACGCTTATAGCGTGGGCTGTTGGACTTTTAATCTTTTTCCCAGTTCTGTGGACTATTTTGACAAGCTTTAAAACGGAGGCACAGGCCATCAACGACCCTCCCTTGTTTTTATTTTTTGATTGGACACTAGAGAACTACGCCGTCGTGCAAGAGAGATCTGATTATATGAAGTTTTTAACCAACTCCATTATTGTGGCTGGGGGCTCGACACTACTCGGGATTTTTATTGCTGTTCCCGCTGCCTGGTCGATGGCCTTTCTGCCCACTAAGCGCACTAAGGATATCTTATTGTGGATGCTCTCCACAAAAATGCTACCCGCAGTCGGCGTGCTCTACCCGATCTATATTGGATGTATCAAATTAGGACTACTCGATAGTCGTACTGCCCTCGTGGTTATTCTCATGTTGATTAATTTACCGATCATTGTTTGGATGCTTTATACCTACTTTCGAGAAATACCCAGTGAGATCTTAGAGGCAGCGCGCATGGACGGCGCCTCCCTCTGGAAAGAGATTGCCTACGTACTCACCCCTATGGCTATCCCCGGTATTGCATCGACTATTTTATTAAATTTAATTCTGGCGTGGAATGAATCATTTTGGACATTGAACTTAACTGCAGCGAAGGCCGGCACCCTCACCGCTTTCATTGCCAGTTACTCGAGTCCGGAGGGATTATTTTTTGCCAAACTCAGTGCTGCGTCTACCATGGCGATTGCGCCTATTTTAATACTGGGATGGTTTAGCCAAAAACAACTTGTACGAGGACTGACCTTTGGAGCGGTCAAATAAAAAGGAGAGAAGATGGGATACATTGAGTTAAATAAAGTAACAAAAAAATTTGATCAACTAGAAGTGATCAAGCCTCTTGATTTAGAGATCAAGGATGGGGAGTTCACTGTCTTTGTGGGCCCCTCGGGCTGTGGTAAGTCCACCCTTCTTCGCCTCATCGCGGGACTGGAAGATCTCACCTCAGGATCGATTAAAATTGATGGGCAGGAAGCCGGGCAAACCCTACCCGCTAAAAGAGGACTGGCGATGGTTTTTCAATCCTACGCTCTCTACCCGCATATGAACGTCTATAAAAATATTGCCTTTCCACTAAAAATGATCGGTTTGGATAAATCAGAGATCGATCAGCGAGTCCGACAGGCAGCAGAAGTGTTAAATCTCAACGATTATTTAGAACGCAAACCTGGACAGCTATCCGGCGGTCAACGTCAGCGTGTGGCCATCGGCAGAGCCATTGTGCGCGAACCAAAAGCGTTTTTGTTTGATGAGCCCCTTTCCAATTTAGATGCAGCGCTGCGCGTAGGCATGCGGATGGAAATATCTGAGCTTCACAAACGCCTAAACACAACCATGATTTACGTGACTCACGATCAAGTGGAGGCAATGACCATGGCAGATAAAATAGTGGTGCTAAATCACGGTGTGATTGAGCAAACAGGCACGCCCCTTGAATTATACCGCAGCCCCAAGAATATCTTTGTAGCCGGTTTTATCGGTTCTCCAAAAATGAATTTTATAAGAGGTGAGTGGGCAGCAAAACATCAAGCGCACACAGTCGGCATTCGACCAGAACACATCCAAACATCCCACGAGTCTGGCGAGTGGTCAGGGGTAGTAAAGATGTCAGAGAATTTAGGGTCTGATACCTTTGTGCATATTCAAGATTCAGGGTTGGCCGATATTCTGACTGTCCGTATGGAGGGAGATCAGACCTACCATCGTGGCGATAAAATTTTTATGAGCCCTAAGGCAGAGCACCTACATTTATTCAATGAGCAAGGAGAGCGTCTCTAGTGCGATTTCAAAATAAAAATGTCTTAATCACGGGAGCAGCCCGCGGTATTGGTCAAGCGTTCGCAGAAGCCTTTGCCAAGGAAGGTGCGCGCGTTGCCATTACCGATATCAATATCGAGCGCGCCGAGAAAACAGCATCACAAATTTCAGGATCCATTGCCGTAAAGATGGATGTCACTCAAAAAGCGAGCATTATGGTAGGAGTCGAACAAGCTATTCAGCAATTAGGGGGTATCGACATCCTGATTAACAACGCCGCGATCTTTACTGCCGCCCCTATTACCGAGATCACTGAAGAGGACTACGATAGTGTTTTTGATGTTAATGTGTATGGTACCCTCTTCACCCTGCAAGCCGTTGCCAAACACATGATTGAGCGAGGTGTGGGGGGAAAAATTATCAATATGGCCAGTCAGGCCGGACGTCGAGGGGAGTCGCTGGTCGCCGTTTATTGCGCTACCAAAGCTGCCGTCATCAGTCTGACCCAATCGGCTGGGCTTAATTTGATTAGCCATGGAATTAATGTCAATGCGATTGCCCCAGGTGTGGTTGACGGAGAGCACTGGGATGGCGTGGACGCCTTTTTTGCAAAATACGAAAACAAACAACCAGGCCAAAAAAAGAAAGAAGTTGGAGAGAATGTTCCCTTTGGAAGAATGGGAAAACCAGCCGATTTAATTGGAATGGCCTTATTTTTAGCCAGTAAGGAGGCGGACTATGTGGTCGCCCAAACCTACAACGTGGATGGAGGCCAATGGATGAGCTAATGAACCTAACTTCTAAAATAAATAAAGTGAATAGTTTAAATAATCAAACACTCTCAACAATTGATCAATCAGTTTTAATACCCAACTACGATCGCTCTCAATTAACACGCGGAATACTGCATATTGGTTTGGGGAATTTCCACCGTGCCCATCTGTCTTGGTACCTCCATCGTCTGATGCAAAAGGGTGATGCTATGGATTGGGCCATCGTGGGAGCAGGTATCCAAGCCTATGATATTCAGATGAAAGAAAAATTACAAAGCCAAGACTTCCTAACCACCTTGATTGAATTAAACCCCGAGGGCAACCCTGCCTATGAAATCGTGGGGGGAATGATTGACTACGTTCCCATCGAAGCGGGTAACCGACCGCTCATAGAGTCCATGGCCGATCCGCAAATTCGCATAGTCTCTCTAACCGTAACCGAGGGAGGATATTTTATTGACTCCTCCACGGGGAAGATCAATTTAGATCATCCGGATTTACAGTTTGATATGAACAACCCCGCCACACCGAAAACAGTATTTGGTGCAATTGTCAGCGCCTTAGATCTACGCAGGAAAAACGGTGTGGGTCCGTTTACAGGATTGAGCTGCGATAACCTTGTTCAAAATGGCGATAAATTAAAGCAAGCCATTCTGGGTATCGCTGCAGCCCGCGACCCTGAACTAGCAACTTGGATTGAGGATAACTGTACTTTCCCTAACTCGATGGTTGACTGTATTGTACCTCGCACCGGTGAAGCAGAATTAGCCCTTGTACAAGGATTGGGAATTGGCGATCAGGTTCCCGTATCGCACGAAGACTTCCGACAGTGGGTAATCGAAGATAAGTTTTGTGCCGGGCGACCTAACTGGGAGGATGTCGGCGCACAGTTCTCTGATGATGTGCACGGTTATGAAGCACAAAAAATTCGCATCCTCAATGGCGGTCATCAGGTCTTAGCAAATGCTGCTGAACTATTAGGTATTGAATTGGTTCGAGATGCCATGCAGAATGATTTGGTTACAGGACTCCTTGAGAAGGTAGAGCGCGAGGAAATTATTCCCCATGTTAGCACGGTTCCCGGATTAACTCCCCAAGAGTACTATCAGCTAATCGCCAAGCGTTTTGCCAATCCCTCAATTCTGGACACCATCCGCCGGGTAGCGTTTGATGGCTCCTCTCGACATTCGGGATTTATCACCCCTTCGATTAGAGCGAATATCAAAACAAATGGCTCTATTCAAGGCTTAGCGCTTGTTGAAGCGCTCTGGGCTAGAATGTGTTTGGGTACGAGAGAGGATCAGTCTGTTATTGAGGACAATGACCCGATTTGGTCAAAGCTTCAGGCGCAGGCGCAGGCAGCAAAATCCCAGCCGAGCAAGTGGTTAGAATTAAAAGAGGTCTATGGTGATATCGCTCAAGACGAGAGGTTTTCACAGGCGTTTACGAATTGGCTAACCATGATTTATGCAGTCGGTGTCGAAAAAACTATTCGTAACTATCTTCAATAAAACTGAAGATTGAACTTTTAGACTAATTAGGTCTTTTCTTGTTGAGTGAGATAGTTGAGCAAAAGCACAACCCCCCACATGGCTAGAAGCATGAGATTCATGCCAAACCACAGCCCTGCCACATAGCTAAAATCGAAATAGAAATGCAGTAAGGCACCGATGGGAATAAACCCTCCCCAGCTGTAGGTATTATAGAGCTTCAGGCTATCGAGTAGTTTTTGGTATTTACCAGATTGTTGCATAGTGCTTAAGTCTTATATCGCCACTTTTGAAAGCGTACTAAAACTTTTTTGGTAATTAAAACGTAGGCGATACGGACAGCCGCGTTGGTATAAAAGATCATCATCCCCATGGCAGCAGCGGGGGCAATATCACCGGCATCATCCATATTTAAAACGGCGACCGATGCCAGAGTTGTCTTGGGTCCATAAATAAAAACAACCGCAGAGACGGTAGTCATAGCATTCACAAAGAAATAGATACCGATTTCAAAGATTGCCGGAAGACTGATGGGGACGGTGACTGAGAAAAACATCTTGTAAAATGGTTGTTTTAGAGAGGATGACACGCTCTCAAATTCATTATCAATTTGCTTGAGCGCTGTCAGGGCGGTGAGGTGTGATACCGTATAAAAGTGAGTAATTGTACAAATCACTAAGATGGCCATGGAGCCATACAGAAAGTTCAAGGGATTGCTGAGACTGTTAAAGAAGAAGATATAGGCCAAGCCAAGCACCATACCCGGAATGGCCATCGGCATCATGGAAAGCAAGTGCATCATGGTTCTAGCTCCTCGAAAGGAT
>Ga0181560_10006252_pt1 | contig 10424 bp, 7 predicted proteins | sample 011ome_20_FD_133751 | JGI IMG/M metagenome (GOLD analysis project Ga0181560, IMG submission 133751) | Coastal salt marsh microbial communities from the Groves Creek Marsh, Skidaway Island, Georgia - 011509CT metaG (megahit assembly) | ecosystem: Environmental > Aquatic > Marine > Intertidal zone...
CCCCCCCCCCCCCCCCCCCCCCCCCCCCCCCCCCCCCCCCCCCCCCCCCCCCCCCCCCCCCTCCCCCCCCCCCCCCCCCCCCGCCCCCCCCCCCCGGCCCCCCCCCCCCCCCCCCCCCCCCGCCGCCGCCGCCGCCGCCGCCGAGCGCGCTCCACCAGTGCGCCCTTCTCGGGCCAACGACGACGATCTCCATGTCGCGCGTCTCGTGTCGTATCCCTCGCCCGAGACGCTTCCACACGTCGTTCGGGTTATCCCTCGCGAGGCTCTCCAAGCTCCCCTCGACGACGAAGACGTCGTCCCGCAGGCGGAACCCGACGCCCTCGAGCCGTCCCAGCGTCCACGTCGTCACCTTGACGCGTCTGGCGCCGACGTCGTCGCGCGCGTCCGCGGCTGCAGCCGCGTCCCCGGCCCCGGCCCCGGCCGCGCGCAACGCGTCTACGACCGCGGTCGAGGACGACGCGTGGTCCCTCGCGAGGATCGCGGTCATCCCCGCGAGGACGAGCAGCGTCGGCGGCGGGTCCGGGTCCGTCTGCGCGCCTCCGGGACGCGAGCTATTCGGCGAGAGGATAAACTCTCTGAGGTCCGCGAGCGCGAGATCGCGGCATCGCGAGAACGCCCAGCGCACGCGCGAGTAGTGCGTCGGCTCGTTGTACTCCGTGACGATCAGCGTCGGGCGCGACGCGTCGATCGCGTCGACGGCGTCGCGCACGGAGCGCGTGAAGAGTCGACGCCACGACCGCGGCGCGCTCGACGCGCTCGACGCGCTCGACGCGCGCGCCTCGCGGTCCTCCTCCTCCGTCTTCGTCGTCAGCCTCGACAGCTCGCTCGCGGTGAAGCGCTCGCGGCATCGTCGCTCCCACGCGCGCTCGTCCCTCGCCGCGACGTCGCGCGTCCACGTCGCGCACGAGGACACCGCGAGGAGGTCTCTCCAGTGTAAGCGGTCGAAGACGCACCGCAGCACCTCCGCGGGGAGCGTCTCCATCGCGCCCCTCCCCGCGCGGGAGCCGAGTGCGGACGTCGTCGACCGGGCGCGACACGTCGTCCGAGATCTGTGCATACAGGAGCCGCCGATACCAGCGCGCCGGAGCGCAGCGCGTGTCGGACGCGAAGCGACGCGCGATTTGCGCCAACACCCGCACCACATTCCGCGCGCGCGTCCGGGCGGGTTCGGCGCGGCGCGACTCTCTCGACCCGCGCGTCAACGTCGCGACGATGGTACGCCGAGCATCTTCCCGCCGCCGACCCGCGATCGCGTCTTCGCGCGCGCGCGGGGTCGCCCTGCGCGTCGCCTTCTCCGACGTTTCGCAATCGCGATCATCATAATTCTCAAATGTGCTGGGTTTCTTCTCTTCCGCGTCTCCTCACCCGCCCCCCCCTCCCCACTCCCCCTCTCTCGCATCAGGACGACGTCATCGACGCGCCGCACGACCGCGTCGGCGCGATGAAACCCATCGCCGAAGCGATGGAGTCCCCCACGGGACCGATGGAGTTCCCGTCCACGCCCGGGTCCGCGTCCCCCGCCGCGAACGGAGACACCCCGATCGCGTCCTCCGCGCCCTCGCCCGGGGGCGACGCCTCGGAGGACGCCTCGGAGACGACGACGCCCGCGAACGACGCGTCACCGTCCGACGCGGCGGATACGGCGGAGGACACCGCGACGGGGGGACCGTCGCCGGTGATGACCGCGGCGATCGCGCGAAGGAAAGCGTTCGGGGACCAGGACGGGTGGCTGGGGAATCAGTCGAAGACGACGTTCTTGTCGTCGTGCCAAATCTTTCACGAGTGCGAACGCGCGGCGCTCACGGCGTTGACGCTGCGATCCGTCGCGGCGGTGCATCAGCCCGGGGAAGTATTACTGCGCGCGGGAGAGACCACGGACTACGTCTGGCTCGTCGAAGAGGGCGAGTGCGTCGTGTCCCTGCGCGGCGTCACGATCGAGGAAGAGGAACGCGCGGCGGAGCTCGCCGCGATGCGAGAACGCGAGGAAGAGAGCGCGCGCATCGAAGCCGAGCTCGCGCTGCCGTCGTCGAAAGCGACGAGCCGCGCGCGCGACGGCGGCGCCGCGGCGAAGAGAGCCGCGGCGAAGAGAGCCGCGCGAATTGCGGCGCTCGCCGCGGCGGAGTCGGGCGGCGGCGCGCGGCTGGCGTCGAAAACAAACGTCGGGGGATTGAATCCTCGCGGGACGACGCGAACGCGCGGCGGTCCGGGAGAGCCGCGACGCGTCGCCGTGCTGCTCCCTAAGGACGCGTTCGGGGAGCGGTGCGTCCTGTCCTCCGAGCCGATGCGGTACACGGTCGCGTGCGTCGGGACGAGGCCGGTGAAGGTTTTGAAAGTCCCGGGGAAGGAGTTCAAGGCGACGTTGAAGAAGGGCGACGAAGGCGACGACGACGGGAAGAGACGCTCGCGGGAGATGAAGCGGCGGATCTTGAGAGCCGCGCTCGCGAGGGAGGAGACGTACGTCGAGCGCGCGAACGCGGTAGAGGCTGCGCGCGCGCTCGCGTTCACGCACGGGCACGAGCGGGAATTTTTGTTGCGTCGAAGAGCGAAGCGCGAAGTCGCGGAGAAGGAGGAGCGGGAGAAGGTTCGCCCGCCGCCGCCGCCGGAGATCGAGGGCGCCGTCGGCGGCGCCGCGGTGACGCGGACGCCGACGACGCAGGAGGAGCTGAACTACATGAAGCACGCCGCGGTCGAGTCCGCGAAGCTGCGGAAGATGGATCAGAGCACGACGGTGGAGCTGACGAGACGAGACGTCACGCGCGTGCGGTGCCGTCCGCCGTCGCCGTCGCCGTCGCCGTCGACGTCGACGTCGACGCGGCGCGTCGCCCTCGGGGACGCGTCGTCCGCGGAGGCGGACGTCGCGGACGAGGGCCGGCCTGGCGGGGAGAACGAGACGCTCCGCGAGGCGTCGACGCCGTCGTCCGCGTCGAGGCAGCGGCCGCGTGCGCGGTCGCAGTCCGCGCGAACGCCGGCGGCGACGCTCTCGGAGCTCACGCCGGAGTTTAAGCAGAGCGGGGCGAGGTTCGCGACCCCGAACGCGGAAACGACAGAAACGGATAAGGCACGGCCGTTATCCGCGAAGCTCGTCGTCGGCGCGGCGATCGAGCAGCTCCGTTTATCCACCCCGGGGATGGACCGTCAGCGACGGATGAAGCACTACGCCGCGAGCGTCCGCGGCGGCGTTCGGGCGCGGCCGCAGAGCGCGCCGGCGTCGCGGTCGACGGGCGGCGGCGGCGCCGGGTTCGACACCTTCGGGTTCGGTTCTTTAGACGGCGTTCGCGGGATCGATCCTCCGAGGCGGGGGATGCCGCCGCCCGCGGAGCCGAAGCTGAGGTTATGGACTCGGACGGGGCCGCCGCCGCCGGAGAAGAAGCGGCCGAATTGGGTGTGCGGAGGAGGAAGACTCAAGTACGAAGACTTCAAGTCGTGATCGAGGCGAGGCGCGCGGGCGGGTGGTTTCGCGGAGACGCGCGGCGCTCGCGCGCTCGAGTAACTTAGTTTTTCATCGTCGAGTCGAACAAAAATACGTTCGTTCAGGTCAGAAGTTGTCCTTCCGCTTCCGCGTCTCCTTGAACACCGCGACGTCGTCCGCGTCCACTAACCCCACGTTCCTGCGAATCTCGTCGCTGTGCGGGCGACAGAACGGGTTCGTCTCCAACTCGAGTCCGATCGTCGTCGGCACCGTCCACTCCCCTCTCGCTCGCTTCTCTTCCACCTCCTTCGCCCTCGCGCTCAGCGCGTCGTTCCCGGGCTCCACGCTCATCGCGAACTTCGCGTTCGCGAGCGTGTACTCGTGCGCGCAGTACACCTCCGTCTCCCTCGGCAGCGCCATCAGCTTCGAGACGCTGTTCCACATCTGCGTCGCTTTCCCTTCGAACATTCGACCGCAGCCGAGCGCGAAGAGCGCGTCGCCGACGAACACCTTCCGCTCGGCGGGGAAGTGATACGCGACGTGCCCCAAGGTGTGCCCGGGGACGTCGATGACCCTCGCCTCGATGTTCCCGATCTTGACGACGTCGTCCTCGCTCACCGCGCGGTCCATCCCCGGGATCGCGTCCGCGCCCTTCCGCTCGCGCGCGGGGCCGACGATCTCGCACGCGTGCTCGCGCTTCAGCTCGACGTTCCCGCCGGTGTGGTCGCCGTGCCAGTGCGTGTTCAGGATGTGCGTCAGCTTCCATCCTTTCTCTCTCAGCGCGGCCTCGATCGGCGCCACCTCGGGGGTGTCCACGACCGCGGTGCACCCCGTGGACGGGTCGTGAAGCAGGAACGCGTAGTTATCGCTGAGGCACGGGAACTGATGCACCTCCATCGCTCCCTCGGCCGTCGCGGTCGACGCCGCGCACGCGCGGGAGAGAGAGCGCGGGGTTCGAGCGGGGAGCCGAGCGCTGGACGTGAGCGCGGCAGGGACGGCACCGACGACGACGCGGGCGACGGCGAGCATCAGGGTGCCGAGGACAGTGTCGCGGAGGAAGCTTCAAGGTACCGCGAAACGTCGTCGTCGTTGCAGCACCGAAACGCGTCACTCCACCGACTCAGCACGAGAATATCTCCCGCGCGAAGGAGGCCCCGATCCGTCACTCCGCCCGCGCGCTCCACACGCGTCGTCTCGTTCGTCGCGCCGCTCGCCGTCATCCCGCGGTTCCCTCGCGAACGGCTCACGCGCGCGCGCTCCGGCTCACCTCGCTCGCGGCCGCGCAGATCGATCGCGTCGTCTGTCCGTCGGATCTCGCCTCGCCTGATTTAGGCGGCAAAAGAACCGAGTAACACGATGCCGCGCCTCACGTTCTCCTCGAGCGACGGCAAGGATAAGGACGCGAAGCGCAAGTTCGGCGGCGGGAAGATGCGCGCGTTCCCGACCGGCGCGTCCGTCGTCGGGAAGATGCGCGCGTTCGGCGACGGCGCCGCGAGGAAGAAGAACGACGGGCCGTCGCGCGTCTCCGTGCTGAGCCGCGTGACGGGCGGGATCTCCAAATTCCGATCCAACACCGAGCGCGTCGTGAGACGCGTGACGACGAACAACGGAAAGTGGAAGCACGACATGTTCCCCGGGTCGCGCGGCACCGTCGGGGAGAAGCGCGAGAGGAACGGCGACCTGCGATCGCGCCTCGGCGGCGGGAAGAGCGACGGGCGCGTCGTCCGCCTCGTCGGCGGCGGCGTCGGCGGCGGCGCGTCTCGCGGGGACTTGCGGAACACGCTCGGAGGCGCCCCGAGAGGGAGGTCCGGGAGCGGGCAAGAGCAGGTCGCGAGCTTCCTTCGCGGGTTAGACCTCGGGAAGTACGTCGGCGTGTTCAAGTCCCAGGAGATCGACGTCTCCGCACTGCAGGCGATCACGGACAGGGACTTGGAGAACTTGGGGCTTCCTCTCGGACCTCGGAAGAAGATCATGGCGGCGAAGAAGACGGCGTTCCGCGGGTTTTAATAAACGACGAAACGAGGCCGATGACTGAAACACACGCCACTCGCCATCGTCACTAACACTATCATCAAAACACGCCACTCGCCATCGTCACCCGTTGCGCTCGCCTTTCGCCAAGATCACCTTCGTGACCTCCCCCGCGCCCGGCATCCCTTCGCTGCCGGTGTCGTACGCGCGCTTCAACACGTACTCCTCGCTCTCCATCTTTCCAAACTTTTTGTACAGCTCCCACTTCCCGTCGTGCGTGTATCGCATCGCGCCGTATATCGGGAAGAAGTACGGCTTGCGGTACAGCAAACGGAAGTGATACACTTCGCGCCACGTCGAGACGTACTCGCGCCGTTCCCCTCTGCCTCTGATCGACATCACGTTCCCCGCGCTCTGGATGTCGTCGAGCTTAGGATTGATCATGATCATCGGGCGATCCCCCGCGGCCTCCTCCATCGCGATGATCCGCGGCAACACCGCGAACCCGACGATGTTCTGCGGCGCGATCAAGATGAAGAACTCATCCTCCGGCTGCGGGACGTCGCCGTCGATCGCGCCTCTGGAGATGAACTCGTCTGCGTCGCCCCAGTCCATCATGTCAAGTATCCTCGCCACGCCGGATAACGACAGCGGCAAGCCTTGGAACACGCCCTCGCCCATGCTTCCCTGAACGCAGACGCGGACGCGCTTGCCGTCCTTCGCGAGCGTCATCGCGAGCTCGCGGACGAGCTCGAGCAGCGTGCCGACGCGGTACACGTCGCCGTTGACGTTGAGCTCGGGGAACTCCACTTTCGCCTTCACGCGCGTCATCGGTTCCTCGCCCGTCACCGCGCGCGTCACGGACGTCACGCAGTCGTCGTAGAACCACCGTCGGACCTCCCTCGGGTGCGGGGTGTTGTTCAGCATGATCGGGATGTCCGCCTTGCGCGCGAGGTCTTCCTCCGTGGGCATGTTGACGTCGTCCTCCGGCTTCGCTTTCCCCGGCGCGCGCCCGGATGGCGCCTTTCGCGTCGAAGACGACGGCTTCCCCTTCGCGTCCGCGTCCTTCTCGCCGCCGCCGAAGCCGCTCCAGAACGCGCGAATGGGCGACGACGACGCGCGGGACGCGCGCGGAGGACGCGCGCGAGCGCGGAGCGCGAGGCTCGGCGCGAACGCGGTCGACGTCATCGCGGCGGGCGGCCGTGCTCGCGCTTCGTCGAGTGTTGCCGACGAGGAGGAACACACAGCTGGCATGGCACTCCAGCCTGGCACTCGCTGCTCGAGCCAGGTGCTCGAGCCTCGAGTTTTCGCCCCGCCGCCGCACTCCTCCCTCGCGCCCCGCGCGCCCCCCTCCGCGCCTACAGTACGCCATGGGCGCCTGCGCGAGCCGCGACGCCGCCGCGCGAGCGCGCGCCCGCCCGCCGGATCCGACCGACGCGCCGAACTGCTCGACGCCCGCGAAGCGCGGCGCGTTCGGCAGCCCCCTCGACGACCTAAACCCGGAGGGGGCGCCGCCCGCGCGTCTGGAGACGACGTTCGGGTCCACCGCGGCGACGGACGGCGGGTCCTCCCCTCGGACGCCGCGCGCGTCGAACGTCATCGACGGCGTCGTGAACACGACCCCGTTCGCGCGCCCGTCGCTGCACAGCCCGTCGCGCTGGGAAGGCACGAGTAAGGCGACGACGACCACCTCTCTCCTCCCTCTTCTCTGTCTTCTTGTGCTCTTTTTCAAACTTCTGTTCCAACTTCTGTTCTCTTCCTGACGTCGCCGCCGCCGGCTTCCGACCTCACCGCGCGGCGTCCCGAGACCGTTCCTCCCCCCGAGCATGTTCAACCGCCGCCGACGTACGACGAGCGTCGGCGACGACGCCGACGCGACGACGCCGACGGCGCGCGGCGAAGACGACGTCTGGCGACGGCTCTCGAGTTTTCGCGCGCCGCTGTCGACGCCGCCGTCGACGCCGCCGGACCTCGCGACGCACGCGCTCGCGGACGCGTGGAGCGACGACGACAGCGACGAGGACGACGCGTGAGGCGCGCGGAAGACGTGATGTGCTTTTGATCGCGACGAGGGGCGAAGCGCGCTCGATGGACGAAGAGACGAGACGACGACGACGACGACGACGGCGACCGGGACGAAACGCGACGACGCTTGCGGTGACGCGCGAAAAGAACGCGATGTTAAATTTTCTCACGACGACCAGACAGACGCGAACCGCGACCCGCCGTCCGTCTCGTCGCTCACCAGCCCACGCGCTCCGCCATCTTCCCGCCGCTGCCGGCGTCGTAAAAATCATCGTCCGTGCCGAGGACGAACAACCTCCCGTCGAACACCTGAAAGAACGCGCCTCGCACCTGCAACGTCCCCGCCTTCACCGCGTCCTTCACCCACGGGTACTCCGACACCCTCTTCACCGACAGACGCACGTTTTCGAGCTCGAGCTGCCGCCCGCGAATCTGCGGGTCGAACTTATCGATCACGCCGCACACCGCCTCCTTCATCGTGAAGCACCACCTGTCGACGGTCGAGGGAACGCCTCCCTCGCCGTGCATCGCCACGCACAGGTCGCGGTTCTTCGTCACGACGTTCAGCGCGTGCGCGCACCCGCCGCACTGCGAGTGGCCCATCACCAGGAGCAGCGGCGTCTTCAGCGCGGTGACCGCGTACTCGATGGCGGCGACGACGCCGTTCTCCGTGGACTCCCCCGGGGGCTTGTACGCGGGGATCATATTCGCGACGTTCCTCACGGAGAAGATGTCTCCGGGTTCCGTGTCGAAGATGATCGCGCCGTCCTGCGGAGGGAGGGGATGGACGTCTTTAGAAAGATTCATATTATTCCGCGGTCCGGTGGCGTCGAATCGATTCGATCGTCGAGGGAGATGGGACGGCGGGGCGAGCGCGCGACGACGCGAGACGCACCGCTCTGGAGTCGGAGCACCCGACGAGGCACGTGTGCGGGTTCTGGCCCTCGTTGGACAGCATCGCGAACTTCGGGGACAGGACGCTCATGCCGTTCTCGCGGAACCTCTGCGCGAGCGAAGGAAGAGATGATGGGAGGGGGAAGCGGAGGGAATCAGAAATCCGCGCGACGTCGTCGTCGTCCTCGCGCGCCGGGCTCCGCGCGAGCGAAGCGAGGGTTCGCGAACCTTGTACCCGCTGAGCACGTGCGCGATCTTCGGATCGTTCAGAGCGGCCGACATGGCGACCGGTCGGGGGGTGTCGCGTGGACGGCGTCCCGGGAAGTGACTCGTCCTCGGCGATACGACCCTCTTTTGGATGTGCGCGAGTCCGAGGCTCGGCGCGGCGCGAGTGCCAGGCCGGCGAGTCACTTCATCAATCTGTTCATCGGACGCCGCGAGTCGAACGGACGCGCCGACTCTCGCGCGCGCCGCGGCGCGTCGACGGCGACGAGCGGACGCTCTCTCGGGGAGGCCCCGGAGCGCGGATCTCGCTCGGTCGGGGGATCACCGGAGGACAGGGCGCCGGGGATCCCTCGCTCGGATCGATCGCGCGGGGAGGCGACGGTTCGTTCTGTTCGGCACCGCGCCGCGCGTCGTGCGGTCGCGTCTTTGAAAACTAGCTAGATCGTCGGCATCGCGGAGCGCCGCGGCGACGCGTCGGCGCGCGCGATGACGGAGCCGACGGCGGCGTCGGAGTCGGAGACGACCGCCGACGCGACGATCGAACGCGCGGACGCGACGGCGGGCGCGACCGCGGACGCGACCGCGGAGGACGCGTCGACGCCGGAAGATCGGACGGCGGCGGAAGACGGCGACGACGCGAACGCGAACGCGAACGCGAACGACGACGACGCGGCGACGGCGACGGCGACGGCGACGGCGACGCGCGACGACGAGGATGCAGAGTACGCGAACGGCCTCGAAGAATCCACCGCGAGTTGGGACGACGCCGAGGACGAGACGCCGCCGAAACCGCCGCCGCCGCCGGACATCTTCGACCGGCTCTACCCGAGCGACGCCGACGACGACGAAGACGCCGACGACGCGGCGCCGGCGGACGCCGAGCGCGACGGCGAAGTCCTCGCGCCGCTCCTGGACGCGATACGCGACGTCGACGCCGGGACGACGCCGCTGGATCCCAACGCGCTCGGGTCGCTCGCGTTCGCCCTCGCGGGCGAGCTGAACGGGTACCTCGCGACGCGCGACGACCTCCCGGGCGCGCCGCTGAGCGACATGCCGGAGTTTTTAGTCGAAACCGTGGATCACCTCGGCGTCCTCGCGCGCGCGCTGACGTTCGCGCCCAATGACGTCGTCACGCAGCGCGGCGGCGCGACCGTCCCAGCGAGCGGGACGCACAGGGTCGCGGTGCTGGAGATCTTCGCGACGTTGCTCGAGATGGGGACGAAGGACGTCGACGAAGCCGTCGCGGCGTGTTCGGTGGTCGCCGTCGCCGCGTCGAGAGCCGGCGAGGGCGAGGGCGAGGGCGAGAAAGAGAAAGAGAAAGAGAAGGAGGGTGGGGGGAACGAAGGCGAAGGCGAAGGCGAAGGCGAAGGCGCGCGCGTCGGCGTCGTCGCCGCCGCGGCGGCCATGCTGTTCACGCACGCGCAGGGCACGCCCGCGCTGCGCGCCATCGCGCGGTTGCTCTGCGCCGCGCTCGCGAGCGACGCGGAGTCGCTGTGGACGCCGCTGTTGACCCGCGGCTGGGGCTCCGCCGCGGCCGAGGTCGGGGTCACCCCGCGCGATCGCGAGGACGAGACCGAGGACGCGGCGCTGCAGACGCGCTTGGCGGCCGCCGCGAAGGTGGCCGCGAAGGTCAAGCCCGGGAAGCGCGCGCCGAACGTCGGCGTGGCGCTCGCGGTGGCGGAGAAGCTGCGGGAGCTCGAGGGCGACGAGGATCCGCCGCACTTGACGCTGCGGGAGACGCTGCAGGCGGACGCGGAGTGGCAAGCGTGCGCGGGCGAGGGCGGGGCGCTGGACGTGCTGGACGTCGAGCAGAATGGGACGCTGTGCGGGCCGAAGCCGATCAAGCCGACGATGATGGGCGGCGGCGGCGGCGGCGGCGGCGGCGGCGGGGGGGGGGGGG
>Ga0181560_10006254_pt1 | contig 10420 bp, 11 predicted proteins | sample 011ome_20_FD_133751 | JGI IMG/M metagenome (GOLD analysis project Ga0181560, IMG submission 133751) | Coastal salt marsh microbial communities from the Groves Creek Marsh, Skidaway Island, Georgia - 011509CT metaG (megahit assembly) | ecosystem: Environmental > Aquatic > Marine > Intertidal...
ACGGCGAGTTGCAGGTGCGGGGCCCGAGCCTCTTCGCCGGCTACCTCGCCGAGGGCGGTGACGCCATCGACGACGAGTTGACCGGTCGACACCTCGACGACGGCTGGTTCCGAACTGGTGATCTCGCGACCGTCGACGACGACCGCACCTTCCACTACGAGTCACGACTCGGCGACGTACTCCGCCTCGGCGGGTTCCTCGTGGCCCCCGAGGAGATCATCGAGGTGATCACCTCACTTCCCGGGATCCGCGAAGCGCAGGTCGTGGCGGTGGAGCGACCCGCAGGTACACGACCGGTCGCCTTCGTCATCACCGAGGACGGCACCGAGGCCGAGCCGGAACCCATCATCGCCGCCTGTCGGGACCAACTCGCCCGCTTCAAGGTGCCCATCGCCGTGATCACCGTGCCGGCGTTCCCCGTCACCGACGGCCCCAATGGGGTGAAAATCCGGCTGACCGAACTCCGAGATCTCGCCGCGGCCACCCTCGCCGAGACCTGATCCGCCTCAGCCGGAGGTGGACCGAGAGAACTTGCGGGTGGCAAGCGCCGAGAACACCGCGATGAGCCCGACCGACCAAGCGAGGGACCACCAAGCGTCGTTACCAACCGGATTGCCGTTGTACAGGGCTCGAGCCGCGTCGGTGACAAGAGTGAATGGATTCGCGTCAGCGACCGTGCGAAGCCACCCGGGCATCGTCGACGGGTCGACGAAGGCCGACGAGACGAAGGTGAGCGGAAACATCCAGATGAACCCTGCCGAGTTCGCGGCCTCAACCGAGGTCACGCTCAGGCCGATGATGGCCTGCACCCAACTCAAGGCGTAACTGAACAACACCAGCAGCACCGTGGCGGCAACCGCGTTCCACGCCCCGCCGGTGAACCGGAAGCCGATGGCCAACGCGACGGCGATCATCACCGCGAAGGTGAAGAGGTTGCGAACGAGATCCGAGACCGTGCGTCCGACGATCACCGCCGAACGGCTCATCGGCAGAGACCGCAGCCGATCAACCAGACCCTTCTGCAGGTCGTCGGCGAGGCCGATACCGGTGAACGCCGAACCGAACACGAGGGTCTGGGCGAAGATGCCGGGCATCAGGAACTGGTCGTAGTCGTCGAAGCCGGGGATCACGATCGACCCGCCGAACACGTAGACGAAGAGCACCAGGAACATGATCGGCTGGATCGCCGCGAAGATCAGCAACTCGATGTTGCGCGGGATGATCCGCAGATGCCGTTCAGCCTCCACCCACGAATCGCGGAGCATCCACATCACTCGGCTGGTCATGACTCCTCCTCCGAACCGGCGGTGTGGCCGGTGAGCACCAAGAAGACGTCGTCGAGGGAGGGTTTGCGAACCTCCACATCGAGCACGTCGACCCCTGCATCGTCGAGCGCCCGGATGACTCCCGGCACGACGCCGTCACCGGCGATGATCGGCGCCGAGAAGGCGACATCATCGGGCGACACCTCGACCTGCCCGGTGCACAACGGGTTGAGCGCGCCAAGAGCCCGCTCGCGGTTCTCAGGACGAGCGATGCGAACGCTGAGCATCGCCCCGCCGATCCGAGACTTGAGTTGCTCAGGGGTGCCCTCGGCGATGACCCGGCCGTGATCGATCACCACGATCTGCTCGGCGAGCCGATCGGCCTCCTCGAGATACTGGGTGGTGAGCAGCACCGTCGTGCCATCAGCCGCCAGTTCCGAGATCACGTCCCACATGCCAAGGCGACTGCGCGGATCGAGTCCAGTGGTCGGTTCATCGAGGAAGAGCACCGACGGCTCGGCGATGAGGCTCATCGCGATGTCAAGGCGCCGACGCATGCCTCCGGAGAACCCCTTGACCACTCGATCGGCGGCATCGGCGAGATCGAAACGCTCAAGCAAATCGGTGGCGCGCTGCTTCACGCGGGAACGAGGCAGGTGGAACAACCGGCCCACATAGTCGAGGTTCTCGCGCGCGGTGAGGCGCTCCTCGACCGCGGCGTACTGACCGGTGAGACCGATGCGCCGGCGGACCGCATGCGGATCGGCGACCACATCGATGCCATCGATTCGCGCCTCACCCGCATCAGGGGTGAGGAGCGTGGTGAGCACTCGCACCGAGGTGGTCTTGCCGGCCCCGTTCGGACCGAGCAGCCCGTAGACCGAACCGGTCGGCACCGTGAGGTCGACCCCATCGAGAGCGAGCGTCTCGCCGAAGCGCTTCACGACACCGCGCATCTCGACGGCAGGAGTTGCTGACATGGGGTCTGTCTACCGCCCGCCGGCCGGGAAGGGACGCCGCGAGACGGGGGTCACAAATTGTCGGCGTCAGACCCCGCGGGCCGCGTTGTCGAAACGCGTGTATTGGCCCAAGAAGACCAACCGCTTCGTTCCGATCGGACCGGAGCGGTGCTTCGCGACGATCACCTCAGCCGAGCCCTTGTCTTGAGAGTCGGGGTTGTAGACCTCGTCGCGATAGAGGAACATCACGACGTCGGCGTCCTGCTCGAGCGAGCCCGACTCGCGGAGATCAGCGAGCATCGGCCGCTTATCGGAACGCTCCTCGAGGCGACGGCTCAACTGGCTGAGGGCGACGATCGGCACCTCGAGTTCGCGGGCGAGGATCTTCAGGTTCCTCGAGATCTCCGACACCTCGAGTTGGCGGTTCTCGACATAGCCACCGCTCGTCATGAGCTGCAGGTAGTCGATGACGATGAGCGACAAGCCGCCCGCCTTGGCCTTCAAGCGTCTCGCTTTCGCCCGGATCTCCATCACGGTCACCCGCGGGTTGTCGTCGAGATAGAGCGGCACCTCGAGGCGTCCGATCGCTTTGCCGATCCGAGTCCACTCCGCCTCGAGCAACTTGCCCGTGCGCAGCTTCGAGGAATCGACCCGAGCCTCACTGGAGAGCACGCGCTGAGCGAGCTCTTGGTGCCCCATCTCAAGGGAGAACACCATGACCGGCTTGTCGGACGACTGAGCGACATGCGTCGCGATGTTGAGCCCGAACGCTGTTTTGCCCATGGCGGGTCGGGCGCCAACGATGTAGAGGGCGCTCGGCTGCAACCCGGAGAGGATGTCGTCGAGATCGGTGAACCCGGTGGGCACACCGGTGACGGTGTCGCCTCGCTCGTAGGCGTTCTGGATGTACTCCATGACCTCATCGAAGAGATCCTCGAGCGGGCGAGTGGTGTCGGTGACCCGATCCTCGGCGACTTGGAACACGCGCGTCTCGGCCTCATCGAGCGCCTTGGTCACATCGTCCGGCTCGCTATAGGCGATCTCGGCGATATCACCGGCGACGTGGATGAGGCGACGGAGCATCGCCGTGTCCTGGACGATTCTCGCGTAGTGCCCCACGCTCGAGATCGCTGGGGTGGTGTTCTGCAGATCGACGAGACCCTCGATGCCACCGATCTCATCGAGAAGGCCATGACGGCGAAGCTCATCGGCGACAGTGACCGTGTCGGCAGGATTGCCAGCCGAGAAGAGCGCCCGGATCGCGTCGTAGATGTGCTGATGGGCCGGACGGTAGAAGTCCTCCGACTTGAGCCCCTGCTCGGAGACAGAGGCCATCGCCTCGGGCGCGAGCAACAGCGCGCCGAGCACCGACTCCTCGGCCTGCAGGTTGTGAGGGGGGACGCGACCGGCGGAACCCCGCGGACGGTTGTCCACACGCCGGCTTCCGGGCCGAGATGAACGACGGATGGGAATAGGTGAATCCCCGGTGAAGTCGTCGTCGTCGATCGGGGGGAAAGGTGATTCGTCAGACATCAGAACACCACTCTCCCAGTCGCGGCCTGTGGGAAGGAAGGGGAAAAACCCTGTGGATTACCCTGTGGACAACCTGATGGGGCGTGATCACCCGATCATGGTCGGCGCCACCGACGGTGACGCCGACCGGGGAACACATCAGACCGGGGAGACCTCGATGGTGACCGGGAAGGACACCTCGGGGTGTAGCACCGCACGAACGACGTGCTGACCAACGGTCTTGATCTGCTCGTCGATCTCGAGTTGCTTGCGATCGAGCTCGACGGAGGTCTGCTCGGAGATCGCCGCCACGATGTCGGCGGCGGTGATCGAGCCAAAGAGCTTGCCCTCGGCACCGGCCTTCGCGCTCAACGCGATCACCTTCGGGACCAGCGTGGACGCGATGGTCTGCGCCGCCTCGCGATCGCTCGCGTCGCGGAGGTCGCGCGCCTTGCGCATCTTGGCCGCCTGCTCGACGGCGCCGTCGGTCGCGACGATCGCCTTGCCCTGGGGCAACAAGTAATTGCGCGCGTAGCCGTCGGCCACGTCGATGATGTCGCCGCGTTTGCCAACGCCCTGCATGTCGGAACGGAGAATCAGTTTCATGATCAGACCTCCTCGGACTCGGCGCCGACAGCGGCGGCCTCGACCTGGTCGTCGGCCATCACGTCATCGTTCTCGAGGTTGTTCTCGTCGACCGGGGCGGCAGAGGTGTCGCGGGAGTCGACATCGGCGGGACGGCCGCGGCGATCACCATCACGACCCCGTCCCTGACGGCCAGCCGAAGCGACCCGGCGGGCGTACGGGAGTAGGCCCATCTCGCGAGCGATCTTGATGGCGTTCGCCACCTCGCGCTGCTGCTGGACATCGTTACCGCTGAGATGCTTCCCGCGGATCTTGCCTCGATCGCTCATGAAACGAGTGAGCAAGTCGACGTCCTTGTAGTCGACGTACTCAACCTTCTCGATGACAAGCGGGCTGGTCTTCTTCTTGAACTTGCGGGGGTTCGCGTCGCGGTTGCGCGCGCCGCGCTGGGGCTTCTTTGCCATGTCGGATTCTCCTGATCGATTCGAATGTGGGTGCCTGTCGAGCAGGCGTCAGAACGGTTCCTCGTCGCCGTAGACGGGGTCGGGGCTGCGGCCGCCACCGGAGGACCCTCCGGACGACCCGCCAGACCCGCCTCCGAAATCACCGGAGCGCTCGGTGCGCTCCACCTGGGCGGTCGCCCAACGGAGGCTCGGACCGACCTCGTCGGCGATGACCTCGACGACGGAGCGCTTCTCTCCATCGTTGGTCTCCCAGCTGCGCTGCTCAAGGCGACCCGAGACGATGCAGCGGCTTCCCTTGGTGAGGGTGGCGGCGACGTTCTCACCAAGGTCACCCCAGCAGACGATGTTGAAGAAGGAGACCTGCTCCTGCCACTCGCCGTTGACCTGATAGCGGCGGTTGACCGCGAGACCGAAGCTCGCGACCCCACGACCGCCGGTGGTGAACCGGAGCTCGGGGTCGCGGGTGAGGTTCCCCGTGAGGGTGATGCTGTTCGATGCCATATTCGGCTCCCTTCGTGGTGCCGCCTCAGGCGGCAGCCGTCATCCCGCGGCGCTCGGCCTCGGACTCGGGCAGACGGATCAACTTGTGGCGGACGATGTCGTCGGCGAGACGGAGCGAACGCTCCAGTTCATCGAGGGAACCGGCCGGGGCGAGGCACTCGATGACGAAGTAGTACCCGGTCTCCTTCTTGTGGATCGGGTAAGCGAAGGGGCGCTTGCCCCACCAATCGGGCTTGCCGTGGATCGAGCCACCGGCGGCGCCGATCGCCTCGGTCGCGGTCTTCACCCACGACTGGGCTACGGGTTCGTCGACATCAGTGTCAACGATCACCATGAGTTCATAGGCACGCATCATCTGCTGCGTTGCTCCCTTCGGACGTGGCCACCTCTCGGAGGCCGTGGCCCCGGCGACTTCGCGGTCGGGGCAGGGTGGATATGTCGACGGCAGGGTAGCCCCGACACGACCAATTCGCTCATGGGCGACATCCTCGGTACGGGGTGTGACAGTCAGCCAGGTCGCGGGGCCATCCTCAGCCCGTGCAGGGGCGATCGCTCACCGCGATCGTCGATCCCTCCTGAATGCCGAGATCAACGAGAGCACCCGACGGCGCCTCGACCGCCCACCGGTAGCCGACTGCCGTTGGATACCGCTCGCATTCCGGGGTGGTGCACGGCGTCATCTCATCCGACGAGAGGAAACCGCCGACGGCGTCGAAGTAAGCGATCGAGAGCGGGATCAGTGTGTCCTTCATCCAGAAGTTCCCCGTCGACGGAGCGTCCTGCACAAACACCATCGCCTCAGCATCACCGAAACCGGTGGCGCCCATCATCCCGCGAGCGCGTCGCTCTGGAGTGTCCGCAACCCACATGCACACATCTCTCGACGCTCCATTCAACGACCTCACCGACACCAACGCCGACTCGAACCCGTTAGGCGCCACGGCATCGGGGGGAGCCACCTCAACGTCTTGCTCGACCGAGCACGAGAGCGTCATGAGCGATGCCGCGACCACCATCGCGGTCCATCGGGCTCGCGCCCTCACAGCGGTAGGACACGAAGGAGGTGATGCCAACGGCACTCGGTGCAGGCCTCCACGACGTAGGCGCGCAGATCGCGTCCCGTGGCCGACAACTGACGAAGTTCCCGGGCCGTCGAGACGCATCTCCCCTGAGCGGGCAGCCGGTGGCCGAACACATAAGTCACCAGCCTCAGCCGCGCCTCCTCACAGATCGGGCAGTCGGTCTCGGTCTCCGTGCCGACATTGCGGGCCGCGCGGATCAACTCCGGGTGCGCATCACACACCTCATCGCGTCGGAGTCGGCCGAGACGCACTTGGTTGACCAGCATTCGGCGGGCCAGTCGATGGTCGACGATGCCTCCGCGATCAGGTGACCCGCGAAGCGCGCCCACCGAGAACGTCATGGGCGCAGGGTAACCGACCGCCGCCGCTCGAAGCCGAGGGAGCAGGCCGATCTGCTGCTCAGGTACCGACGCCCTCACGGGCGATGATGTCGGCAGGACGCGGCCTACCGAACAGGTATCCCTGACCCCGATCGCACTGCAACTCGCGGAGCCGTGACAACTGCAGCGGTGACTCGATGCCCTCGGCTACCACCGTCACACCGAGCGACCGACCGAGTTGCACCACCGCCTCCACGATCGTCGAGTCGTCATCGTCGATACCGAGCCCGGCGACGAACGACCGATCGATCTTGATCGCCTCAACCGGGAACCGCTTCAGATAGGTCAACGAGGAGTACCCCGTGCCGAAATCGTCAACCGCGATATGCACACCGAGCTGTTCAACCTCACGAAGGGCGGTGGTGGCGGCGCGGGCATCGGTAAGCAAGGCGGTCTCGGTGATCTCGAACCACAGCGAGTCGGCATCGATCCCCGAGTCCTCCAGCGCCTCAGCCACACGCGCCGGAAACGTCGGGTCGACCAGTTGACGGCTCCCGACATTCACCGATATCGAACCCGAGGCGAAATCGAGCCCGTTGGCCCGCCACTGCGCCAACTGCGCGAGCGAGTCGCGCAACATGGCCGCGCCGAGATCGACGAGGAGGCCGGAGTCCTCCGCGAACGCGAGGAAATGCGCAGGGGTGAGAAGTCCGCGATCAGGATGAAGCCAGCGCGCGAGCACCTCGAAACCGGTCGTCCGGCCCGAGGCGAGATCGACGATCGGCTGGAAATAGGGGACGATCTCCCCGCGCTCGATCCCGCGACGCAACTCGCCTGCCGTGCGGAGGTCGGCCACCTTCGACTCATGACCGCCGGCCTCGAACGCCTCCACACAATCGCGGCCCCGGGCCTTCGCCCGATACATCGCGGCATCGGCGTCGCGGAGCATCTCACCAGGGGTCATGCCGGCATCGTGATTGGTTGAGTAGCCAACGCTCGCCGTCACGAAAAGTTCGTGATCACCGATCGTGATCGGCGGGTGAACCGCCGCCCGTAGTCGCTCAGCAGCAACCGCCGCCTCGACCGCCCGACCCCGACCATCGAGGACCACAACGAACTCATCCCCACCGAAGCGAGCCAACACATCCCCTTCGCGAACCGCGGTCTGCAGGCGTTGCGCCACCTCCTGCAGAAGCTCGTCACCCACGACATGACCGAGGCTGTCGTTGACCACCTTGAAATGATCGAGGTCGATGAACAAGATGCCGACCGCTGATGGCTGGGCTCCCGCGAGACGCTGCTCGAGGATGCTCATGAGGTAGGCCCGGTTGGGAAGGCGGGTCAACTCATCGTGACGTGCCGCGTGCTGGAGTTGCTCGGCAGTGCGGCGCTGCTCGGTGACGTCCTCGATGTGGTTGATCGCGAGAAGCACGCCGTCGTCCTCCGACACCGACACCCGTGTCCGCGCCCACACCCACGAGTTGTCTCGACGACGAAAGCGCTGATCGAGTCGATACGAGTCGACCAGACCGAGCTCGAGGCGCGCCCGGTGAGGTTGCGCCTGACGCACATCGTCGGGATGGGTGAACTCGCGCAGGGTCCGCCCGACAAGTTCGCTTGCAGAACGATCAAGCATGTCGGCGAGCGACTGATTGGCGTCGACGATGCGACCGTCGTCGAGCCGTACGAGCGCCATCCCGGTCGGAGCTGACTGGAAGGCCTGCTGGAACCGGTGGCGAGCCTGATCCAGTGCCTCCCGCTCCTCGAGTCCGCGGGCCCGATCGCTCCAACGAAGCAACAGCGTGTCGTCAGCACCGGGGTGAACGGTGATCGAGACCTCGACGTGGGAACCGTCGGGCCGCTCCACGCGCGCCTCGAGAGGGACATGCTCACCGTCGGCGCCCTCCGACGGCGCGATATCCATCGCCAGCCAGTCCGCCAGAACACCCTGATCGGCATCGACCAGCACGGTGTCCGCGTCGACGCCGACGAGATCGTCGACCTCGCGCGCGAGCAGCGCGCAGGCTGCGCGATTCGCCACCCGGATACGACCGGTTCCATCCACCTCCATGAGCGCCTCCGGGAGGGTGTCGAGCAGGTGCCTAGCCGGATCACCGGTCCGCTCTGACAGCGCGCGGTGGGTCGACCACCATCCGAGGGCGAGAACCACGAAAACCGCTCCGACCGCGATCGCGATCCCGACCGCGACCTCATCGGAGAGGACCAGCGCGAGAGGGGCGGAGAGCGACATGAACGTCGTCACCCTCGACCGAGCGGGCCGTTCATCCCTGCTGCCCAGCGAACCAACTGTCGAGGCGAGCCCTGATCTCGGCATCGCCGACGAGGCCTTCCTCCAAACGGATCTCGAGCAGGTGCTCCAGGGCGCGCCCGACGATCGGCCCGGGCGGAACACCGAGATGCGCCATCACCTGCCCGCCGTCGAGCTCCGGCCGGAGCGCCGCGAGTTCCTCCGCCTCGGCGAGTTCCGTGATGCGCTCCTCGAGCTCATCCATCCGTCGGGAGAGCGTGCGCGCCTTCTTCTCATTTCGCGTCGTGCAGTCGCACCGCGTCAACACGTTCAACTCGTTCAACAGATCGCCGGCGTCGCGCACGTACCGCCGCACCGCCGAGTCACTCCAACCGAGTCGATAGGTGTGAAACCTGAGATGCAAGGCGACGAGTTCGACCACCGCGGCGACATCGTCGTTCGAGTAGCGCAACTCGGTCATGCGCTTCTTCGTCATCCGGGCACCGACAGCGTCGTGATGATGGAACGTCGTTCCTTTGCCCTCCGCGTAACCGCGGGTCCTCGGCTTGCCGATGTCATGGAAGAGAGCCGCGAGACGCACGATCCTGAAGTCGAAGTCCGGCCGTTCAGCGGGCTGCTCAGCCGGTGGCCGCACGTTCTCGATCACGGCGAACGTGTGGGTCAACACGTCCTTGTGGCGGTGGATCGGGTCGTGCTCGAGACGCATCGCGGGCAACTCGGGAAGGAACTGATCGGCAAGTCCTGTCTCCACCATGAACCACAGACCGGCCGTCGGATGATCGAGGGTGATCAACTTGTCGAACTCGTCGCGGATCCGCTCAGCCGACACGATCTCGAGCCTCGGGGCCATCTCGCGGACCGCCGTGACTAACTCCTCGGTCGGCTGCAGTTCGAGACCGGCGACGAAGCGCGCCGCCCTCAGCATCCGCAGCGGATCGTCACTGAAACTCACCTCAGGGCCGAGTGGGGTGCGAAGAACCCCCGTCATCAGGTCGCGGGCGCCATCGAAGGGATCCACCAGAGCTGGCGTGCCCTCACCGGTGACCTCAAGCGCCATCGCGTTGACCGTGAAGTCACGTCGCGACAGATCGGTCTCGACGTCGTCAGCGAAAACGACATGCGGCTTCCGAGAGTCATCGGTGTACGACTCGGCGCGGAAAGTGGTGATCTCGTAGGTGCGCTCCCCCGAACGGGCGCCAACCGTCCCGAACTTCTCCCCCTGGTTCCACACCGCATCAGCCCACCCGTTCACACAGGCCTTCACGGCGTCGGGGCGGGCATCGGTGGTCAGGTCGATGTCGAAATGCGGTGACGTTGGATCAACTCGGCCCACCATGAGGTCGCGCACCGAACCGCCGACGATGTAGAGGCGATGGCCAGCGTCGCGGAACCGGGCCGCGAGGGGGGCCAACTCGTCGAGCACGGCGGCAAAGCGATCGGGAACCATCTCGACCCGAGGCTAC
>Ga0181560_10006256_pt1 | contig 10417 bp, 7 predicted proteins | sample 011ome_20_FD_133751 | JGI IMG/M metagenome (GOLD analysis project Ga0181560, IMG submission 133751) | Coastal salt marsh microbial communities from the Groves Creek Marsh, Skidaway Island, Georgia - 011509CT metaG (megahit assembly) | ecosystem: Environmental > Aquatic > Marine > Intertidal zone...
GAAGCAAATCAGCGAGGTTGTTTGCCGGACTACTGGCAATCACTTCACTAGAAATGATCTGCAAGGTTTTGGAATTTTTAGAAAAAGGTAAATCAATTCGGTTGGAAGCGATAAAAATAGAATCCAAAGTCTCATCGGGTATGGTTTGAGCGTCTAGCACAACTGACGAAAGACAACACAATAAGACATAAACGCGACAATACTTCATTCGGAATAGCTTTATGCAAATGTAGATAATTTCAAGAACCTCTATAATGCCTGGGTTTACTTATGTACAAATCTCTTATATTTATAGAAATTTAACGGTATGGTTCATCTCGAGTTTCTTGATTACGTTATCATAGTCTCATTTTTTACTTTGACTTTATTTATTGGACTTTATGTCTCTAAATCTTCTGGTCAAAGCTCAAGCGCCTATTTCCTCTCAGGGAGGAACATGCCTTGGTGGCTTTTAGGGGTTTCGATGGTTGCAACAACCTTTTCTACCGACACGCCAAATTTGGTCACGGATATTGTTCGTAACAATGGCGTGTCGGGTAATTGGGTTTGGTGGGCGTTTTTGCTAACAGGACTATTAACTGTTTTCGTGTATGCCAGATTGTGGCGAAAGTCCAATGTAAATACAGATATTGAATTTTACGAGTTGCGGTATGGAGGTAAGCCCGCTCGTTTTTTGCGCATTTTTAGGGCCGTCTATTTAGGCCTCTTTTTTAATGTTCTAGCTATGGCAGCGGTGACCCTTGCGGCCATCAAAATAGGAAGTATTATCCTAGGGCTAGAGCCTTGGCATACAGTGCTTATTGGAGGATCAGTAACCGTCCTTTTCAGTGCTTTTGGTGGTTTTCAAGGTGTGGTGTATACCGATTTTATCCTCTTTTTTGTAGCCATGGGAGGATCAATTGCCGCAGCCTTTTACTTGATTGATCTGCCACAGGTTGGGGGACTTTCCAATTTAATGCAACACGAAAATGTAGTGGACAAACTCTCCTTTTTCCCTGATTTTTCCAATACAGAACTCCTCGTTACTTTGTTTATTATTCCGCTGGCGGTTCAGTGGTGGAGTGCTTGGTATCCAGGAGCAGAGCCTGGAGGAGGAGGATATATTGCCCAGCGCATGTTAGCGGCTAAAAACGAAAAGCACGCCATTGGAGCAACGTTTTTTTTCAATATTATGCACTATGCCTTAAGGCCATGGCCTTGGATTTTAGTGGCCTTAGCTTCTTTGATCGTATTCCCTGACTTGCAGAGTATCCAAAACGCCTTCCCAGGCATTACAGAAGACAAGCTCGGGCAGGACTTGGCTTATTCAGCCATGTTAACTTTTTTGCCTAGTGGCTTGCTCGGCTTGCTGTTGGCATCACTAGTAGCAGCTTATATGTCAACCATATCCACCCATTTGAACTGGGGGGCTTCTTATTTGGTAAACGATTGCTACAAGCAGTTTTTTAATAAAGCAGCAAGCGAAAAGATTTTAGTGAGAGTGGGTAGAATGGCGACAGTTCTGCTATTAGTACTGAGCGCAATGCTGGCCCTCATATTACAAAATGCACTTCAACTGTTCGACATCATTCTCATGTTTGGTGCTGGAACAGGACTAATTTTTATTCTGCGATGGTTTTGGTGGCGGATTAATGCTTGGAGCGAAATTAGTGCCATGTTTTCTTCAGGGATTATTTCCTTACTGATCAATCTATCCCCACTAGGGCTTGTGCTCTTTGGTGAAAATGACGGACTAATGGCATCTTATCTCAAGTATCCTTTTGTTGTCTTGGTAACTACCATAATATGGTTGTTAACCATGTATTTTACGAAATCAGAGTCGGAGTCGGTGCTCAAATCGTTTTATGCCCTCACTCAGCCAGGAGGTCCAGGATGGAAGCAAGTTCATAAGCCGGAAAAGAGAAATGGCGAGCCGTGGTCAGTGCCTTTTGGAATTATCGCCATGCTAATAGGAAGTGTTGGGATTTATGCGTCAATGTTTGCCGTCGGATCTTTTTTATATGGGAATACGGTAACGGGAGTTGCCCTAGTCGCTATATGTTTGACCGCGACGGTACTGTTGATTAAGCTTTGGCCAAGGATTTCAAAAACTATTGAAACCTAGTCGGCCAAGACTACGACCTTATTTTTGTTGCATTCGACTGTGCCAGAATTGATTTTCAAAGACAAAACACCTTCGGATTGCTTTTGAAGCAATTCTGAAAAACCTTCTTTGATATTGACACCCCGCAAAATGACCACACCTTCTTGAAGCAGAGAAACGACGGGTGCGTGATTGTTGAGCATTTCAAAACTTCCATGAAGTCCTGGAACACTCACGGAATTCACTTCCCCACTAAACAATGTGGCTTCGGGAGTTACAATTTCTAAATACATAAGCTTTATTTAGGCTTCGGCAAGCATTTTCTCTCCAGCTTCGATAGCTTCTTCAATGGTTCCTTTGAGGTTAAAGGCTGCTTCAGGAAGGCGGTCCAATTCCCCATCCATAATCATATTAAAGCCTTTGATGGTTTCTTTAATGTCAACCAACACACCTGGAATGCCAGTAAACTGTTCAGCAACATGGAACGGCTGAGATAAGAAACGTTGAACACGTCGGGCTCTAGAAACGGCAAGCTTGTCTTCTTCGGAAAGTTCTTCCATCCCCAAAATGGCAATGATGTCTTGAAGTTCTTTGTAGCGCTGCAAAAGCTCTTTTACTCTTTGAGCACAATCGTAATGTTCTTTTCCTAAAATATCTGCGGTCAAAATTCGAGAAGTAGAATCCAAAGGATCTACAGCGGGGTAAATCCCGAGTTCGGCGATTTTACGTGACAATACTGTGGTGGCATCCAAATGGGCAAACGTCGTTGCAGGAGCTGGATCTGTCAAATCGTCCGCAGGAACATAGACTGCTTGAACGGACGTGATGGATCCCTTTTTGGTGGAAGTAATGCGCTCTTGCATCACACCCATTTCAGTGGCTAAGGTTGGCTGATATCCTACTGCTGAAGGCATACGTCCAAGAAGTGCAGATACTTCAGAACCAGCTTGTGTAAATCTAAAGATATTGTCAACGAAGAACAAAACGTCTTTTCCTTGACCGTCTCCTGCACCATCGCGGAAATACTCAGCAATGGTAAGTCCTGAAAGGGCCACACGAGCACGTGCTCCAGGAGGCTCGTTCATTTGACCGAAAACGAAGGTTGCTTTGGACTCTTTCAAAGCCTTTTTGTCAACCTTTTTCAAATCCCATCCGCCTTCTTCCATCGAATGCATGAAATCCTCACCATATCTAATGATGCCAGACTCGAGCATTTCTCGAAGCAAATCGTTCCCTTCACGGGTGCGTTCTCCAACACCTGCAAAAACCGAAAGTCCACCGTGACCTTTGGCAATATTGTTGATCAATTCTTGAATCAATACTGTTTTTCCTACACCAGCACCACCAAATAAGCCAATTTTACCACCTTTGGCATAAGGCTCAATCAAGTCAATAACTTTGATCCCAGTAAACAATACCTCAGTTGATGTAGAAAGGTCTTCAAATTTGGGTGCTTGACGGTGAATTGGCAAACCATCTTTACCTGCTTTTGGCAAGTTTTCCATGCCATCGATAGCGTCTCCAATAACATTAAACAATCGACCGTAAACATCGTCTCCAATAGGCATTTGAATTGGAGCGTCGGTAGCTCTGACCGCCGTTCCACGACTCAAACCGTCGGAAGAATCCATAGCTATTGTGCGAACAGTATCTTCTCCAATGTGAGATTGCACTTCAAGGACTAAGATGGAACCGTCTTTTTTGGTGATTTCTAAGGCATCATAGATTTTCGGAAGTGAAGAGCCGCTTTCAAAGGCTACATCTATTACAGGTCCTACGATTTGTGAGATTTTTCCAGTAACTGCCATGGATTTTAATTTTGACTTAATCGGTTATGTATGGTCTATTTTCGAGTGCAAATATAAAGATTATATCAGAGAAATTGCTTCGATTTTCTTTAAGAAAAACACGATTATTTGATGCTTCTTTAAAATAAAAAAACCCTCGGGAATTCCGAGGGTTTTCTCAACTAGATATTTATTGATGTTATTGCAACAAAGGCGAATAGTTGGTTGGATAATCTCCAAGGTCAACCAAGGAACCAGATGCTTCAAAATTTGAGCCGTATTTGGCATCGATGGCTTTTAGCATTTCATTGGCTAAAAGAGCGTAACCACGAGAGGTCATGTGAACGCCATCAAGCGAAAAACCTCCTCCTAGAACCAAGTTAGTGCCTATTTGGTTATCGCCAACTGCTAATTCAGAATAGTTGCCAGCAATCAAATTATTGAAAATGGTATGAGCATCTAAGAATGCATAGCCCGCTTGAGAAACTGCACTTGCTATGATAGCATTGTATTGGGAAACGATAGTGTTGATAACGTTCTGCTCGGCAGTGGTCAACACGTTAGCGTCACCTAAAGGAACTCCAACACCAAGTACCGAAGCTGGGTTGTTAGGGTCTGCTAGGGTACCTAGGACAGATGCCGTGGTCAGTGTCACCAAATCAGTTGGCTTGGTTTGACGCAAACTTGGAATCATATAAGCGGTCAAATTTGTAAGTTCATCGTCTGTGATGACGAAAGGATTTGTTTCAGAAGCCTCAAAAGATATTGTTCTGTAGGCTGCTTCATCAGCAGTAATTAATCCTACACTTGCAGCATAAGCCAAACCGTTGTTATAAGCCGTGTAGGCAGAATTGACATATGCAGCTGTTCCAGCATCAAGAGGTACTGGATTGTAAGCAACTGTATGGAAAAAAGGTATGCTTAAGACGTCAGGTATGTTGGCAACGACACCTTGAGCTCCAGTAGCAGCCATAGTGCTCATGATGCCCCCGTAGACGTACTCAAAGAATGCGGGTTCAGTGTAAGTTGTTCCTGAAACTCCGTTAAATGGAGATCCTGAAGGAGCACCGCCTGTGGCATAACCTAATATGTCGTTGTTACCAATCCACATCGTGAAAAAGGTAGGAGACTGAGCAACGACGTCTTGCAAAACTGTAGCGTTTGGACTGCTCGCCATTCTGATGAAATATGGATTGGCTAGACCCAACGATAAATTGGCTAGGTTTCCATAGCCAGGAGCTAATAGATGAAAGGACTTAGCGCCAGGTACACCCATATTATTGAAAGGACCAGTTGGATTGTTTAACAAATCCGTTGTCGGCATTGCATTTAAAACAGCTGGAAGAAGGGTAGACATGTTTAAATACAGTCTAGGTCCAGCAATCATATTGCCACCAACTGTCAAGCCACCAATATTGTCAGCCATTAAGGGTTGTTTAAACTCACCACCACCAACAAGGGCCATTTTCTGAGCCATGATGTTAGGAAATGAATTTTCTTGAGCAGCGATAAACAAAGCATTGTCCGTATATCCTGCAGTAAGCGAATTTCCAACAGAAACAAAAGTTGAGAAGTCAGCTGACCCAGCATCAAGAGAAGGGGACATTACCGCTACTTCATTGTCTTCCGAACAAGATGTCGCTATAATACCAAGAGCTAGGAACCATCCTAATCCTTTAATATTGAAATTTTTAATTGTCATCATTTTTAGAATTTAATAATTATAGATTGTTAATGGTCCATGAAACATAGTACTGGGAACCTATATAACCAGTTCCAAAGGCAGTAAAGTATTCATCTCCTAAAAGGTTACTTGCTCCTACTTTGAAAGACGATTTCCATTCTGGCATTCTCAAGTTAACTTGAGCGTCTAACACGTGATAGCTAGGTACAACGCCGTCGCCAAATGTTTGTTCCCAAAAGAATTCATCACTCCATTTCCAAGCCACATTGAAACCAAAGTTTCTAAACAAATGGGTGTTTCCAAAGCTAAGCTTGGCACGATGCTCAGGCGTGTTGAAGTTTGTTTCAAAACTTGGATTCTTAGCTTGATCAAAATCTTGTTTGGCATAAGTATAATTACCACTCAAATCGAAATTACCCAAGACTTTCGCCGACAAACCAACACTTGCTCCGTATGAACTGATGTCCACTTTGGAGTTGGTATAAGTTTGATACACTTTGTAATCCCCGTTAACTAAAGCTCCTAGAGAAAGAGGGTCAAAATCAACAGTACCATCGTTGTTAGCATCAACTGTACCATAAAGCGGAGCAATTACTGCTTCTCCAGAGATAAAGTTTTTGTAAGTGCTGTAATAGGCACTTAAGTCGGCAGTTATTTTACCAATTTTTCCGCGGTAACCGAATTCAAGCGAAGTAACTTCTTCTGGCTTGACTAAGGCTGAATTCCCTACTTGAAGTAGAGAAAGGTCTCCAGCAGCTGTGGCAGCCGATACAGACGACGCCAAGAATGAATTGGTATAAGCAGCACCACCAGTTTGAGTAACTGATGACGGAGCACCGATAGCTTGCCCTGAGGCACTAACAGGATAAACACGAGAATAACGGTCTAAGTTGGCTGGAGAACCACCCACTAGGATAGCACGACCAGCGTCCAATCCAATGAACAAATCTTGAGTCGTAGGGTTTCTAAAACCTGTTTGAACAGAAGCACGAACGTTGTGATTTCCTTGTTGCCCTAATGTCAAGTTCATCCCCAATCGTGGGGATAAAAATCCGTCGAAGTATTCAGACTTGTCATAACGGACAGAAGCAGTTATTTTTAAACGATCGTCCATCATTTTCTTTTGCATCTGGGTATAAAGACCAAACTCGGAGTAATCGATTGATCCGTCATAGTCGGTATAAATGGTACCCGAAGAATTCAAACTGTATAGTCTGTATGACCCTCCAACTTGGATTTCTGCAAAGCTGATCTTGTCTTTAAAGTTGTAATTACCATCAGCGTGATAGTACTTGGAAGTATCTTGAAATTTAGATCCAACACTTAAATCAGAGTTAGTCACACTGTTATTAAAGGCTTGAATAAATTCAGGCGAACCAGGGACGAAGCGTCCTGTTTCTGCTACTGCTCTTGCAGCGGCATGGGCTTGAGGTTCGGTTGCGCCATTCAAAGAAGCGCCTACAAAAGTATTGATATAATCGCCAAACCACTGAGCATCGGATTTCCAAGCGCGGTTGATGTTAATTCCAGTAAAGACCATGTCGTATGAATCTCCAGCGTCATCGGATGTCATATAGCCGCGTAGAAAGAAATTATCATTCTTAAGCTCTAATTTGTGTTGTTGCATGCCAAAGTTAGTGATGGCATAACGGTTCGTTCCTTGATAAATGGTATTTCCAGTTCCAAATTTCCCAACGTAAGACAATTCAAGATCATCAGCGAAAGGACGATAATAGAAGCCCCAGTCAGTTTTCAAACTTAATGCGTTGTGATCAGTCAATTCGTTTTCTGCATAACCAGTACGGCTTACTACAACGTTTGGCACAATGCCTAGTCCTCCAGATGCTGCTCGTATGTTAGTGGCAACTTCATCACCATATACATTAACTCCATCATAGTCATAATCGGCACGGGTCAAACCTCTGTAGAATTTGTCTGTACGGTTATCCCCAGCCCAGTCAGTACCTTCAAGATAACCAAAGTTGATTTTTGCCGCAAATTTATCACTGAAGGCGTGGGCTACACGAACGCCTAAATCAACATAAGTGTTGTCTCCAGCAGCTTCTTGAGAAGTGATACCTCTCTTAATGTAAGAACTAATACCTTGGTGATCAAAGGCGCTTTTACTGGTCATGAATAGAATTCCGTTGAAGGCGTTGGCACCATAAAGTGCAGATGACGCCCCAGGAAGAATTTCAACACTTTGGATGTCGGTTTCGATCATCCCTAAAAGGTTACCAAGAGGAAAGTTCAAGGCAGGAGCCGAGTTGTCCATCCCGTCGACCAACTGCATGAAACGCGTGTTGGCAAAAGTGGCAAAACCACGGGTGTTGATCGATTTAAAAGTTAAACTGTTGGTATTGATATCAACACCTTTCAAATTCTCAAGACCATCGTAGAAGTCAGAAGAAGCGGTGTTTTTAACATCCGCAATTCCAAAACGCTCAACAGTTACTGGAGATTCAAACACACGCTCAGGCGTTCTAGAAGCAGAAACAACGACTTCGTCAAGTGAATTGCCTTCGGTCATGACCACCGACAAAGGCTGGCTGACGTCAGTCACAGCTATGGTTTGTGTTTCAAAGCCTACACTGCTGACCTGTAATTCAAATGGTGGCTGCGTTGAAAGATTTATGCTAAACGTGCCTTCAAAATCAGTAACAGCACCTTGGGAAGTCCCAACCACTACTACATTGGCTCCAGGCAAAGGCTGACCAGAGTCGTCAGTAACAGATCCTTTGACAGTAGTTTGTGCAAAACTGATAGAGAATCCTAACAAGAAAAGAAATTGAAAAAATGTTTTCATTAGTTGATCATTTGATTATTTGTCGTGCAAAATACGCCTTTTTTAGTAAATTATTAAAATCGCTCAATATTTTTTAGCTATTTGAGAATCCTCTCAAAATGTCAAATGCAACTAAAGATGATTTGAGGTTTAGGATTGAATGGCATAAATCGTTTATCATTTTAAATAATTGTAACGTTAATAATGCTTTCGATTGATTTTTTGTTGTAAGTTTAAATAAATTTTTTAAAACATAAATTATGAATGAAACTGTGTTGGGACTGCTGGGATTGGGTTTTTTATATGCTGTCGTGCACTTTATTGTGATTCAGTTCTCAAGGAATTGGGAAAATAGGTCTGGATACGAAAGGTTTATCACCGTTTTTGGGATTGTGGTTATTGCGCTCATTTTTATAGATACCATGTTCAGCTAGGTCTATAAAATGAAAAAGCATTGTTTCTTTAAATGCTTCACTCCACCGTAAGGGTGAAATCTTATGGGTTCTGAATTGTAACCCCCTACAACTTTCCCACTCCAACCCCCATTCTTTTTATATATAAAGAGAGGTTACTCTTATTCCAAATCTTATTGGTCACAGTTCGATACCCTCTATTATTGAGTTCTTTACTTACCTCATTTAAAGATAGTGATTGATTCAATCTCAACTCAACTATGAGGTCTTTAAGTTCCCTTTCTTTATCAATTGAGATTTTCTTCTTGTAATTCTTCCCTAATTTAAAAGTATAGGTTGATGTTTTTGAACCATCTACAACCTCATAATCCCTTTTCCCATCAGTAGTTTTTCCTTTCTTTAGAATATTATCCTGAACGATTGGATAGACGAATTCAAAGTGAAACTGATGAGATTGAATCTCAGGTTTATACTCAACGTCAATTCTATTTAGATATTTTCTACACCCATCCTACTTCAATAATCAATGGAGTTATAAAAATCTTCTGATGAAATTTTGTCATAGTCCCCGTATTCTTCTGTTTCTTTTTCTAAAAGATTAACATCATTCCAAACAGAAAGTAATAAAGTACCTGAATTATTTTTTATCTCTAGACATTCTAAGTTTATGAAATCTCCCATTTCACTTATTGAATAATTGACCTCTGTAAAAACAAGAAACACCCCTTCAACTTTAACAATACTTAGAACTTTTTCTAATGAGATGTAATATCTATCGTGGTATTCTCCTGTTAGGTTTTTTACTCTAATAGGGTATTTGGAGGTTCCATCAACCATAGAATTAAACCGTGATAAATTAAACTTAACATCACCATATGTGTAGTTCCTTTGATTCTCTTCCTTTGTTAACTCTAAAGATGAATAGAAATCTTTAACAAATTTCAAGACTTCTTCATTTCCCGATTTTTGATTACCTATTGAGTCGGAAAGACGTTTAATAGTACTCTTCAATTCAATATTCTCCAATTCTAAATCCTTACTATTAGAAGTTATGTTTTGGTTTTGTAAAGTCAATGTATCTATCCTTTCCTCAGATTTTTCTAACCTATTCTCTAAATCGGTAGTAATAACTTTAATTTGTTCAATTTCAGAATTTAACAAACCAATCTTAATTTCTTTTTCCTGATTAATATCTTTTAGTTTCTGGATATTTTCATTCACTAAATCACCATATAATTCTACTTTCTTAGAATAGTTTATTAAATAAATCTGTAGTTTCTTTTTAGATAGTGACGTAATACTATCTTCTGAAGACAAAGGGGGTTGAACCACAATATCCTGTCCCATTACAGATAGACTACTTAAAAAATAGAATGGAATAAACAGTAAATAGAAGAATCTTTTCATTACACTTTCAAATATAATAAAACTTATTTAGACAACTATTAATTTTGGTCTATTATGTGTTTTTAACCCCTCATCATTGAAGATTTTTGAAATAGGACGATAACCAATAGGGGTTACAGAATCCTCAATAAAACCTTTAATTCTGTCGTACAAATACTGTTGATAATCCGAATAATTGGATTCCCATAGTTTTGTAGAAGTTATTGATACAGAGAAATATACTAATATGAGTCCGGAGTTACATTTCTTATCCCATAA
>Ga0181560_10006260_pt1 | contig 10412 bp, 10 predicted proteins | sample 011ome_20_FD_133751 | JGI IMG/M metagenome (GOLD analysis project Ga0181560, IMG submission 133751) | Coastal salt marsh microbial communities from the Groves Creek Marsh, Skidaway Island, Georgia - 011509CT metaG (megahit assembly) | ecosystem: Environmental > Aquatic > Marine > Intertidal...
CCTCCCCCATGACGCACCCCCCGCCCGCCGCGCTCACCCCGCGCGCGAGCCCGGTGACGATCCACCCCGCGGGCCCCGCGGTGCCGGACTCGCCGATGTTCCTCGTCGCGACCCCGCGCGGGTCGAGGCGCGTGCTGTCGCGGCGCCCCGCGCGCGCGAGCGGCGTTCCGAGCAGCGCGAGCCCGCCGCCGCGCGCGCCCCCTCCGCCGCCGCCGCCGCCGCCGCCGCCGTCGGACGCGACGACGACCACGACGACGACGTCCTCGGGCGCCGACTCCCCGTCCTCGGGCGCCGTCTCCGTGTCCCCGTCCGCGTTCGTTCCGGGGCCGCCGACGGCGTGCAACCAGTCCGCGCTCGCGGCGCTGCGCGCGTTGGAGGCGAAAGAGAAAGAAGCGCGCAAGAACGACGCGGTCGCGAAGGTCGACGGTCGTGACGTCCCTGAACCGGAGGTTACGAAACTCGCCACGACGGCGGCGGCGAAGCCGGCGGCGGCGACGCCGACGACGGCGCCGGCGGCGACGGCGACGACGACGCAGAAGCGAAAGCGAACGCCGCGCGAGAGGAAGAAAGCGCCGACGAAGGCGACCGCGGCGGCGACCGCGACCGCGGCGGCGGCGGCGGCGGCGACGGAAAAGCCGACGACGCGCTACCGCGGCGTGTCGTGCTACAAGCGCACCGGGCGGTGGGAAGCGCACGTGTGGCACGGAAAGAGACAGATCCATTTGGGGTCTTTTAAGGATCCAGAATCCGCCGCGCGCGCGTACGACAAAGCCGCGCTGCGTTTTCGAGGGCTCGGCGGATGTTCAGACGCCGACCTCAACTGGCCTTCGGCCGCGTACGCGACCGACGCGGAGTTCCAGAAGATGATGGACCGCAAAACGGTCAGCGACGATGCCTTTATTCGGTGGACGCGAGCGCAAGGGAAGCTTCGGCCGGGGAGAGGGACGCCGCGCGCGGGCGCGAGCGGCGGCGGCGGCGGCGACGACGACGCGGCGGCGGCGAGCGAGTCCCCGTCCGGGTCGCCGGTGAAACGACCCGGGTGGCCGTCGCCGCCGCCGCGCGCCGTCGCGAAGCCGAAGCCAAAGCCGAAGCCAAAGCCGAAGCCGAAGCCGAAGTTGAAGCGATCGGCGGCGGCGACGACGACGACGAAGAAGCGCGCGAAGAAGGCGCGCGCGTGATGCAATTCGCGCGACGAACGAAACCGCGAAACCGGAGAAGAAACGAGAGAGGACCTTTCGAATACACGAGCGCCCCCCTGACGTCCCCGCCCGCTAAGACACGACACCCCCGATCCGATCACGCCGCCATCCTCGCCTTCTCCGCAGCCTTCTCCACGCAGTCGTACAGCGTGCACGACGTCCCGGTCTTATCCACGATCTTCACGTGATACTTCGCCGGCGCCGTGACCAGTCGCTCCCTCACCTCGGCGATGCACGTGTCCACGAGGACATCCGCCTCCGCTCGCGTCATCTTCGGTTTCCAGTGCTTGTCGAACAGCGAGAGGCAGAACATGCCGCCGTACCCGTGCCCGCCGCTGTTTACCTTTTGCGTGGACGCGAGGTAGTCGATGAAGTACAGCGACGCGTCGTCCTCGTGTTCGTCGTACCTATCGGAGGAGGAGGAGGGATCGAGGGAGGAGAGAGATTAGATTTGTCATCGTCGGCGGCGGGACGGGATCTCGGGGTGGTCCCCGGCGCGGAGCGATCGACGCTCGCCGGAGAAGGACGACGGAGGCCCGCGGCGACGCTCGACGCGACGCGCGCGCGCGAACGACGACGGAAGGGATCGGAAGCGATCGAGCGAGAGACGAGGAACGAACGATGCGAACGGCAGGAAACGAACGAAGTCGAAGTCGACGGATCGACGCGCACCCGGCGAGCAACATGTTCACTTGATACGGCCCTTTCCTCAGCGCGGCCGCGAGCTCGCCGCGGATGAACGACATCGCCGCGTGCGTCGACAGCTTGTGCCCGTTCTTCAGCTCGTACAGCTTCATGTTCGCCTGGACGTATTCCCCGAAGTGAACGCAGTCGCCCTTCGGGCCGGACATGGCGAGCAGCTTGTGCGAGTCGAGATCGAGCGTCTTCTCCTCGTCGTCCTTCTGAACGATGATCTGCTGCACGCTCGTGGTGTCCGAGACGACGACCGCGAACTTGTCGCCCGTGAAGGCGAACAGGACGTCCATCGCGACACAAGCGGATCCGGACGCCTTCTCTTCGCTCGCTCGCGCGCGGAGATCTCTGATGAGGCTGTGCGCGCGGTCGCGTCAACCCTACTTCTAACTTCGGTTTTGAACCCGACCGCGGTCGGTGACTCAGCCATCGCACTGCCTCGAAGCGTCGGCACTCCTCCTCCGCACGCCGCACTCCGATCGACGCCGCCGCGTCGTCCGCGTCCAGGAGTCGCCCCGCCCCGAGGACGCGCGCGTCCGTCGCCGCTCCCGTCCCGTCCCGCCCGCGCGACGACGAGGAGGAGGAGGAGGAGGAGGAGGATCGCGCCGGCCGGCCGCGCGGACGGAAGACGCGCCGCGATAAAATAAAATACATCAATCATGGCGGAGCCGAAGCGATTCGCGATGGTGTGCGCGGCGAACATGAACCGATCGATGGAGGCGCACCGCGTCCTCCTCGAGCGCGGCCTCGACGTCAAGTCCTACGGCGCGGGGAACCACGTCAAGCTCCCGGGGGCGTCGCGCGACAACCCGAACGTTTTCAGCTTCGGCGTGGAGTCGTACCAGCAGATCTACGACGCGCTCATGGAGCAAGGCGCGTCCCATCGCATCGTCTCACACCGGTCCCCACACGACCGCGTTCGCGGGGTGCACGCCGTTCCTTGAGGACGTTCTTTCGCCCCTCGCTCTCAACACCCCACCGCGACGCCTTTCGACTCCACCGTCTGACGCGCGATCCCCCGAACGCCGCCCGCGCTCAACAGACGCGGCGCTGTACGCCAGGAACGGGCTCAAGGATATGCTCGAGCGAAACATGAAGATCAAGCCGCGGCCGCAGCGGTGGCAGGACGAGCCGATAGAGGTGGACGTCGTGATCTGCTTCGAAGAGCGCGTGTTCGATAACGTCGTGGAGGACGTTCGGGGGCGGGGCGGCGGCGGCGGTGAGCCGCTCCTCGTGATCAACATGGACGTCGTGGACTCGCACGAGGAGGCGCTCAAGGCGGGGCCGCGCGCGTTGAAGCTGTGCGCGCTCATCGACGAGAGCGAAGACTGGGAGTGCGAGTGCGACGAGATCATGGATACGTTCCAAGCGGAGGAAGGACGACGGCCGATATACTCGATATGCTACCACTGATGATGTGAGAGGGGGGTGGCGCGCGCATATGATAGGACGGCGTCGCGTAGCTCGCGACGTCGATTTTTTACCAAGTTATTCGCATTCGTCTCGTTTCGTTTCGTTTCGTCTCGTTTCGCTCGTCGTTTTGAGGTGCGTTCTATACACTGGTCCCCATACGACCCCGTTCGCGAGGTGGACGCCGTTTCTTAAGGACTTTTCCGGGCGCATCTCTGCGCCCACCCCCCGCTTTCAATCCCCGTCCTCCGCGCCTTTCAACTCCAACTGACGCCTTTCAACTCCACCCCGACATTCGCTTGTATAGAACGGCCCTGATTCCGGTCGTCGTCTCTCTCTCCTTCCCGTCGCTCCTTCGCTCTTCGCGCCATTCAGCCTTCCTGTCGTCGTCGCGCGCGATCCGTGGCGTCACCCGACGACGGCGGAGATCTCGTCCCTCGCGCGACGTAACAGCGCGACGCGCTCGCGACACGCGACGCGGCGCTTCGACACCGCCGGGTCTTCGTTCATGAGCGCGAGCAACTCTATCTCGGACTTTAGTTGAAAGGCGTCAGAGGGAGTCGAAAGGCGTCAGAGGGAGTTGAAAGGCGTCGCGGCGTGTCGGGATTGAAACCAGCGAGGGATGGGCGCAGAGAGACGAACGCCGGGAAGAAAAGTCCTCAAGGAACGGCGTGCACCACGCTGATGCGGTCGTATGGGGACCAGTGTGGTAAACAGACTACGAACGCGCCTTGGCGCCCAGCGACGCGTAAAACCTCGACAACAGCCCGTGACGCGCCCGCAACACTTGGCAGTGCACGACCGCTTTCGGGACGGTCTTCGCCATACGCGCGCGGACCGCGTCCACGTACGCGTACACGCTCGCGCTGATGAGGCGCAGGTGGCTCTCGGGGCCGCGGTCGGTCGACTCGCCGTCGTCGAGCTTCGCCTCGCCGCCGCCGCCGCCCGCGGCTTCCAGCGCCGCCTCCGGGTCGCTCGAAAACCGCCGGAAAAAATCCGCGTCGAAGTACGACGCCTCCATGTCCACCATCGCGGTGACCATCGCCTCTGCCTCGCGCTTGTGGCGCTCGAGCGCGTCGTGCGCGGCGGCGACGACCGCGCGGCGAAGCGACGGGAACCGTCGAAGCGCCTCGCCGGTGATCTCGGAGCCGTTTCCGTTCGAGCCGTCGCCGCCGCCGCCGCCGCCGCCGCCGCCGCCGTTTATCCCGTCCGCCGCCGGCTTCTTCTTCTTCGTCAACCCGAGCTTCGCGAGGAGGGACGACGTCCCGGCGACGCCCTCAACGCGCCTCTCCACGGCGCGCTCGACCATGGACTGCAATACGCGGTCGACCGACCGTACGCACGCGGTCGTCGGCTCGTGGAGCCGGTCCAAGCCGAGCTCGATGAGGCGGCGGATACCCATCTCCGGCGCGACGAGGTGGGGTTGGTACCTGCGGCGGGGGGTGGTTTTGTGGTGATGGTTTAGGGTAAGTGCATTAGGGTTAGGATTTAGCACAGCACGCGCGAACGGCGTCGCGGACGACGACGACGACGCGCGTGATGACGTACCCGTCCGCGGCGTCGATGACGGCTTTCACGTTTTTCGCGCTGTAAAACTCCCGCATGTTCAACGCTCGCAACGCCGCCACGAGCTTCTCTTCGAAGATGACCCGTATCGTCTCCCCGCCGCCCTTGCCGCTGTCGAGCGCGGCTGCGAAGTCCTTCTCGAACTCGCCGCAGCTGAGCAAGACCTCGTGCATTAGCGCGCCGCGATCGCCCGGCATCGCTCGACCGAGCGCGTCCAACTGACGAGGGTCGTTCCGTACGAGCGAACGTCGGGTGGAGTTCAAAGGCGTCAGGTGGAGTTGAAAGGAGTCGAGGTGTGTCGGGATTGAAACCGAGGGGTGTGAGGAGAGAGACGACGGCAAAAGTCCTTAAAGATCGGCGTTCACCGCGCGATCGCGGTCGTATGGGGACCAGTGTAACCAGAACACGCCTCGTTCTCCAAAGCCGCCGCGTTTTGATCGATCATCTCCTCAATCTTCGGCATCTGGCGTCGGATGCTGTCGCCAAGCACGCGCGTCAGCATCACCGTGAGCGTGTCCGTGCCGACGTTGACGCCGTGCGAGTACTCCGGCTTGGACGCGAAGAACGCGCGCTCGTTCGCGCGCGCGGTGCGCATGTCCACGGCGGTGTTGATGTCGTTTTGCGAGCGATTCACGACGGCGCACCAGCCGTGTTCGACGATCAACGACCGGCCTTCGAGGACGTCGGGGTGGAGTTGAAAGGCGTCAGTCGGAGTTGAAAGGCGTCGAGGGCGGGGATTGAAAGCGAGGGACCCTGGGCGGAGAGATGCGCTGGGTAAAGTCCTTAAGAAACGGCGTGCACCACGCGAACGCGGTCGTATGGGAACCAGTGTACACCTTCGAGGACGTCGCGCGCGTCCGTGCCGCGGTCCATGAGGTCGAGCTTCGTGAGCACGCCCACGGTGCGCTCCAAGTTTGGATCGACCTCTCGCGCGATGCGCACGCCGTCCGACGTCGCGATGTCCGCGTTCGCGGGCGACACCGCGACGATGACGACGTTCGCGGGCGCGATGAACGCCCGCGCCATGTCCTCGATCTCTCGCACGATCGAAGGCGGCTGAGGGTCGTTCCATACAAAGCGACGTCGGGGCGGAGTATAAAGGCGTCAGTTGAAGTTGAAAGGCATCGAGGTGTGTCGGGATTGAAACCGAGGGGTGGGCGGAGAGAAACGCCGGGAAAAGTCCTTAAGGATCGGCGTTCACCACGCGGACGTGGTCGTATGGGAACCAGTGTATGGGACGCACCTGATCCTTCGTCGCGACTTTCGTGAGCCCGGGCATGTCCACGAGGGTGAGGTTGGGGACGTTTCGGCTTCGAACGCTGAGCATGATGGGTTCGCTGGAGACGATCTTGCTGTCGACGCCGAGCGCGCGGTTCGTCTCCGCTTCGATCTCCTCGCGGACTTTCGCGAAGTCCGTGAAGGCCTGCGAAGGCGCGCCGGGGTAGGGGAGGGGACGGAGACGAAAGAGGTCAGCGCGCGGCGGCGGCGGCGGCGACGGCTGCGGCGCGGCGTTTCTTTTCAAACGTTCTTCGTCGCGCGCGCGCGCGCCGACGAACGCCGGCCGCGCGCTATCGCTATCGCGCGCACCTCCCCCGGCTTGTGAAGAAACTTCGCGGTGTCGCGCTCCTCGTCCACGCACAGGAGCTGCAACACGAGCGGCCGCCGCGTGCATATCCCCGCGCCGCGCGGAAGAAAGTCTCTCCCGACGATGGCCTCGAGCACTGCGGGTCGTCGGGGTGGCATCGTGAGGCGTCGTCATCAGACGGAGTCGAAAGGCGTCGCGGTCGGGGATCGAAAGCGAGGGACCCTGGGCGGAGAGAATCGACGGCGAAAGTCCTTAAGGATCGGCGTTCACCACGCGAACGCGGTCGTATGGGGACCAGTGCAGTGTGATGACAGAACGCGCCCGAGCTCTTCCCGCTGCTCTGTCCGCCGACGACGACGATCTGCGGGAGCGTCTCCCACACGGACGGGAGGTTCGCGCGGTGCGCGGCGTCGATGTTATCCCCCGCGAGCGCGCACGCTTCCTGGTTCGGTCGCGGAGGGCGGGGGAGGGGGAGGGTGAGCGGCGGCGGCGGCGGCGGCGGCGTTCGCTTCGCTTTCGTTTCGTGCGTCGCGCGCGGGAAGAGGAGGAGGCGCGACGCGGGGCGGAGGCGGGCGACGCCGCGACGGGCGAGGCGATCGCGTCGCGTCGCGCGCCTGGAGCTTGTTCACGAGCTTGAGGAGGGGCTCGAGCGGCGCGTTCGGCGCGGGCGCGGGCCATCGCGCGTTGGGGTCGTCCATCGCCGCCGGGCGTGGAGGCGGGGCGGCGCGCGCGGGGGGTGTGTTTGCGAGGCGGAGGCGCCCTGCCCGCGGGAAAAGCCGAACAGATCTGACCTGACGCGGGATCTGCGGGGATATTTTCGGCGTCGTTGCTCTGCGGCGGCGCACTTCTTCCCGCGCGTCCACCATGGCACCCGGCGGCGATAAACGCGCGAGGGCGGCGAACGCGGCGATGAAGCGGACGGACGACGACGTCGCGAAGCTCAAGCGCGCGGCCGCGCGCGGGTGCGAGCGGTCGAAGAGGGAGCTTACGAGCCAGGCCCAGTGGCTTTCTTCTGAGGCCTTCTTCGCGTATTTTCGCTGGCTCGTATTTTCGCTGCGGTCTGCTGAGAGTGGCGATAACGTCCAGCAGCCGGCAGAAGACCTCGAGCACCAGAGAAAGGCGTTCAAGACGTTCAAGGAGATCGCGGAAGGGGAATATAAGTTTAGCACCAAGGATAACTGGTACACGTACGGACTCGCGGTGTTCATGCGCGGCAAGTTTCTCCTCGAAGGCGTCGGCGTGGAGAAAAACTACGAAGAGGGACTCCGGTGGGTTCACAAAGCCGCGGACGAGCTCGATTGGTTCGATGCTCAGCTCTACCTCGCGGACGTATATTGGGATGGTGTTGGTCCCGCGAGGGACATCCTGAAGCATCAGCGCTACCTCGAGAAGGCTGCGGGAAACAAGAGGGGCGAAGACGACGGAAACGAGCTCTACAAAATTCGCAAAGCCCTCAAGTCTACCGCAGGTACTCGTATCGACTGGACACGCGTACGTATCGACTGCGAAGAGTTAAATCCGTATCCGTTAGGATCGCTTCGATACGATATAGCGCGTAAAGGGTTTGCAGTATTAGACACATGCTTGTATGGGCTCTTCAAGGTGAAACGCGCGCAGATGCGAGCGATCATCGACGGCTACGGCATCGACGACGGATTTTTGGGGGATGGATTTTTGGATGCGTTCGTCGATTGCACGGACGCGCCTCATCACCCAGTGAATCCCATCCATCACCTCGCACTGTGTTTTCTTCACGGGCGATGCGGCGCACCTAGGAACTTGCGAATCGCCAAAGATCTCATAAAGTTTTTGGTCGATACGTATAAACAAAAGTACCTTGGGTATGACTGGCAGCATGACTGGCCCCCAGGGCGCCAAATCGAAGACGATCTGAAAAAACTCAAGTCGTGCGCGTGGTGCGGCGGCCCGGGAGTGAAGGCGTGCCAACACTGCTTGGTGACTCTGTACTGCTCGAAAGACTGCCAGCGCGCGCACTGGTTGAGCGAACGCGACGACGACTCGCACAAGCTCACGTGCCCTCGGAAGATCACGCCGTCGTGCAAACTCGCGTTCGATGACGCCTGTCCGATGGTCACCCTCTCCGTGACCCCGCGCGACCGCCGCGCACGCGCGTCGCCGAAACCGGCGAAGGAAGACGACGACGAAAAAGTGCGCATCGAGTTGGACGCGACGGAAATGAAGAAGAAGGTTGCTCGTGAGATCGGTCAGATGGCGTCGAGGATGTCCGGCGTCCCCGTTACAATCGACCCGAACGGCGATACCTTCACGGTCGGCCAGACCGAACACCCCGTCGACGTTGAAGAGTTGGTCCGCGACTGGAAGTGGTTAAACCGACGTCGCGCGGCGTGAACGAACGAACCTACTTACGTCTGAAAGAATGTCTTGAAAGTACAAATACAACGCGAGAAAACGCGCACTGCACGCGCGCGACTCCCTCCCTTCCTCGCCCGACGCGACGTCGTCGCCTCCGTCCAGTCATCACTGCAACAACACTCCCAACACGCGATTACAAATCAGCTTCCGATCCTTCACGCTCGCGATCGGTTGCCCGTGCTCGTCCGTGAGCAAAAACCGATGCACCTCCTGCCGCGTCGCGCCGCCCATCCCCGGAAACATGTACTCCTCCGCGCCGCCGCCGCCCACCGCGTCCGACGTCACGATGTCCGCCTTGAACACCATCACCTTCAGCTGCCGCAACGCCTCGGTCACGTCCAGTAACACCCGCGGCCGCGTAAACCCGGCGATGTCCAGCGGCGCGATGACGCGCAGCTCCGTCGTGATCTCGTCCACGCCCGACGGCTTGATCTGCACGCTGACGGGGCGCTCGATGTTCTCTTTATACCGCGCGCACAAGTACCGCTGCTCGTTGATGTTCGTACACCGCGCGACGAAGAGATCGAGCTCGCACTGCCCTTTATCGCGCATCTCAACCTTGGCGTACGAGATGTGCACTTTCAGATCCTTCGACGCGCGCAGCACGTCGTAGAGCAGCCCTTTCCGGTCGCGCGTGCGCATCTGAAACACCGTGTGCGCCTTCGACATCAGGTTATCCACCGTCACCGTGGCTTCGCTGTAGTGCGCCGCCGACGCCGTCTCCACTTTTTCCAACGCCGTTCCCGAGTGATCCAAAAGCCGGTTCCCGCCGCGCGTCTTGGACACGAAGTGCGGCGCGGGCGATATCTGCACGTTCCCGAGCGCCGCCGCGGACGCGTCCATCGACCGCCGTTTCCCTCGCAGCACCGCGCGAACGTTCGCGCTGATCTCCGCCACGCGTTGCTCGTTCGGTAACTCGTTCCGTTCGTCCGTGATGTAAAACATATCCACGGCGAGATCCGCGGGCGACGTCGAGATGTGCGCGCGGTGCACGGTGAGCTCGCACGCCCACAGCTCTTGGGTGACGTCGTGGAGCAGCCCGACGCGGTCTTCGACTTCGACGGTGAGGATGTAGAGCGTCCCGGGCTTGGGTTCGATGACCCCCGCGCTTGAGGGGTCGCCGAGGCCGTGCGACGAAGGCGAGCGGGACGAAGGAAAACCCGGGGAGGAGCCGCCGCCCGGATCGTCCTGCGCGGCGAGGTTCATCGACGACAGCGTGCTGATGCTCGCTTTGATCGTCGGGCAGTGGTTCTCGAGACGCAGGCGGAGGAGGTCCCAGTTGACGCTGTCGCCGCCGCCGCCGCCGTGATGATGATGATGATGATGGTAGTGCGCGCCTCCCTCTCCTCCTCCTCCACCTCCTCCTCCTCCGCCTCTTCCTCCTCCCCCTCCTCCTCCTTCGCGCCCGCCCCCCCCCGGCGCGCTCGTCCCCCACCCCGCCCCCCCCCCTTTTTCCCCCCCACCACCCCACCCAGGCGCAGGGGCAGGGGGGTAAAGAGACCCCAGGCGCGACGGGGGCGGGGGGGGGGGGTGGGGGGGGGGAGGGGGGGGGCCACCCGGGAGGA
>Ga0181560_10006261_pt1 | contig 10411 bp, 3 predicted proteins | sample 011ome_20_FD_133751 | JGI IMG/M metagenome (GOLD analysis project Ga0181560, IMG submission 133751) | Coastal salt marsh microbial communities from the Groves Creek Marsh, Skidaway Island, Georgia - 011509CT metaG (megahit assembly) | ecosystem: Environmental > Aquatic > Marine > Intertidal zone...
CTTCATCGGCGTCTTCTTCGTCGGCGTCTTCTTCGTCGGCGTCTTCTTCGTCGGCGTCTTCTTCGTCGGCGTCTTCTTAGGCTTGGACGGCGTGACCGGAGCACTTGTCGGCTCAACATTGATCGGTTTTTGAACATTCTCCTTGTCCAAAGCCTGCTGGCGTTCCTTGTGCAAGGCCTCGACGAACTCGTAACCTTCGCCGCCAGCCTTTTCGGTCATTTCGATGAGCTTTGCGCCCTTGAGACGTTTGGGCGCCGCTGTAACGGCGACGTCGCTGAGCGTAGAAGTGCCACGACGAACGTGTTTGGCAACCTCAGCGACACCAAGTTTCTTATCGGTCAATCGCATGACTTGGTCTTCGAGGCTCGCCACAGTGTCCTTGTACACGCTCGTGAAGTGGCGCGCTTGGCTCGAAGATTTCGGATCCGGAAGAGAAGGTCGACCGGCGAGTTGCGCGAGACGCTCAAAGTACAGCGAAGATCTGAAGAGAGTCGTAGCGACGATGACAACATCTGCTTCCATGACCTCTCGCGCCGTCAAAGAGTTGAGATCAGACATTGTCTTGAGAACGACCGTGTTCAAAGAACCTCTCGCGCTGAACTTCTCAACCTCTCTCGGCCATTGGCGGAGCAACTGAGACGGCGCGATGACAAGCGTTGCCTTGGTCGGAATCGCTTTGACCGGAGCATCAACTTTAGCTTGCTTGGGCGTCGGGAACTTGAGCTGGTTCGCCAAGATGACCCCGATGGAGATGGCCGTTTTCCCGTAACCAACTTGATCGGCCACGATGCCGCCGCGAATCACCTTTGAGACTTCCGCCTTGCCATCCATGCGAAGGCCCAAAGCCGGAAGAAGTTTTTCACAAATTTCCTCTTCCACGAACGGCGTTTCGTTGATCTCTTGCTGAACCATCCACCCAAGCGAGCGCAGTTGTTCTGGGCGAAGTGGGTACTTCTTGCTCCAGTTCGGCGGTTGCGCAACTTGCTTGTCGTGACGGTTGCTCTTCAATTCAAACTCCCCAAAGTTGTCCATCGGGCGGTCGTCGTGTCGAACGATTCTCCACGACATATGCGGCGCCTTTGATTCGATGCCTCGAACACCAGACGGAGCGACAAGCGCAAGAGCACGATGAACGAGCGTAGCTGGGTTACCAGCAATCATCAAGTTGCCCGTCGTCTTCTCGCGAGTCCATTGCACGACGAATGGCTCGGGTCGACACTTGAGCGCTTGTTCATATTTGGATGCCTGCAACGGATCTTCACGGGCTTGAATCTTGTGCGAACCGACTTGTCGGCTCCACAAAAGAGTCGGCGGCGTCGGCGCACATCGCGAGCAAGCGAATTTATCGCACGACAACGCGTGATCGTCGCTGAGCTGGTTCCACTTCTCCACAACCTTCGGAAGTTCCATGCGAGACGTGAACCACTCGAGGCGTTGGAAGGTAGCATGACTCTTGTCAAGACGCACAGTCGTGTATCCATTCTCGGGCCACAAATCGACATCAACGCTAGACAAAGGAACGGAGCAACGCATGATGGCAACCGCCTTCGAGCACGAGTCCTCGCCTTGAGTCGGGACGGCGTTCACCGGCGGCGTCAACACGACGGCGTTTTGGACGACGGCGGGCATGAGGGCAACCTTTTGCGGCAAAGCAGTCCATTTTCCAAACGTGTGAGCCATGTGTTCGACAACCTTCTTATCACTCGGACGGAAACGATCTCCCGAAGGAGGCTGTCCAAGGTTTCGGAAATCCAAGTGCGCCGTCTCCATGCGGTCTTCACCATACATCAAACGACGATGGTTATCCGCAAACACGAAGTAGTCTAATTCACCCTTTTGGTTACGTCTGGGGTCCATGAAGAAGTACATTTCGCGACCATTTTGCGGGCCACCAATGCGCTTGTGCAATGAACTTTGAGCGGCGTCGCATTTGTCATAAAGCTGGTAGGTGCCGGTGATGCTGCGATCAAACTCTGTCGCGTTCTTCGGATCTTTCAGCTTAACTTCGTACTGAGTCCAACGTTCCTCCGGCCAATTCACGTCACCGTTCAGCTTGCTGTTGGTCAACATACCGAGCTTGATCTGCCAAGAATCTTCGAGTTCGCCCTTACCTTCAAGAATAACCGGCACCGCGGCGTACTCTGGCGAGAAGAACTCCCACGTGCCGTCCAAGACGCTCTTCGCCGACTTGTCCAAGAGCATACGCATCAACGGGCGTTCATGGAACTTCTCCGGTTTGCCCTTCTTGATGGAAGGATCAACGAAGATCAACCACTCGGCCGCGTTAGGAGCGATGCGCAATTCCAAGCGTACTTTGTCCTCAGAAGCGCACGAGTAATACACGCGCCAGACGTTGGTTCGCTTCATGCCTCGGAACAAGAAATCAGCTTCCCCAATAGCCTTGATCGCGTCCATCCAGTCGTCCCACACTTTACCAAGAAGTTCTTTCGGTTTCGTAAACTTGGCCGAGCTCACATCCAACTTCATGTGCATCGGCAGAGAGTTTTTCAAGTCTTCTTTGAAATCCTCCGGCAAGATGCGATCGACGACGTGCTTCTCGTAGTTGTGTTCGGGTCGCCCGCAGCACTTGATACAGCACGTGTGAGAGCAGTCACGGCAAATGACGAGAGAATCCGCATCAGTGGTGCCAGTTTCACCTTCGCACACGCACAAACGCGCAGATCTGTTCGCCTTGCTGAGGAGCTCCTTCATCCCGACTGGCTTCATGCCGAGATCGAGGGGACGCTTCACCAACTTGTCTTGCCCGACGACCTCCGTCTTCTTAGCCGCAGCAGCTTGAACGACTGTCAGCGAGCCTTGCATAGTTTGCGAGCTCTCCTTGGAATCATCGTCAAGCAGTAAAGCGCGTCGAGCCGTCTTGTGCTTCTTTGCGGCGAGGTTGTCCGTCATGAGAGTCATCGCGGCGAGCATGCAAGCGCCGACGACGGTCGTCGTCATCGCGTTGCCGGCTAAATCGCTCATTTGGTTCTCGCTTTCACGGGTCAACAACAAGTCATCGACCGGAATCCCTTGTAAGCTCAGAGCTTCAATGCCGACGAGAGGACCACCACGGTTGGTGACGAACGGCACCATCGATGGCGTCAGGCACGGGCAAATTCCCGGAGCGACCGAGCCGGTGGTACGATCGACGTTTTGAGAGAGGTTCCAAACCAAAGTCTTGTGCATGGAATCAATATCAAGTTGCGCAAGGCGTAAATAGTCGATGTCCATCAAGTCAAGCACGCGGTCGGTCTGAGCCTTACCCCAGTCGTTCCATGCAAAGTCGGGGAGCGTGCAACCGCCATCCCAATGCGTGAACGGGCGACGCTGACCCAAACCTTCCTCCAAGCGTGCGCGTTGATGACGAGATTCGCACCGTCCCCAGTCAGTGTTTGCGCGCGTCGAATCTTCACCCGGGCGAGCCAACATACGTCGACCTTCGTGTACACGAGGATCGTCGGCGTCGAAGAGGAATGCTTCGAGCGTCGCGCTCGCCGGTCGCTCGAGCGACTTTACCATACCCTTCCACGCTTCGACGAGCGATGCATCGCTCGCTTTGCACGCAAACAAGTACACACGCGTACGCGTGTGCGGAATGTAGAACCGCTTCGTGTCCACGCGCATGAAACGCGCGTGGTAGCCCTCGTCTTCAAACTTCTTCTGCACTTGATCCCACGGCGCGTTGCACACGTTCTCCAAGATGATGATCGGTGGTTGGCTCTTTCTGATCCAGTTCATCATCCCGCGGAACGTTTGACCAGACTCCCCTTGTGCCTCGAGACCCTTACGCTCGTTGTTCAAGTTGGAGTAATCGACACAAGAAGTACCCGCGACGAGCATGTCGACGTCGTGCGGCACGTTGATTTTCGCGCCGTAAGCCGTCGTCGCCTGGTCGCCGCCTAATTCGCGAATATCGCGAAAGAGGATTGGCGGCGCGAAGTTACGCTCGATGTATGCTTGCTTGAACGGTTCGATCTCGCACGAGAACACGTGGTCGACGGCGAGACGCGTACCATAGAGTTTTTCCGTGGCGTCCCCAATCTTGTCGAGTGCGAGAAGCGGCGACTCCGTGCCAGAGCACATCGTCGCGACGCGTAACGGGCGCTTCATCGCCGTCAAGAAGTTCTCCATGCCCGGAACACGACTGACAAGATCGGCAAACATACCACCGATATCCGCAATCACGGGCAAATGCTCCGCGAGTTGCGTTCTCGGGTTGCCGCTCGCGCCGCTGTCGCTGTCTCCGCTCTTGCGCGGAGAACCACCCTGAGATCTGTTAAAAATGAAACAAGAGGTGAAAAAATATTCGTCAGTCATCCATGTATACGCGCGATTTCAACGCGCCCGAAGCGCGTCAACGTCGCGTGAGGCGCGCGTTTGCCGTCGGCGACGCAGTTCGGGCGGGAAACGCGTCGCGGGCACCCGCGGGCGCCCTGATCGCGATTCCCCTTTTCTCTCATCCGCGCCGTCCTGTTCACGCGCGCAACGGAGATAAAATCAAAGAACCACTACTAGCGTACCTCTTGCTCATCGGTGTCGGCGGTGCTGATCCTCCCACGACGCGCGCTCTGTACTTCTTCGGCGTCGTGCGCCCGCTCGCCGGCGCGCTCGGCGCCGCGGCGTAATCGTCATCCCCGTCGAACGCGTAGTCCTCATCCATGTCCTCCGTCTTCACAGCCATTTCCTTCATTCTTTCTGTTGCCTTATTCGCCGTCGCTCGTCGCGGCGTTCCACGCCCCGCCGGCGAATTCGGCGCCGACGCCCCGTCCCGCGGCGCCTTCATCGTCGACTTCTTCACCGGCGTCGTTTTCGGTTTGTTTTTCGACGCATCTTTTACCGGCGTCGCGCGTTTCCCAGCCATGCCTTCGCGCGAGCGCCGCTCGCGGTGAACGAACGACGTTCGTTCTCACGTCCACGCGCGCGTTCGTCACCGAACACTCCCGCGACGCGCTCGAAATCGACGTCGCCGATGCGCGCGATCGGCGATGTGTCGAGATCGGGGGAACAAGCGAATTCGTTCGACGCCGTTCGCGCGCGCGTTGTCCGTGCGCGCTCCCTCAAGCGCGGATGACGACGCGATGCTCGCGCGGAACACGATCGAATCGATGCAGTTCGTTTCGCTCGAGATTTAGATTTATAACCTCGTCGAGCGGCGAGGTGTGCGGCGCGGCGTCGAAACTCATCCGTCATCTTGCGCGCCAAAACGTCGACAGCTGCGCCGCGCGATTTAAAGATTTGGATGCAGAACCCTATCCACTCGTGATGGCGTTTTTTACACACCGTATACGTAGATTTGATCGCATCCATTCGAATTTTCGAAAAACCAAAATATCCGCGACAACCAAAATATCGCGCGTCGCGCGTTCGCGCCGCGACACTCGGACGAACGCCGCCGACGCGTCGCGCCGTCCCATCGCGACGATGGACGCGTTAGTGGGAGAGTACGGAAGCAGCGACGACGGCGACGGCGACGACGGTGGCTTCGTGGGACCGGCGCGCGCTGGATCGGCGCGGCAGACGGCGGACGAAGCGACGAGCGACGGCGAGGATGCGTTCGTGGGACCGGCGCGACCGACGGCGATGACGACGAGGGTGAACGTCGATGATCGCGACGGCGACGACGGCGACGACGGCGACGACGACGACGACGGCGACGACGGCGAAGACGACGCGTGGGTGGCGGCGATCGCGGCGAGATACGGGGCGACGACGAGCGAGACGAGCGAGACGAGCGAGACGAGCGAGGAGACGAAGGCGACGCAACAGAGAGTGAACGACCTCTTAATCGTCGCGAGACGACGAGGCGTGACGCCGAGCGCGTTGATGTTCACGTCATCGACTTTTAGGAACCCAGAGTTCATGGAGACCTGCGCGCGAGATGGAGTGTCGGCGAGCGACGCGTTCGCCACTGGGGCAAAATTTGCGTTTGACGAATCGCCAGTGGAGGAGGAAGATTTCGCTCGTGCGCTCGCTGATGAACAGAAGCGGGTCACGGAGAAGTACCTCGCCAAGCGAAACGGAATCTCGTTTCACAGCGCTGGTCCGCAACAACCCGTCGTGGCCCCACCGCCAGCGGACGAGGCGCGACAGGCGGCGATAAATTCACAAATCGCGAAGGCGCGGGTCGAGGCACGCATCGCGCTACAGAAGGCGGGAAAATTAGCGTAGGAAAATAGTGAAAATAATACATTCCCTAGTCACTAGTAGCTAATCCCATCCACCAGCGTTGAAGTTCGGGCGTGGACTCGCGAAGGCACGTCTCCGCCGCGCTCGCTTGATCGTGCACGAGCGACGTCACGGCGTCGAGTGCATCGTCTCTCCAGACTTCGGCAATCGGAGCCTCCGATGTCAAAGCGTCGTTGAGTTGCAAGGTACGCGCCTCGCACCACGCGATCGCAGCGGCGATATTTTCCGGTGAATCCAACATGCTCAGCGCCGTTTTCGCTTCATCCGCGGAACCGTCGGAACGAATGTTTTGCACTGCAAACACCGAGGTGATTTCCTCGAGCGACAACCCGACCAAAGAAGCAACTTCGTTCGCATCTTTCGCCATCAGGGTTTCTGATATCGACTGCTTGCCTTGGGCTTGTCTCGACATGTGCGCCACAGCGGCTGACATACGCAACAAGCGTATCGACATCTTGCGCACAGCCTCAACCAGGGATGCGCACGGCGGTGCGAACGCCGAGCAACGTTCGCGCAATCGCTCGATCTCATCTTCGTGTCTCGCCAGCTCGCGCCGGAATCGGGTCGTCAGCTGCTTCTCCACAGCTTTCTTCGTTTCTTCCCTCATCGACTCGATTTGCGTCTTGCACTGTTCGAGTTCATCGCGAAGTCGAGCGGCTTCTTCGACGCTCGTCGCGAGCTTGGCGCTGGTGTCTCGAAGTTCTGCGTCGGCGGATTCGACTTCTGTGAGCAAAGTGAAACCGCCTTCTGTCGCGTCGACGGCGAGTTGCTTGGTTTTTAGCTGACGTTCGAGCTCTTCGATTCGTTGATTTGCGCGCACGAGCTGCGCGTTGAGATTGGCGACTTCAGCCTCGGATTCTCCTGCCCAGCTGCTCTGCACGCGCCTGGTCAAATCGGCAATCTTTGCTTCCGACTCCTTGACGAATTCCAACAGTTTATTTCGCTCGCGTTCGTGCTCCTGACGCAGGCGTTGCATGAGCTCTCTGTAGCGCTTACATCTTTCCACGTGCGCGCGACGCTCATCATCGCCCGGCATGTTGCTCGCCTGCCATTCCTCTTCTTTTCGCTTTTGTTCCGCGATTTCGGCTTCCAAGTTGAGCAGCCTCGCCGTCATTACCTCGGCGTATGCTTGCAAAGTCGATGTGTCGCGCGCGACCAAGCGATTGGTTTCTGATAACCGTCCTTCGTGTTGCTTGAACGCGCCTTCGAGAAGAGACTTGATATTTTCGAGTTCAGTTCGCGTGGATTCGTCCATCGCGACATTTGTCGTCGACGCGCCGACGGCAGCCAAGGCGTCATCACGCCATCTGATTTCTTCCTTCAGTCGATCGACTTCGTCACGCGCAGCGGCTGCGACGACAGCAGCCGCTCGGTTGTCTTTGAGCGCGACAGTGACTAAGCTTTCCGCATCGTGAGGATCAACTTTCGCACCAAGCGTCGCCGTCGTTCCCTTTGTCGCCAAAGCCGTCTCGAAGCGCGCCGACTTTTCCAATTCTCTGATTCGATCGTCTCGAACCTCAATCGCTTTTTCGAGCTCGGATGCGCGCTGGCTCAATTTTGTCACGACATCGGGGTGTTCAGATTGTCCATCTGTCCGCTCGACGAGCTTTGCGCGAGATTCCCGTACTTCTTCGAGCTCTGCAGTCGCTCGCTCAAAGCTTTCACGCGTCGCTTCGAGCTCTCGTGTGATTTCTGCCAGTCTCTCCTGCGCATGCGTTTCCGCATTCACTCGTTTCTCTAGCTCCATAGACGCCGATGCGATCGTCTGCGCTTGTTCTTCGACTAACGCGCGCAATTGGTCCGCCTGATCTTCTAATATCGACGCCCGAAATTCTTCGTGAAGCTGCGCAACGCGGGCGTTAAGTTCGGCAATCGTGCGCTGGGCTTCGCGCAAGCGATCCTGCTCCTCGAACACTTCCTTCTTCGCCTTATCGCGGGCCACCGACATGGCTTGCATAGCGCTCGCAGCCGACTCGCGAGCGCCAATGAGTTCGCTTCCCGTGACTTCGAGCTCGTCGATGCGCGCCTTCATTAATTCAATCTTTTCGTCGCGATCGCGCAGTTCCTCCTCCATTTCGTTAAGCTCGACGCCCGTGTCCGTTTCGCCTCGCACAATTATCTGTGATAACTTTACGTTGCGAGCGTGCGTCGTCATGAGTCGATTCTCCAACGAACTCATGGCCTTGGAGCTCAGAGAGGCGTACGACTTTTGAGAAAGTTCGAGAATGGCGCACACGTGATCAAACGCTGTCTTTGTCGACTCGCTGCGATGTTCCGCCTTCTCCACGTGCCTCATAGCCGAAGTAAAAGCCTTCTCGTATTTAATAGACGTACACTCCAACAGAGCAATCGTGCGCTGCGCATCCAAGAGCGCTTCTTCAAGTCTTTGATTGACAGTGGTTTCCCCGTCGTCTGTCTGTCGCAGCGCGATTTGGATACCGCGGCAAAAGTTCGCCGCGGCGTCTGTTGAAACGGTATCCGTCACGCTCTGTTGAACTTTGCGTTTCAAATCTCCGATCTGCGTGGCGCTGTATTGACTCAACCGTTCGACTTGCAGTCGAAGCGCTTTCTCACACGACTTGAGACTGATTTCCAAATCCAAGTTGTCTCGCTCGGCGTCGTCTAAACGACTCAGCAGCTCAAGCTCCGCATCCATGTACGCGATGCACTCTTCAGTTTTCCACTCGAGTTGTGCGAACAAGATTTCTTCGCGCTGGCGCGCAGATTTGGCGATGCTCTCGTACGCCTCCGCGCGCTCCGACTCACCCTTGAGCTCGTGGCGATACTGTCGCACCTCGCCCGCGAGAAGCTCTCTCTCGTTTACGAGCGACGCATTTTCAGTCTCGAGGGCGATAATCTTCTCGCGCGCTCGATTCATTTCGTCTCGCCGCCAATCACCATCTGCTGTCGCAGGCGAACGATCACTTTCTAATACCGAGAAAGTGTCTCTCAAGACGAGTAATTCTTCTTCGCGTTCGCGCAAGGTGTTGGTGAAGTATTCCCGTTCGTGTGTCGCGTTTTCAGAAGTCGCCTCCGCGGACTCTAGCGTGAGTTTGCTCGACGCGATTTGTTCCCTCAATAGCATTTCCAATCGCCCGAGCTCGTTCGCTTGCGAGTTATTCGTACTTCTAAGTTCCTTCACGACGCGTTTGAGAGAAGAAATTTTCTCTTCAGCAGAGGCAAGTTTGGCGTTGTCTCGCGCGCTCTTAGTCGCTGTCATCCTCGATGATTGCGACATCATCGAGAGCGCATCACCGATTTGCTCGCTGGTCTGCGATGATGCCATCGTATTCGCTTCAGCGCTATCCGAGGCAAGCGCCTGGCGAAGCGCGAGACGCGTCTCGGCGAGTCGAACGCGCAATCGATGCGCCGACTCTGCGGCGCCGGCGTCTTCGTCCTCCTCTTCATTCAAGATCTCGGTTTCGAACGTGGCAGCCTTGATTGAGCGTAATTCTTCTTCTAAATCTTGCGCCTTTACCCGCCATCGCTCGCCTTCTTCGCTCGCGCGCGCGCTTTCGACCGTCAGCGCGGCGACGCGAGCCGACAACGCTCTCTCCGAGGCATCCGCCGCATTCTCGCGCTCGCTCCACCGCTCATCTCGCGCGCACACCAAGCGCTGCATTCGTTCTGTCAACGCCCCCGCGTGTTTTTCGCTCGCCAACGCAAACTTCTTCGCTTCTTCGTGCGACTCTCGAAGCCTTTCCGCGTTTCCGTTTGCCTCGCGCAGCTCTCGCCTCAAACGAATGACGACGGCGCGTTCGTCTTCCAATTCCCGTTCCAATTGCCCAACGCGCGCGCCCGATGCCGACGCCGACGCCGACGTTCGACCGCGTCGCGCGTTTCGATACCGATCCTCGTCCTCGAACGTCTCCTCATCGCTCATCTCACCTTCGTCTTCGCCTCCGCGTCGAGCGCGTCTTCGCCGTTCAAACGCCGTCGTCGCCCCTTCTCTTCGCTCGCGCGCCCGCAGCTCCGCGCGCAATCGCGCGATCTCCGCGTCTTTCGCCTCCAACGCTCGCAACGCTTTGATGGATGTCTTCTCCAGCTTCTCGCGCATCGTTTCCACGGCGTCCTCGCCTCGGCGACGCGACGCATTCGTGCCATCTTTAAACACCGCGCGGTCGTCCATCGCGCGCGCGGTGCGCGCGTCGTCCCGTCGTCCCGTCGTCCCGTCGTCGTCGTCACGTCGTCGTCGTCCCGTCCCGTCGTCCCGTCGTCGTCGTCC
>Ga0181560_10006263_pt1 | contig 10408 bp, 8 predicted proteins | sample 011ome_20_FD_133751 | JGI IMG/M metagenome (GOLD analysis project Ga0181560, IMG submission 133751) | Coastal salt marsh microbial communities from the Groves Creek Marsh, Skidaway Island, Georgia - 011509CT metaG (megahit assembly) | ecosystem: Environmental > Aquatic > Marine > Intertidal zone...
AGTTTTCTAAACTTGCTAAGACCGAAGATAAATTTGCACTGGCTGATTTTTTTTGTCTTGAAACGACAACCGCCAGCACTTTCTCTAAGCAGCGCATCGCTCGTTCCCTCGATTCCGCGCGATAAGAGACTGATACAAAATTTGAATTCCTGGCGACATTGGCACTCAATGCCTTTGCAAGGTCTTCTAAACCCTTGCTTGAGCCGGCCTCAACGCACGCGGAGAGGGTGTGCTCATCGTAATATGTGGGAGAGCGCATTTTCTCTGCAAGAACAGCGATCGGCTCAACGTAATTGCTGCCGAAGCTCAGCATTCCGCCAGCGCGGCCGTTGCCGCTGATGGTTGCAACTTTAGCGCTTTCAATCAATGCAGTGGCCTTGAATTGCTCAGGCAAAACATAAGACGCTGCAACACCGATGCCTGCACCCAAACAAGTCGTGAAAAGAAGTGTTTTCCACGCTTGCGCTAAAAAGTCATAAATGTTAATTAAGCTGATATCTCCAGCTTCTGCTTGTTCTTGCATGATCACCTCGATTGATTCGCAACCGGCCAAGTTTAGTCGATTCGTTATTTAGACCCCAAACTGGACAATGCAACAGTTGTCGCCTTATGGGTCGCGACCATCGCATAACTCCTGGGGTTGACGCTATTGGAAGTCTCCGCAGGGCTGAGTGGGAACACACGCCCGCCCCCTTATGGGCAGCTACTTCAACGGCAATTTGTGCGGATTGACAACTGAAAGTCACCCATGTCGGTGCTGGGGGTACGTCAGTCTTTGAATTAAATGGTGGGACGTCACGGACTTGAACCGTGGACCAAAGGATTATGAGTCCTCTGCTCTAACCAACTGAGCTAACGTCCCGCCAGGCCGCTATTGTAGCGGTGTCCGTCAGGCATGCTTCGACGCTGCTGCTCAAATGAACGTCATCACCCACGCGATGACCAACGTCATGTGTCGGCGTTTGGTAGGACGGGTTCGGTGTGTGGAAAAGGCATACTCGCCGCACCCGCTGGTTTGACCCCGATCGCCTTAGCGGTTGTGGCTGAGCGCGGAACCGATCATTTTGGAAGTGACGCTCACAATTTGTATCATCCGCTCGTAGGCCATGCGCTGTGGCCCAATCACGCCTAGTCTGCCCACTACCCGGCCGTCAACTTGGTAGGGTGCAGACACAATTGAGACGTCCTCTAGAGGCACGACTTGGCTTTCGCCGCCGATGAAGATGCGCACGCCATCTGCATGGTCAGAGACTTCTAGTAAACGCATGACTTGGGTTTTTTGTTCAAACAAATCGAACATGCGCCGCAGGTTGTTCAAATCGGCCGAGAACTCATTGACAGAGAGCAAGTTGCGCTCTCCGGCAATCAAAACGTCAGCATCGGCACCTTCGTCGCCGTCGGCGGCACTCACGGCGGCTTCCATCAAACTGGCTATTTCGCCCCTCAGGGTGTCTACTTCCGCGCGAATCCTCGCTCTCACGGTGTCCAGGGTGAGCCCAGCGTAGTTCTGATTCAAAAAGTTCGCGGCTTCCGTTAAGGCAGTCTGACTGAATTCGACCTCGGTGTGGATGACCCGGTTTTGCACATCGCCCTCTGGGGTCACGATGATCACCAAAACCCTTTTCTCGGATAGCGATAAAAACTCGATGTGACGAAACACAGCGTTGCCCTTAGGCACCACAACAACACCCACAAAATTGGACAGACTAGAGATCATCTGCGCCGCATGTGATAGCACCCTCGATGGCTGGTCAGCACTGAGATTGTCAGACGCTGCCATTTGACGCCATTCGACGGGGTCATCCTCGGGTACTGTCAACATCGTGTCTACAAACAAGCGATAACCCCGTGCTGTGGGGATGCGCCCAGAGGACGTGTGGGGGCTCACGATCAAACCCAGGTCTTCAAGGTCGCTCATGACATTGCGTATGGTGGCAGGAGAGAGCACCAGCCCAGTCTCTTTGGAAAGCGTGCGCGAGCCCACGGGCTGCCCATCTGCGATGTAGCGCTCAACCAGCGTTTTCAGCAATACTTTTGCACGATCGTCTAGCATCTGATTTCAAGCCAAGCTATGTTGTAATCAACAGAAAATTTGCTTCATTTAAAGCCAAGTATGACCCAAAAAGACGTTCCACAAGCGACCCAGCGGTTTAATCGCGTGGCGATTGTAGGCAAATACCAAGTTACCCGCTCGAGCGAGGCCTTGGCAACCATGGCTCGCTTTCTGGATCAGCGCGGTCACCAGGTGTGTATTGAGGAGCAAACCGCCCTCAATACGGGGCTGAACGCATACGAGGTCGTGCCTTTGACCCAGTTGGGAGGCCATTGCGATGTCGCTTTGGTCGTCGGTGGCGACGGCACCATGCTGGGCGCGGGTCGTGAGTTGGCCAAGCAGGGGGTGCCTGTGATTGGGATCAATCAAGGTCGATTGGGCTTCATCACCGACATTTCGTTTGACACCTACCAGGAAACTTTGGCGCCGATGCTTGACGGATTTCACCAAGGTGAACATCGGGCCATGATGCACGCCGGCATCTGGCGCGACGGTCGACAAGAGTTTCAGGCCGATGCGCTCAACGACGTGGTCATCAACCGCGGCATCATGGGTGGCATGATCGAGTTGCGCGTCGCTGTGGGCGGTCACTTGGTAGCCAACCAGCGCGCCGATGGCTTGATCATCGCGACACCAACAGGCTCCACAGCCTACGCCATGTCAGCTGGCGGCCCCATCTGCCACCCCAACATCAACGGCTGGGTACTCGCGCCTATCGCGCCTCATACCTTGTCCAACCGGCCCATCGTGTTACCTGACTCCCAAACGGTTGAAATCGAGGTGGTCAGCGCCCGCGACGCAAGTGCCCACTTTGACATGCAATCGTTCACCAGCTTGCTGGCGGGCGACCAGATTCGGGTCAGCCGTTCAGACGACACCTTGCATTTGCTTCACCCCATGGGCTGGAGCTACTTTGACACCTTACGTAAAAAGCTGCATTGGAACGAGGGCGTGACCTCTTTTTGATGCGATCAATACAACTCCCACCATGGCACTGAATCGTTTATCGCTTCGAGATTTCGTCATCGTTGATCGCTTAGACCTCGACTTTGAATCGGGCTTCTCGGTATTGAGTGGCGAGACAGGGGCTGGCAAATCCATCCTGATTGATGCCATTCAGCTGGTTCTGGGCCAGCGCGCGGACGCAGGGGTGGTGCGCCAAGGCGCCAAGAGATGCGAAATTTCGGCAGAGTTTGACAGCCCAGAGACCTTGTCGACTTGGCTAGACGAGCAGGGGTTTTCGCCCGAGCAGGGCCTTCTTCTCAAGCGCCAAATCGATGCGGACGGGCGCAGCAGAGGCTGGATCAATGGCAGCGTCGCAACCATGGGCCAACTCAAGACGGTGGCCGAACATTTGATCGACATACACGGTCAACATGCGTGGCACAGCCTTACGCGGGGAGCGGCACAGCTTGAGTTGCTCGACGGCTACGCTCGCTTAGACCTCAACGACTTGGGTGTGGCCTGGCGCACCTGGCGCCAAGCTCAGCAGTCGCTTGACGCCGCTAAGCAGCAAGCAGCGACCAACCGCGACAAACGAGATCAGCTGCTTTGGCAAATCAGCGAGCTAGACAAACTCAAGCCGCTCGCCAACGAATGGGCCTCACTGAACGAAGACCACGCGCGTTTGGCCCACGCACAAGACTTGCTTGAGGCTGCGCAAACTGTTGTGCAAGACTTAGAGCAAGAGCCCCATGACGTCGGACGCACCCTGTACGCATCTGCTCAGCGACTCAGCCAGCTGGCCTCGTTTGAACCCCAGTTTTTGGCTTGGTCTCAAAGCCTGCAAGAAGCCGCCAACCTGATCAATGACGCCGCGCACGGGCTCAAAAATTACGCTCGCCATGGCGACTTAGAGCCAGAACAATTTCAATCGCTGGACGAGCGACTGGCCCTGTGGCTGAGCTTGGCAAGGCGCTTCAAGTGTGAACCAGACGCGCTGGCTGATGTGTACATCAGATGGCAGTCTGACTTGTCTGAGCTCGACGCCAACGCCGATTTGAATGCACTTGAAAAGCGAGCTCAGCAAGCCGAGCAGGACTGGCGCGACCATGCAGCAAAAATAACTCAAACGCGTTTGCAGGCCGCACGCCAACTAGCGCAAGAGGTCACCGCGATCATGCAAAACTTAGGTATGCAGGGCGGTGAGCTACTGATTGAGGTCACACCTGGCGAACCCCATGCCAACGGCTTGGATCAAATTGAGTTTTTGGTAGCAGGCCACCGCGGGGTAAAGGCCAAGCCGGTTGCGAAGGTGGCTTCGGGCGGCGAGTTGTCGCGCATCGCGCTAGCAGTCGCGGTTTGCACCAGCCGATTGGGCGCTGCGGCCACACTCATTTTCGATGAGGTGGATGCTGGCATTGGGGGTCGCGTCGCTCAAACCGTTGGTGATCTGATGCGGCAACTTGGGGCTGATCGCCAAGTACTGGCCATCACGCATTTAGCCCCTGTGGCGGCCGCGGCGCACCACCACTTCAAAGTCCAAAAGCTGGGGACACCGACTGAAACGCTCAGCCGAATCGAGTCCCTTGACGACCTTACCCGCATTGAAGAAATCGCGCGCATGCTCGGCGGCGACTCAAGCTCTCCAACTGTGATGGCACACGCCAAGGAAATGTTATCCAAATGAGCGAATCACTTCAGCACATGGATTTGGTTGTGATCACCGGTGTGTCCGGATCAGGTAAGTCGCTCGCAGTCGCAGCGCTCGAAGATGCTGGCTACTTTTGCGTCGACAACCTCCCCCCTGAGCTGCTGCACGCCATGGTCGAGCTGCAGGCGCTCAATCGGATCACGCGCATCGCGGTCGCCATGGACGTGCGCAGCTCTCGCTCATTGCCGGCCCTGCCGGCGCAACTCATCAAGCTCAAGGCACTTGGTGTTCAGTGCAGAGTGGTTTACCTTGAGTCCACCACAGAGGTGCTTCTGCGGCGTTTCTCTGAAACTCGTCGCCAACACCCGCTATCGCGCACGCACGGTGGTGGCGAAGGGCGAACGGCCTTGGTTGAAGCCATCCGCGAAGAGCGCGAAATGCTCGCCCCTTTGCGCGATGAGGCACTCGTGATTGACACCAGCCATTTCCGCGCTGCCGAGTTGCACAGCCACATCAATACCGTCTTAACCATTGCCGTTGATCAGTTGACGCTGGTCTTCGAGTCGTTTGCGTTCAAACGAGGCTTACCTATGGACGCAGACTTCGTTTTCGACGCGCGAATGCTCCCCAACCCTCACTATGAACCCACCTTGAGAGCACTCACAGGGCGCGATCAGCCTGTGCAAGACTTCTTCGTCGAACGGCCCGCGATGGGTCAAATGCTGACACACATACAGCAGTTTTTGGACACGTGGTTACCCATGATGCAAGAAAACCACCGCAGCTACGTCACGGTGGCAGTTGGTTGTACTGGCGGGCAGCACCGATCGGTCTATTTGGTTGAACAACTCTACAGCCACTACCGCGCAACATGGCCCACGCAATTGCGCCACCGCATGTTGGGCATCAGCCAGTGATCAACGGGTCAGTCCCCTCGCATTTCGTGCCATAACTTGCGCACTGGGGCAGGCATACCCAAGGCGCTCGATTCACTCGCACTTTCCCAAAACCCAAAGCCGGCTGCCTTGTGCCAACCGGGCTTGATGTTCACGAAAATTGGGTAAAGGTAAAGGTCCCGGTGGGTGAGCACATGCTTCACCATGGGCCACACTTGATGGTCAGCACCAAAACGTTGGACCCAATCTTGGGCTGAGGCCTCAGCATCAAATACCAGCGGGGCCACCAGGCCAGACCAAATGCCGCTCATCGGGCGCTGCACCCAGCCCCACTCTCCGCCTTGATTTTGGGCAAAGACCAACCACCATCGCTCTGTCTTGCGAGTCACTCGGCCGCGCTTGATTGGCAGCACTGTTTGTCGCTGCTGTTGCTCAGCGCGGCAAGTTGATCGCACTGGACAACGCGTGCACTCTGGCTGCTTAGGCCTGCAAAGCGTCGCACCTAAATCCATGAGCGCCTGTGTAAAAGTCGGCATCTGGCGACTATCTTGCACAGCCTCTGCCAACTGCTGTGCAACTGCCCTCAACTCGCGCACACTGCGCGCATCGCCTACATCTCTTTCGTAGCCCAACCACCGAGCGAGCACGCGCTTCACGTTGCCATCCAAAATGGCAACACGTTGCTCGAAGCACACCGATGCGATCGCCGCAGCAGTCGAGGGGCCGATGCCGCTAAGCGTCTGCAGTTCAGCAGCAGTGCGCGGAAACTCACCACCCCAATCACTGACCACCTGCTTGGCACAGCGGTGCAAGTTGCGCGCCCTGCTGTAGTAGCCCAGCCCCGCCCACAGCGCCATGACCTGCTCGTGTGGCGCATTCGCGAGATCATGCACTGTTGGCAACGATCCAACAAAGTTTTCAAAATACGACTTCACTGTCGTGACTTGGGTTTGCTGCAGCATGATCTCTGAGAGCCAAACCCGATACGGACTCTTGTTTTGCTGCCAAGGTAAATCATGGCGACCGTGTTCGAGCTGCCACGCCACCAAATCGCGTGAAAAGTCCCGACATTGCGCTTGCGTTGGGTGCCAACTTTGTGGTTCGTGAGGATCGCTCATTTTTGGCAGCGCAAACAATAGTAAGTGGCTCGCTGGCCCTGCACGATGCGCCGGATAGGCTGCCCACAGCCAAAGCACGGTTCGCCCTCTCTCTCGTACACCTTGGTCTCTAACTGAAAGTAACCCAGCTCGCCATCGGCGTGGCGAAAATCCTTAAAGCTGCTCCCACCTGCTTCGATGGCGCGAGTCAGCACGCCTTTGATTGCCTCAGTCAAAGCTTGTACCCGCGGAAAACCGATGCGGTTGGCCGCACGTTTGGGGTGAATGCCTGCCCGATACAACGCTTCACTTGCGTAGATGTTGCCAACCCCGACCACCAATTCGCCGCTCAGCAAGACCGACTTGATGGCCGTGCGCTTGGTTTGCAAGGCTGCATAAAAGCTGTCCGCGTCAAACGCCGCCTGCAAAGGCTCCACGCCCAAGTGACCCAACAGCTTGGTGGCCTGCGGTGCTTGTGCATCGGGGGCGTACACAACTGCACCAAAGCGCCTTGGGTCGTGCAACCGCAGCGTGACCAGGGTGCAAACCAAGTCAAAATGATCGTGCGGCCCCATCGGGCCCAATGAAGGTCCAATTTGTATGCTGCCCGACATGCCCAAGTGCCAAAGCAACAACCCTTTGTCTAGCTCCATCAACAGATACTTGCCCCGCCGCCGCAGGGCTGTGATTTTGCGACCGACCAACTCATCCGGCTTCACCCCCAGTGGCCAACGCAGAGGCTTGCCTAGCGCGACCGCGTGAACAGTCTGACCCAAGGCAGCACGCTCGACGCCCATGCGGGTCACTTCTACTTCTGGCAATTCAGGCATGGCAAATATCAGGGGATTGGAGGCGAGCCTCAATGGCACGCATTATCATGTGCGCATCATGCATCAAAGCTCCTCCACCCGTCGTCCCCACTGGCTAATTGGGGTGCTGTTGTCCGGTTTAATCAGTTGCACTGCGCTACCTGAACCCGTGCTACCCCCAGTCTCAATGCCTTCAGACGTGCGCAACTCTGAGTTAGATGCTCCGACGGCGTACCGCGTTCTAGCAGGCGAGATAGCCCTTCAAAGCGGCGCCAACGACGTTGCCTTCGGCATGCTGCTCAAAGCTGCTGAAGAATCACCTGACCCAGCACTCTTTCAGCGTGCCACCGAGATCGCGCTGCAAGCACGCGCAGGTGGCTCTGCGCTCAAGGCCGTGTCCAGCTGGATCGACGCCTACCCGGCTTCCGTGTCCGCTTGGCAGCAAAAATTTGTGTTGGAGCTGACACTTCAGAAAGCACAAGAGGCAACCCGCACACTGCGCAGCCTCATTGCGCTGCTCTCCGCTGACGAGTTGACCGATTTGGGGATCCGCCTGCCTCGGCTATTGGAGCGACTGCCGGAGCCAGAGCTTCGCACCCAATTGATCAGCGACGCGTTCACCCCAATCAAAGACGACCCAACGCATGGCCCCACCGCACGCGCCATACTCGGCACCGCTTTGATGCAAAGTGGTGACGCCGCAGGGGCTTTTGAGCACGCGCGCGAAGCATTGAGCCAAGCACCCTCAAACCTACTGGCCTTGTCCCTCGCGGTTGCATCTCTCGAGGGACCCGATTGGAGCCTGCAACCCAAAATTGACGACTACCTAGCCACACCAGACGCCAATTCGCGCTTGCGCTACTTCTATGCCAAGACGCTTTCTCAAAACAGCCACACCAGAGCCGCGCTGAAAACCCTTCAAGTTGCCGGCCCTGATTCGCAATTGGACGCCCAAGCCCGCTTACTCAAGGCCCAGCTTCTCTTGGATCATGGGCAATGGAACAGCGCCAAGCAAATCGCAGCTGAGCTCTTTGACGAGCTCGAGTTGGCTGAGAGTGAAGCTGGCGCCAGCGTTCGACAAGATGCACTCTTGCTTTTGATTGACCACGCAAAACACCAGCAAGATTGGCAAGAAGCAAGCCGATGGCTTGACCAGCTAGAGGGGGGCATGGACCCCACGGCAATCGCTTTTCAACGCGCCAAGTTGCTCACGGCACAGGGCGAGCTAGATGAAGCGCAAGCCCTGATCGCGGCGTTAAACCCCTCGCCTGCGTCGCCGCCCTCAGCACTAGAACTGCGCCTATCGTGGATGCAAATTCAACTGCTACAGCAAGCAGAGCAATGGCAGCAAGCCTATCTGCGCGCGCGTGCAGTCCACGAGAGCCGACCAGACGACCCCGACTGGACCTACACCCTGGGTATGCTTGCCGAGCGCGTAAAAAAGTTCGATGAAATGGAGCGCCTGATGCGCCGCCATATGGAGCTCGCGCCAGACGATCATCAAGCCCACAACGCTTTGGGCTACTCACTGGCGGATCGAGGCCTTCGATTGAGTGAGGCGAAAACGCTGATTCAGCACGCCCTGACTATTGTTCCCAACGACCCCTTTGTCATCGATAGTTGGGGCTGGGTTTTGTTCCGCCTTGGCGATACAGCACAGGCAGCACAAGCGCTCACCCGAGCATGGTCCATGAGAGCGGACCCAGAAATCGCGGCCCACTTGGGCGAGGTACTTTGGCGCAGTGGTGATACCGACCGAGCACGTACAACCTGGCAAGAGGGGCTTACTATAGAGCCAGACAACCAGGTACTTCTTGAAACCATCCAACGACTCACGTCTAAGCCATGAGCGCAACGCCCTTGGCTTATTTTGAACCTCGCGAGGGCCGCCCTGAAACCCATATTGGCTCGCGCCGCCTGTTTATCGCAGGGGTCGCGAGTGTGATGCTCGGTTGCGCAGCGACGCCACCCAATACAGATGGCGCAGCACAGCAGGTTTTTCGTGGACGCATGGGTATCAAAGTGCAAGGCCAGCCTGACAACAGTTGGAGTGCGGGCTTTCAACTCACTGGTTCAGCCGATGCTGGCCAAATGCGCCTCGTCAGTCCCATTGGGACCACCTTGGCGCTCGCGCGCTGGGCACCTCAGGAGGCCAGCATTGAGCGAGGTCAAACCATACAGCGCTACAGCGACGCCAGCGCCATGGTGCGTGAGCTTTTGGGCGCTGATTTTCAAATGTCGCAACTTTGGGCTTGGCTAGAGCGCAAGCCTTTGCGTGTGCCTGGCTGGGATTTGCAAACCACTTTGCGCCCAGACCAGAGCCAATTGCTGGTCGCACACAAGGCTCAGCCAGAGCCGGCGATCACATTGCGGGTGATATTGGCACCCTGAAGTAAAAATGCTTGAATTGATTCCTCTGCCACCAGCCGGCGAAAAAAGCCTCACACACTTACCAGCCCCGGCAAAAATCAATACCTTTTTGCACATCATTGGACGGCGAGCCGACGGCTACCACCTGCTGCAATCGGTGTTTGCTTTGGTCGACTGGGTGGACTATATCCACGTACACCAGAGACCCAACGGCATCAGCCGACAAGACCTCAATCCAGCGTGCGCTTTGCCCGCTGAAGACCTCATGGTGCGCGCAGCGCAAGCCTTGCAGCAAGCCACCGGCTGCACACTTGGCGCCCACATAGAAATACAAAAACACATCCCTATGCAAGCAGGCCTTGGCGGTGGGTCATCCAACGCAGCCACATGTCTGATCGCACTCAATCGACTTTGGCAACTGGGACTGTCGCGCACGCAGTTGATTCAAGTTGGGGCCAAGTTGGGCGCAGACGTGCCATTTTTTTTGGGCGGCACCAACGCGTGGGTTGAGGGCGTGGGTGAGCGACTCACGCCTGTTGCATTACCGCCAGCGCATGTGACGATTGTCAAACCACCACGAGGGGTGTCAA
>Ga0181560_10006270_pt1 | contig 10400 bp, 10 predicted proteins | sample 011ome_20_FD_133751 | JGI IMG/M metagenome (GOLD analysis project Ga0181560, IMG submission 133751) | Coastal salt marsh microbial communities from the Groves Creek Marsh, Skidaway Island, Georgia - 011509CT metaG (megahit assembly) | ecosystem: Environmental > Aquatic > Marine > Intertidal...
CGAAGGTTCAAAAGTCAAACTGAGCGCTGAACCCAGTGTTTACCTGAGTGATAGCGAAACATCACAACCGCAACTGACACTGTGCCAAAGAGACCCAAGCCGATGAGCCACCCTACTTTTCGCCCCATGACTTTTGGTGTCACCCGAGCCCAGTGGCACGAAGGCGCTGCTGGCGTGCAATACCTGCGCGCCGAGAACGCCCTAGAAAGCTACCCTGATCGGCTCACCGACCGCTTGAAGCACTGGGCAGAGGTGGCACCTGATCGCACGTTCATGGCGCGCCGCGAGCGCCTTGCAGACGGTAGCTTCGGAGATTGGCGACACATTGATTACGCCACCGCGTGGTCGAGTGCTCGCTCAATCGCACAGGCTCTGCTTGATCGCGGCTTGAGTGTCGAGCGCCCCGTGGTTATCTTGAGCGAAAACAGCCTAGAACACGCTCTTTTGGCATTGGGTTGTTTGGTCGCTGGGGTGCCGTTTGTACCCGCCTCACCCCCTTATTCGTTGATCAGCCAAGACTTCGACAAGCTCAAACACATATTGGCGACTGTCACACCTGGTTTGGTATTTGCCAGCGATGGGCGCTACGCCAAAGCCATGGCCGCAACTTGCACTGCTGATATGGAGTTGGTCATGCTCCAAGACTTCGATGCCAACGAGCTGGGCGGCCGCGCCGTCACCCCGTTTGCGGATGTCTTAGCAACACAAAGCACACCTGCGGTTGACGCAGCGATGGCCGTGACTGGACCAGACACCATTGCTAAATTTTTGTTCACCAGCGGCTCCACCAAGATGCCAAAGGCCGTGATCAATACGCAGCGCATGTGGTGCGCCAACCAGCAGCAAATGGTGCAGTCCATGCCAGCTTTAGGCGAATCGCCCTTGGTCCTGGTTGACTGGCTGCCGTGGAACCACACTTTTGGTGGCAACCACAACTTTGGCATGGTGGTCTTTCATGGTGGCACGCTGTACATCGATGACGGCAAGCCGACACCGGCATTGATCCATGAGACGCTGCGCAATTTGCGCGAAATCTCACCCACCGTGTATTTCAACGTGCCAACGGGGTTTGAAGCCATAGCCAACGCCATGCAAAGTGATGCACAGCTTCGCAAGTCTCTGCTGGCAAGGGTGCGCATGTTTTTCTACGCAGGTGCAGCCCTGCCGCAGTCGATTTGGGACAGCCTCTATGCCACCCAAGAAGCAGAGGTGGGTGAGCGCATCGTTATGGGTACAGGCTTGGGAATGACAGAGTCAGGGCCGTTTGGACTGTTCGTGACCAGCCCCATGGTCACAGCGGGCGACTTAGGGCTGCCAGGCCCAGGCCTTGAACTCAAGCTGGTACCCACTGATGGCAAGACAGAGGTGCGCTACCGCGGCCCCAACATCACACCAGGTTATTGGCGCAATGCCGCAGAGACTGAAACCGCTTTTGATGACGAGGGTTTCTTCATCACTGGGGATGCAGTCAAGTGGATTGACGAGAGCAACCGTCACTTGGGGCTGAAGTTTGACGGACGCATAGCCGAAGACTTCAAGTTGGCCACCGGCACCTTCGTCAGCGTGGGACCCTTGCGTGGAAAGATCATCGCTGAGGGTGCGCCATATATTCAAGACGTGGTGCTCACTGGTCTCAACCTCAAAGAGGTGGGTGCCATGGTGTTTCCCACGCAAGCCGTGCGAACGCTCAGCGGTCTACCGCAAGACGCCGAGTGGGCAGACGTGCTTCAAAGCGCGCCCGTTCTGGCGCATTTTCAAGGCGTCGTGAATCGATTGGCCGCCCAGTCCACTGGCTCGGCTAGCCGCATCGCCCGACTTTGCTTGCTTTCAGAGCAGCCGACCATCGACAAAGGTGAAATCACCGATAAGGGCTCGATCAACCAGCGCGCGGTGTTGAGTCATCGAGCCGCCCTCGTCGATGCACTGCACCAAGACGAACTGCCTCACATCTTGAAACCCGCGGCTTGATTGACACCAAGCCCAACCTGACGAAGGAGTCACATCATGCAAATTCAAGGACACGCCGCACTGGTCACGGGTGGTGGCTCAGGGTTGGGCGAAGCCACGGCTCGTGAGCTCGCCAAGTCGGGCGCCAAAGTGGCGGTGCTAGATCTGAACCTAGCCAATGCCGAGCGCGTAGCCAAAGAGGTCGGCGGTTTGGCGATCGGCTGCGACGTCGCTGACCCGACCAGCATGCAAGCCGCCATCGACCAAGCTCAGGCCGCGCATGGTCCGGCGCGCATTTTGATGCAAATTGCTGGGATTGGCTCAGCCAAGCGGGTGGTTGGCAAAGATGGACAGGCCGCGCCACTTGAGGATTTTGAGCGCGTGATTCGGGTCAACCTGATTGGCACATACAACGCGGCGCGCTTGTTCTCGGCGGCCTGCGCCAAACTAGACCCCATGGCAGATGGCGAACGCGGGGTGATGGTCTTTACCGCATCCGTCGCGGCATTCGATGGTCAAGTGGGCCAGCAGGCCTACAGCGCGTCAAAAAGCGGCGTGGCCGGCATGACCCTTCCGATGGCGCGAGACTTGGCGCAGCACGGCATACGCGTGTGCACCATTGCCCCGGGCTTGTTCGGAACACCTTTGTTGCGCGAACTGCCCGAACCTGTGCAACAGTCTTTAGCGGCCAGCATACCGTTCCCTGCGCGGCTGGGACACCCCGAAGAGTTTGCTCAGTTGGCCACACACATCGTGACCAATGGGCACCTCAATGGCGAAGTGATTCGACTAGACGGTGCGCTTCGCATGGCCCCCAGATGAAGCGCTTGGTTGGGCGATGAATAAAACCATTGTTTACGAAGCAGCGGTCCACTTTGGGGACTGCGACCCCGCTGGGATCGTGTTTTTTCCAAATTTTTCGCGTTGGATGGATGCCGCATCGTTGCATTTTTTCATGCAGTGCGGTGTGCCGCCGTGGCGTGAGCTGGTGAAAACCACTGGCATCATTGGCACGCCACTGCTAGAGATCAACACCCGCTTCGTTCGAACTGCCACCTATGGTGAAGTGCTTCAGATACACACGTCAATCAAAGAGTGGCGCAACAAAGCGTTTGTGCAAATGCACCAAGTGATGCGGGGCGATGTACTGATTTGTGAGGGTATAGAGACACGGGCATTTTGCGTTCGTCACCCCGATGACCCGGACCGAATCAAAGCCATTGAGATACCGCCAGATATCCGGCAGATGTGTACTTAACCACGCCGGCTTGCACCCATCCATGAGCAGTTACAACCCGCCCCTCAATGACATGGCCTTTACCTTGGCTCATGTGCTTGACGCCCGGTCACAGTGGGCCAAAATTCCCGCATTCAAAGACCTCGATCAAGACACCGCCATGGCCGTCATCGAGCAAGCGGGCACTTTTGCAAGTGAGCTGCTTGCGCCCATCAATGCCACTGGCGATGAGCACGGGTGTGAGTGGACACCCGAAGGGGTTCACACGCCCCCTGGTTTTCGCGAGGCCTATGCCGCTTTTGTTGAGCAAGGATGGCCAGCGCTGGCTTGTGCGCCCGAGCACGGGGGGCAGGGCCTGCCTCATTTGCTTAACGCCGCGCTTTATGAGATGTTGGCCGGAGCCAACCATGGCTGGACGATGTACCCTGGGCTTTTATATGGCGCATATGAAACCCTGGCGGCTCATGCGAGCCCAGAGGTTCAGTCGCTGTATTTGCCGCATATCGTGAGCGGCGAGTATTTGGCCACCATGTGCTTGAGCGAACCGCAGGCTGGCAGCGATTTGGGGCTGATTCGCACCCGAGGCAATTGGAGCAATCCCGATCAAGTGGGTAACGGTGCTCGGGTTCACATCACGGGCAGCAAAGTGTTCATTTCAGGTGGCGACTCTGACATGAGCAGCAACCTTGTGCATTTGGTTTTGTTTCGCTTGCCCGAAGCGCCCACTGGCACCAAAGGCATTTCTCTGGCCCTGGTGCCCAAGTACTTGCCTGACGGCACAAAGAACAAAGTGTTCGCAGACAGCATCGAAAAAAAGATGGGCATCCATGGCAGTGCGACCTGTCAAATGCGCTTCGAACAAGCCGAGGGCTGGCTAATAGGTGAACCGCGTCAAGGCCTGCGCGCCATGTTTTTGATGATGAACGCCGCGCGCCTGCACGTCGCTTTGCAGGGCCTAGGTCACCTAGAAGCAGCCACCCAAGGTGCTTGGGCTTATGCCAAAGAGCGGCTGCAAATGCGTGCTCCTCAGCGCGCCGCAGGCATGCCGCGAGAGGCCGATCCAATCGCTTTCCAACCCGCTATGCGGCGAGTCTTGTGGCGTTTGCGCGCTCGCACGGACGGCGGACGCGTATTTGCGTATTGGTTGGCGCAGCGACTAGACGAAGCTCACCACCACCCAGATGCACAAGAGCGCCAGTGCGCTTTGAGCGATGTGAATTTTTTGACCCCCGTGGCCAAAGCCTTTTTGACAGATCTGGGTCACCGCAGTGCCGATGAAGCGCTGCAAGTGTGGGGTGGTTATGGCTACGTGCGCGAGTTCGGTATCGAGCAAACAGTGCGCGATAGCCGAATTGCCATGATTTACGAAGGTACCAATGAAATTCAGGCCATTGACCTGATACAGCGCAAGTTCTTGGCAGACGGTGGGGCGCACGCTGAAGACCTGATCACCCGCATGGCGCAGCATGCAGCCATTGCCTGCGCGCGAACGCCGACTCGCCCTTTTGGCGAGTCCTTGGAACTGCAAATCAAGCATTGGCGAGCAGCACACGAAGCCATACTGCTGCGCGCCACCCATGGCATCGAACACGTTTTGGAGGTGGCTGACGACTACCTTCAAGCCACGGGACACACCATGCTGGCATGGGCGTGGACGCAAATCGCCTTGGCTTGTATGAAGTGCGCGGAGACACAACCAACTTCAGAGCTCGAGGCTCGACTAGCAAGTGCACAACATGGCATCAACTACTTGCTCGATGATGCCCTTCCACATTGGGCGCGCCTACACCGTGCGCCCAGCCACTTGGCTTCCATCCAAGTTGATTCATAGGAGGACCACCAATGCCTGCTGCCGCAAAAGCACCTGCCAAGATTGCACTGGGTGACCTGCACAACCAACTCGGGTTTCACTTGGCGCAGGCCAGTGTGATCACCAATGCTGCGTTCGAGGCCTGTGTGGGTCGTCCGATGAGCCTCAGGAAAGTCGAATATTCGTTGCTCATGTTGCTGCATGCCAATGCATCGCTTTCGCCCAAACAACTGTCCAAGGCATTGGCACTGACGTCACCCAACCTCACCATGTTGTTGGATCGCCTGCAAGAGCGCAGCTGGATTCGCCGAGAACGCAACCCCGAAGATGGCAGAAGTCAGCACGTGAAACTCACTGCAGAGGGCGAGCGCTTGATGAAACAGGCGGCGCTGTCGGCTCACAAAATGCAAGTGCATTGGCAAAAAAACTTGTCCGCTGCGGAGTCTGCGATGCTCTTAGAGCTGCTCGCCAAGGTTTACCAAGACTGACCTGGGCCACTCTACAAAGAGGAATGCACCGCCACGGCCAATGCGCACGGGACTGGTCCAATGAGCACGGCTGCGGCGTCGATCAACCTTAGCCTAGTATTGGTAAAGCCAGGGCATATCAATCACGCGATCTTTGCCGAACTTAATGGCCAAGTCTCTTCCAAAAGCGGTGAGCCCTGTCGCATGAAAAATATTGCTGTTTTGTCGGGCCCTGGCCTGCACCCGCGCAACGCGCTGCCAGCGTTCGCGAGCAAACTGCAAAAATGCAAACGGAACATTGTGCGAATAGCGTCCCAGCATGATGCCCAACATTTCGGCGTCTTCGATTCCCATGCTGGCCCCCTGCGCCAAATAGGGCAACATGGGATGGGCAGCATCACCCACATGAAGCAAACGGTTCTCAAAAAGTTCTTGAGGCGAGGTCACGTCTGGTCGGCTTGCAAGCGCCCATTGGCGCCACTGAGCACCGGCACCGATCACCGAGTCAAACAATTTGCGCAGCGATGGGTGCATTTTTTCAACCCGCTGCGTCACCAGGGCTGAGTCACAATGTTGTGCCCAATCTTGAGTGGGTTGGGCACTGGGTTCGCGGACCATCAGCGCGATGTTGAACATGGTGTTGGCTCGCACAGGGTAGTGAACCACGTGCATATCAGGACCCAGCCACAAACCTACTTCGTGTTTTTGCAGCGGCAAAGGCAGCGCATCCATCGGGACCAAAGCACGGTACGCCACATGACCGGTCCAACTTGGCTGCACCCCGTCTTGGGACTGGGTGCGAATCTGGCTCCAGACGCCCTGCGCATTGATAACCGCGTCAAAGCTTTGCACATGCTCACCGCCCGCTTCGCTCCAGTGCACATTGCCACTCGGCTCACAGGCCTGCACGGTGGCACCAGACCGAACCTCGACGCCCGTCACTTGTCGCGCCGCATTCAATAAAACGCCGTGCAAATCCGCGCGATGCACAGTCAGATAGGGCGCTCCGTAAACAACACCCGCACGGCCGCGTAACCTCAGCCGCCCCAGGGCTTGGCCATCATGTGCACGATGAATTTGCAAGGCCTCGGGTTCACAGGGTTGCAACTTGGCGCGATCCAAAACGCCCCAACTCTGTAAGCGCCTAACGGCATTTGGAGCCAATTGAATCCCAGCACCTACTTCGCTAAACTGCTTGGCCTGCTCTAGAAGGGTTATTCGCAGCTTATTCCGCCCCAAGACCAACGCAGTAGAAAGTCCTGTTATTCCGCCGCCAGCAATCGCAATAGAGTTCGTATTCATGCAAAGGATTGTGCCAGCCCACCAAAGGTCATTAAACGAAGCGACAATAGCAAAATGACACAAATCAAAGCCCCAGAACTTCTCCTTCCCGCAGGTTCGCTAGCCAAAATGCGCGCCGCCTACGATTTTGGCGCCGATGCAATCTATGCTGGCCAGCCGAGATACAGTTTGCGCGCACGAAACAACGAATTTAAGCTAGAGCAAATTGGTCAAGGCATCGCAGAGGCTCACGCGCGCGGCAAGAAATTTTTTGTCACCAGCAATCTGCTGCCCCACAACGACAAGATTCGGACCTATTTGCGCGACATCGAGCCAGTGATCGCTCTCCAACCCGATGGGCTGATCATGGCTGACCCGGGTTTGATCATGATGGTGCGCGAGAAATGGCCCGAAGTGCCGATTCACATCTCGGTTCAGGCCAACACAACCAACTGGGCCACCGTTAAGTTCTGGCAAAAAATCGGGGTCAAGCGCATCATTTTGTCGCGCGAGTTAAGCCTGGATGAAATCGAGAAGATTCGTCAAGAATGCCCAGACATTGAACTCGAAGTTTTTGTTCACGGTGCCTTATGCATCGCGTATTCGGGTCGCTGCTTGTTGTCGGGCTACTTCAATCGGCGCGATCCCAACCAAGGCACCTGCACCAACGCCTGTCGCTGGGGCTACAAAACCCACGAGGGTACCGAAGACACCGATACCGGCGAAGTCCAGCCCCTCAAACTAGAGAGTGATTTTGACTTTGCGAAAGAGCAAGAAGAGGCCAACCGCCTGTTTTCTGGGACTGGGGATGGCCAGCGCCACCCCGCTGCTGACAAGGTATACCTCATCGAAGAGCTGGGTCGCCCAGGTGAGCTGATGCCCATCATGGAAGACGAACATGGCACCTACATCATGAACAGCAAAGACCTGCGTGCGGTCGAGCTGGTCGAGCGTCTGTGTCAGATCGGCGTGGACTCGCTGAAGGTGGAAGGGCGCACCAAGAGCCAGTACTACGTCAGCCGCACAGCCCAGGTTTACCGACGTGCCATTGATGACGCCATCGCTGGCCGACCCTTCAACCCAGAATTGGTGACCGAGTTAGATGGTCTGGCCAATCGGGGCTACACAACTGGCTTTTTGCAGCGCAGGCCGGCCCAGAGCTATCAGTCATATGAAACGGGCAGCTCGGTGGGAACACGCAGCCAATTTGTTGCAGAAGTGCAAGAAGAAAAGGACGGTTGGGCATTGGTTGAAACCAAAAATAAGTTTGGTGTCGGTGACACCATTGAAGTCATTCACCCAGCCGGTAACCGCAAGATCAAACTTGCAGCCATGAAGAGTGAAATGGGTGAGCCCATTGAGGTGTCATTGGGTAGCCCCACCAAAGTTTGGGTACAACTCGAAGGACCGGCCGCTGGAGGATTGTTGGCGCGCATGTTCTAACGGCATCAACGACACTGCGGCAAGGGCCACCTTCGGGTGGCTTTTTTTGTGCCCGCTAGCGACATGTGGCCATGTCATTTACGCCTCATAGACGACTTTGTATGACGCAAGCACTTGAGGCCTTTGGCGTGCTCAACGTCCTATCCCTGGCGCCTTTGTGTGCGTTGCGTGACCAAAATCACATTTAGGTTTGATTAATAAATTGTAGCTATTCAAAAATACAACCTTTTAACTAAGAATGTCAATCTTTGCCATCTAAACCAATTGAAATGGTTCGATTTGGGACGGACTTTCGGAGCGCGCAAAGATGATTTACAAAGAAATGGTGATCCACGCAGGAATTCGCGACCTTCCGCACGTGGGCGAGCCTTTGGCTCATCAATACTTTACCCATGCCAATCAAGGGCGGTTTGAAAAACTAGAGCAGTTTTATGAGCGGGTGCGAGAAACACTCAGAGACTCCCGTGACTCATCGCTGATCAGTCAACACGCGGACAGCATCGGTGCTGAGGTCATAGCCTTGATCGAGCGGATTCATGGACTAGCCGAAATGGAGCCCCAGCCTGAGAAGCTGGACTATTTAGCGCATTTTTACCGAACACTTTTGGTCGACCCCATTGATGGCGACTACGACACCCGCCTTGCATTTCTAAACGCCCTCAGCAGCATGACTTTGTCTGAGTGCAAGTTACTTGAAAGCCTGGCGAATCATCGAGACTGTGCCAGCGCTCAAGACGAAGACCCTGATGCTTGGGTCGATGCAGTGCAGCAACTGCGGCTGCGCGGCCTCGTCTCAACTGAAGTCTCGAACGTTGGTCGGCGCAAACCTGCGGGGCAGGCGCGCGAGCCCGCAATCACGGCGCGCGGGGCCCGCTTCGCGCAACTGGCACTCAATACCCCAAACGCAAGTGCGCATGTTCAATGGCAACGCACACTGATCAAGGCCGCATGAATCAACATGAGTCCGCACGCATGGCCACTGGTGGCGGCGCAGCAGGCTTTCATGAACCTACCCGTCAATGCACATAAGAGCCCCTGTGCCAACTACCCAAGATGCCAGTCCACTTTGCCGCGCAGATTCACTTTGTCGAGCAAGCATTGGGATTCACTGTCGCTGCGACTTCACACCGCCCTAACCTCGAGCCTTTACTTCCTACATCAACCTATGTCTTCATATCAAAGTACTTCTAGTAAGCAAACCAACAAAATTGCAAGCGTCCAAAGCACGGATAAAACCATGAGCGTGTGGCCCCTGACCCAGCTGAAGAGCATGGGTTGGCGTGTGCCATTGCAAATCACCATCGCAACGCTGGCACTCAGTGCCTGTGGTGGTGGTGAACTCACGACCGATCCTTACGACTACACCTCATACCGCAGTGAATGCTTTCCTGACGAGGGCGATACGGGTGAACTGGTTGACCTCATACCAGACCTTCAGCAAAGTTTCACCATCGCAAAGACGTGGGTCAGCGATGGGCGCCAAGATGCAACGCCCGATGGGCCTGTGAACACCGTCGAAACCGTGTCATTCGGATATGAGACTCCCCAGGGCGAGACCGCAGCCGTATTTGCAGCCATCCGAGTCACCCATAACCATTACGCACCAGACGACAAGTTTTGCCAGGCCTCTCCCGTCAGCACCCACACCTACGGCCCTATCAGGGCGCGCAACAAAGACGACGCGCTCGTCAACATTCCAAACGATATCAACAGCAACGACGCAGGGGTGTACGCGTATCGCATTGAGCTGATTCCAGTCGGGGAAATTGGTGTTTCTTTCAATGCATTTCGCAGGTACACGAACGATAACTATGAGACAACCTCATGGATTTATGCAACGCTCGATCGCACCTTGTTTAATGCCGACCTCTATTTCATGAAAGAAGACGTTGAGGACGCCACGCCGACAACCGAAAACGTGACATTGGACAAGTCAATTAAGTACTTCCTTGTGCCGTAATTCGACCGCGCAGCGCCGTCCATACTGCACAAGTGATTGGCGGCGCCACAAAGGCCTTGACTGAGGCTATCCGCTGCGCCTACACCTGCTCCCCAGGCGCACAGCAGCCGGCCTCACGCAATGGCAGCCGATGGTACCCAGAATGAATGCCCATGCAAAACGGCTCCCGAGGGAGCCGTTTGCAAGACGCGATTTTGAGACCTTACGCAGATTAAGATTGATCAGCGACTGATGCGTACTCTTCAATCTCGTTGA
>Ga0181560_10006271_pt1 | contig 10399 bp, 7 predicted proteins | sample 011ome_20_FD_133751 | JGI IMG/M metagenome (GOLD analysis project Ga0181560, IMG submission 133751) | Coastal salt marsh microbial communities from the Groves Creek Marsh, Skidaway Island, Georgia - 011509CT metaG (megahit assembly) | ecosystem: Environmental > Aquatic > Marine > Intertidal zone...
GCTTTATGGCCTGCACGACTTTACTATCTCGTTTATTCTGCTCTTTTAAGTATTTTATAGCCTTACGGCAATTTTTGTATATTTGCCCCATATTTGGGCTTTTTAAGGTATTCAATGAGTCTTTTATTCTCTAGCTACACCCTCAATTCGCCACGTGGACCCCTGGAGCTCGCTAACCGTATAGTAGTGGCCCCAATGTGCCAATATTCAGCCAATAACGGCGAGGCAACAGACTGGCATCTAATGCATTGGGGTAATTTACTCAATAGCGGCGCAGCACTTTTCATTATTGAAGCAACGGGCGTTAGCCCGGAGGCCCGCATAACCCCGGTTTGCTTAGGGCTCTGGGATGACCGCACAGAAGCGGCTCTAAAAGATAAGCTAACTCGAGCGCGCTCCTTGGCCCCCGCTGTACCAGTTTTTATCCAGCTAGCTCATGCAGGTCGTAAAGCCTCTAGCGCCACTCCTTGGAATGGTGGTCAACTGCTTGCCAAAGATCAAGGTGGCTGGGAAACGCTAGCGCCTTCAGCGATTCCACAGTTAGACGGAGAGCGCCCACCTCATGAATTAAGCAAGGATGAGTTAAAGAAGTTGATCGCTGATTTTGTTGCATCAGCCAAGCGCGCAGATCGCATTGGTATTGATGGGATTGAACTTCATGGGGCACATGGTTATTTATTGCATCAATTTTTATCGCCGATTGCCAATCAACGCACCGATGAATACGGCGGTTCGTTTGAAAATCGAATTCGCTTTCCACTGGAGCTATTTGCAGCCGTAAGAGCTGCTTATCAAGGAGTTCTTGGCATCCGAATTTCCGCTAGCGATTGGATTGAAGGAGGGTGGACGCCCGAAGAAACTGCAGATTTTGCTAAACAACTAAAGCCATTGGGATGTGATTTTGTTCATATCTCTTCAGGCGGCATCTCTCCGAAGCAGAAAATTGCGATTGGCCCAAACTATCAGGTACCGTTTGCAAAGATTGTTAAAGACCAATCAGGTTTGCCAACCATGACAGTTGGTTTAATTACAGAGCCTCAGCAAGCTGAAGACATTTTACAAGCGGGCGATGCAGATTTAATTGCATTAGCAAGAGCGTTTTTATATAAGCCGCGTTGGGCTTGGGAGGCTGCTGCGGCTTTGGATGGAACGGTCACAGCAAATGAGCGTTATTGGCGCTGCTTGCCACGTGAAGCACAAGCAGTATTTGGTAGTGTAAAAATTGGGCAAAGATAAGTTTCAACAATAAAAATCTGGAGACACTGATGAATAAAAATAGAGTTATAGGTAATGTATTGGCGGTATTAAGCTTCGGCTTAGCTGGATTGGCATCTGCTCAATCATTTCCGGATAGGCCCATTACTTTGGTTGTTCCTAATCCACCGGGCGGATTGGTTGATACCTCGGCGCGTTTGTTGAGCGAGCCATTGACAAGAGTGATTGGTCAAACCGTAGTAGTCGATAACAAGCCTGGCGCCAGCGGAAATATTGCATATCAATATGTCGCCAATGCAAAGCCTGATGGATACACTTTATTAATTTCTTACTCTGGATACCACGTAGGTAACCCTGCATTATTTGACAAGCTAGCTTGGGATCCCATTAAAGACTTTTCACCTGTAGCTTTGTTAACTGTCTCAACAAATGTGATTGCAGTGCACCCATCAGTGCCGGTCAACAATCTGAAGGAGTTCATTGCATACGCAAAGGCAAATCCAGGTAAATTAAATTACGCATCACAAGGTAATGGCTCGGTTTCTCATATTGGTACCGAGATCTTCAAGCAAACAACTGGCGTAGAAATGGTGCACGTACCTTACAAGGGATCGGGGCCTGCAATTCAAGACGTATTGGCAGGGCAGGTTCAAGTATTTATAAGTACACCGCCTTCTTTGATGCAGCACGTGCAAAGTGGAAAGCTAAAAGGTTTGGCTGTCACTGGAAAAAATCGTCATCCCGGCATGCCTAATGTACCAACCACTGCAGAAGCAGGTCTTCCTTCATTTCAGCTAGAGTCTTGGGTTGCCTTATATGCACCAGCAGGTACACCAGCACCCGTTATTACAAAACTGACGAACTCAGTAAAGCAGAGCTTAGCGTTACCAGAAGTGAAAGATCGTTCCGATGCGGCTGGAGTAGAGTTGCGTTATCTCAATCCAGCGCAAACCGATGCTTTGGTGAAGAAAGAAATTCCTTTCTGGGGTAAAGCTATTAAAGCGGCAAACATTACGCTTGACTGATACTTGCTCTATGCCTGATCTCTTAAAGTGGGATCAGGCAGAGCATGTACGAAAGCTCTTGCTGCGCTTAAAAGAAAATGATCTTTGCCTGGCCCGGCTATGAGCTGCACGCCAACGGGTAATCCGTTGGGGCCGCTTGCTACATTGATGTTGATACAAGGCAATCCCAAGAGAGTCCATTCTCGACAGAAAACTGGATCGCCGGTCCCATCTTTTAAATCAGGCGCTTCACCCGTAGCGCTCGGAGCTATCAATAGATCAACCTCATCATTGAATAGTGCGTTGATGGATGATTTTGCATTGCCTGCAAACAGCAAATCTTTTGCGTACTGCTCATAACTAATTGCAGCGCCGTCATTGATTTGCTTGCTCAAGATCAAGCTTAATTTCTTTGGATGGTGGGTTCGCTCAAATAGAAAGCTGCGAGACATTTCAGATAGCATGATACGAGTTTGTACTTGTGTGATGTCATCACAGGATTTGGGTAGCTTTAAGTCCACAACAGTGGATTTAGCAATGCGCTCCGCCGCATGCCGTGCTACAGCCATCGCAGTTGCAGTTTCCTGATGGGCGAGAGACCAGTTTGAAGTCTTACAAATGGCAATGCGGGGCTTGTTATGTAGCGTCTCAATCTTTGCAAGACGATGATCACCACTCATGGCTGCCACGCCTAAGCCTACATCCTCTACAGTCCTGCCAAAGCAACCCAAAGTATCCAATGAGACCGATAGGCTCTTCACGCCCGCGATACTGACTTTACCTAAGCTCGGTTTAAAGCCTACTACGCCACAATAGGATGCTGGACGAATCATTGACCCGGCTGTTTGACTACCAGTCGCTAGTGGCACCATGAAGTCGGCAACCGCTGCAGCAGAGCCGCTTGAGGATCCTCCGGGCGTATGCCTTGAATTATGCGGATTTGTTGTTGGACCACTTTTAAATGATGCCAACTCTGTAGTAACTGTTTTGCCGAGAATGATGCCTCCTGCCTGTCGTATTAATGCAATTGAGACGGCATCGGTTACTGGATAGTGATTGGCGTAGATGGGCGAGCCGTAAGAGGTCGGCAAATCATAGGTGTCATATAGATCTTTCACACCGATAGGTAGGCCATGCAAAATACCCTTAAATGCCCCCTTATCCAGCTCTTTGGCGCGTGTTAAGGCATTTTCCTTACCAAGGCTCGTCCAAGCCTTTACATGATTCTCCCGTTGTCCTATGCGATCGAGACAGGAGAGCAGTAAATCTGTGGCCTTTATCTCCCTTTTTGAGAGGGCTTTAATGGCTTGGGAGGCGCTGAGGCTTTCTAGATCTTTCATTGGTTCATTCTACTTATGGTGGCGTATGATCGCAATTTAAGCTTTTTGTCCCAGAAATTTGATAGAAGATAAGTTAGATGAAGCAACATACAGTACGTGAAGCATGGCTTGAGGATGCCGTAAGGCATTTGGAGCCAGTATTTTCAAAGGCGGGTTACGCAATCCCTCCGGTAAGGGTTTCTTGCGGCTTTCCAGCCTCCAGCAGTCCCAGAACAACGCTCGGTCAATGTTGGCCTCGTGAGCGATCTGGTGGTGGTGTTAATGAGATTTTTATCTCCCCTAAATTAGATGAGCCGGTACAACTTTTGGATACCTTGGTGCATGAGCTTTGCCATGCTGTGGATGACTGTTTTAGTGGTCATGGTGAGGATTTCAAGGGAATTGCGCAGACGGTTGGTCTAGAAGGTCCAGCCCGCATGGCGCATGCCACAGAAGAGTTAACCGTAAAACTAATGATGATTAGCCAGGAGCTGGGTCCATACCCACATCAAGCCATCGTCTTTCCGCCTCCTAGACCTAGCAATGCTAGTCGCAGCAAAGCAAAATGCAGTCAATGTGGTTATGAGGTTACCTTGCTTAAAAAATGGGCTAGCTATGGCGCACCAATTTGCCCGAAAGATAATATTCGCATGCTAGAGGCGGTTCCAGAGACAATTGAAAATACCACTGATTACGATACAGATTCCGTAGAAAAAGGTAGTAAAAAGGCGCCGGATGAAATCCGTCGCGCTATTAGTTAGATATTTGTAAAATTCACATTTACCAAAAATAAAAAGAGACAAGCAACCCATGAACGCAAAGAAAATTTTTAAAAACCCAAAGATTGCCGTCATTCCTGGAGATGGCATTGGTAAAGAAGTTATGCCTGAGGGTGTCCGCGCACTTGAAGCTGCCAATCGTAAATTTAATCTCGGAATGCAGTTTGATCATTTTGACTTTGCAAGCTGTGACTACTACCTCAAGCACGGCAAAATGATGCCTGATGATTGGTTTGATACTTTAATGAAGTACGACGCAATCTTCTTTGGCGCAGTTGGAATGCCGGACATTCTTCCTGACCACGTTTCTTTGTGGGGAAGCTTGATTCAGTTCCGCCGCGGCTTTGATCAATATGTCAATTTACGTCCAGTACGCTTGCTGCCAGGCGTTCCTTGCCCATTAGCTAATCGCAAGCCTGGTGATATTGATTTCTTTGTCGTACGTGAGAATACTGAAGGCGAATACTCTAGTGTTGGTGGAAAAATGTTCCCTGATACGGATCGTGAAATTGTTATTCAGGAATCTGTTTTCACAAGACAGGGCGTAGATCGAATTTTGCAATACGCATTTGATCTGGCACAAAGTCGCCCTAAGAAGCATCTCACTTCAGCTACGAAATCAAACGGTATTGCTATTACGATGCCATATTGGGATGAGCGCGTAGAAGCAATGTCGAAGAATTTTGCAGATGTAAGAGCAGATAAGTATCACATTGATATTCTGGCTGCACGCTTTGTGATGAATCCAGATCGTTTCGATGTGGTTGTTGCATCTAATTTATTTGGTGACATTCTTTCTGACTTGGGTCCAGCATGTACTGGTACGATTGCCGTAGCACCATCAGGAAGTATTAATCCAGAAGGCAAGTTCCCATCATTGTTTGAACCTGTACATGGATCTGCGCCTGACATCTTTGGCAAAATGATTGCTAATCCGATTGGTCAAATTTGGAGCGGGGCGATGATGCTCGATCACCTTGGCTATCCAGAGGCTGGCAAAGCTATATTTACGGCTATTGAAAAGGTATTGGCCTCTGGCCCTGGAAATGCACCTTTGACGCCTGATCTAGGCGGAACAGCTAAGACTGATGATTTAGGCAAGGCGATTGCCGCAGCAATCTAATTAGTTACTCAACTTGCGGTACTTAAAGGGCTCCAAACGGAGTCCTTTTTACTTGCCTTGGCAATTTCAGCAAGGATCTTTTCATGGCTGAGTAGATCATCCTCTGATGCAGAAAGAACTTTTAAATTGGTCGGTAGGGCTTTGGTGTGACCGGAGGAGTCTGAGCCTACAGTGTAATCAATGAGATCAATAGAAAGATCCTCTTGACCTCTAGTCATCGCTACATAGACTTCAGCTAAAAGCTGGGCATCCAGTAAAGCGCCGTGCAAAGTGCGATGTTTATTGCTAATAGAAAAGCGTTCGCATAGGGCATCTAGAGAATTTCTTTTGCCCGGGAACATCTGACGCGCATCGAGCAAGGTATCAGTAATTTTTGATGCTAGGTTACGGAACGGCGGACGTTTTAAGAGGGCGAACTCGTTATCCAAAAATCCTAAGTCGAAGGCTGCGTTATGAATCACGATTTCAGCGCCATCTACAAACTCAATAAGCTGCTCAACAATATTTGCAAAAATTGGTTTATCAGATAAAAACTCTCTTGAGAGACCGTGTACCGCAAAGGCTCCTGCATCAATATCACGCTCTGGATTGATGTAGTAATGAAAGGTTCTATCTGTTAAGCGACGACCAACCATTTCCACGCAACCAATTTCAATGATGCGGTCACCCGTAGCAGGATTTAAGCCTGTGGTTTCGGTATCGAGAATAACTTGACGCATTATGTCCCCTCTAGAACTGCAGGCGGAATATCCATTGGACCATTGCCTGCATATTTATCCAGGTAAAGATAAATTACTGGTGTAATGATGAGTGTTACAAATTGAGAGAATATCAATCCGCCGGCAACACTAATACCTAAAGGTTGGCGTAACTCCGCCCCAGCACCAAGGCCTAGTGCAATTGGCAGTGCACCCATCAAAGCGGCAATCGTGGTCATCATGATGGGTCTAAAGCGCAAGATACAAGCCTCTCTAATCGCTTTCTCTGGACTCATGCCTTGATTACGTTGCGCATCTAAGGCAAAGTCAATCATCAAGATCGCATTCTTCTTAACGATACCAATCAGAAGTAGGATGCCAATAGAAGCCACGATAGTGAGCTCAAAACCAAAAATACGCAGTGCTAAGATGGCGCCAATAGCAGCAGAAGGTAGTCCAGCCAAAATGGTGAGTGGATGTATGTAGCTCTCGTATAAAACCCCAAGCAGAATATAAATTACACCTAAAGCTGCCAGCAACAAGATTACTTGGCCCGATTGATTGTCTTTAAATACAGCGGCATCGCCGCCATAACTCGTAATGATAGATGGTGGTAAGTCAACCTCTTTTACAAACCGATCTATCGCTTTGGTTGCATCACCCAAAAAGACATCTGGGGCCAAGTTAAATGAAATCGTTACAGCAGGAATTTGACCTTGATGATTTACAGCGGTTGGTCCAACCGTTCTCACAAAGCTAGCTAAGCTAGATAGGGGTATGAGTTTGTCAGTAGCTCTGCCTCGGACATAAACTTTATTTAAGTCTGTTTCAAACTGCCTATCATCCTCTGCCGTTTCGAGAATGACGTAGTAGGTGTTAACTGGCGTGTATATGGTGGACACTTGGCGCTCGCCAAATGAAGAGTAGAGGGCTGTTCGTATATCGGCAATGGATACACCAGCGCTTGCAGCTTTTTCTCGATCAATATCAATTTTGACGTTAAGGCCCTTGAGTTGCGAATCGCTTGTCACATCTCTAAAGATCGGATCGGTGCGCATCTTTTGTAATATCTTGTCAGCCCATTCATTTACACCCTCAAAGCCAACACTTTGTAATGTGAACTGATAACGGCTCTTACTGCTTCGTCCGCCTAGTTGTAAATTCTGCACTGGGCTCATGTAAACCTGGATGCCAGGAATTTCTCTAAACTTAGTTCGAAGACCTTCCATTACCTTGCTCATTTTTTGACGCTCGCCTTTTGGCTTCAAAATAATGAAGAATCGACCGGTATTGCGCCCTGAGCTTTGTCCGCCACCCAAAATAGAAATCGATGTCGCAACGTTAGGGTCGCTATCAACGATTTTGGCTGCTTGATCTTGCAAGGCAATCATCGTTTTAAATGAAGTGTCCTCTGAGGCTTCAACCGTCACTCGCAATTGACCAATATCTTCTTCGGGGAAGAAACCTTTAGGACTATAGACAAAGAGGGCAACTGTAATGACGCAGCTACTAATTGCTCCCCACAGCACCTTTTTGCGATTGACTAAGGCTAAGTCTAAAAAGTGAACGTATCCCTTTAAAGTCCAATCGAAGAGACGATCAAATTTCTTGGTAATTCCATATTCTTTTGGTTTGTGGTCAGGCTTTGGTAAATATCGACTGCAAAGCATAGGGAATACTGTCAGTGAAACAACGGCAGAAACCAAAATGGAGAGGGTAACGACAACCGCAAATTCTCTGAAGAGTAGGCCAATCGGTCCCGCCATAAAGAAGAGCGGAATGAAGACTGCCACCAGGGACAGGGAAATGGAAACAATAGTAAAGCCGACTTCTTTACTTCCCTTAAGTGCAGCCTTAAGCGGATCCATGCCTTGCTCAACGTAACGCATGATGTTCTCTAAAACAACAATCGCATCGTCAACAACTAGGCCAACAGCTAGCGTGATACCCAATAGAGAGATGTTATCTAGGCTATAGCCTAGGAAGTAGAAAACAAAAAAGGCACCAATTAAGGAAATAGGCAGGCTAATTGATGGAATAATTGTTGCTGATACATGTTTAAGGAACAGGAATATCACCAGAATCACTAATGCAATAGTGAAAAGGAGGGTGATATTAACGTCATGAATAGACTCAATAATTGAGAGTGAGCGATCGTTGATGAGCGTCAGCTGAATCGAATCAGGCATCTGCGCTTGAAGCGAGGGCAACAAGCGTTTAATCGAATCAACCACTTCAACCGTATTGGCATTTGGTTGTCTGTTAATACCAATCGCAATCGATCTTTCGCCTTTTGCTGAGGCAAAAGTTTTTACATCCTCGTAGCTTTCTTGTACATCTGCCACATCCTTAAGATAGATTGGATATCCATTGCGCTGCGCAATGATGAGGTTGCCAAACTCTTCTGCCTTAACTAATTGAGGATTTGCATAGATGGTAATGAGTTGTCGTGGGCCGTCTAGAGTGCCAACTGGACTATTCGTATTGGCTTTATTGATTGCAGCAGCCACTTCATCCATCGTAATGTTGCGGTTGCCTAATGCATCTGGTCTTACGCTGACGCGAACTGCATAGCGTTTGGCGCCGTAAACAGAAACCTGCGACACGCCTGAAATAGTCGATAAATTCGGCGCCATTAGATTCTCGGCATAGGCATTCATCTCCGAGAGGCTAATAGATGGAGAGCTCATGCGGACAATTAATACTGGGGTATCTGCAGGATTAATTTTTCGATAAGAAGGCGGTACCGTCATTTCAATAGGCAAGCGTCTTTGTGCGCGCAAGAGAGCTGCTTGCACATCTACCGCTGCCTTATCAATATCGCGATCATTATTGAATTCAAGGGTGATGCTAGTAGAGCCAAGTGAATTGGTTGAGCTAATGACCTTGATGCCATCGATTGTTGAGAATTCTTTCTCAAGCGGCAACGCAACTGCGGATGCCATATTTTCTGGAGCTGCTCCTGGCAGACTTGCAGTGACCGAAATAATTGGTGTATTAAAACTCGGTAGGGCGGCTACTGGAATTTTGAAATACGCTACGCTTCCAGCAATGACGGTTGCAATAGATAGCAACACCGTCATGACGGGGCGTCTAATACATAACTCAGAAAGCGTCATTTTTGCTCTGTAGCAGAATTATTGTTTGCAGGAGCATCAGGAGCTGGGCCTTTGCCAGCCTTAGCCTCGCGTACTTTGCTGCCAGTTCGTAAATTCTGCTTGCCTTCAACAACAATGCGGTCACCAGCTTGTATGCCTGTAACTACTGAGGTGCCCTGGTATTCATATGTAACCTTTACTGGCTTCGCGGTTACTTTGTCATCCTTATCTACAACATAAACCAGGCGACCTGTTGGGCTAATCACAATAGCTTGTGTTGGAACTGCAATTGCGTCTTTTAGTGTGTTGGCATTTAATGAGACGCGGGCAAATTGACCAGGCAAGATCTCCATTTTCTCGTTAGAAATTTGCGCCTTGACTCTCACTGCGGCAATTGCTGGGTCCACTTGGTTGTCAATCACTAATACCTGGCCTTCGTAGGTAGTCTTGCCAGAATTGCCAACGGTAACTTTAACTTTTAAGGGTTCATCAGCCTTTTTGTTTTCCAAAATAATTGGGATATCTTTTTCTGGAATAACAAATTGAACGTTAATAGGGTTCAATTGAGTAATGGTGACCATTGATCCGGTAGTGGTGGTGGCGGAAGCTGTAGTTGAACTAATGACTGCATTGCTTGCCTGTACAAAAGAACCTGGAAAAACGTTAATAATCCCAGCGCGACCATTAATAGGGGAGCGTATTGAGTCGAAGGAGAGCTGCACTTCTGCAGAACGAGCTGCTGCTTGAGCTGATTTTGCATTTGCAAGAGAAGTTTCTAGACCTGCTTTTGATATGAAATTTTTGGCTACCAATTCCTTTGCTCGCAAATACTGCTTCTCAGCATCATCAGCCAAAGCCTTTAGTCTTTGATAATTAGCCTTATCGTTGCGATCATCAAGACTGAAAAGCAGCTGACCCTCAGTAACATCCTGCCCGTCTTTGATGTGAATTTTAGTAACAGTATTGGTTACCATAGGGCGAATATCAACAATACTATTGGAGACAATAGTGCCGGTTGCCTCGATGATCAGTGGTACATCCTTTTTTTCGACCACAATACTAGTAATCGTTTGAGGGCCGCCAGCTTTCTTACCTGCTGGAAAAAAATAATCGTATGTTTTTGAACCCGCATACAGCAGTATCAAAACGATCAAAATACGCCA
>Ga0181560_10006274_pt1 | contig 10397 bp, 8 predicted proteins | sample 011ome_20_FD_133751 | JGI IMG/M metagenome (GOLD analysis project Ga0181560, IMG submission 133751) | Coastal salt marsh microbial communities from the Groves Creek Marsh, Skidaway Island, Georgia - 011509CT metaG (megahit assembly) | ecosystem: Environmental > Aquatic > Marine > Intertidal zone...
CGCGTAGAAGGAAGGGAGGAGGGAGGGGATGATCGCGCCCATCGTTCGAACGGTGGATAGATCGTTCGATCGGTCGGTCGATCGATCGGTCGATCGATCTGAGGGTTTAGGGTTGAGGTGGGCGAGCGCGGGGACGCGACGCGACGCCGCGACGACGCGCCTGGGGTACGGGAACATGTCCAGCGCGTAGAACTTCGGCTTCGTCGTGTCGATCTGGTCCGGGGTCTTGAACGTCTTGTTCTCCGCCCAGTGCTTCTGCCATCTCGCCTCGATGTCCGCGAACGGGTACCCGCCCGATCGCGCGGCGGTCGATTCCGCGTCGGAGGAGGTCTCCGCGACGTCGGACGCGACGGCGTCGCGCGCGGACGACGACGACGACGCGCCGCGCGAGGACGACGACGCGACGACGCGCGCCGCCGCGCGCTTCGGCGCGACGGCGGGGCGCGCGCATCGCGACCACGTCGCGAGCGCGAGGGAGCCGAGGCGCGCGCGCGAGGACATGGACGCGACGCGCGTCGTCGTCGTCGTCGCGCGCGCGGAGGCGGAGGATCGCGGCGCTCGCGCGGCGACGGCGGCGACCGCGGTCGATGGACGCGCGGGAAGACGCAGCGCCATGCGCGAACGAGCGAGCGGCTCGCGACGGCGCGCGTTCGAGACGCGAAGGGAACGAGCGAGGCGCGCGTCCGTGACCCGATGCGGGCGGCGAGCGCGTCTGGGTGGCGGCTCGCGAGGAGTGACGTCGCCGCGCGCGTTGCGGCACAGATAAGGCGCGAGCGCGAACGCGAGCGCCACGAGTTTCGAGCGCTCGACGAAGAGAGATTAGATTTCGCGCGCGCGTCTCTTCCCCGCCGCGCGCAGACGGTCCGAGCGCGCATGGCGACCTTGGCGATCGCCCGGGCGGCGCCCGTCGCCCCCGCGCGGCGTTCGCGACGCCGTGCGCGCGGCGTCGTCCGCACCCTCACGCGAGCGGCGGCGAGAGGTGCGTCGGATGATTCGAGCTCTTTCGTCCGCGCGCCGCTTCGTCGAAATGTTTCTTTTCGCGCGCTCTCGCCGCCTTCCGCGACGCGCCGCGACGTCCGTCTTCTTCCCTCGCGCTCATCCCTCCCTCCCTCCCTCTCTCCCAACTCCTCCGCAGAGACCGAATCGAGCGCGGGCGCGATCGACGTCGTCGCGCTCGGGAACATGTGCGTCGACGTCCTCCTCCCGCCCGCGCCGATCCCTTCCCCCGACGCGCTCAAGACCGACGCGTCGCTCGCGTCGCTCGACGCGTCCGCGGAAGCGAAGGACGACGCGCGCTGGGAGGTGGGGGGGAACTGCAACTTCCTCATCGCCGCCTCCAGGCTCGGGCTCAGAGCCGAGTGCGCCGGGCACGTCGGCGACGACGCGCACGGCGCGTTCCTCGTCGAGACGCTCGCCGCGGAGGGCGTGCCGTTCCGAGACCTGTGCGCGATCGCGAGCGAGGACGCGCAGACGGAGACGCTCAAGTGTTTCGTCCTCACCGACGGCGCGGGCGGGCACGCGTTCTGCTCGCGCTACGACCTCGGGCCGTGGCCGCTGCTGTCGCGCGTGGACGTCGTGGATGAGGGCGCGGCGAGCGCGCTCGCGCGGTGCTCCGCGGTGTTCGTCAACGGGTTCGTGTTCGACGAGCTGAGCCCCGCTGCGGTGCGAAGCGCGATCTCGCTCGCGAAGCTCAACGCCGCGGGGGTTTTTTTCGACCCGGGCCCGAGGGCGTTCACCTTCGTCAGCGGCGACGCGGGGAGGAAGGAGGCGCTGGACACGATCTTGGCGGCGACGGACGTGATACTCGCGACGCTGGAGGAGGCGGCCGCGCTCGCGGGGATCGAGGCGGTCGCCGGCGCGGGGCACGGCGCGACGGAGACGGGCACCGCGGTGGGCGCGTCGTTCGCGGAGAGCGACCCGACCTCCGGCGGCGGCGACGACGCGTTGGACCCTCTGAGCGTCGCCAGGGCGCTCTTCTCGCGGCCCGGGTGCGCCGCGGACTGGGTCGTGATCAAGTGCGGGCCCGACGGCGCGGCCGCGTTCACGCGCCGCGGCGACGCCGTGTACGTCGGCGCGCCGGAGATCGACGTCGTCGACACCGTCGGATGCGGCGACTCCGCCGCCGCCGCCGTCGTGCTCGGGTATCTGAAGATTCAAAAGAAGAAGAAGAAGCTGTTCGAGGCGTCGAGCGGGAAGATCGCGTACTTACCCAACGCGGTGCTCGCGGGGATGATGGAGGAGACGCTCACGCTCGCGACCGCGGTCGGGAGCGCGACGGCAACGAGGCCGGGGGCGGGGCGAAACGTCGCCGACGCGGAGACGACGCGAGCGCTGTTGACGGCGGCCGCGGCGAAGATCGAGACGATGAGCGAGGAGGAGCGGGCGAGGTCCGGGATCAGCGCGGGGGGGGCAAAGCGCGCGTTGGACGTGCTGGAGGAGTCGTTGCGCGCGAAGGATAGGGGGCAGAGCGCGGTGTGATGGACGAGAGGCTGACGGAGGACGCCTCGCGGATTTTTTATAAATCTTCCTTTCGGTCGTGGAAAACGCAAACGCGACGACACACTTATCCATCCGACTCGACGCGTCGCATAGCACACGCCCTTCGCGCGGCCGGCACCGCACGCCGCTTCGTCGTTCCTCTCATGTCGTCCTCGTCCGCGCTCGCGCGCGGCGGCGTCGCGCGCGTCGCCGCCGCGCGGCCGCGCCGCGCGTCGTCCCGTGCGCCCGCGTCAGCTCGTCGCGCGACGACGACGTCGGCGATCTCGAAAAACGACGCCGACGCCGCGCCTCCTCCGTCGCGACGCGACGTCCTCCTCGCCGCGGCCGCGACCGCGGCGACGCTCGCGTCGTCCGCCCCCTCGCCCGCGCGCGCGGACGCCCCCACCTCCGTCGTCGCGTTCGAAGGCGTCGCGAACGAGCGTTGGACGAAGGTCCCCGTCGCCGTCTCGCTCCCTTCTGCGTGGCAGTCGCGCCCGGGCCAGCGCGCGAAGCAGACCAAGTTCATGATGTACACGGACACGTACGGGCCAAACTACCGATACACGGACGCGCTGCCAAAGTTCGTGGACGCGGACGGCGGCGTCGTCGCGGATTTCATCGCGTGCAGCGTGCAGTCGCGCGGCGGGCAGGAGAGCGTCACGGATCTGGGACCCATTGGGAACGTAGACGCGAAAGTCGCGTTCGGCGTCGACGTCGAGGACATCGCGCTCGCGGAGACCGCGGGCTCGAACGTGCGTAAGGACGCGGGGAAGCAGACGTACTACGAGTGGGACCTGGACGTCCCGAACGGGAGCAAGGTGCTGCTCAGCGCGTGTATCAGCGGCGGCGGGTTGTACGTGCTGAGCATTGCCGCGAGCGAGGCGCAATGGAAACGAGCCGGGGAGGAGTTGAAGAGGACGCGCGCGAGCTTCGCGGTGCCTGTCGCCGCGGAGAGCACGACGGACATCTCGAATAGGATTTACAACAACGCGAGCGCGGGCGGGTTTAAGTGAAGCGGGCGAGCGGCGAGAGGGTGGAGGGGCGTGTTATGTTAACCTTATTTGCGATATGCAAGAAAAACGTAAACGCGAGAGCTCGCGACACTGACGAACTCGGCACTCGACGACATCTGACAGCGCGCCGCCGCCGACGTCGAGGCCTCCGCGCGGACGGCGCGGCGATCGACGCGCGCGTCGCGGGATGTCCACCGACGCCGCCGCCGACGTCGCGCCGCCGCCGTCGCCGGACGACGACCCGCGCGCGACGAGTCTCGGCCGCGTCGACGCGCGCGACGACGACGACGACCCCCCCGACGAGATCCGCGACAGGCTCCGCCACGTCCAGGAGGCGTGCGACGCGACGACGGTCGACGCGCCGTTCCCGACGTTGGACCTCAGCGGGAGCCACCACGCCGGCGACGCGATCGAGCGCGTGACGTGCTTCGGCGACGCCGTCGTCCGCGGGCTTCGAACGTTGCGCCTGGAGTTCGCGCTGCGACTGGAAGACTCGCACGTCGCCGCGCTCGCGCCGAGCGCCACGCTCGAGGACGTCAACCTGAACGGCGCGCAGTCCGTCGGCGACGACGCGGTGATCGCCATCGCGCGCGCGAACCCGGGCTTGCGCGACATCGGGCTCTACTGGAACGTGCGCGTGACGGACGACGCGATCGCGACGCTGTGCGCGTCGTGCCCGGCGCTGCGATCGATCAACCTCAGCGGATGCAAGCGCCTCACCGACGCGAGCGCGAAGTCGCTGTCGAAGCTGAGACGCGTCGAGTCGTTGAACCTGACGCGATGCGCGTTCACCGACGATGGGTTGACCGCGATCGTGCTGTCGCCTGGGATCGCGGATCACCTCGTCTCGTTGAACCTGTACGCCGCGGCGCGGTACACGAGCCGCGCGTATCGCTGCGTCGGCGTCTTGTCGCAGGTGCGTTCTATACACTGGTCCCCATACGACCGCGTTGGCGTGGTGAACGCCGATCCTTAAGGACTTTGCCCGGCGTCTCTCTCCGCCCATCCCTTGCGTTCAATCCCTGCCCTCGGGCCTTTCAACTCCACCTGACGCCTTTGAACACCACCCCGCCATCGCTTTGTATGGAACGACCCACAGTTGACGTTTTTGGACGTGTGCGGCTCGCAGGAGATCTCCGACGACGCCGTCGCGGAGATCGCGGAGGGGTGCCCGCTCTTGGAGTACCTGAACATGTCGTGGTGTAACGCGGTCACGGACGTCGGGTTCGTCGCGGTCGCGGAGGGGTGCCCGCGGTTGCGGATAATGAGCGCGCACGGGAACAGAAACGTGACGAGCGCGTTTGTCGACGCGTTGGCGCGGACCGGTGACGGGTCGCTGCGAACGCTGGACGTGTGCGGTTGCGTGGGCGTGGCGGAGGACAGGAGAGCGCTGCGGGCGCTGCTGCCGTCGTTGCACGATGACGACAGGACCGCGTTCGTGTTTCACACGTGAGCGGGGTGGCGGGAACACGACGATAGGCACGTAGGAACGGCACGAAAACCGAAAAAACGGGCGGCGGCGGCGGCGGCGTTCGAGCCGACGGCAATCGTCTTGTTTTTCGATGCGCATTAAATAGCATGTTAAGTTAGCAAACGTACAGCGCCGATTCCATCCAACTCGTCTTGCGCGTATCTTCGGAAGGATTTCTCGCCGGCAGGATCCGCCGCACCTAGGAAGTCGACCGTGAACAAAATGGACTCGAGGGTCAACTGTCCATCTTCATTTTCTTCCTCTTCCTCGTGTACGATTACCTTATATCCTGCTTTTCGCATTTGCCAAATGACTTGGAGGCGAGTTACGTCAGACTCCCACACTGCCTTCACGTCTTCGAAGCTGTGAACGAATTCGCCGTCGAACGAGGAGGCGATTTCGAGGAAACGTTCACGCTCGATGTCGAAACGCTCACTATCATGAAGAAAAAAAGAAAATAGCTGCATAAGAGGATAAGGTCCAAGTTCAAAGGAGTCGTATTGTAGCGTCCTCGACGCGTGACAGAGATCGTAGAAACATACAATGTCATCGCGGGTAAGGTTTTTACCGACTGGTACGTAACAGTAACCGACGTCTAAGATGTAATCGACCCGAAGCGGAAATTCTGGAGGTGCTTCTTCTTCGGCGTCGTCGTCGTCTTCTCGGATCCTATAGACATGTAAGTGCTTGCGCAAGTGCTCCATTTCCGACGGTGTGAAGTTCAATTTACGTTTACGCTCATCATACGTGGATCGTTCACGCTCTCTTTTGTGCTTCTGCTCTTCCTCCCACAACTTTCTCAGGGGCTTCTCGAAAACATCTTTCCACCTTCTCGCGAAACCAAGCGCGAATTGAAAGTCCACAGGGCTCAACCCTGTGAAATCTGCGATCCTTGTCATCTGATCCATATAGTTCTCCACTATTGCATCCAGCGGGTAGCCGCAGCCGCCATTTTGATAAGGATAAAGCTGATTAGAATAAAGCTGGCGAGCTTTTTCAGACGTCAAGAGCAAGAGAGCACGTATGACGGCCTCCCGAACCACGCCAGCGAGCACTCTCAACTCTGTCGAGCCCCCCGCCGCGGCGAGTTCCACTCCCTGTTTCACGATGCAGAGCACCGTGTCTTGAGCGCTTTTGAGCGGTTCAGTTATCTCGGCGATGCGCGCATCCCACACCGCGTTCGCCCTGGCCGCGACGTCCGCGGCTGCTGGAAGCGCGATATCTCCTCGCCCTTCGCGCTCCTCCCGAGCTCGTTTTTTCTTCGATTCGTGCTCGTCCCGAGCTCTTTTTTTCTTCGCGGCGATCGCGGCGACTTGCGCGCGCTTGATGATGCCCGCCTTCTCCGCGAGCCTCGTCGACCTCGCTTTGAGATCAGCCGCGATCTCGTAATCCCCCGCGGCAGCGGCCGCCTTCATTTGATCGTTCATTTCCGGTATTTTCGCCTCGACATCTGCGAGCATAGCCGCGAGATCGTCCACTGGCTTCTCGCTGAACGCTCGAACGCGCTCGGCGACGTCGTCCACCTCCATGATCTCGACGTCGGTTCCGTCGCCCGGAATCGTCGACGTCGTGCGGACGCCCTCCCCGGGTCGTCTGGCGTACGGCGCTGTCGACGCCGTTGGCGCGTGCTCGGACGCGCCGTCCATCTCGCGCGCGGATGGAATGTTGGCACCTCTGCTCGGACAGGAAATATATCGGTTGCCAACATTTTTCCGACAAGCGCGAGCTACTGTGCTGTACAGGTACACACTGTACCCGGCCGCGCGGGGGGGAGGTTCGCGCGACGACAGGACGGATGCAACACGACGTCGTCTCGATGACAATAAGGTTAGCAAAATACCAAAGGCGGACGACGCCCTCCCGCGCGTCACGTCAGTCACGGATCGTACGGCGACTTCGGCGGCTTCTTCGTCACGCTGCTCCGCCGCGTCAGCTTGTGCCCCGGCGGCCGCCAGTACCCCTCGATCGTCTCCTCGTACCTCGACGCGTCCACGTGCCGCCGCAATGCTTCCAACAACAACGCCGTCACGTCCCTCTCCGTCCCTTTCGGGAGCCGGTGCGTATCGCAGAACGTCGCGGCGACCTCCCTCGCGACCTCGCCCTCGCGGAACACGAGCGTCGCGGTCGTCTTCCCCGGCCGCGCGGACGACGCGTGGATGCCGATCTCCAGCGAGAGAATCGCGTCGCCAACGGGCGGGCGGACGCGGTAGGGCCACCCCCGCGTCGTCGGTATCGTCGGCGACTTGGGCGACGACGCCACCTTCTCTCTGGCGACGGCCGCGGGGCCGACGACGGGGCCGACGACGTTGACGACGCCGTTCTTTTTCCGCGTCACCACCATGACCGCGCCGAGGCGCGGCGGCGTCGACCGCCGCGCGTCGTCGTCGTCGTCGTCGTCGACGTCGACGTCCGCGACGTCGACCGCTTTCGGGTCGTAGCGCGTCACGAACTCGCGTTCGCTCGGGCTCATGACCGACGGCGCGGGCGAGGGGTCCTTCGGCGGCGGAGAAGGCGGCGCGACTGACTCGACCGGCTCGACCGGCGGCGGCGCCACGGCGACGCGCAACTCCGGATCGAACGCGTCCGGGGGTATCTCGTCCATCGACGCCGGCGGCGGCTGCCCCGCTGTCGCGCGCTCCGTGAGATACATCGCGACGACGAACTCGTTCCACGTCATGTGCCCGTCCCCGTCCGCGTCCGCGAGGTCCCAGATCGTCTCCAGCGTCGCCTGCTCTAACCCCGCGGTCGCGAGGAGCTCGGCCATCGCGCCGCCGTCGACCATCTCCATCTCGCGCGCGCCGTCGGACGCCTTCATTTCCTCGAACGTTGTCCTGTGCTTCGCGAGGTCCTTCTCCGTCAAGCGCGGCCACCGCGGGTCCTCCGGTGCGAGCGTCGGCGTCGGCTCGGGAGGCGGCCGGACCGGCGATTCGAGAGGAACAGGAACGGCCTCGGCGTCGGCGTTCACGCGCGACGCGCGCGGCAGCTTCGCCGTGCCGGACGAGCGCGAACTCGTGAACGACGGTCGCGTGACGCTCTCCTCCCTCTCTTCCACTTCCTCCGCGTCGAACGTCCCCGCAGGGAGGTCGCTCAGCGCGTTCGGCGGGTCCTGCCCGACGCTCGCGCGCTCCGTGAGGTACATCGCGACGACGAACTCCTTCCACGTCATGTCGCCGTCGCCGTCCGCGTCCGCGAGGTCCCATATTTTCTTACACACGTCGTTCGACAGCCCGGCGGAGAGCAGCAAGTCGACGACGGCTTCGCCGCTCAGGTAGTCGTCGTCGTCGTCGTCGTTTAACTCGTCGAACACGCTCCGGTGACGATTCAGATCCCCGCGCGTGATCCTCGGCCACGGATTCGAAGGGTCGTGCGCGGCCGGGGAGTCCACGCGCGGGTCGGGGTCGTCGCGCGCGCGCCGCCTCGCGCGCGTCGGTGTCGCCGACGCCGACGCCGACGCCGCCGGAAACGGAAACGGAAACGGAAACGGAAACGTCCCCGCGGGCAAATCCGCCAGCGACGCCGGGGGCTCCGCCCCGCGCCGCGCGCCGTCCACGAGATACATCGCGACGACGAACTCGTCGAGCGTCATCTGCCCGTCCTCGTCCCAGTCCGCGAGCGCCCATATCTTCTTCAGCGTCGCCTTCTCGAGGCCCGCGGCGAGGAGCACGGCGACGACTTGGTCGCCGCGGAGGCGGTCCGAGCCGCCGTCGCGAAGCGCGTCGAACTCTTCGCGGAGACGCTCGAGCTCGGTCGCCGCGAGCGGCGGCCGCGCGAACGTCGCGGGCTCCAGCGCCTCGAGCGCGGCGACGACCTCGGCGTGCGTGGACGCGTCGGTCGCGCGTCGCGTCGCGGACGTCTCATCAGACGGCGACGCGCGGCTCGACGCCTCGGAGAGACCGCCGGCGGGGCGCGGCGGCATCTCGGGCAGGGAGAAGGACAGCGGCGCGGGCGGCGCGCTGCGTCGCGCCGCGCGGCGCGGGCCCGCGGTGGACGGCCGACGCGGCCCCGCGGACATCGACGGCGAAGACGTCGACGGCTTCCGCGCGGACGCGGACGCGGACGCGGACGCCGGGCGCGTCGCCTTCATGTCGCTCGGCTCGTCCCTCGCGCGGAACTCGTAAAAGCTGAGGTGCGTTCCATACAAAAATAGTTCACCGGAGGTCAGTTGAAAGGAGACGCGATCAAGTGTTGAAACCGAGTGGTGGGTGAAAAACGTGTGTATAGAACGCACCTGAGCTCCGTCTCCTCGCGGACGACGCGACCGAGTTTCATGCGATAAACCGCGTCGTCGAAGCCCTTGATCGGCTTCGGCGGCGTCGGAAGCTTCGGCGCCGGTCTCGCCTTGGGTATCGGCTTGGGCTCCCACGGCCGTCGAAGCGTCGTCCCCGGGACGTGCTGGTACGTCGACGCGTATCCGTTCCCGTACATGAGCGTCGTCGGCGCCTTCTTCCGCGTCTTCGGAGTCGCGTCCTCCTCGACGCTGTCCCACCGCTTCGGCGCCTTGCGAATCGCCGGCTTGAACGTGCACTCTTTGAGCGACTCCGCTTCTCGCCGCTCCGCCGTCGTCATGAGCGAGTGGAACCCCTCTTTGAGTTTTCTCGCCGCCCAACGGTTCGCCGCGTCCGCGTCTCTGACCATCGCGACGGACTTTCGGTTCAGCTTGGGCGAAAACGTGCACTCCTCGCGCTCTCGCGCCGCCTTCTCTTGAATCGCGCGCTCCTTCGCAGCCTCCGACGCGACGCGCCGGCGCTCCATGCGGTCCACGATGTGGTCGTCGTCGTCCAAGGAAAACGACTTCGTCGTCTGCGTTTTCTTCTTCGCGCTCCCGCCCGAACCCGAACCCGACCTCGGCGCCTTCGGCGCGTCCTCGCCGAGCCACGACGACCACTTCGCCGCGTGCGCGTGCCCGATCGGCGTGTACGCGAGCCGCGCGAGGCTGGCTTTCGCGCTCGCGAGCTCGGTCACGAGCTCGGCGATCTCCTCGACGGTCTCCGCGTCCGCGCCGCGCGGCCACCACGGCACGCCCGACGCCCTCGCCGCGGCGCCGAGGTCAAACTCCTCGCCGCGAGAGAACGACTGGTCGTCGCGCACGTCGAGGAGGCTCGCGCCGCTCTCGGAGACGCGAGGCGCTCGCGTCGCGGACGCCCTCGCGAGCCCGGCGTCGGTGACCGCGCCGACGAAGCGGCAGAAGAGCCACAGCGGGATCTCTTCGTTTCTGCTACGGCGCAGGCAGTTGCGGACGCGATACACCAGCCGCGCTTCTTCGCGACGCGCGGCGTTCTATACAAGCGAACGTTGGGGTGGAGTTCAAAGGCGTCAGTTGGAGTTGAAAGGCGCCGAGGGCGGGTATTGAAAGGGAGGGGTGGGCGGAGAGAGACGACGGCGAAAGTCCTTAAGGATCGGCGTTCACCACGCGAACGCGGTCGTATGGGGACCAG
>Ga0181560_10006280_pt1 | contig 10393 bp, 8 predicted proteins | sample 011ome_20_FD_133751 | JGI IMG/M metagenome (GOLD analysis project Ga0181560, IMG submission 133751) | Coastal salt marsh microbial communities from the Groves Creek Marsh, Skidaway Island, Georgia - 011509CT metaG (megahit assembly) | ecosystem: Environmental > Aquatic > Marine > Intertidal zone...
ACGTCGAACGGCATCACCGACAGCTGTATAGTTTATGATGTCTAGCGACACGCGACAAAAAGCTGCAACGCTTCCAACAGACGATAGTTGATGCTCCAATTCTTTCCCTAACTGGCCATTAGCCCCTAATAGAAGTATCTTCATGCATACTGCCTCTCGATCCACTGGCGGTACTCGCCACTAGTGACCTGCTCAACCCAGTCATCATTATCCAGATACCACTCAACCGTTTTGCGGATGCCAGTTTCGAAGGTTTCTGCGGGTCGCCAATTCAGTTCTTTTTCGATTTTTGTTGCATCAATGGCGTAGCGGCGGTCATGGCCTGGCCGATCTTTGACGTAAGTGATTAGATCGCGGTAGCTGGAAATATGACTGCTTCTATCTATTGGGCGCAGTTCATCAAGAATGTCGCAGAGTGCATGAACAATCTCTATGTTCGCTTTTTCATTTAGTCCACCAATGTTATAGACCTCGCCACAGACACCACGATTGAGTATTGCGTGAATAGCGCTGCAATGATCACTGACATATAACCAATCGCGTTTCTGCAAACCATCGCCATAAATTGGCAGGGCTTTTTGAGTGAGTGCGTTATGAATAACGAGCGGTATGAGTTTTTCAGGAAATTGGTAAGGGCCGTAATTATTCGAGCAATTACTAGTTAGCACAGGTAAGCCATAGGTATGAAAATATGAGCGTGCTATGTGATCAGAAGCCGCTTTGCTCGCACTGTATGGGCTGTTGGGTCGATAAGGACTATTTTCTGTAAACGCTGAGTCATTTGCGGATAAAGATCCATAAACTTCATCGGTAGAGATATGTAAAAAACGGAACACTTCTTGTTTTTGCTTTGGTAGTGTCATCCAATAATTTTTTGCACATTCCAACAAATTGAAAGTGCCTAGAGTATTATTCTCTATAAATAACTCTGGACTCTTTATGGATCGATCTACATGTGTTTCTGCTGCAAAGTTAATTATTGCCCGTGGCTGATGTCTAGATATAATGTTACTAATTAATGGAATGTCTAAAATGGAGCCTTTCACAAAAATGTGATTCGGATTATCTTCCAGTAGTGCAAGGTTGGCCAAATTACCGGCATAGGAGAGTTTATCTATGCTAATTGAGGTTTCATCATTTTCTTCGTGCCAATTAACTAGAAAATTAGACCCAATAAATCCAGCAGCACCTGTAACTAAAATCGTCATAATTTATTGATAATAAGAATTAGTTCAATACACCAATACGTTAACTTGAATTATTATGATACAGAAAAATAATAAGACCGACACCCAAGAGTTTTTGATTAGATATGAAAAATGGAGAGTGGATCAGTTTACAACAAAAAAAAATAATTTTCTTAAGAGAGCAAGAAAGAAAATTAAAGGATCATTCAGAAGGGTTAAAAGTATTTTACAGAATTATAATCTGAGTAATGATGAACTAGCCGTCAGCTCTGGTGATCATAATACTTCATATAGTGATCATAATACTTCATATAATAGAGAAAATAAGTGTGTGGATGCGGACAAAACCTTAGCTATCATTGTTCACGCTCACTATTATGATATCTTCACATCAATTATGGAAAGGGTTGCAACACTTGATATTGACTTTAAGCTATATGTAACTACAAACAAACTCAATTACGATCTTATTTGCGACTACTTCTGCTCTAGAGTTTATAACGTTGATATCTTATGCACAGAAAATCTTGGAAGAGATATTCTGCCTTTCATCAAAATATTACCTTACGTTAAGCAGCAGCATAATTATCTATTAAAATTACATACAAAGAAATCTCCTCATAGAGGTCGAGATGGACAAGCCTGGAGAGAAAAAATGTTAGATGAATTATTGAATGAAAAATTAATTCAAAATATTAATATGTTGTTTAAAGATTATCCAATAGGCATCATAGGCCCAGCGAACTATATTTATTCTGTGCGCGATAAATCTCATTCTTCTCTAGGACTGATAAAGGATATGGCTAGAAAAATGAATTTTGATGGTAACATTTATGATGAATTATTTGTTGGAGGGACAATGTTTTACGCATCTGTTGATGCTCTCGAACCTATTTGTAAATTAAATTTTAAAAAGGATCAGTTTCCTTCAGAACCATTGCCAGTTGATGGAACCACTGCACATGGAATTGAGAGATTATTTGGAATTTCTTCCACTAAGCAGTCATTACTCACTGTGGATACAAAATTTTGTAAAGATCTTATATGACAAGATTCATTGTTGTTGCTTGTCTTCCGCATTGTCTACCATACCTTATAGCAATAAGTTAAAAGCTTAAGCTAAATCAGTACGACAGGATAAAGTGTCCACATTGAATTGGTGGGCCCGGTAGGACTCGAACCTACGACAAAGGGATTATGAGTCCCCTGCTCTAACCAACTGAGCTACAGGCCCTATAAGGGATTGAAAGTTTTTTTAGTCAACTATTCCAGTTCAAGGAAACTGCGTAATTGTTCTGAACGCGTTGGATGGCGAAGTTTGCGTAATGCTTTGGCCTCAATTTGACGTATTCGTTCACGTGTAACATCAAATTGCTTACCAACTTCTTCTAACGTATGGTCAGTATTCATGTCGATACCAAAACGCATACGTAGCACTTTAGCTTCACGTGGTGTGAGTGAGGCGAGTATTTCACGGGTGGCTTCGCTTAGACCAACGCCTGAGGCGGCTTCAACGGGTGATTCTATGTTAGCATCTTCAATAAAGTCACCAAGATGAGAATCTTCATCATCACCAATAGGTGTTTCCATTGAGATAGGTTCTTTGGCTATCTTCAATACTTTGCGTACTTTATCTTCTGGCATTTCCATGCGTTCTGCAAGTTCTTCAGGTGTGGCTTCACGCCCCATTTCTTGCAGCATCTGACGAGAGATACGATTGAGTTTGTTGATGGTCTCGATCATATGTACAGGGATTCTGATAGTGCGCGCTTGATCAGCAATTGAACGAGTGATGGCTTGACGGATCCACCATGTCGCATAAGTTGAGAATTTGTAACCACGTCGATATTCGAATTTGTCGACAGCCTTCATTAGGCCAATGTTACCCTCTTGGATCAAATCTAAGAATTGTAATCCACGGTTGGTATATTTTTTAGCAATCGAAATCACTAGGCGTAGATTGGCTTCGACCATTTCTTTCTTAGCACGGCGAGCTTTTGCTTCACCAATCGACATGAGACGGTTAATTTCTTTAATCTCAGCTATGGTCAGTTTAGAGTTAGTTTGAATAACATCTAATTTATGCTGCTCTTTAATAACCTCTTCTTGAACCTCGCTTAGAGCCTCAGAAAATTTTGATTTTTTATTGATAACACCAGCTAGCCACTCGCTGTTAGTCTCATTCTCAGTAAAGGATTCAATAAAAGCTTTTTTGGGCATGCCAGAGTAATTCACACATAACGTCATAATTAAACGTTCGTGGTTGCGAATGCCTTCAACGGTAGTACGTAAATTTGTGGTGAGGGCATCGATAACTTTTTGATTGAGTTTTAAGCGCATGAAATATTCAGCTAATGCTTCTCTTGCCTCAAGCATTTTCTTTGGACTTTTCTGAACACTGGCAGATTGCGTGTTTTTGTATAAAGCCGCTATTTCCTCAAGGTGCTCACGCGCTTCTTCAGGGTCTGGTCCAGTATCTACTTCTTCCTCTTCTGTTTGATCGTCATCAGTGTCATCGTCATCAGTGTCATCGTCACTATCAGTTTGATTGACGACGGTAGGGGTAGAGATTTCATCTTCTGCATCAGGGTCAATAAAGCCGGTGATTAGATCAGTTAGACGCATCTCCTCATTTTCAACTTTTGCATATAAAAGCAATAGTTGTTCAATAGAGCGCGGGTAATGGCCAATCGCAAGTAGGACTTCGGCAAGACCTTCTTCAATTCGCTTAGCGATTTTAATCTCACCTTCACGTGTGAGTAGATTCACTGTGCCCATTTCACGCATGTACATGCGCACCGGGTCGGTGGTTCTGCCGAATTCACTGTCGACTGAAGCCAGTGCGGCGGCGGCTTCTTCTGCCACATCTTCATCTGCGGCAGCGGTTTCTGACATCAATAGTGATTCTTCATCAGGTGCTTGTTCATGTACGACAATGCCCATGTCATTGATCATACTGATGATGTCTTCAATCTGCTCAGGATCCACAATAGAGTCGGGTAAGTGGTCGTTGACCTCTGCATAAGTGAGGTAACCCTGCTCCTTACCTTTAGCAATCAAGTTCTTAAGGCTGTATCCTTGATTTTGTTGTTCGTTAGTAGATTCTGGTTCCATAGGAGTTTTCGTAAATTATTGGGATAAACCTCTCATTATAATCGTTTTTCTTGAATCACACACCTATCCAATTAGATGTATTGGGTATAAATACCCATGTGTGGGTGACAAATGTTTAACTAGGGTCAGAATTGATTAAATCATCAAATTCTTTTCTGCGAATATCCTCATGAAAACGTTGCATCGTCTGCCGAAATGAATGCTCACGGTTATTCATGTCTGGCAGCTCCCACAGGACAAGTTTTTTTAAAATAGGGTATTCGTCACGACCGTGAAAGCGTTCAATTAGAGCGCTGGAAGTGAGAGTTGGTTCCTCCTGAATTATTGCTAGTAATTCAATGAGCAGTGGAACTCCCGGAGTCGTTTGAAGTTGATTTAATTGTTCTTCCGCTAAGGCATATTCCACGAGTTGAGGCTCACGCAGTAATAAAGCGATAGCCAAACGAGTTTTGGTGTATTTAGCCCCACGTTTTTGTTGGAGAGAACTGAATTGACTAGCGTTATATGATGATTTGGTCTCGTGTGGAGAGCTTGTAATCGAAGCGCCCACACGTATGTTGAGTTCTTTTAGCATTAAATCTTTGAAGACAATTTTAGGTATTTTGCTGATTAAAGGTTGCGCTAAATTGGCGAGTTTCGCTTTACCATCGAGTGAGCTGGTATCGACTTCAGTCGTTAGTTTACTAAAAAAGTACTCTGACAATGGTAGAGCTTGTTCAAGATGATTTTGAAAAGCTTGTTGTCCAGCTGAACGAATTAGAGAATCTGGATCTTCTCCCTGTGGCATAAAGGCGAAGCGGATATCAATACCGTCTTTATATTCAGGTAGTATTTGTTCTAAGGCTTTCCAGGCGGCATCTTTGCCAGCTCTATCACCATCAAAACAGAAGATTAAATTAGAGGTATAGCGCAGTAAGTTGCGTATATTTTGACTGGTGGTAGCAGTTCCTAGTGTGGCGATGGCATTGTCTACACCATGTTGAGCCAGTGCGACTACATCCATATAGCCCTCAACAACTAGTAGTGATTTTATTTTGCCTAAGGCCTGACGGGCTTCATAGAGTCCATATAATGTGCTGCCCTTATGAAATAAATCAGTTTCGGGACTATTGATATATTTAGGTGAGCTGCCATCAATCTCACGGCCACCAAAAGCGATGACTCGTCCTCGTGGGTCTTTAATGGGGAACATAATTCGATGACGAAAGCGATCATATATTTTGCCGGGAGATTTCTCAGTTAATAAGCCGGCTTTAATCAAGGTGGCTGATTGTATATCAAGTTGATTTCTAAGGTTGTCGAAACCAGGTGGGGCAAAACCAATATTAAAGCGTTGTGAAATTTCACCGGTAATTCCGCGTGATTTTAGATACTCAATAGCCTCAGGGTGTTTTCTTAGTTGCAGTTGATAATAGCGGTTTGTGGTGTCGAGCGCTGTGTATGTGTCGGACAAGACATCATTTTTTTGACTGCCTTTTTCATAGCTCACTTCTAGCCCTAGGCGTTGCGCCAATACCTCTATGGTCTCAACAAACTCTAGGCCTTCATGTTCCATTAAAAAACCGATAGCAGTGCCATGAGCGCCACAGCCAAAACAATGATAAAACTGCTTTTCTCGATTGACTGTAAATGAAGGAGTTTTCTCACCATGAAAAGGACAGCATGCGATGTACTCTTTACCCTTAGGCTTGAGATCTATGTAGCTGTCAATGAGGTCAACGATATCGGTTTGATTGACCACCTGATCGATAAAGGATTGTGGGATTTTACTCGCCATAGTGAGTCACTGGAATATTCGAGGGTATACATAGAGGCTACTGGAAGCGCCTGGCATGTCAATAGTTGAATTAAGTCTTTGTGATTAATGCTAATAAAATCATCAGGCTAATTAACAACATAGTAAAAATGATTATCGCTTTATTGGATGAAAACCCATTGAATAAAACATTATTCTGAGTGGCAGGATGTGTATGTGAGTTCACATTAGACGTTGAGATTGCATATTTTTGATGTAAATAGATGTTGCCTTGAGTATGTATTTGGTCAAAATTGCCCTGTGAGTTTTTGTAGATATTTTCACATTGATAGGTATCCAATATGCTTTGTGGGGATTGATCAGAGGCTAACATGCACTGGCGGATACGATATTGAATATAACTCATGGTTTGCTGAAGATTTAATGAACGAATATTTATTTGGAGATGACTGCAGTCATGTAGCGCATGGTCATCTAACTCAATCAAATTTAATTTTAGCTGTGTTTCACCAGAGAAAAGGAAAAATAAGGCATTAGGGTGAGTTTGATCAAGTCGATTTTTGAGTTCGAATAGCTGCTTTAAACATGCATTATCTAAGTGGTGTGCATCATCAATAATTAATAAGCATTTTGGATGCTTTTCAAAATAACAGATGAGATGATTCTCAATGCTCAGATTTGAATCTGCTTGTGAACACATATCAAGTGGCCATTTAGTCTGCATCTTTTCACATAGTTGCACAAAGTTGAATATGTCAGTGGCTCGTACGGCACAAGATTGAAATTGTGAGCGTGTAAGTTGTAATGTTTTGCGAAGAAAAGTGGTTTTGCCAGCGCCCTGTTCAGCAAGCAATACAATTGATTGATTATTACGCGCAAGTGACTGCACAATAACATTCAGGGTCATCTCGAGAATACTATCAGTATAGAGGCGGTCGGCATCTACATGCGCTGAAAAAGGATTGCATTTCAAACCGAGGGCGGCGAGTTGTTGTTGAGTAAGCACAGCTGTTTGATTAGGGTGTTTCATTACCTAATTGTTAGTTTTGAGACGTTCATATTGTGCTTGAGCATAGCGATCAGTCATGCCCGCAATATAATCTGAGATAACACGTGCGTAGCCATCAATGCCCTGACTTTCTCTCTTGCGAATTGCTTTTTGTTGATGTTCTGGTGGGAGTAAAGTGCTGTCATCGAAAAACTTCTCAAACAAGGTATTGATAATTGTTTTTGCATTCAGGCTCATGGCCGCTACCTGTTCATGTTGGTAGAGATTGCTATGAAGAAAAGATTTGAGTTCAATGATCTGAGTTTTTGTTTCTTCACTAAAGCCTACTAAGGGTTTTTTACTGTTGCGCACATCATCTATATTAGTGATTCCCCGCTGTGTGATGTTGTTCTGAGTAGTTTCAATTAAATCGTTTACACAACAATCAATCATGTTGCGAATCACAGTTTGTGCTTTTCGTTTATCAGATAGTCCTGGATATTGACTTTCGATGCTCTCAAAGTGTGAGGCAAATAAGCTACAGTTTCTGAGTTGTTGTATTGAGATTAGGCCTGAGCGTAAGCCATCGTCAACATCATGATTGTTGTAAGCGATTTCATCTGCAATGTTAGTGAGTTGTGCTTCTAGACTGGGTTGGGTCCTATCGATAAAACGCTGTCCTAATGCTCCCATATAACGTGCATTTTTTAATGAGCAGTGTTTGAGTATTCCCTCGCGAGTGTCAAACATAAGATTTAATCCATCGAATTGTGGATATTTCTCTTCTAAATGATCCACTACGCGTAAAGATTGAAAGTTATGCTCAAACCCGCCATATTCGCGCATACATTGATTGAGTGCGTCTTGCCCTGCATGACCAAAGGGAGTGTGGCCCACATCATGGGCTAGGGCGATAGCTTCAGTGAGATCTTCATTGAGGTTGAGGGCGCGAGCTATGGAACGTGCTATCTGAGCGACTTCCAGAGAATGTGTCAAGCGGGTACGGTATAAGTCGCCTTCATGATTGATGAACACTTGGGTTTTATACTCTAAGCGTCTAAATGCAGTGCAATGGATGACACGGTCTCGATCTCTTTGAAATTCTGAACGAGTATTGCAGGATGTTTCAGGAGTATCTCTGCCTAACGATTGTTGTTGTGTGACTGCATAGGGTGCGAGTGTTTGAAATTGCATATAACTAATTATGGGATGAGGTTGCATCAGTCAACATAGCTAACAATAGTGTCTGATCATATTCGTGAGTCATAACGGCTTGGCCAATTTCTTTAAGCAGAATAAGGTTGAGCTTGCCAGCTTGCACCTTTTTATCTAATGCCATCATTTCAAGCATTTGATCCGCGTTGAGTTGTTCAGGTAGATTGACCGGAAGATTTGCCATTTGTAAAACTCGCCTTATCCTTGCAACATCATCTTCATTTAGCCAACCTAAGCGCGCTGAAAATTCAGCAGCTAATGCCATACCACAGGCGACGGCTTCACCATGCAGCCAGTTGCCATAACCCATTCCTGTCTCGATAGCATGGCCAAACGTGTGCCCCAAATTTAATAGCGCACGACGACCACTTTTTTCCCGTTCATCATTGGCAACAATGTCAGCCTTGCATTGACATGAGGTTTGTATGGCATGAGTTACAGCTGCTATATCCAGTTGCATAAGATGGGTGATGTTTTCCTCCAGCCAAATAAAAAATTCTTTATCAGCCAATAAACCATATTTGATGACCTCGGCAATACCTGCGCTTAGCTCACGTGCAGGCAGACTGCGCAGAGTATTGATATCTGCTACCACACACTGAGGTTGATAAAATGCCCCTATCATATTTTTTCCTAGAGCATGGTTCACACCTGTTTTACCGCCGACAGATGAGTCGACTTGTGATAATAATGTGGTGGGGACTTGAATAAAGTCGACACCACGTTGATAACATGCTGCTGCAAAACCGGTGATGTCACCAATCACGCCTCCACCTAAGGCTACTATGCTTACATCGCGTGGACAGCGTAGTTCTAAGAGCACATCAAAAATATTTTCCAAGGTAGCCATATTTTTATATTGCTCCCCATCTGGCAAGATAATTTCATGGCACTCAAATGATTTTAGAGTATTTTTTAAGGGTTCTAAATATAGAGGGGCAACAGTTTCATTACTAATAATAACTACTCGTTGGCTTTTGATATGTTGATTGATGAGGTTTTTATGATTGAGTATATCCTCTCCTATGTATATAGGATAAGAGCGAGTGTCTAATTGTACAGTGAGTGTTTGCATAGAGTGTATTAACTCAGTAATTGTATCATTGGGTCTAATTAAGCAGATCTAATCGCTTGAGCTGCTGCATAATCAAGTCGATGGAGCGATTGATATTTTGTTTGTCAGTATCAATAGTGATATCAGCAAGCTGTTCATACAAGGGATTACGCTGTTTGGCTAATGAGCTTAGTTTAGCATGACGATCAGGTGTTTGAAGCAGTGGGCGTGATTTGTCGTGTGAGGTGCGTTTAAGTTGTGAGTCAACACAGGCCATCAAGTAGATGACGATATTATCTGCTTGCTTGAGAATAAGATGATTGTTGGCTTGAGTAACAATTCCTCCGCCGGTGGCAATTACCCCTGTGTCTTGCGTGAGCAGTTCTTTTAGCATTTTATGTTCGCGTGAACGGAATCCGTCTTCACCTTCTAGTTCGAAGATGGTAGTAATTTTGACTCCGGTACGATTTTCCAAAAAATGATCACTGTCATAAAAAGGGCACTTTAGGTGTTTGGCAAGTCGTTTGCCTAGTGAAGATTTTCCTGCACCCATAGGGCCAATGAGGATGATGTGTTTGCGCATAATTTGGCATTGTTTGATTTGATATCATTTTAAACAAAAAATATCATCTGCACAGGGTCATTTATCAGCTGTTGTGAGATTAAAGCACCATGTTTAATTGTTCATCGATAATTTTCGGAGTCATGAAGATCAGCAGCTCTTTTTTGTTATTACTTTTGCTTTCATTTCTGAACAGTTTGCCAGCAATGGGTAGATCGCCAAAAAAGGGCACTTTAGATGTGGATGTTGTTGAACCTTCAGTATAAATGCCACCCAGTACAATGGTCTGCCCATTGTTGACTAATACGTTGGAGGTAACTTCATTGGTATTAATGCTAGGAATACCTTGAAAAATATCACCAATACTGTCGTTAGTGACAGAGACCACCATACTGACTCGGTTATCAGGTGTGATTTGTGGAGTCACCTCCAGTGAAAGTACTGCTTTTTTGAATTCGACATCAGTGGCACCACTAGAAGTTTGTGATACGTAGGGAATTTCTGAACCCGTTTCTAT
>Ga0181560_10006290_pt1 | contig 10380 bp, 9 predicted proteins | sample 011ome_20_FD_133751 | JGI IMG/M metagenome (GOLD analysis project Ga0181560, IMG submission 133751) | Coastal salt marsh microbial communities from the Groves Creek Marsh, Skidaway Island, Georgia - 011509CT metaG (megahit assembly) | ecosystem: Environmental > Aquatic > Marine > Intertidal zone...
CTGGAGCCGGGATTCGGAATGCGGGCCTGCTGACCTCCAGTTTGGCAATGCTGCTGGCCAGAACATCCAGAACATCGCGGGTGCCTTCCGGCCGTGGCGTCGCAGAAGAGGTGTGGCCATGTGCCTCGGTGCCTGTATGGGGTGATTTCATACAAGTTCATACCAGTTGGCCGGGCGCTTTTTCTCAGCGTGGTTAGGCGGCTTTCGGCCAAAACCAGCTTCTCGACCGCCGGTGCATGCATGGCAGCTTTAGGTCTACCAACTGCCTCTACAAGCTCGTTGCTCGTGGATGAATAACGAATTGCCGTCAAACTTTTCCCTTGGCTCCCGCGAGGCCTTCCAAAATCGGACAATCCGGCCGTTCATCCCCATGGCAACAGCTGATCAAGTGCGCCAATGCCGTTTTCATTGACAAAATTTCCTCAAGCTTCTTATCCAGAAAATCCAAATGCTGCTGAGCAAGCGATTTCACCTCGCGGCTTGGACGAGTCCGGTCTTGCCATAGCCCAAGTAGGTTTTTGATTTCCTCTAACGAAAACCCGAGGTCACGAGCATGTCGGATGAATTGGAGGTTACCGACGTCTTTCTCGCCATACCGACGATAGCCTGAATCGCTCCGGCTAGCCGGCGATAGCAGCCCGATGCTTTCGTAATGCCGAATCATCTTGGCCGACACACCAGCCGCTTTCGCCATTTCACCGATATTCATTGAGTCGTTCTCCATGTGCTTATGAAGTCGTTGCGCCGTGCCAATTACGCAGCAGCAGCGCATTGGTTACCACACTAACGCTGCTGAACGCCATGGCGGCTCCGGCAACGACCGGATTCAGCATCCCCAAAGCTGCCAGAGGAATACCTAGCACATTGTAGGCAAAGGCCCAGAACAAGCCCTGCTTGATTTTGCTGTAGGTACGACGCGAGACATCGAACGAGTCAGCCACCAATCGAGGGTCGCCACGCATCAGCGTGATACCTGCTGCTTCCATGGCAACATCCGTCCCGGTCGACATGCTTAGTCCGACATCGGCTGCCACCAGGCTTGGCGCATCGTTCAGTCCGTCACCGACCATCGCAACAATGTGCCCCTTGCCACGAAGTCCCTGGATGATGTTGGCCTTGTCACCCGGAAGAAGCTGGGCACACACCTCATCGATGCCTAATTCCCTTGCTACTGCCTCGGCACTTCCCTGGTTGTCCCCCGTGAGCATGACCGTCTTGATACCGAGCTGACGTAACCTGGCGATCGCCTGGTAAGAGGCCGGTTTTATGGTGTCGCCAAAGGCAAAGAGTCCTAGCAGTTCAGAGGTCGTGCCCTTTTGATGCATCAACCACGAGATGGTTTTACCTTCGCTTTCCAGTTGTATCGCAACAGGACCAAGCTCACCGGCAGAGACGCCATGTTCATGCAGGAGCCGCGAACTGCCGAGGAGCATCAATCCCGTTCCCAACTTGGCTTGGATACCGCGTCCTGGTAACGCCTTGGCATCACTGACACGTGGCAGGGTAACGCCCAATTCACGCACTTTCTCCATTACTGCATGTGCCAAAGGATGGTCACTGGTTTGTTGGAGGGCTCCAGCGATACCCAACAGCGTATCTTTCGAAATGACGCCAACCGGTTCAAATGCAGCAAGTGACGGCTTGCCCTCAGTTAGCGTGCCGGTCTTGTCGAATGCCACTGTCGTGACTGAATGCGCTACTTCTAGGGCTTCGGCATCCTTGATCAGAATGCCTTGGCGAGCGGCCACACCGGTGCCGGCCATGATGGCGGTGGGAGTGGCCAAGCCCAGCGCACATGGACAGGCGATGACCAGGACGGCAACCGCATTGATTAAGGCCTGTTCCCAGTTTCCTGAGTAAAACATCCAGCCAGCGAAGGTGGCCACGGCAATCACCAACACTACCGGCACAAAGATAGCACTGACACGGTCCACGATGCGTTGAATTGGCGCCTTGGCAGCCTGGGCAGATTCGACCATGCGAATGATACGGGCCAGGGTCGTCTCCGCGCCGATGGCCGCGGTGCGGACGTGCAGTAGCCCCTCGCCATTTACCGAACCACCCGTCACCTTGTTGCCCACGCTCTTCGAGACAGGCAGGCTTTCACCGGTGATGAGCGCTTCATCCGCGTGGCTTTGCCCACTGACCACTTCACCATCGACGGTAATCCGCTCACCTGGGCGGATAACGACGAGGTCGCCGATGGCCAAGCTTTCGACCGGCGTCGCCACCTCTTCGTCACCGACCAGAACCCTGGCAACACTGGGGCGAAGCGCATTCAAGGCACGAATGGCATCCGCAGTTTGTCGTTTGGCACGAGTCTCCAGCCATTTGCCCAAAAGGACAAGGGTGATGACCGCTGCCGAGGCCTCAAAGTAGAGATGGACAGCACCTTCATCGCCGCTCTGAATCAGCTGATAGACCGAGAGGCCGTAGGCAGCGCTGGTGCCCAGTGCGACCAGCAAATCCATGTTGCCTGCCCGCGCCTTGACGGCCTTCCATCCAGCCAGGTAGAAACGCCAACCTAGCCAAAACTGAACCGGGCTAGCCAATACCATTTGTACCCAGCCGTCTAGCATCCACTCAATTCCGAAGAGTTCGAGCAGCATGGGCGCCATCAATGGCAGCGTCAGCAAGGTGCTAAGGAAAATTGGCCACCAATCGGGGAGATGACTGCGTGGCGACTCCTGTGCTTGCTCGGTGAGCGGATTGGCGGTGTAACCCGCTTTGCTTATCGCTGCGGCCAACATGGTAAAAGTCACCCCGGATAAGGTCTCGACCGTTACCTTTTCGGTGGCCAGGTTGACGGACGCTTTCAACACCCCGGGCACCTTGAGTAAAGCTTTCTCGACGCGGCCGACGCAGGAGGCGCACGTCATGCCTTCGACCTGAAGTTCGACTGACTCAGTTTTAGCCTGGTATCCCGCCTTGTAGACTGCTTCGGCCAAAGCAGGAATCGCAACATCCGGCGTGGTTTTTATCGACGCCTCCTCGGTGGCCAGATTGACACTGACGTCAGTTACACCGGGGGTCTTCTGTAGTGCCTTTTCGACACGAGAAACGCAGGAAGCACAGGTCATCCCGACGATGCCGAGCCTTATTTCGATTGCTGAAGCGGATTGTGAGGTGGCGGACATTGGAATTTCCCAAAGGTTACGATGAACCGATGGTGAGGGTTCCAATAATGGGAAGGTCAAGCGCCTTGGTGCTATTTTTTTGCGTCTGTAGTTTTACTTGACATTGCCACAATGGGAAGGCTCAGAGTGGTGTTTCTTGTTCAAACACCCACAAGGAGAAACACCATGATTACCTTTGAAGTAAAAGACATGACCTGCGGCCATTGCGCGGGCCTCATCAGCAAGGCATTGAAAGACCTGGATAGCGCGGCAAAGGTCACTATCGACATTCAGCAGCACCTGGTCTCCGTGGTGCCGGTTGGAGCGACTTTTCAAGAGATTCGTGAGGTAATCGTCGAGGCAGGATATACGCCGACGCCGGTGGTTTAAGCGTCGATTTGACTCTCTGCACTGCTCATACCGGTGGCGAGCGCTACATCAACCATTCGTTCCCGGTTGATGACAGGCACAAGTTTCCCATGGGCTGCTGCCACCAAGTCATGCAGGATGCCTCATTCGGCCTGCTATGCGGCGCCGAGCACTGATAGCTTAGCGCCATCAGTTGCAGCTCCAAAGCTTTCATGCTGGCTAAACGGGCTTGAGGGCCATGCTTGCCAGTCGTATTCAACGGGTTGCGCTTGCTTAAAGGCCAGTGTTAAGAGCATTTATTTAGGCAAGAAATTTTTTCTGACCTTTAGCGACTGCTTTGGATCGGATAGCTGATGTTGTTGCTGCCTCATGCGAGAGTCGGCGAAGGGTCGAAAGCTGCCCCATCCGGGAGGGGTAGTTCGAATCCCCGACCCCATCAAAAAACGATGCATCCGGACCTGAGCAGGTTGGTGGGGCCATCTTCACTGCTCCGCCAAGACTATTTTGAACTGATTTCAAGTTGCTTGAACTGCTTTTGTGCGCGTTTTCTCATATTGCAATATTTTTTACCGCTGACAAGTAGTCTGCACCTCTGGTCTCAGCAAAAATGTCCAACGCTAGAGTGATCGCAGCCTGCAATACGAGCCCGACGCCAATGCCCGCTGCCATGTCGTTGCGCTGCAAAAAGGCAATCATCCCGACACCGATGATCAGAAGCAGCATTTCGATTCCTTTGTAGATCGAAAAGTTTTTCATGACGGTCTGCATGCGGGTGGTTTCCTCGGCTTTTAGTACCGAAGGGTTCAACTGCAGCTGTGCGCTCAAGGTTGGCACTTGCAAGTCGGTGCGGAGGTATACGGTGCCACCCACCACTATCTGCATTAAACCAATGACTACCAGCGGATAGGCCATAGACTTCAGGCGGTGCCCATTCACCCAGAGCCAGACGCTGATAGCTAAGGCCAGAAGGCCAACGGCAATAAAAATCACGCTTTCTTGCTTCTCTGCGACGAAGTAGCTGTTCATGTTATCAACCATGGTGTTGGCTTTATGAGATAGGTCTGGTCAAAATTTTCACCACCTTAGTGGCCAGATTTCGCGGCGTGAAACGCATGCTTTGGGCCATCGCCCAATTGACGAAGCCAGGGATGTAGACGCGCTGTCCGCGTTGCATGGCGCGGTAGCCCAATTCAGCAACTTCCTCAGACGTGGGCAGTTTCTTGCCTTTAATCAGGGCAGAGTTTCCAAGGTCAGCCTTGTCCTGAAAACCTGAAGCTGTTGGGCCGGGGCACAGTGCAGTGACAGTTACGCCTGTGTCTTCCAACTCCGATGCAATAGCTTCTGAAAAGCTAAGAACGAAAGATTTGGTGGCGTAGTACACCGCCATGTAGGGGCCTGGCTGAAAGGCCGCTGTGGAGGCTGTGTTGAGAATTTTGCCGCGTGTCGCCAAGAGATCTGGCAGGAAAAGCTTGGTCAATACAACGACTGTGTTCATGTTGAGCTGCATCATGGCCAGCTCAGACATCAATGCAGAGTCTTTGAACTCGCCAAAGGCCCCGTATCCAGCGTTATTCACTAGCGCACTCAGAACGATATCCCGCCCTTTGATATCGGCATGCAAACCTGCGGCACCATCGTGGGTCTCCAAGTCCGCGGCAATGACAGTGACAGTAACCTTATAAGTCCGTTGCAGCCCATCGGCCAAGGCCTGCATTTTGGCTACGCCTCGGGCTGCCAGCACGAGCTGATAGCCATCTTGCGCAAATTGGTGGGCTAGCGCCTTGCCGATACCAGATGAAGCGCCAGTGATGAGCGCGGTCTTGTTGGATGTTGATAGTGTGGTCAAGATTAATCTCCATAGTCGTTTTGTCGATTAAGAGATTAAAAACTCGGTAGTAAGGTGCCAGGTCAAGACATTTCTTTCCCTTGATTTGGTGAACACAAACACTTGACCTGGCACCAAGGTGCCGGGTTTAACATGTGTCGACGGCTATGTAGTCGTCCAAGCTACCCCGAACTTAACCTGGCTTAACAGCCTTGACGCAGGCTCCAGGGGAACGCCCCAGCTCTCAGTCACCGGAAACAAACTATGAAAAGCGTAATTACCGTAAAGGCTTTCAAGACTTTGCAGACGACCAGCGCCTTGTGCAAGGCGGCCAACGTGACCCGTGGTCAATTGCGCTTGTATGAAGAAGAAGGGCTGATTGCACCTAAGAGCAGAACGGAAGCTGGCTATCGCCAATATGGCAGCGAAACGCTGGACCGGCTCAGGGCCATACTGCATCTGAAGGAACTCGGCCTCACGCTGGCCGAAATCGCACTCCTACTGTCTGATCGCGATCACGGCATTCTCGATGAACAAGCGATACAGCAACTGGCGGGAGAAGTATTGTCGAAAATTGATGAACGCATTGCCGGTCTGCAAGTTATTCGAGGCTATATGGCTCCGGTTGCCATGGGTGACATGAGCGTGTTGCAGGACGATGACTGCAACTTCGTCGTTGAATTCATGACCGCTCTGTCCGCCGAGAAAACCAAGCGCCGCGCCTGAACCTGACGGTTAGGTAAGGTGTGTTTTATCCAGACCGGCTACTCGAATTGAAGATGTCTCAACATTTAGAATGCTGACTTAGACCCCAAGTGCTTAATCGGCTTGTTGTTGGGAAACTTAGGCGGTTTGTGATGAAGCATGTTCTGCTCCGCCAGAACAAGACCTGCTAACTCGCTCAGTCGGGTTGTCAGGCGCTCAGAGCCCCGCACCACGCGGGGCTTTGCGTTATGCGCTCCTGACTGACCCCATAGCCACCCACCCCCGAAAAGCGTCTCAAACCCCGTTTCGTCTCAGAACCTCCTGACTTTTTGTCCGCGGTACGGCAGGAGGGGGGAGGCGAAAAGTCGGGGCATTGGTGCCGTACTGATTGAAGGATAACAAGGTAAATGCGGATCTTTCAATTAGTCCTTCGAGGATTGAAAAGCACCGGACCATCCTCCGTGCTGTTCGATCACTTCGTCGATTTCACTCGTGACACGAATCGTTTCGGACAGGGCAACGACAACTCTTTGGTAGTGGGCTATGTCATCTTTCGAAAGCGTGCGGCCCTTGCGGTCCTTGAGTCACTTCTCGCAGACCTGGTAACCTCCGAAGTGGAAGTTCCATACAGGCTCGCGCACGCCGCAAAAGCCAGTGGTCTGCGCCTTGTCCACCCACACGGTGTCGCGTGACCAAGAGATTTTCTCGACCTCGATATTCCTGACACCGATGAAATCAGTGATGTAGCGGTCGAGTTGAGACGCCTCAAGAAGGTGCAGAGCGGCAAGTTCTGCTCCAAAGTCGGCCAGCGCGCGGAACAGGTCTAAGTTCGCGGTCAACGGCAAACGTGGAAAATCAATTTTTAGGAACGCTGCGTAGCGGCTCCGGTAGCCGGGACTATGAAAAACCGCGTAGGCGTAATGGAATATGTCTTCAGGCGTCAGGCTGGCAGGCAAACCTGATGCAGTTGGCTTCAACTTTAGGTGGGAACAAAGTGTCTTAAGGAAGTGGGCTGATAGGTTCACCGATTTAGTCGAACAAAAGGATAATTAGGATTCATCGGGTGCCAGATAGAGGGGAAACATAAACGCTCCGCCGCGTCGGAATAGGTTTAGGTCACTGATACCCTTTGCTAAAAACAAAACATCCCAGACAGAAGTGCCGGCTGCGGCACCGGTTCGGCTGACAAGTAGATTTAGATTGCCCTCAAGTTTAAATAGATGTCGCGTGATTGGCCAACGATGGTCTCCCCTCTCAATCATTAATGGCTTATAAAAGACCCAACGGGTATCGAAAGGACGGTAGGAAAAGTTGTAAAACGCAACTTTTGGGGCAATTACACGAAATATTACACGGACGCCATTTTCGCTTATAAACTATTGATTTATATAGGTTTTCGACGAGCCTGGGTTTCTGTTAAATGCTTGGCGGCTTGAGCCGCCATCGAATTTGATGCAGCAAAATCGCGCCATTGGTCGGCACTGGTTCCTGCACCATTGAGACCTTGCAGCCACACCTTTTGTGCTTCCTCCATCCGGCGGAATTCGCTTGCCAAGCCACCGACGCCTAACACGGCGTCAATCGCTGAAGGCATGTAGGTTTTCAATGAGAATACCTTCCCGCCAAAGCTGAAATGGTCGCGTTGTGGGCAACGGCGTCATGCGGAATCAGCAGGTATTTCCAAGGCTTGCCGCCCTGCGCCAGCGAATATTCGCTAGCATTCTTGCACCACGTTGCTGCCGCGTCGGCTTTGGCCTTTACGTCAGCAGCCTCCATGTCCTTGGCCGCTTTGGTCTCGATAATCAAATTGTGGTCAGCAGTCGCGGCGACGAAGTCCGGCACGTACTCGGGCTGATTGGCGCCGGACCGGTAGTAGATGTTGAACTGCCCTGCCACCGGTCGGAACCAGCGCAGTGCGTCACGCTCCAGTACACAGGCGAGAACACGCTCAGTGTCGGAATGAAACTTCTGCACCGGGTAGGCGCACTTGGTGAACCCACCATAGACATATTGCGCGATCTTGCCCTTTTCAGCGGGTGCCTGATGCAGCGGCAGAATGTCGCCCTCGGCGGTAAAGGCGCAGTGCTTGAGCGGCGTGAAGCCCTGGCTGATGACGACCTCGGATTCCGAAATGTCCTCGTAGTAGTGCAGCGCCATTTGTAGATGGATGTTTTCGGCAATGGTCTTGCCGTAGTTGCCGAGGATGTTGTGCAGCTCTTCATCGGTTTGCAGGTAGGTTTTGAAGTGCGTGACCGCCTGCCCAGCCAGTTCATAGATCAGCTCAGCGTGCTCGCCGTAGGACACGTCGTCGTAGTTGATGAGTTCGCGGACTATGTAGTTTTCCAGCTGCGATTCCAGTACCGTCGACGATTGTCCATACAGAACCTGCTTGCCGGTCTTCAGCCCTTGGCCGACCAGGGCCATGTCCTGCGGCTGGAAGTTCATCTTTGACAGGTCCAGCTTGAATCGCCTGTAGCCGCTCCTCACTGGGCCTTTCGGCACTACTGAGATACGTGGAATATCAATCGTGTGCTCGATCAGCACCGCCACCGTCTGCTGAACAATGTCGGCAACTGGGGATGGTCCCGAAGCTGCCAGCAAGTCACCCTGCTTGGGCAACATGCGCTCCTGCACGCGCTGCGTAATCTGCTCCTGGATGCTGGTCTGCGACAGTGCTTGGGTGCTGGCGACAATGGGCTGGCCGTCCTGGCGCTCGCGACTTAATTCAGCAATCACGTCCATGGCGACCTGTGCAATCTGCCGCTGATCGTCGGTCGTGAATACGGTTGTCGGCGCGGAAGTGCCATATTGCGTACCTCCTGCATTGAAACCGGGCACCTGCTGGGTACCTGCCGTCACGGTTCCCAACATCGCATTGGCCGTCGGTTGCACCGAAATACTCTTTAGGCTGCTGCCACTGCCGGACTCAGGCGTTAGTACCAAGGCCTGCATGCGGATCGGCGAATCACCGCACCCCGCCTCGTCGATGACTTCCTGAAACTTGTCGTGGGCAATGATGTTCAGCCGATCCACCACGTCGACGCCGGTCTTGCGGCCATACGGCAGACGCAGACCGCGACCGATGGACTGCTCGATCAGCGTGCGAGCATTGGCGGCACGCAGAGGAACGATGGTGTAGAGGTTGGTCACGTCCCATCCTTCTTTCAGCATGTTCACGTGGATCACGATCTCGGTCGGCTCGTCGTAGCTTTCGACCGCCAGCAAGCGCCGAATCATTTCCTCTTCGTCTGCACCGGAGCGGCTCGAATCAACCTGAATGGCTTTGCCCTTGTAACGGCCAGCGAAGAACTCGTTGGATTCAATCGTCGCCATCAACTGGGCCGCGTGCGTGGTGTCGCGGGCAATCACCAGCATGAAGGGCTTCACCAGCTTGTCGCCGGTCTGCTGCGAATAGGTCAGCAGATGGACCTTAGTTTCCTCATGCACCCGCACGCCGTCTTGCAGCTTGATGGTTTCCAGCGCACCGGCGCTATGGGCACTCGGGTCAAAATTCTGTTGCGTGACGACAGCCGGTTCCTTAACGAAACCGTCCTGGATGGCACGCGCCAGCGGGTAATCCATCACCACGTTCTTGAACGGCGTGGTCTTGCCGCCAGTGCCCTCGACGAAAGGCGTTGCCGTCAGTTCAAGGCCCAGCAAGGGGCGCAGCTCATTCAGGGAGCGAATGCCCGCACTTGCCCGGTAGCGGTGGGACTCGTCCATGATGAGGACCAGATCATCCAGCCCGGCCAGGTACTCGAAGTAGCTTTGCCCAAGGTATTCCGACAGCCGTTTGATCTTCGGCGACTTGCCGCCACGTACTTCGGAGTTGATTTTCGAGATGTTGAAGATGTTGACCTCGATGCCGCCCAGCAGACTCAGACTGCCACGCTGCTCGTAGTTGTCGCCGGTAATCACCTCGGGCGGCGTACTGGCGAATTCAGCGATGCCCTTGAATACGTACTTGGGCGAGTTCGGCGAGAAGTCGCCGATCAACTTATCGTAGATAGTCAGGTTCGGTGCCAGCACGAAGAAATGCTTGTAGCCATAAGCAGAATGCAGGTAACTGATGAACGCCCCCATCAGGCGCGTTTTGCCGACGCCGGTTGCCAACGCGAAACACAGGGAAGGAAAGTCACGCTCGAAGTCGCTGAGTGTCGGAAATTGCTCTTTCAGCGAATCCTGCATGGCCTTCAGTTCTTCAGGCGACCGTGCCTTTGAGTCTCGCAATGCGGGAACCTGATCGACTGCCCAATGCAGGCGGCGCAGACTTTCGGCTTGTGGCTCACGTAGGCTTAAACGACCACAGACTGAGCGAACAATGTTTTCCAGACTCATGCTTCGCTCCCAGCCTCATCGCCGGCA
>Ga0181560_10006291_pt1 | contig 10379 bp, 23 predicted proteins | sample 011ome_20_FD_133751 | JGI IMG/M metagenome (GOLD analysis project Ga0181560, IMG submission 133751) | Coastal salt marsh microbial communities from the Groves Creek Marsh, Skidaway Island, Georgia - 011509CT metaG (megahit assembly) | ecosystem: Environmental > Aquatic > Marine > Intertidal...
CAGCGTAATCTCAGTGTCACCGGGTGTGTAGCCGCAGTCAAATCCTTCCGAACCTACATCCCATTTGGTACCCAGCTCAGCAAGCATCCATTCATACCAAGTGGGGTAACCATACTTGAGAATATTAGCAGCCTGCTTCTGCTCTAGCTTGGCCTGCTCAGCAGAATCACTATAGGAGCCGCTGGTAGTATTAGTAAGCTCTTCAGGGCAGGGAAAGAAGCTGGTCATGAAGTTGCCCGAGGCAAATGCATCACTAACACGCCGGATAGCCGCAGTGTCGCTGTGCTTGATGAACACCACGTTAGAGCAATAATTGGGCATAGCATCTCCAATAAAAGAAAACGCACACTAACAGGATTGCTAATGTGCGTTCAACTGTTTACTTGCTGACGCGCGCAATGGCACGATCGAACAGCGCCACCACACGAGTATTGTCCGAGCTGTTGTCGTTGAACTCGACAATTGAACCATTGTAAGCTCTAGTGGGCAGAGCCTTACGCAGCTCAATGCGAGCCTGGGCGGCCGCACCCATAGTTCCCAGCTTGAACTCTGCACGCCGCAGAGCACCAATAGCGCAGAAGCTCACAGCTTCGGGACTCTTTACCGTAACCGTCTTGCCCATCTTATTCATTGCCATGGCTCCTCGGATCCAGCCATTCTTCTTGTTGACGAGTCCACGAGCCGTACGCAGCACCTTCAGCACATTATTGTCCTTGGCCATCACATTCTCCTTTGAAGTTAAAGTTTAATAATCATACATATTAACAGTGAAACGTCACACTATTACATAGTCGTTTCGTAGTCAACCGTTAGTTTCAACTGCTTCAACATTGATTGCATCAGACAGCAGTGTGCGAGGACGATCATAGAACTGCACGGTCCACTGACCCTCAGCAAAGAGATAGTTGTACTCTTCACCGTTGCGATAAAACTCGGCAACGGTAGCGTATTTCGTAGCGTGGGTATTCTTTTCGCCGCGATCACGCCCGTATGCTGTGCACATCTTGCCGTACTTTGATTCGTGTGCGCGGTATTCCGGGCTGGCAAAAGCAGGACGATCAAACGGATGCTGTTCGCCAATCTCTGGTCCCAGGCTGCTGAGATCACCCAGCTTCATCAACTCACGCACTTTGGATTCGTCTGTGTAGTGTTCCAGCAGCGTTCGCCCACTGCCAGTGAGATAATTGTCCCAGTGACAGTAGATACTCAGCACAGTGCCATCATCATTGAGAATGCCAATACGTCCACGAGTTGCCATCTAGTGCTCCTGTTGTGTAAGGCTAATCTAACATCATTGATGTGGCAGATCAACCAGTATGGTTGCTGTGGCAAAAGGTTTCAAAGTCGCGCCACGAGCCACTAAACAGATCTTCATCATAGCCCTTGACTTCTACACGATCCTTATACACATGATATGTATAGTCCTGAAAGCACTCCGTTTCATCAGGATTGTGTAGGTAAAATCCGCCCACTTCCTTTTTGAAGTGTGCAATCATCTGAGCAGCAAGACAGCCCATGCCGTTGGCAGTGCGACGAGTCTCGTCAAGTCTAATACCGTTGGTCACTTCTTCAATGCTGTTGAGAAACTCAGCAAGCTCTGCACCGTGCCCATTGGGATAGCCGTCAAACTGTCTATAGAGATTGACGATCGGCTTATTATTGTGCTCGCTATACACAAATGTCAGTGAACGAGTACCCATCAATATTCTCCTTTACCAGCTCGACTGATACTGAAATTCCCAGGCCTTATACTGGTCACCAACCAGCTTGTCAAGCTGTTCCACAGTGTACTTGAGGTCGTCGGTATAGCCCTCATCGATTGCAGTGCTGCCAAAGAAGAAGCCACTCTGCGGAGGCAGCAGAGAATCAGCAAGACTGGGATCTGCCAGTACTCGCTTGCATACATCACGCAGGGTCTTGAGCTGATCCTGGCCTACATAATAGCTTTCACAGTCGTCCTTGCCATCCTGCACATTGTCCACAAACCATTTGTGGATAGCATTGGCCTTTCGCCAATATGCAGCTTCAAACACCACAGTTTTGGCGTTCATGTCACCGCGGTCAGGAATGGCAGCGTTTACGGCCTCCTGTAGCGGCTTGTCTTCATCACGCCAGTTGCTGATATAACGGCGTGCTTCGAGATACATGTCAAGTCCCACCTTTACCTCCTAGTAATCGTCGTTGCCAAAAAACCCATAATCCTCATCACAGCCATACCCTGCGCTAGCAAGGGCATCGCCATCGGCCCAGGTATCAGGCTCACAAGGTTCATCATACACGTCCGGCTCGATATTGTCAACACAAATCGGCTCAAGGGTATCAAACTCGTTCATCACTTGCTCCATTCCTTGCAGTCATTAGGACAAATCTCTTGAACAGGGCAGCTATCACAATACCATTCATCTTCAGTTGAGCGGATACAGCCCCAGGGCTTTGCAGTCTCATCCTTGCTCCATCCCCAGAGAACCGGCATTGTGTCGGCAATCTTGGTGCAGAGTTCTTGAAGCTTTACAGTACTGAGGTTGAGCTCACGCGTCTGCTTCGTGCGAAGCGCGTCATACTCTTCCTGTGTTAGAATGTACTGCATCACAGTGTCCTTGCTTTGTTGTCCGCGTATTATAGCAGAACTGGCTCACAGGTCAAGCCGATATTCTTCAAAAAGTCTTCCAGAGGAGTATCACGACGTGAGTTGTTACACTTTCTGCAGGCTGCCGCATAGTTAGCAGGATGATTGGTACCACCATGACTACGGCACTTCACATGTTCAAGAGTAACAGTGGTCTTGCGATCAGGCTCGGTGATCATCACAACGCCACAGTAGCAGCAGCGATGATTCTGTGCTTCGCTGGCACGAGCTCGGTAATATGCCTTGGCCCAGGTCTTTTGTGTGATAACAGCCTTGACCCAGTTACGTTTGATATTCTTGCGTTTTACATGTGCCTGATATTTCTCCAACAGCGAGCAAAAGCTAGGGATACTGTCAGGGGTAGCAGGAGTTGTGAACTGCATGTCAGTCCTCGACCTTATACGAGTTTTCCAGCCAGTCCTTGCCGTAGTCGTCGGCACGGGTTTGATCTGCGAAGAATCTACGATCAATCTGGCGATGATTCAAGAAGCAATAGCAGATAAAACCCACCAGGGTGTTATTAACAACTGGATCTACAAAGTAACTTTTATTCAGAGTCATTGTTGATCTCACATGTGTGTTCACTGCGAGTATTAACTTATACTAAAATACCACTATATTCAACCACTATTACAATTTTACAATGATTGCTTGTGAGTTATAAAATACTACATCTAGTTGATGATTGTTGGCAAATTCTACAAATGCCTTGGTAACGCCGTACATACTTGCATCGTTTGGCCTGGTGTTATCCCAGATAATAGCAACGTCGCCCTCGGCGTTGCGAGCGGGGTTATCCAAATTGTCATATGCATCATCGCCGACGATCATACCACCTAGACGAACCTTGGGCCACCATGCATTCAAATCGTCTAGCACATAGCTATAGCTGTGATTGCCATCAATATACACAAAGTCCAAGCTGCTATCTGAGTATAGAGCAGCGGCTTCTATGCTGGGTTGCCGCATGAATTCATATCGACTGTGATACGGGGCTAATCGTTGCTGGGCATCAAAGAATACGTGCTCAAGATCAACGCTATTCATGAGATCCTTGTACGCATCATATGATACATATGGATCTATACAGATTAACTTTTTAATTGAAGTTCGTTGTAGTATACGTTCAGCGAAACCAGCTGCAAACGTTCCAACTTCCACTGCCTGTCCGTGGTAATCAGCGTCATATAGCATTCGCAGCACATGATCGCGATTAATGGATTTATCAGACATCTCCCAATGATGATTGATCCATTGGGCCACAGGATTTGTTATTGCCATACTTAGATATTAGTATCCACAGCAGGCATTTGTCAAAACAAAATAACGTTTAGTCAAAGGCATTACAGTCAATCCCCTTGCTGGCCAGGAATTCTTCCCAGAGATAGTAGTCTTCCATGGCAGCAATCAGTGCATCACCGTTGCCGATTACACGTTCGCCATGGCAGTTGTTCATGATATACTCACCGTACTCGGGACTTGAGGCTAGCTGATCAAGTAGCTCATCACTGGGCTTAACCACGTGCAACCTCACTGGCTTGACGTTTGCGCACACCGTGTGCTGGGAATCTAATAATTACGTCGCGCGTTGATATAGCACACAACTTGCAGGTCTTGCAAGTGACATCATCTCGCTGAGTAGCTGGACACACTACCACTTTACGCCCTTGAGGAGTTTGAGTATTGGTGGTCTGCTCCATGGGCAGCACCACTGTAACAGGACCCACACCCGAATCATACAAGGTATCGGCATGTGCCAGATTGTTTGCGTTGAGGTTAACTGTGAATCCCCGGCGGTTAGCTGAGCGAATTGCACTGCTATTCTTCACAGTGAGTGGCTTGTGCGTATAGGTAAAACCACGCTTACCAAGATTAGCACGAACCAATTGCTGCAGAGCACTACGATCAATTGTGGTACTAACACCGGGAAGATCGCCGGCTTGATTGTGTCGCCACAGTGTGCCCTCAGGTAGTTCTGCAATTTTCTCACAGAATTCATTCCATGTGAGCCCAGCATCATTGTTGGTAACCTTAGTCCACCAAATAGCTAGAGGACCAATGTCGGCATAGCAGCCCGCACCAATAAACGGACAAGTTTTCGGGCAAGTTTTCATGCTGCTGAGGGTCACAGGAATGTTGCCGGTTTTCTTATTTGAGCTCTCAGCTGTAAAGAATACCTTCATTGGTAACCAACCTTATTTTAGCAAATCAGCTGCGGGGACCTGGTTTTAGTTTTTCCAGAACTTCTTGATATGCTCCGGCAATGTTACTTGCCTAATCGTGGACCACTCGCTCAGCAACGCATCAAACTGGTTGTTGAGCTTGATCCATTGCTTGGATCCCCAGTTGGTTGCTTTACGGGTGTCAACAATCTTGCGCATCTGCGCTTGGAGATTCTGTTCTGGGTCAATGTTCGTTTTCATAGGGTAATTATATCCTACTACACAGGTGATGTCAATCGATTATCGAACAAGTGTAAAGCTGGCAATCCACGTGCTGATAAAGATTCCAATGGCAGCACCAAATGCCATACGGGCCGCGGTGTCGTTGGGGATATGTACCCGCCACGTGGCAATCAGCCCACAAAGTAGTACCAGTCCGAATTGAATGGTAATGAATAGCATGTTAGACCTCCACTGTGGCAACAGGTTCTTCATCTTCGCGATAGAGATGATACATGTTTACCTGTGCAATGCCGTGTTCTCGCTGAATGATCTGAACACTGTAGTTACCCACGGTGAGCCATACAGGAGCATCAGGGTTAACCACATAGTCGCGCTCAGGATCCAGGATCAGTTCTTGAGCCACTTGGAGCTCAGGATTTTCTTGCTGGGTGTTTTCTTCTAGCAAACGGATACCGATTTCCCAACCACGAGTAAACCAGTGTCCAGCAACCACACTCATGCATACCACAACCAGCCATCCAAGAAATGTGCCGCTTAGACCAATGGCCAGCCACAATGCGGCCAAACACAAGCACCACAGTCCACGAGCAAACATCTGCCTGATGTTGGTAGGCTTGCCAAATCCAATAGTATTCCAAATGTTATCGAACATCGTTGACCTCTATGTATGTGGCGCTTGATTAAGTAGCTGCTAGGCCTGCATTATAGCACGCCTAGCAGCAGTATCAAACGATCTATCAGCTGTTACCGCTGGCAGTGTCCTTGAACAGGATGCTGAAGAGGATCATGATACCCCAGGCCTGGAACCAGGTAATTTCATGCAAGCCGCTCACAGCCGGAATCAAACATCCGTTCCACAGCCACATCACCGGCAGTGCCAGGATCAAACCCAGTACCACTACCAGGATAACAAATCCAACCACAGTACCGGCCAACTTAATAAAAGCGTCCATGTGCAGATAAAAACCAAGCGTGCAAGCTATTAACTCACACGCTCAGTTTCCTTTCCTAGTTAGATTGCAACCGTTTCGGTGACCGGAACCGACTCAACAGCCGGAGTCTGCTCCTTGCGAGCGCGATGCGCTGCCGAGATCTTAGCAGCCTTGTCAGCCAGCTTCTCAGCTTCCATCTGCAGCGGGCTCTTCTTGCGCTTGTTAGCAGCGCGCGTGGGCAGCACGCCCTTGAACCCGTTCTTCAGCAAAAACGCCATTGCCTGGACCTTGGTCATGGGCGACGGCAGTTCCACAAACTTGATGGCGCGATGCCCCTTGTGCTTGAGCATGTTAACACGAAGGTTAACCTTGCCGTTGGTGAAACGGAACGTGTGACGCCCGTCGACAATGCTGGTACCAGCCAGCGTAAAAGTGCGCTCAGTATTAGCCATTTGTCTGCTCCTATGTAAAGTTAACTGGTGTTTCAACTACGCTTTAACTGTTGCGATAATAGCATCTAATGAAATTATCGCAACCAGAAACTAAACATTTTGAAAAATCTTTTCTGTCGATAAATACATGATGCAGTTCGCGGGACCGACATCCCCAACTGCTCTAACGTTCAGGAAGGAACATCAGCATGTGTATTTACTGTGGTACTGCAAAATACAGAAAAATCTACGAAAATCATTATGGACCAATACCAAAAGAACCCACCGGTCGGTCTTATCATATACACCATATAGACGGAAACCATAATAACAATTCTCCTGATAATCTAAAAGCTGTTACGAATCAGGAGCATTATGATATTCATTATACCCGAGGGGATTACGGGGCGTGCATCAGATTAGGTGCTACATTAGGTATAAGCCCTGCTGAAAAATCAATGCTAGCATCTAAGGCAAACAAACAACGTGTAAAAAATGGTACACATAACTTCCTAGATAAGGAGAATGCTAGAAAACGAGCTAAAAAGATAGTTCTAGAAGGTAAATGTAATTTAGTCGGCGATCGCAATCCGGTTCATAAATTAGTAGCAGAAGGTCGACATCATTTTCAAGATCCAGAGTTTAGCCGTGTTCGTGCAGTAAAACGTATGAAAGATGGTACTCATAATTTCATCGGTCTTAACCAGAAGCTTCTAGCAGAAGGTCGTCATCCCACCCAACGTAAAAAAACATGTATTCATTGCGGAGTTAATATGTGTCTTCCGTTGTTTGGTAGGTATCACGGAGATAAGTGCTCAAAAGCTGCTAAACAGTGACAGAAACTTTCTTTATCCAAGATTTAATAAACGATTTCCCAACATCGCAGCTAACATAGTTGGTGCCCTGAAGACCTTGCTCCGAATAATCAACGCTGCCGCCAGCGAGGTCAAGGGTTTTGAGAAGCTTGCGCAGCTCGCGAATAAACAGGCTGTCGGTATAGATCAGCCCATCTTTCTCAACATTCCAGGTTCGACGGTCAAAGTAGACCCGCAGCTCACCAAACTCGTTATCGTCGCTGACGTATGCAAGATCCAGCTTGGTGACTCGTACCTCAGCTGCCTTGCTGCTCCACAGACTATCACCGCGCGTATTCAATACAAACGGTGTGTTCAACTTGATCATTGTGTACTCCCGGTTGCCTGTTGCCAGTTTAGCAAACATTGCAAACAAGTCAATGCAACAAATCAGTTAGTAGATATAATAGCAGAATTGTAAAAGCAGGAAAGGGCCACAGCATCAAAATCCACGTGACAATCCACGTCAATGTAAGTTGAAGCTGTGACCTTAACATGTTTAGATGTTGGCCATCTCAATCAGAGCGGCCGTATCCTCTTCGTTGAGCTGCTCCTGTGCAGCAACAGCACCCGCTTCCGCAGTAGCTTCTGCAGTGGCAACAGCAACCACTTCCTCGGGCGTCATGGTCGTGGTAGCCTTGATTTCCGCAGCAAGACCGCTCTTGGGTCGCGCAGCAGTAATGCCCTGGGCTTCGAGCCAGGCGATAGCAGCAGCCTTGTCCATCGGAGCCGACAGCTCACGAAGGTCAATGTTCGTATGCAGTGCACGCTCAAGCACCTTGGCGCGGGCCTTGAGATCACCGTTGGCAAAACGATACTTGGTAACACCATCATTGGTGCTGACGCCTGCAATAGTATAAGTACGGCTCATGTTCACTCCTCTGTGTTTGTTACTAACAAAACCAATATAACATAGGATTCAATTTTTACAACCGAAAATTTCTTAGAAAAAAGCCAAACTTGTTATGACAAATATACACAATGCCCATGCAAGAAATGGGTACATAAGCCATGCAGCATACTTGTTCATGTGATGAAACACCGCCACAGTGTCTATGGTGCATAGTACCAATACCATGGCAAATACACATGCAAAGAATGTGCTTGATAGCACAACCAAGGATGTAAGCCAAGCAAAAACCAAAAGATTTAGCACAATCCATATGGCTATGGGTGCATTGTACTCTTCTGCCGTGCGCTTTACAATAACAATCCACGCTGCAATGCCCGAGGCAACAGCAGCAATGATACCAAGTTCATCAACGAGAAAATGCACAGTTGATGCACCAATCGCTGACATTAGCGTATTGTGCATGGCTGCTGCCAGCAATATATTAATGCCCTGACAGCAAGCAAGTAATGCTGCAAGTCCTGCAAATTCTTTGGTACAACGTTGTTTTAAAAATTGGATAAATCGGCTCATACCGTATTTATCAAGTTATTTTTTTGGCAGCCTTTGGTTTAGGGATAATCAAAATAGCACGAGTAGAAAACGGTCCTTCGGGTTTGGCACAAATCTGACTCATGCCGTCCCTATCAAGATCCCATGTAATACCGCCTGGAGCACTGTTGATCCACACGGTAATCTTGGTTGATTTTACTGACATACAGGTGTAGCAATCGGTCGGCCAAAGTTATCATAGCCCAGCACAGCAAGTCCGCAGGCCAGTCCATTACCGATAACACGACTAGCGCCAGGCGTTGCACCAGGTGCGGGGACCACAATTGTAGATCCAGGACCAACCATGGTAGTTGAATTCTGAATAACAACTGGTGGCGGATTGTTAATTACTGTAGGTCTCGGAGGTGCTATAACACTGGAAATAATGTTGTTCAGCACACTAGCACCCGCCATAATACCCGATGTAGCAATGGTGCTATCATATGGCCCAGCACCGGGATATCCGCCGGTTACGTTATAATTGTAAGTGCCGGGTCGCCCATAGCCATAGCCACCACAGTATCCTCCGGCACACTGAGCGTATGCTGCAACAGGACCCAGTGCAACTGCAAGTGAAGCAGCAATTAAAGTAGCCTTAAACATGTATGTTCTCCTGCAACTTGATTACAGCTTACACTAGGTCAACAACTATTGCAATCGATTAAGTGATCTTCAACTCACGCTTCTTCTTGTCAATGAACTTACGCAGGCGTTGGCGATACTTGTTCAAGGGCATGTCAAGGCTGGCATCGTCGGCAGGGATAAACAGATAACAAGCTTCGCGATAGGTGAGCCCAAAGAACACTGCACCTGCATTCTCACCTGAGAGGGGCCAATTAGGGTCGCTGTCACTGGTGTGAAGACGAACTTCAGCTTCAACCTCACCGTCAAACTTTTCCCAGACCAGCTTAAGACCGCGCTTGCGAAACTCAGGCATACTAGCAGCCCAACCCAGCGCACAAGCAGTGGTTCCGCAGACATTGACATCGGGCTTACCCGACTCAGAGACGGCCCACGAGCCGAAGTTGAACTTCGTGGGCTTGACAGTGCCCAGGAATGTGTAGAGCTTTTCCAGTCGATTGATATGATGCTTGTTCATGACATTCTCCTTTAGGCGTAGAGCCCTGCTGCAACATGTTCATCGCCAAAGAGTGTGCAGAACACTTCTCTGGGACCATAGAAACTCCACTCGCCAAACTTGTCGTCACCCTTCCAATCCCAGATCGAGCATTCGGTACCATTGGCACTAAAGTCCCAGGTATACTTGACCTTGTAGCCGCCGTCACCGTCGTTGTTGTGCTTGAAGCCCAGGATACGATCGATGTCAGCCTTTTTGAGGCCCACCAGCGTGCCCTGCTTGTGGCTAGACACAAATCCAATGGGCTTGATCTTTATCTTAGCGGACATTGTATTACTCCGTGTTAACGAATGTGATTATAGCAGGTCAACGCTCTGGGTCAACTGGATTTCTACTAAACTGGTTTACCACCCCAATCGACGGCGTGCCAATCAGTGTTTTCATCCATGAGTTCTAGCTGAGTTGGGAACTTCTGTTTCATCGATTCCCAGACATGAGCCGTGTTCATGCGCAGACAGTAACCGTTCTTATGACAACGATAGACACTGCCGCTGTAACCATGAAACAGATAGTAGTCTCCATCTGTTTCCATGCGAGTAATGCCGCTGTTCA
>Ga0181560_10006293_pt1 | contig 10378 bp, 9 predicted proteins | sample 011ome_20_FD_133751 | JGI IMG/M metagenome (GOLD analysis project Ga0181560, IMG submission 133751) | Coastal salt marsh microbial communities from the Groves Creek Marsh, Skidaway Island, Georgia - 011509CT metaG (megahit assembly) | ecosystem: Environmental > Aquatic > Marine > Intertidal zone...
GGGGCGCGTCGGAGGCCAAGGGGGAGAATATCGGTCTCGGTATTTCCCTGCCGATGGAGCAGGGGGTGAACCCGTACGTCACGCGCAAGCTCGCCTTTGAATTTCACTACTTCTTTACCCGGAAATTCTGGTTCCTGTACCTCGCGAAAGCGCTGATCATCATGCCCGGCGGCTTCGGCACCATGGACGAGTTTTTCGAGGGTCTGACCCTGATCCAGACCGGCAAGATGAAGAAAAAGATGCCAATTATCCTGTATGGCAGCGAATTCTGGGACAAGGTGATGAATCTCGAGGCGCTGGTCGAATTCGGCACGATCAGCCGGGAAGATCTCGACCTGTTCCAGGTCGTCGACAGTGTCGACGAGGCCTATGAAATCATCGTCGCCGGTCTTCAGGATTTCGCCGTAAACAATCCCGGCCCGCTTCTGTGAGTTAGCGCTTCGGAGACCGGGCGCTGGAAATCTGCGAGGAAGCCTGCATGCTCCGCTGGGAATCCGTTACCGAGATTTATCGCACGCACGTCCTTGGCGAAGAACGCCTTTTGCCGCCCGGCGTTGCTCCCTGAACCCGGAGTAATCCAGGCCGGTCAAATAACCCGTTCTTGCGGGGCCGCGTCCGGCTGCTCAGGCAGCAGCAGCTGCTAGCGGCTCAGGGCAGGAAGTCGTCGAGGTTCACGCTGTCGTAATTATGCGGCATCGCCGGCGTGAACCGGGCGCGTTCGTTCACCTGCGTCACGGCGGGCTTCGTCGCATCGATCATCCACTTGGTGCCCACGCGATGGAAGCTGTTCTGGCCCGGCACGACGGGTGAGATATTGTCCAGCGCGAACACGCGGGTATTGGGGATCATGATCACGTCGCGCTGCGCATGAACGCGCGTCGTCATCGACCACATGATCTGGCGCAGGTCGTTCGCGTCGATATCGTCGTCCACGGCGATGGCGAGCTTGGGGTGCAGATAGGCGCCCGACAATGCCGCCATCAGGGCGGTTTTCGCCTGGCCTTCGACCCGCGGGCGCATTTTGAGGACCAGCATCATCATCCCGGCGGACGGATGACAGCGCACGTCCAGGAGGTCGAGCCCGCCTTCGACGTTTTTGAGGTGTTCCTTGGTCGCGATTTCGACGCCGAGCGCCATCGTTCCCTGTGTATCCGTGGTCGGATAGCCGCAATGCACGGCATAGAAGATCGGGTCCTTGCGCCGCGTCATGCAGTTCACCCGGAAGACATGGGATTCCGTCGCCTCGGCATAGGTGCCGGGAACCTCGCCGAACGGCCCTTCCGGCTCCTGGCGGTCGAACAGGATTTCCCCTTCGAGCACCATTTCGGCTTCGGCGGGGACTTCGATATCCACGGTCTTGCATTTGACCATGCGCACGCCCTCGCCCAGCAATGAACCCGCGACTTCCAGCTCGTCCTTGCCATAGGTGGTGGTGAAGCCCGAGCCGTAAAAGATGGCCGGATGCGCGCCATAGACCATGGCGACCGGCATGCCTCTGCCCTGTGCGGCATACATGTCGTAGATGCGTTTCGCCTGGCGCGGAACCATGATGAATCCGGTTTCGCGTTCGTTCAGGATCATCTGGCGATGGACCGACATGTTGCGGATTCCGGTTTCGGGGTCTTTGACGATCGCCATGCCCGACGCGAAATAGCGTCCCCCGTCGTCTTCGGATGTCATCATCGAGGGGACGTCGAGAATATTGACGTCGTCGCCTTCGAACACGACTTCCTGCACGGGCGCGGCATCGGAGTCGACCTCCACCGTCTTGATCGTCTGGCGCAGGCGTTCGCTCATCTCGTCGAGGATGGTGTCTTCGCTGACGCCGAGCCCGATGGCCCATTTCTTGCGGTCGGCGAGGATCTGGCTCGTCGCCCGCCAGCCTTCATGTCCTTTCAGGTTGGTAAACAGGCTCGCCTTGCCGAGCTCGTTATAGGCCTTCCACTCTATCGCTGACATGTTCTCTGCCGGGTCCACTTCCTTGGTGAAGTGAATAAGCTCTCCCTGCTGTTCAAGGTTTTTCAGGAACGTGCGATAGGATTGGTCGGGCATGATGGTATTCCTCTGCTGATCCGCTCATTGTTACGAATTGCGCACACTCTGTGCAACGTCTTGTCAGTCATACAACTCTGCGCATTCCGCATAGCGTCTGCGGTGGAGACCGGCATTGCCGTATCGCGCGGCCAGCATGATCGCGCGTTTGAGATACAGGCCGATATCGTGCTCGTCGGTAAAGCCGATACCGCCATGCATCTGTACCGCCGATTTGCAGATGTCGAGGGCGCTGCCCGCGGCCTTCGACAGTGCCGCCGATACAAGACCGGGTGAGCCGCCGTCGCTGTCGACCGCGCGGGCCGCCTGGAAAATCAGCGAGCGGCACATCTCGATCGCGGCAAGATTATCGACCGCACGGTGTTGCAGGGCCTGGAACGATCCGATGGGCCTGCCGAACTGCTCGCGGGTCTTCAGATACTCGACGGTGATCGCCTGGGCGGCTTCCATGATGCCGAGAAGCTCCGCCGCATTGCCGAGGTGCAGGGCGTCCAGCAGATCGGCGATCAAGGCCGGCGCTTCATTGGGTCCGGCGACCTGTATGCCGGGGACGCCGTTCAGGACAATGCTGCCGATGACGGCGCCGTCGAGGGTGACATCCGCCTGGGTCTCCGTCTCGGCCCGGTCGACGGTGACCAGCACCGGGCCGTCCGCGCCTGCCGCAGACACCAGAAATCCGTCCGCGTCGTCCGGGCAGGGGATGCCGGTCTTTACGCCGTCCAGCGTTATCGCATCGCCGTCCGTGGAACAGGTCACGGTGGGCGCTTCATCGCCGATCGACCGCGGGCCTTCCATCAGCGCCGGCAGGATGATTCTATCGCCGGAAACGACGGGGTCCGCGTCGCTCGAAGCGCCGAGGGCACGGGCGACCGCCGCTGCGGCGGCGACGGGTTCGGTCACCAGGCCCTTGCCCAGTTCTTCGGACACGAGACAGAGTTCGGTGAGGCCGAGGCCGAGCCCGCCCGCGCTTTCCTGCGCCAGGATCGCCAGCCAGCCTGCCTCTGCCGCCTGCGACCACACCACCCGGTCGATCTTCGCGTCCGTGTCGCGCTGACGGCGCAGACGGTCGGCCCCGCCCCGCCGTTCGGCGAAGGTCGCGGCGCTGTCGCGCAGCATGGTCTGTTCGTCGTTGAGAAGCAGTTCCATCAGCGATCCGCGATTTCCCCGGCCGCGCGTTCGCGCAGGGCGACCTTCACGATCTTGCCGGTGCTGTTGCGGGGCAGAACGTCGATTTCGCGCACGTATTTCGGCTTTTTGTAACTTGCGATCAGGCCGCGGCAATGGGCGATCAGCTCGTCCTCCGTGGCAGATGCATCGGGCTGGAACGTGACATAGGCAAAGACGGACTCGCCGAATTCCGCATCCGCGACCGGCAGGACGGCAGCTTCGTTCACGGCCGGGTGGGCCTCAAGCGCATCTTCCACTTCCCGCGAATAGATATTCAGCCCGCCCGAGACGATCATGTCCTTGGCGCGGTCGACGAAATAGACATAGCCGTCCTGCTCCATCCGGGCGAGATCGCCGGTGCGGAGCCAGCCTTCGTGGAAGGCGGCTGCCGTCGCCTCCGGGTTGCGCCAGTAGCCCGTCATCGACAGCACCCCGGGGACACCGCAACGGCAGATGATTTCGCCCACTTCGCCGCGCGGAACGTCGTTCATGTTTTCGTCGACGATACGGACTTCGACCGATGGCACGGGGCGGCCGCAGGAGTCCGGGTGGGTCGCCTGTTCTTCGGGACGAAGGCCGGTGATGAAGCCTGCTTCGGTCTGGGCAAAAAACGTATACAGCCCGATATTCGGCGCCGCGGAAGCCAGCCGCTTTTTGATGTCGACGGGAAAGGCCTCGCCGGTGGCGACCATCAGGCGGGCGGATGCGACGTCTTCGGGGCGCTTTTCGATTTCCGGCATCAGCATTCGCGCAATCGTCGGCACCAGGCCGATAATCGTGATCCGTTCCTTTTTGATCAGATCGACCGCAGCCACCGGGTCGAACTTGTCCATGATGACGACCGTGCAGCCGCAGCAGACGGCGTTTGCGACGCGGCCGAGGCCCGTCCTGTGCGCCATGGGAGTGGTCGCAAGGATGCGGTCCTGCGCGGTCAGATGCCATTCCGACAGGTTCATGTATCCGCCGGTCAGCACCAGCGCCATATGGGTGGCGAGCGCGCCCTTCGGGCGGCCCGTCGTGCCGGATGTGTATCCGAGCATCAGCATGTCGTAATCGGTTGGCAGGGGCGGGGGCGGGGTGTCGGCGCCTTCCGCGATGAGATCGTCGAATGTGATCTCGCCATCTTCGGCGTCGCCCGCGAATACCACCAGCAACGGATTGTCGAGCTCTTTTACAGCGTCGCGGACGATATCGCGGTGTTGCGGGGTGAAGCAGACCATCCAGGGATCGCAATCGCCGAGGATATACGCCACCTCGCGCGGGGCGAGCCGCGTCGCGATCGGTACGATAATGCCGCCCGCCTTGGCCGCGCCGCACATCGCTTCGATCAGTTCGGCGCTGTTCGGCAGGAACATCGCCAGCCGGTCGCCGGTCTTCATGCCGCGCGCGTTATAGGCGTTGGCCAGGCGGTTGGCGGTTATGTCCAGTTCGCCGAAGGTAATCCGGCGGTCATTGCAGACGATTACTTCCCGATCCGGATACCGGAGCGCGCAATCGGCAATCAGGGAGCCAAGTTTCATGGCCGGTTACTTCTTCGGTTTAGATTTTGCCCGCTTGTCGGGCTCGAACGCAAAATAGGTGATGTCGTCGCTGAGTTTTTCCCAGGCGACCTTCATCCGCATGCCGATTTCGACCTCGTCTATCTCGATATTGATCAGGTTGGCGATGATCCGCACGCCCTCGTCCAGTTCGATCATCCCGATAACATATGGCGCGCGGGCTTCGAAACCCGGTGTCGGTACATGGGTGACGGTGAACGAATAAAGCGCGCCCTTGCCCGATGTCGGTTTCCATTGAAGGTTCCGCCTGCCTGTGCGGACGCTGTTTGCGCGCGGCCAGAACTGGTATTTTTTTGCGGTCGGATCCCACTGAAGCATAAGCTTGCCCTTTTTGGCGCCATCCCAGAAAGCCTGGGTCGCCGGTGTCGGTTTGGGCAGCGGGCGGGGTTTCACGTTTATATCGGCCATATTTTTTCTCCCCTTTCTAGTTCACCAGGACCATGGCATTCGCCGATCCCCAGTTCCGGCCATAGGGAATCACCCCGATACCGGTGACCATTGCATTGCGCGCGTTCGGCACCTGGCGGCCTTTGGCTTCGCCCATGAGCTGACGCACGGCCTCGACCAGGTTGATGCCGCCGCCCGCAAGGCCGGGCTGGCCGCAGCTGATCTGTCCGCCGCCGGTATTTATCGGCAGGGTGCCCTTGGGGCCGAGATCCGTATCCCGCAGGAACTGCGAACCCTGACCCTTCTTGGCAAATCCGCATTGTTCCGTTTTCAGCATCACGGCAAACAGGAAGTCGTCATAGGGGTGGAACATGTCCACGTCCTTCGCCTTCATCTTCGCATCGCGCAGCGCTTTCGGGCCGACAACGGAATGACCCGTGGTCGTCATGTCGGGGGTCTGGTTGGCGCAGTCGAAATTGGATATCTCGGCATAGGACAGCGGGTAAACCCGGTTGGTCAGGCCGAGTTTTTTGGCCCGGCTGGTTTTCATCATCACCAGGCCGTTGCCGCCATCCGCCCACATGACGGAATCGAGAAGCCGGAGCGGCGACGAGACCTGACGGGAATTTATGTAATCGTCGATGGTGATCTTGTGACGCAGCTTCTCATACGCGTTCGGGTTCTTGATCGCGCCGTTGCGCTGCGCGACGGCAAGCGCGCCGAGACCCCGGAAATCGAGCCCGTACTGGTACTCATAGCGGTTCATGAGAAGACCGAACGCGCCGGGTGGCCCCTGTACGCCGACAGGGTCCCAGAATTCGTTGCGGTAGCTGCCGTAATAGGCCCGCCACTGGGTGGACGGCGCATCGACGCCGAGGATCATGGCGGTTTCGCACATGCCGGATTTGATCGCCATGGCGGCGCGGGCGACATTGCCGATGGCCGATGCGCCGCCGATATCGCTGGTCTGCAGCCATTTGGCCGAGATGCCGAGATATTCAGTGGCATAGCCCGACCAGAACGGGTTCGAACACTCGCTGATCGGCACGGTAAAGGTGACGCCGTCGATATCCGACGGGCCGAGCTTCGTTTTCCTGTAAAGCTGCTCGGCGACTTCGGCGGCGATTTCATAGGCGGACCGGCCGCCTCGACGTTCGATCTTGGTTTCGCCGTAGGCGACGATGCAGATGTCCTTGTCCGCAAGAAAACTTTTGGCCATGGCGTTCCTCCCTTTTTATTCTCTGGCGCTGCTTTTACTGGCCCTTGAACACTGGCTTGCGGCGTTCCGAAAACGCCTTCAGCCCTTCGGCCCGGTCGTCCGACCAGGACAGCATGTAAGCGAGGTCCGCTTCCTGCATGAAGCCCTGCTGCAGCGTCATGTCGACGCCGCGGTTGATCGACTGCTTGGTCATCATCTGCGACAGCGGGCCGACGGCTTTCATTTCCTCGACGATCGAGCGCACCTTGGCCAGTGCCTTGCCTTTTTCGACAACGTGATTGACGATCCGGTACTCCTTGGCCTCCGCGCCCGAAATGCGCCGGCCGGTCCAGGCCAGTTCCTTGGCAAGCGGGGCGCCGATAAGCCGGGGCAGGTTCAGGGTGCCGCCGGCGCCGGGAATAAGGCTGTGACGTCCTTCCGGCAGGCCGAAACTCGCGGATTCGCTGGCGACGATAAAGTCGCCCATCATCGCCATCTCGAACCCGCCGCCGAGACAGTAACCTTCGACCGCCGAGATTACCGGCTTGGTGTAGTTCATCAGGAAGCGGTACAGCAGCCGGTTCTTGCGCTGGTTATAGCGCGCCCGGTAGTTGTCGTAGCGGTCTTCCGGCAGGTCCTGGAAACCGCCAAGATCGGCACCGGCGCAAAACGCGCGTTCATCGCCCGAGAGGATGACGGCGACGATGTTGCGGTCGAGCTCGACCGCATCCATCGCGTGCATGATGTCTTCGGCCATTTCTTCGTTGATCGTGTTCATGCGGTCGGGGCGGTTGAACTGGATTTCCAGCGCGCCTTTCCGGCGTTTCGCGATGATCATGTCGTAGGATTTTTTCAGAGTGCCGCCCTTGGGACGGCTGAACGATTTCAGCTTGCGCGCCATTGATTTCCCTTTTGACTTTAGCCTGCCGTGATACCGGCCGGTTTCTTCCCTAATTCGCCGGATTGTCCGGCTGTTTCCACAAGTAGATTACGAACACGCGGGGATGTCCATGCCCTGACTGCTCATTTTGAGCGATTAGCGTCAAGCCGCCGGACAAACTCCACGGTTTCGGCAATGGCGTCGTTGACGAAGGTTGCATTCCGCCGCCGCGCTTTCTCCGTCGTGTCGACGATCGTGCGGTTCCCCTCGCGCCGGGTGGTGAGCATGCCGGCTTTGGCCAGGCGGTGGACGCGGCGGCTCACCGTCTGGCGGGGCAGGCTGACATAGTCGGACAGGGAGGAAACGCTCATGGGGCGGTCTTCCAGCCGGCCGATGGCGGCGGCGCGCAGGATGATCGCGTCGATCATGGTGCCGCCCAGTTCCCGTTCCATCTGGAAGATGCGGGTCATACAGCGAAAAAAATGGCGGCGTTCATCTTCGGAATAAGCTGGCTCTGGCATGGCTTGGCTTCGATTATGGCGATAAACTCCGACATTATCATGACAGGGCCCGATGCCCGACCATGATACCCGACTATGAGAATTGCCCGCCAACGAATACCGCCGCCCCAAGGATTGCCGAATGCCTGATACGTCCCCAGTACCGCCGCAGACGGAGCCCGCAGCCCGCCCGGCCCCCAGCGCCGAACAGCTCGCGTTGAAACGCCGGTTTCCGACGGCGTTCGATCTCCGCGCACGGGCGCGCAAGCGTCTGCCGAACTTTGCCTTCGAATATGCGGATGGCGGGGCCGGGGCCGATACGGGAATCCAGCGCAACTGGGCGGCGCTGGATGCCATTGAGATGGTGCCGCGCTATGGCCGCGTGATCGCGCCGCCGCCGGCCCATGCGACACTGTTCGGTCATACCTATTCCGCACCCATCGGCATTGCGCCCATCGGCGGTCCAGGCACTGCGTTTCCCGGCGCGGAGACATACCTCGCCAAGGCCGCCCAGGCGGCCAACGTGCCGTATACGCTGGGTCTGTTATCCGGCATCGATATCGAACGGGCGGCGGAGATCGCGCCCGATGTGTTGTGGCTGCAGCTCTACCGGTTTGCCAATAACGATCACAAGATAGGTTTCGATCTGGTGCGGCGGGCGGAAGACGCGAACGTCAAGGTGCTGGTGCTCACCATCGACACGCCGACACGCACCACCCGTCCGCGCGAGGTCAAAAGCGGTATCATGAATCCGTTCAAACTGACGATGCGCCTGCGGCTGGACGCCATGCGTTCGCCGCACTGGATGCGGTCATTGATGCGGAACGGCATTCCCAGATTCACCTCGCTCACGCCCTACGTCGCGCCGGGCATCAGCCTGGCGGAAGGCGCGGCCTTTATCCGCCGCGAAAGCGGCGGCGCGTTCACCTGGGAAGAGATCGCCCGGTACCGCGACAAGTGGAAGAAGCCGCTGCTGCTGAAAGGGATAATGCATCCCGAAGATGCGGCGCGCGCCGTGGAACTGGGCATCGACGGCCTGTTCGTCACCAACCATGGCGGCCGCCAGATCGATGCGCTGCCCGCGCCGATCGACGTGCTGCCGGCCATCGCCGCCGAAGTAGGGGACAGGGCCGAACTGATCTATGACAGCGGCGTGCGCTCGGGTACGGATGCCGCGCGGGCCGTCGCCCTCGGCGCAAATGCGGCCTTCGTCGGCAAGGCCTTCCTGTGGAGCCTCGGCGCGCTGGGAGAAAAGGGCCCGGCCCACCTGATCGACGTCCTGACCGATGATGTCAGCGCGACGCTGGGCCAGTTGGGATGCCGGACCGTGGACGAACTGCGCGGTATCGCGGTGCGCCATCCGGGCGCCTATGCCAGCGGGGAATTCCTGGGCTGAAGCCCCGGACCCGTTTGAGACGGGCCCGGGAAGTTGTCGCTAGTTTTTCCTGGCGGCGAGAATGCCCGACTTGAACATCAGACCGGCAACGCCGGCGCCGATCAGCGGCGCAACGATGAACAGCCATAGCTGGGAGACCGCATTTGCATTCGCTTCCATGCCGACAATGGCGGGTCCGATGGACCGTGCGGGGTTGACCGACACGCCCGTGACATTGATCCCGACGATATGGATCACGACCAGCGTCAGCCCGATGGCAATCCCCGCCATATGCGTTGGCGCGCCTTCCTGTGTGACGCCCAGAATGCAGACGAGGAACAGGAATGTGGCAACGGCTTCGAAGACCAGGGCCGAGACCATGTTGTACTCGCCAAGGTAGCCGGTGCCCCAGCCGTTCTGGCCAAGCCCCCCCGGTCCAGCCCGACGCCTTGCCCGACAGGATGAGATAGAGGATTGCCGCCCCTGCCAGCGCGCCCAGAGTCTGTGCGATCGCGTAACCGATGAATTCGCCGACCGACATGCGGCCTGCCATCAGCACACCGAAACTGACCGCGGGGTTGACGTGACAGCCCGAAACCGGCCCGATGCCATAGGCCATCGCGACGATTGCGAGGCCGAACGCGAATGAAATACCGAGCACATCGATCGATGTAGCCCCGCTTCCCATACCTGCGATGACGGCTGCGCCACAGCCGAACAATACCAGCGTAAAAGTACCGATGAACTCGGCGATTAATTTATTCATTGTGCCCTCCACTTTATTATTGAACGCTAACTACCAAGCCTATCCACCCTAACGCGCATACCGATTCTGGCTAAAACTTTCCTGAACCGTCCCGTATGTCAAAATTGGGACAACGCGGCGGCCGCCGTATGGACGGCCCCCGGCCCCCGGGGTAAGTTCCGCGCAGCGCACACGGCGTTTTGATGGCAATCGGAGGAAGCGGGACGATGGATACCTATCAGCTCTATATCGGCGGCAAGTTCGTGGATGCCGAAGGCGGCGTGACCAGGCCGACCCACAATCCGTATAACGGCGAGCCGATTGCCAATATCCCGGTCGCCAGCGTCGCAGATGCGAAGGCGGCGATCGCGGCGGCGCGCGATGCTTTCGATAACGGGCCGTGGCCGCGTATGTCCGGCGAGGAGCGCAGCGAGATCATCTGCACGCTGTCGGCGAAGATGAAAGAGCGGATGAAGGATCTCGCGCGGCTCGAATCCCTGGATTCCGGCGGCACC
>Ga0181560_10006301_pt1 | contig 10370 bp, 3 predicted proteins | sample 011ome_20_FD_133751 | JGI IMG/M metagenome (GOLD analysis project Ga0181560, IMG submission 133751) | Coastal salt marsh microbial communities from the Groves Creek Marsh, Skidaway Island, Georgia - 011509CT metaG (megahit assembly) | ecosystem: Environmental > Aquatic > Marine > Intertidal zone...
CGTGTCCTTCCCGCGCCCTTCCCCGCAGTCGCCGCTCCAGCGCCCTGGCGAACAGGAGCTCCGCGAGCTTGCTCTGCGCGTACGCCGCGCGCGCGCCGTACCTCCGGCGCTCGAACGCGAGGTCGTCCAGCGCGAGCCCGTCGCAAAACTCGTGCAGCTTGCTGCACACGAAGATCACGCGCGCCGGCGCCGCCGCGTCGGCGTCCCCGGCGCGTCGCAGCGCGGGCATGAGCATGAGCGACAGCAACGCGGGCGCCAGGTAGTTGGTCCCGTAGTGCTGCTCGTGCCCGTCCTGGGTTTTCCTGTACGCGCCGGACATGTCGAAGACGCCCGCGTTGTTCACCAAGCAGTGCAGCGGGCGATCGGTGGCGAGGAACGCCTCGGCGAACGCGCGAACCGATCGCAGGGAATCGAGGTCCAGGTGCATCACCTCGCAGTCCAGCGGCGGCGCGCCGGGCTCGGAGTCGCGGGCCCACCGCTCCACCAGCGCCTCGCCGCGCTTCACTGTGCGGCACGCCAGGATGACGCGCGCACCCAGCCGCGCCAACGTCTCCGCGGTGGTCGTGCCGATGCCGCTCGTGGGGCCGGTCACGATGAAGGTCTTACCCTCGACGTCGGGGCCGCACACGTCCTTGGGGTCGGAGGGCAGGTGCCGCGTGTGCCACCTCTGCAGCATCACGTCGTCGACGACGTCAAGCCACGTGCGGAGACCCATCTGTCGAAGGCGGGGAGTAGAGGGCGAGAGGCGCGCGCCGGACTGATTCGTCGGCGCCACTTGGCAAGACGAGCGTGCCGATAATTTGAGTCCCGATCGATCAACCGTCGATTTTGGTGGTCTCGGGCATCCTGCATCGGGGAGCGAAAAAAGTTTTTAGACCCGTGATTCTCGAATCGTCGTGTTGCGGTTCGTGAGCGCGCAAACAGTCACGAAAAAGGGATTTTTCACTAAAATTCGCGTGGCGCAATATTTTTGGCTGCTCTGTGTGTAACCACCTGATAGGTGTTGGCGAGCTTCTTCGCATTCCTCTCACGCGCGCGGTCCCGCCCACGCCGTTGACGATGGCCTCGCGCGACGCCGAGGCTCGCATACCCCTCCTCCACGGAGAGGGTCGCGACGATGCCCGCCCCGCGCGCGCGGCGCAGAAGAGCCGCGTGGCGTTCCTCGCGGGAGTCGGCGCGGTCGCCGGCCTCGCGCTGGTGGGCAAGGTGCGCGGCGCCCCGTCCGTGATGTCGTCCCTGGGATTCGACGACGGCTCCGGCCGCCCGACGCTGTACGCGATGCTCGACCAGGCACCTCTGGCGGACCAGCTGAAGCACCTGCAGTGCTACCGCAAGATGGCGGAGGACGCGGACATGCAGCTCGCCGTGGGCGAGTACACCTCCGACCACTTCGAGGAGACGGTACGCCTGGACGATCTCGTCGCCAACGAGGAGCAGGGGTGGCGGTCGATGACTAAGGGCGACTGGCAGCGCATCGAGGACGCGGGCGGGCCGGACCTGTGCATCACCGCGAGAGATAAGCACGGCAAGGACGGCGCGTCGTACGCGTACCCGGGCGGCACGATCGTCTCCACCGAGGATTCCGTCATCACCTCGTACGAGGCGGTGATAAGCGAGCTCAAGACGCGCGAGTGGTGGACGTGCCTCGGCTCGCAAGCTTTCGACGCGTGCACGGCGAAGGACGCGCAGCTGGACTTCCGGCCGTCGCCGCACGTCACGGAGGTGATGAAGATCGCGCAGAAGAGCATGTTCGGCAAGGACAACGACGAGGGGTTCAAAGCCGCGCGTCTGGATTCCTCGGCGAAACAAAAGCGGCGGAACGAAGGCGCCGGCGACGCGTACAAGGCGTTCCGCGACGCGTGCAAGGAGGCGAAGGCGGGCATGGGCCCGCCCGTGTACGTCGCCACGGGCCCTGTATCTAAGAAGGACGGCGCGACGCACGCGAAGCTGCACGAGATGGGCTGCGTGACGTACCGGAACATCACCGGGTACGACATGCTGCAGGACTGGGAACTCGCCGCGATGGACCAGTTTCTGCTGGCGGAGGCGGAGACGCACGTCACCACCGCGTGCAGCGCCGCGGACTCGATCGCGGCGGCGTCGCGGCGCATGCGCGCGGCGGCCGCGTCGGAGGTGTACATCGCGACGTCGGACGCGTTCCTGGACGTCCCGAACGACGCGGACGAGCGCGCGTGCGCGAAGGCGGTGGACGCCAGGGCGCGCACCACCGACGCGACCAAGAGCGCGGACGAGGCGTTCGACGACAAGGTGCACGACGCCGCGAAGGCGGTGGCCGCGAGGATCGCCGCCGAGGAGGCCGCCGCGGGCGAAGGCGAGGAGGACGCCGCCGACGCCGACGCCGGCGGGAAGCCGAAGGCGAAGGAGGAGGCTGAAAAGGCGAAGGGCGCGGGGGAGGACGCCGGGGAGGCGGCGTCGACGGCGGGCGACGCCCCCGCCGCCTTGGCGGAGGGCGAGCCCGCGGGCGAGCGGCCCGCGGGCGACGCCGAGCCTCTTCCCGCGGGCGCGGAGGATCGTGTGTCCGCGGTGGAGCAGGACGTCAGCGGCCTGAAGGAGGGCATGAAGAACATCATGTCCACGCTGTTCAACATCCAGGAGCAGCTCAAGGCGACTGGCGCGGGCCCGGCGGCGGGCGGCGCCGTGGCCGCGGCGAAGACGGAGGCGGAGTCGACCCAGGACTCCGTGGCGCGCATCATCGCGGACGCCAAAGCTGCGCGCGCGGCGGTGGACGCGGCGAAGTCCTCCTCGGACGCCAAGAAGAAGGCGAACGCGAAGGCAAACGCGAAGGCGGACGCGAAGGCGAAGAAGCCGAAGAGCGCCGCGGCGGAGGACGACGCCGCGGCGGAGGACGCGGCGAAGGCGCCGCCGATCGAGAAGCCCGAGGAGAAGAAAGCCGACGAAGCCCTCAAAGCGCCGGTCGCGGAGGGCGACTTGGAATCGTACGAGGCGCAGATGATGGGACCCGGGAACGCCCAGTGAGAGGGAGTGTCTGGCGCGCGCGCGCGCGCGACGAGCGTCTCGTCTGTTTTGTTGGATTTCGCTATCTACGTATACGTGTTCCTACAAAAGACCTCGGCTATTTCGTCATTCGCTCGCGGCGCTCTACGCGTCGTCGAACTCCACGTCATCCTCCTCTTCCACCGGGACGCGCACCATCAGCCCCACGGCGTCGTTCCCGTGCACGGCCTGCCTGTCGAACCGGTACACCAGCTCGACGTGCCCCTTGTTCCCCGCCACCCCGACCAGACAGTCGCTCGGATTGGCGTGCGTCCCCGCGAGGCTCTTCCACAGAAGCCTCGTGTCCATGCGCACCGCCGCCGCCGCCCCCGAGGTTTTCGCCCTCTGCAGCCGCTCCGCCGCGCCGGTGGACGCGTCGTCCGACCGGTCGTCTGTCCGTTCGAGTCCGGGTCGCTCCTCCTCCGCGGGGAGCGAGGCGAGGTTCCGGAGCTCGGCGCCGATGACGGCGCCGCCGGCGCCGGCGGACACCGCGACCAGATGCAGGGCGCCCGCGCGCGTGGTGGCCAGCTCGACGACCGCGCCCACGGCTTTGAGCCGTTCGACGGTCACGGCGGTGGACTCCGTGGCGCTTCTGTCCAGGTTCAGCCAGTACGGCACGTCTTTCACGTTCGCCTGGACCAGCGTCTCCAGCCGCGCCACCTCGCGCTTGGTCAGGGGGCCGGCCAGAGGCACGTCCTGCGTGATGTCCACGACGCCCTTGCTGGAGAAGTTGAGGAACGGCAACGCCTTTCCCGGCGCGACCGTGCGTTTGATGAGTTTCACCTCGACGTGCGTCGCCTCCGAGCCGATCAGACCGCGCAACACGCGGTGCAGCGTCGCGGGCTCGAGCGCGAAGGCGATCTTGTCGGCGTTGTTGGACGCGATCTTGTACTCGTCGAACACCTCATCCTTGAGCAGGTCGGCGTGGAGCTCGAGCCCGCCGCTCGCCACCGCGTCCTGCACCAGATGCAGCGTGTTGGGCGTGAGCAGCACGGACAGCTCCTTGCCCAGCTTGTCGAACACGGGCACGAACCGCTCCAGCCACTGCACACCCACGCTGCTGAAGGTGGCGCGGAACTTCATCGCGAACGCGGCGACGGCGACGAGGGGCCTTCAAATCTCGGCGCGAGCGCGTCCGCCGTCGCGAGCTCGTCACGACCACGAGGACGTCTCTGACCGCTCGCGTCACACCTGCGACCGCCGAGGCAGGTCTCAAGGGAGCGCCGCCGCACGCCCGAGAATGGCAGGCCAGGCGCTCGGCACCGCGTTTCGAAACATCTCGCCGCAGCTCGTTCGTCGCTCGTGGGCACTCGTAGTCACCGCGTCGGAACTCGGAAGGATCGACGAGTCGCAGATCGCCAGTCTCGCGCCGCAGTGGCGGGAAGCAAGCGTTTGAAAATCGCGAGGTGCCTACAAATTGGAAATCTCGGAAGCCTCGCGCGTCCCCAAGGTCACAGCGTGAGGCGCGGCGAGAGACGGCCGCGATGGAGGCGCGCAGCGGGAATGTCGAGGTTTCGCGCGCGGGCGCGCGGTTGGGCGAGGTGGGATCGAGCGATGTCGATCTCGTCGCGCGGATGGCCACGACGCGTCGCGACCTCAAGGTGTGGGAGACGGATTTCCTCCGGGCGCATGGGCGACAGCCGAACAAGGACGACGCGGCTGCTGCGCCCGGGGTGAAGGAGATGTACGGGCTGTATCGCTCGCTCAAGTCGAAGCTCGATAAGGAGAACGCGGGGAACGCGCGCGCGGGGCTGGCGAAACCCGATCCGAGCGCAGCGCAACCCAGCGGTCGACCGCTCGTCGAGGCTCGGGGAGGTGTCGCGTCCCCACGCAGGGATCTCGCGCGCAAGCCCTCCGCGGCGCCCGCTCGCGTCCCCGTGGCGTCTCGCCTCCCCGTCGCCGCGGACAGCAGCGACGACGAGGAGGACGTGGTGGATGCGACACCCGTGAAGGCGCCCACGCGCGTGCAGCCCATGCGCGCGGCGAAGTCTCCGTCGAAGTCCCCGATGGCCGACCCGAGATCCCTCCCGAAACCGCGCGCGTCGCCGCGGAGATCCCCGAAAGCGCTCCGCGCGCTGTTCCCGGACGCGAAGGCGCTCGCCGGCGCCGCCGACGCCGCGGCGCTTCCCCCGCGCGTCGCGAAGAAGCACGCGCCCCGGGCGAAGCCGGCGAACGCGTTCGGGCGTCTCGCCGGCGGGTTCGGCGGCGACGGGCTCGAGACGCGCGGCGGCGGCGGCGGCGGTTTCGCGCGCCTGGCCGAGGCGAAGAAACAAAACGCGTTCGAGCCGCTCCTGTGCGACGCGCGCGGGGTTCTGGACGACGGCGTGCTGGATATCGGAGACGGCGCGCCCGCGATGACGCTCTCCAATCTCCTGGCGCGGGAACCCGCGCGGCGGCGCGGAGGCGGCGGCGGCGCCTCGAAGCCGCCGGAGCCGAGTGCCGCGGCGACGGCGAGCGCCGCCGCCGCCGCGAAACCGGCGGCGAAGGACGCCGAGACGAAGCCGAGCCCTCGTTCGGCGGGAGCCCGAAAGCGAGGGGGGGCTCGATGCGACGTCGACCCCGACGAGGACGAGATGCTGGCGGCGATGGAGGCGGGGGAGGAGGATTTCGACGCCGCGGAGGCGCGCGCGGCGGCGGGGGCGGCGCGGCGGCGCGAAGCCGCGGCGGCTCGAACCCGCGACCGTCGGAACGCCGAGGCGGACGCTTCCGGCGCCCTTCGACGCGACACCTCGAGACCCTCGAGACGCGGAGACGGCTCGGAGGATGATGAGGATTACGTCGAGAGCGAGGATGACGATTTCGCCATCGCGACGACGAACGTGCGCAAACGGAAACGCGCGAGCGCCGCCGAAACGAAACAAACGAAACCCGCCGCGGCGAGGAAACCGAGACCGAGGAAAACCGCCGCGGCGACTGCCGACGCCGCCGCGGCGACCGCTTCGCGTCCCGCGACCGGCCGCGAACGCGCCGAGGCGCGCAACGCGGCCGTCGCTGCCGCCGCGGAGGCGAAGAAACGCAAGCCCTCCGGAGGGAAAGCGAAACCGGCGGAAGCCGCGGACTGGCGCGCGGCGGGCGACGAGGCGCCCGACCGCGTCCCCGCGCCCGCGAAGAAACGCGCTGCTTCCAAGACGTCCAAGGGAAACTTCGTGAAGATGAACATGAAGAAGACGTGGAAGAGCCACGGCGTGAAGGGCGGCGTGAAGAAGAGCGCGGGCGCCAGCTACAGGCACGGCGGCGGCGCGCAATCGTGGAACAAACCCGTCGGCCGGCGGAAACAGGCGCCTCAGCCCGGCGAGACGCAGTCCGTGTGGAGCGCGGGGGACTGGGCGGACAGGAAGAAGGCGCGGGAGACGCCGGCGGAGGAGAAAGCCCGGGCGGTGCGCGAAGCCGCGGAAGATGCCGCGCTCGCGGCGGCGGCCCGCCCGGGCGCGGCGGCGGCCGCCGCCGCCGCGCTTGAGGCTCGCGAGAAACTCGAGAAACCCGGTCCTGCGCTCGCCGCGGCGTGTGCCTCCGCGTTGCTCGACCCGACGGACCAGGCTCTGACCGACATCCTGCGGCGCGCGTTTGGCCACGAGGCGTTCCGGCCCGGCCAGCTGGAGGTGATTAAGCGCGTGGTGCGGGGCGGGTCGACGCTGGCGCTTCTCCCCACGGGCGCGGGGAAGTCGCTGACGTACCAGCTCCCGGCGTTGCTGTTTCCGGGCCTGACCCTCGTCGTGTCGCCACTGCTGGCGCTGATGGCGGACCAGCTGAGGGGGCTGCCTCCCGCGTTGCCCGGCGCGGCGCTTCGCTCGGACCAGAGCCAGACGCACCTCTTCGCCGTGCTGGACGAGATGCGCGCCGGCAAACTCAAGGTGCTCTTCGTCTCTCCGGAGCGCCTGCTGAACGAGCGCTTCCTGAACGACCTGCGGCTCGTCCCCGGCGGCGTCTCGCTGGCGGTGGTAGACGAGGCGCACTGCGTCAGCGAGTGGTCGCACAACTTCCGGCCGGCGTACCACCGGCTCGGCCGCGTTCTGCGCTCCAGGCTGCGCGTGCGCGGGCCCGTGCTGGCGCTCACCGCGACCGCCACCAAACGCACGGAGACCTCCCTGCGTTCGACGCTGGACATTCCCGAGGAGGGCGCGTTCCGCGACGACGCCATCCGCGCCAACCTGACGCTGAGCGCGATGCGCGTTCCCGCCAGCGCGCGCGAGGCGACGCTGAAGCACCTGCTGCAGCGCGAGCCCATGCGCGGCGTCGGGTCTGCCATCGTGTACGTCGCGTTCCAGAACCAGGCGGAGACGGTGGCGGCGTACCTGCAGACCAACGGCGTGAACGCCAAGGCGTACCACGCCGGCCAGGAGCCGAAGGACCGCCAGAGGACGCAGGCGCAGTTCTTCGCCGGCTCGGTGCGCGTGGTGGTGGCCACCGTGGCGTTCGGCATGGGGCTCGACAAGGCGGACGTGCGCGCGGTGATCAACTACTCCCTGCCGCGATCGCCGGAGGCGTACATCCAGCAAGCCGGCCGCGCCGGCCGCGACGGCTTGCCCGCGCGGTGCGTCTCGTTCATCGACGCCGACGACTTCACGCGGCTGCGCTCGCTGTCCTTCTCGGACGGCGTCGACCGAGCCGCCGTGCACAAGCTCCTTGAGACGGTGTTCCTGGGCAGGGACAGGAAGGCGAGGAGCGCGCTCGCCGCGCTCGCGCCGGGCGGAGGCGGGGCCGGAGAGCCGCGCGACGCCGAGGGCGGGCCTGAGAAATTCGGGCGGGACCCGAACCCGAACGAAAATCGCGATTCCGGGAACGAAGTCGCCGAGCCCGCGGCGGTGGGCGCTTTGATCGTGCAGCAGCTCGAGCGCGAGATGGACATGCGCGGCGAAGTCATCGAGACGGTGCTTTCGTGCCTCGAGCTGTGGGACGCGCGGGTGGTTGAGCGGCGGTGCGCGGAGGCGAAGAGCGAAAAAGAGACGAACAAAGAGAGCGACGCGTCTCGCGCGACGCTCGAAACCGCGACGGAAACCGCGTCCGCCGCGTGTCCGCCGAAAAACTCGGACCAGAACGGCGACGACGATTTCGGCGCGCTCGGCGGAAACGGTCTGGTTCGCGTTTTGCCGGACATGCGCGCGACATGCGAGCTGTCGTTCCACGGCGCGTCGCCGGAGGCGCTGGCCTGCAAATGCCCACTCGTCGCCGCCGTGCTCGCGCTGGGCGCCAAGCCCAAAGCCGGGACCTACCGCTTCTCCGTGGCGGCGGCGGCGCGGAGCATGCGCTCCGGCCTCGAGGAGGTGGGCGCGCAGCTCCAGGCGCTCAGCGCCAACGGCGACGCCGCGTACCGCCTCAGCGACCGCGCCGTGGGGTACGAGATCCTGCGCGCGCCGCCGGCGGACCTGCGCCCGCTGGCGTCGGCGCTCGCCGCGCACCTCGCCGCCGTGGAGCGCTCCGCCGTGCACAAGCTGGACACGGTGTACGCCGCGCTGGAGCACGCGGCGAACGCCGAGGACGACCACGCGCAGAGCGCGTCGCTGCGCGGGACGCTGGAGGCGTACCTGCGTGGCGTCGGGCCAGGATCCGCGGAGACGCCGTCTGGCGTCGACCTCTCGGGCGTCATCGCCGCCGACGCGCCCCGCGGCCTCGCCGCCGACGTGCGCGAGCTGCTGACGCATCGCAGCGGCGGCAAGGCGGGCGGCGCCGGGTGCATGTCCGCGCGCGCGGTGGCGCGCGTCCTGCACGGGCTGGGCTCGCCCGCGTACCCCGCGGCGGAGTGGCGCCGCAAGGAGAAGGCCGGGAACCTCTGGGAGAAGCACTCCAAGGTGGACTTCGGCGCCATCGTGCGCGTCGCCTCCGAGGAGCTCCTCGCCATGCGCGGCGTCGTCCCGAAGAAGAAACCGTAGCTAAGTTAGAAGGAGCGAGCGTCCGAGTAAAACGAGTAAAAGTACGTAGCTCCCGTAGCTGCGGTGCGTAGAGCTATGCGCGCGTTTTTGGCGAGTAGACGTGTCGTACCGTGCGCCTTTCGCGTATTGTACACGCTATACGGCTCTATGGATATACAAAAAAGTACTTCGCTCTGTCATCACGATCACGCCGGCTTGATTTCCCAGACGAAGTACCGAATGAACTGCTCCTTGCTCACTTCGCGCGCCTTATCGCGCTCGAGCGCGGCGAAGACGCGCGCGCGCCGCGCCTCGGCGGCGTCGCCGGCGAACCGCGCGTCGCCCTTGTTGCGCCCTTTCTTCAGCAAAGCGTCGATCTTCGGCACGCGCTTCACGGCTTTCAGGAACGTCTTGAGCTTGATCACGCCCCGCTTGTCCATGTCCACGATGTCGAACACGCCGGAAAGGTACTTGACGCGGATCAGGTACGGCTCCGCGGGTTTAGAGTTTAGGTCGCGACGGCCGCCGGGCGACGACGCGCGGGACGACCCGCGGGACGACCCGCGGGACGACCCGGACCCGCCGAAGGACGAGCCGGTGTCGGACTCGGACCACTCGCTCGTTCCTTCAGACCCCGACCCCGCGTCGGAGACAGCCGCGCGCGCCATCGCGGCGCGCTGCTTCGCCTCCGCGGCGTTCCGGCGCTTCCGGGCCGCAACCGACTCCGCCGCCGCGCGCGCGGCGTTCTGCGCGGCGATGGCGGCTTCGGCGTCGGCGATTTTCCTCGCCAGATCCACGTCGCGCGCGACGTTCTGAGCCTCCGAATGCTTCTTCTCAGCATGCTCTTTCTCCGCGGCTTCCCGAGCAGCCTCAGCCTCGGCGATCGCCGCCGCCGCCGCCGCCGCCGCCGCCGCCTCCGCCGCCGCCTCTTTTCGCGCGCGCGCCTCGGCGGCGGCTTTCGCCGCCGCCGCCTCCGCCTCGGCTTCGGCTTCCGCGCGCGCGATGGCCGCGGCTGCAATGCGCTCCTCCTCCGCGAGCTTCGCCTTCGCCCGCGCGGCAGCCTTCTCCGCAGCAAGCCGTTTCTTCTCCTGCTCGCGGGCGAGCGCCGCCTCCGCCTTTGCGACGGCGCGCGCCGCGGCATCCTCTTCTTTTTTCTTCGCCGCCGCTTCCTTCTCGCGGCGTCTCGCGGCGGCTCGCTCTTCCTTTTCCTTCGAAGCCGCCAGTTTCCGCGCCTGGTCCCCGGCGGCGCGCGCCGCCGCCGCCGCCGCCGCCGCAGCCGCCGGCGCGGACGCGGCCGCGACCGCCACGGTCGCCGGCGCCGAGTACACGGACGACACCGTCTCCATGGTCTCGACCGCGGAAGTCGAAGTCGTCGTCGTCGTCGTCGTCGTCGAGCCGCCGGAGGAGAAGCCGAAAAAGCCAGTCACCGCCTGCGTGGTGTCGGTCAGGCCCTTGCCGATGACCTCGCCGGTGTCCGAAAGGCCCTTGCCGATGACCTCGCCGGTGTCC
>Ga0181560_10006303_pt1 | contig 10368 bp, 5 predicted proteins | sample 011ome_20_FD_133751 | JGI IMG/M metagenome (GOLD analysis project Ga0181560, IMG submission 133751) | Coastal salt marsh microbial communities from the Groves Creek Marsh, Skidaway Island, Georgia - 011509CT metaG (megahit assembly) | ecosystem: Environmental > Aquatic > Marine > Intertidal zone...
GACCGCGGCGGCGACCGCGCCGAGCGGGTCCGCGGCGGGCGCGGGCGCGGGTGGCGCCGGCGGCAGCGCGCGCGTCGCCTCCGCCGCGAGATCTGCCCCGACGAAGCTCTTCGGCTCCAGGTTCGCGCGCGCGCGAAGACACTCGCCGACCGCGGGGTGCAGGTCCGGGAACCCCAACAGCGCGACCGACGCGCGAGGCGGCGCGAGGAGGTCTTCCGCGGACGCCATCGCGCGCGCGACGGAGCGCGTCACCCCGCGACGGTCCGGCCGCGCGCGACGGACGATGGGTCGGCGTCGGGAGAGAAGCAGATGTTTATTATTGACGACTGGAGACTGTTGTGTTTTGTTTTACAGTCATCAGACGAGTCACGCCCCGCTCCCCGGGTGGACGTCTATCGACGCCCTGCGCGAGTAGTCAACCTTCTTCTTCATCAGGTCTCGCGCGTTCGGATCGATGTTGAACCCCATGATCGGGTTCCCGCTCAACGTCTTCGCGTCGCGCGACACGCGCGCGACGACGCCTCCGCCGCCGCCGCCGCCGCCGCCGCCGCCGTCGTCCCCGAGCGGCGACTTCCCTCTCTCCCTCCCCCAAGACCCGACGAGTCCGTTCCCGTTCGGCAGCGACGCCGCCATCGCGCTCAACCCCATGCTGTCCACGGTCATCGCGTGATCGAGCGGCCGCGGCGGCCGACCTAACGCGCCCACGCGGTCGCCGCCGCCGTCGAGGGCATCGTCCGAGCCCGCCGCGTCGTCGCCGCCGCCGCCGCCGCCGCTCGCCTCCTCCTTCAGCGGCGCCAGCTCCGAGCTGAGGGTCATTCCATACAAAGCGACGTCGGGGTGGAGTTGAAAGGCGTCAGTTGGAGTTGAAAGTCATCGCGGGCGGGGATTGAAAGCGAGGGACCCTGGGCGGATAAAACCGCCGGGCAAAGTCCTTAAGGAACGGCGTTCACCACGCCGACGGGGTCGTATGGGGACCAGTATAACCTCATAGAACGCACCTGAGCGACGATTCGCCGCCGCCGCCGCCGCCGCCGTGCGTCGTCTGCGTCGGCGAGTCCGCCCTTCGAATCCGGAACTCCCGGTCGCTCCCGCCCTCCCAGATCGCGGCGACCGCGGACGGCACCTCCCCGGCCGCGGCGGCTTCCGGACACCCGCCCAACACGTTCTTGCACACGTCCTTCAGAGACTTAGGGTCGTTCCATACAAAGCGATGGCGGGGTGGAGTTGAAAGGCGTCAGTTGGAGTTGAAAGGCGGCGAGGGCGGGGATTGAAAGCGAGGGGTGGGCGGAGAGAGACGCCGGCAAAAGTCCTTAAGGATCGGCGTTCACCACGCGAACGGGGTCGTATGGGGACCAGTGTATAGAACGCACCTTAATCTCGATCTCCAACACGGGCGCGGAGGACGGCGTGAGATTATGCCGCTTCCCTCCTCCCATCGCCTCCTCCTTTAGCTTCGCGACGAGCGCGGATCTCGTGCATCGCCCCGCCATCGGCCGCGTCGGCACGGCGACGATCATCGAGTTCGGCGGGAGAAGCTGCCACCGATCGAGGCCGTGGTCCCCGGACAGCGGCTCAGACGACACCAACAGCGCCTGCGTGGCGACGAATTTATTTCGCATCAATCGCTCCGCGCCCGCCGACGACGCCCCGGTCTTCTTAAACCCGCTCTTTTGCGACGCGCTCTTCCTCACGCCGTATATGTCCGTGTCCTTCGCGTTCGACTCCATCGCGTCGAAGCCGCCGAGGGAGTTCAGATCCCACGCGCGCTCGCCCGGCATCGGACCGAGATGGAAATACAGCGACGGCGGCTCCTCGTCTTCGCTGTTGCGGTACCGCGTCGCGATCACCGTCTCCCCGTCCGTCAGCGCGACGTTCAACGAGCTGCGAGGAGGCGCGCGGGGGTGGGGGTAGGGTGGTGGTATTGGATTAGTGTTGGGGTTTAGGGTTTAGGAAAAGTCCTCAAGGAATGAAGTTCACAACGCGAACGCGGTCGTATGGGAACCAGTGTAAGGAGAACGCACCTCGGCTTCCCTTTGCACGCTGAGATGATGGCGCAGATGCCCTTCAACACCGCGCGCTGCAGCGTCACCGTGTCCTGCCGCGTTTGCACGTCCGGGAGCTCGTTCAAGATCAAGTTAAACAAGAGCTCCGAGTCCGTCGTGCCGCTGATGTCCTCGAACAGCTCGTCCCTCAGCTTGTTCAGGAGCCCGCGGCGGATGGATTTAAACCCGACGACCTCGCCGTTGTGCATGAACATGTAGCGTCCCTTCCTGAACGGATGGCAGTTGTACTGGTGCACGCTCGCGCCCGGGCCCGCGGCTCGCACGTGACCGAACAGCAGCGACGTGCTTATCGTCTTGGAGAGCGACCGCAGGTTTCGGTCGTGCGACGGCGCCGCGACGGTCGTGTACACCGTCGGTCGATCATACGCGCTGAGGCCGTGTTTATCCACGAGCCCGCACTTCTCACACGCGTACCACCCGATGCCGCAGCCGTGGACGTTCACCGGGTGGTTCCGGTTGTGGTTGAGCTCGCACCCGGGGGTGTAGCCCGCGCCCTGGAGACGGAGAGAGGGGGGAGGGAGGAGGGACGGGAGGGAGGGCGGGGACGCGTTAGGGAGCGCGCGTCTCCAGCGCATTCTTTTCCGGTCGTCGAAAAGGGCACGGCACGCGGCGGGAACTCGACGCGCGAGAGGAGGGCGGGCGCGCGCGCACGTGCGACATCGTCGCCAACCCATGCGTGCATCCGAAGATGAGCTTCGCGATGCACACCTCCTCGCCGTAGTAGAAGATCCACCGGCACATCGCGCGCGCGTCGGGGACGTTCGCGCGCCGGGGAGAGTGCGTCTGTCATTATTCTCGTCCGAGTCCCAAAGGCGCTTAGCCGCGAACTCGCACTCGTGATTTCGCGGACGAGAGCAGACAGGAGGAGAGATCAGATTTTCCTTCCGCGAAAAAGTTAAGAAAATGGGCCCGTATGGAAACCATTCAGAAGTTGTCCTGTCGAACCTCCGGATGCGTTTCAAACCACTCCCCGATCGAGCCAGCCGGTCAAACCGACCCGAACTTCTCCCAACTGACCGGGGCGCTGATCGAAACTCCGGATACAAAAGTGCGGCCGCTCTCGAACGCCAGCGCCAGTCGAACACGGCCGAGCGATCGAGCGGGTGGTCGGACAAAACCCTCAGTGAGCGCGGCGCGAGGCTAGCTCGCGGCGCCGTCGTTAGTCATGGCGTCCGGCGGCGCGGACGCGCACGCGAAGGCGGTGTACGCCAGGGCGCAGAAGGCGGAGATGACGACGTGGACGCGGTTCTCGAGGTGCGTCGCGCGCGCGATCGCGACCGACGGCGCGACGACCGGGAACATTCGGTCCCCCCACGTCTCCGTCGCTGACGTCCTCGCTCCTTCCCCCTCTCGCGCGATCAGGTACATCTCGAACCATCCGAAGTCGCTGCTGATCTTCGGCGAGGACGACGCGGTCCGGAAGCTGTGCCACTCGATCCACAACAGTCGTGCGTCCCCGCGCGCGCCGACCCGACGATGCGATGCGACCGAAAAAACGACGCGACGCCGCCCGCCTCGATTTTTTTGTCCTCGCCCTCCCTCCCTCGCCCTTCCGCGCGTGGACCGCGACGCCGACGCTCCTTCCCCCTCCCCCCACACCGCGACGCGAACGCGATCTCCCCCCCCCCGCAGCGTGGTTCGAGACGTTCATCTTCCTCGTGATCCTCGCGAGCACGATCGTGATGGCGTCGCAGGACATGAGCGACCGCGGATCAAAGGACGCCGGGATCGCCGCGTTCGAGGTGGCGTGCACCGCGCTCTTCGCCGCGGAGGCGGCGATCAAGATTATCGACCAGGGGTTCTGGTTCGCGAGCAGGACGTACATGCGAAGCGGGTGGAACAAGTTCGACTTGGCGCTCGTCGTCGGCGCGCTCGCCGCGCTCGTGTGGGAATCGGTCGGGTCGCAGTTTCTCGCGCTGCGCGCGTTTCGATGCTTCCGACCGCTGCGCGCGATGAAGTCGTTCAGGGACGGGCAGCTCCTGATGCGAACGTCGTACACGGCGATTCCGCTGCTGCGCGACGCGATCATCTTCCTCTTGTGGTTCGTCGTCGTCGCGACGTGCGTCGGCGTGATGGTCTTCGGGGGACGGTTGAACGGGCGCTGCTCCGCGACGGATGGCGGCGGCGCGTGCCCCGCGGAGAGCGCCGTGGCGGAATCCGGCGACGTGTGCGACCCGCGCGGGCGCGGCGCGGGGTGCGACGACGGGAAACTGTGCTGCGCGAGCGAGCATCGACCGCTGGAGGACTACGTCTCGTTCGACGACTTCAGCGAGAGCGTGATTCTCGTGCTCCAGGCGATCACGATCGACGGGTGGAACGAGGTGGCGAGGCAAGCCGCGGACGGCGCCGGGCTGGCGCGCTCGGCGCCGTTTTTCGCGCTCATCGTCTTCTTCGGCGGGTTCTACGTCCTGCAGCTCTTCGCGTCCGTGATGATCATCACGCTGTCGCACTGCACGGACCAGATGGTCGAGGAGGACGAGGAGAACGCTCGGAGGGAAGCGCTCGGGTTGCCGCCGTCGGAGAACGTCAAGTTTTCCCCGCAGGAGGACAAGCTTCGTAAGATTGCTCTGTGGGTCAACGACAAGTGGGAAAAGTTCGTGGAGTGGTCGCACGAGAACATGGAGGGCATGCGCGTGGAGGAACGCGTCGGGGACGACGGGAAGACGCGAAGGGTGAAGAAGAGCGTCTTGCCCCCCGCGATCTTACTGCAGTGCCGCAGGCTGCAGCGGTTCGTCTCGCACCGGTATTTCCAGCGGTTCATCTTCACGATCATCATCTTGAACACGATCACGATGGCGAGCAACGCGTACGGGATATCCCGCTGGTGGGCGTTCTTTCTGTACGCGTGCGAGACGACGTTCACCGGGATCTTTATCTTGGAGTTCCTCCTGAAACACCTCGCGTACGGGCCGGTGCATTACTGGCTGAACCGATGGAACGTCATCGACGGCGTCGTCGTCGTCGCCGGCATCGTCGAGCTCGCGATGGGGGGCGAGTCCGGCGCCATGGCGTTGCTCAGAATGCTCCGCGTCCTGCGGATCGTCGCCGGTCTGAAGTCCCTGCGGAGAGCGCGCGCGTTTCAGCAAGTCTTCGCCGCCATCGGCAACGGCGTCGTGCGCATGGCATCCTTCGGCATCATCTTCGTCATGTTCATCGCCGTCTTCGCCATCCTCGGGATGCAGCTCTTCGGCGGCGTCGGCGAGCTCGGGGAGTCGCGGTATCACTTCGACACCTTTGGCGCGGCGTTGCTGACGTTGTTCGTCATCTGCACGGGCGAGAACACCTTCGAGGTGGCGTACTTGATGATGAGGGAATCCGGGACGTACAGCTCGTTGTTTTACATCGTCGTCTGGTCGTTGCTCTCGACGTCGCTGCTCGCGCTCGTGCTCGGGGTGTTGATCGAAGCCGCGGCGCGCCCGCTCGCGATGCTGGACGATGACGAGGAAGAGAAGCCGGACGTGGAGTACACGGTGGAGCACACCCCCGAGGACGGGTCGCCGGCGGGGAAGGAGGGGTTGCCGGCGAAGAAGGAGGGGTCGCCGGCGGGGAAGGAGGGGTCGCCGGCGACGGCGAATTGGGAGTCGGCGAAGCGGAAGGCGCTTCGCGGCGGCGAGGTGAACGGTCACGACCACGACCACGACCACGACGGCAGCGGCACCGGCGGTCGACACCGTCGCCAGTCCAGCGTGACGGACTCGGAATTGGAGATGCAGAGGCGCGAGACGAACCGAGGCGTCGGGCTGTTCATGTCCGAGAAGACCACCTTGCTTCACCAGTCGATGAAAGATCTGACGGGGAAAGACAGAATCGTAGAAGCACAGAAGCGCATAGACCTCCACCAACGACAGTTCGTCGCGGAGACCGCGGCGGTCAGGATATGGCTCCTCGAGCTGGACCAGATGAACGTTTTGATTCACCCCTCGTTCGAGCACCGCACGAACCGAGGCAAAGCGCTGAAGGCGAAGTACAACGCCGCCGGGTACCAGATTGACGAACTCAAGAAGGAATACACCTCCGCGGACCTCGACGCCGCGCGGGACCGTCTCGTGATGCCGCCGACGAACTTTGGCGCGACGAAAGGCAAATCACAGTTCGGATGCGCGGTCGACAAGGCGATCAAGTTTAGCATCGGGACGACGATGAGCCAGTACACGACCGTGGAGGAGATGTTAATCAAGAAGAAGGAGAGAATAGTGCGCGCGAAGATCGAAGCCGCTGAGGAACCCGCGAAGCGCGCGGATCGTCTCGAGCTCGAGTGGGTCTCGAGCTACGGCATCGACCGCGACGACGACAAGGTTCGCTTCGCCTGCCTGAAAATTGTCGAGCACCGGTGGTTCAAGCGGCTCATTCTGTTTTTGGTCATCTTTTCGTCGTGTTTGCTCGCGCCCGAGTGCGACCCGGACTGGCCCAAGGCGAACACCGCGGAGGCGACGTTCGTCGAGTTAGCGGATATTTTCTTCATCGTCATCTTCGCGCTGGAGATGTGTCTGAAGATTATCGCGTACACGTTCAAGTCCGGCCCCAAGGCGTACACGAAAGACGGCTGGAACAACCTCGACATGTTCATCGTCTTCGCGACGATCATGACGAAATCGCTCGAGTCCGTGGGGTCCGAGAGCGGCGACAGCTTGCGCGTGCTCCGCGTGTTGCGCGTGCTGCGTCCGTTGCGAGTCATCAAGAACGTCCCGTCGCTGAAACTCGTCATCGACGCGACGTTGGTTTCGTTGCCGTCTATTTTGACCGTGTGCGCGTTGGGGGTCGTGATCATGATAATCTTGGGCGTTCTCGGGATGACGCTGTTCAAAGGGCAGTATTACTCGTGCACGGTGAAGACAAACGACGGAGGGACGAAGGCGACGTGCGAAGCCGCGGGTGGAGAGTGGCTAAACACCGCGATCAACTTCGACAACATCGGTCAAGCCTCGGTCGCGATATTCATAATTTCCACCGGGGATAACTGGCAGGACATCATGTGGAGCGGCACGGACGTCAACGGCGAGCTCAACGAGCCGGTGTACAAGAACAAGCCGAACAACGCGTTTTACTTTGTCGCCGTCGTCCTCATCGCGTTTTTCTTCTGGGCCAACTTATTCGTGTCGTCGCTCGTGGATAACTTCTCGCAAGTCGCGAGCAAGCTGAAGGGCGAAGAAGGCGGCGGCGGAATGGGGTACTCGTACTCCGAGTCCCAGAGGAAGTGGTTCCAGGCGTTGAAGCTCGCCACCGAGCGCGCGAGCGACGAGTGGCGGTACGTCAACGCGAAGACGCTCAATCACTTCCGTCGGTTCTGCCTGCGCGTGCGCAAGTGGAAGCACTGGGAGCGGATGGTCGTCGTCGTCCTCCTCGGAAACGCGTTGCAGCTCTGCTTCGTGCGCGACGACCCGAGCGCGACGGAGGAGGAGATCATGGACGGCTTCAGGATCGGCTTCACCGTGTTGTACGTGCTCGAGACCATCGTGAACATCGCGGCGATGACGTGGGCGGTGTATTGGGAGTCCACGTGGCACAAGATTGACTTCGTCGTGACCGTGTTTGGGATCATGGAGCTCGTCGCGGAGACTTCGAAAGCGAACGGCGACATGGTCACCGTTTTTAGCGCCGCGCGTTTCTTCCGCCTCGTCAAGGTGCTCAAATCCAGCGCCGGGCTTCGGACGCTCGTGGACACGTTTCTCTCCGCGATTCCGGGGATGTCCAACATCTTCTTTCTCATGCTCCTCCTCATGCACATCTACGCGTGCTTAGGCTGCGCGCTGTACTCGTCTATTCCGGAGTACTACGACGGCGCGAACGCGTTCGGTTTGACGCCGTACACGAACTTTCAGAACTGGCCGAACGCGATCGCGCTTCTGTACGTCGTCATCACCGGCAACTGGGCCGGCTCCTTCCACGACGTGTACTGGACCTGCGCGACGAAAGCGACGCACCCGACGTTGGGGACGTACGGCGAGACGTGCGGTTACCGCGAGACCGCGCCGGTGTACTTCTTCACTTTCGTCATCTTCGGCATCTGCCTCCTGTGCAACCTCTTCGTCGCCATCTTGTTGGAGCGGTACGACTACTCGTCCACGATGGAGGGCGTGTACGACGACAGGAACCCGTTCGACATGCTCTGGCGGCTGAACATCTTGAGGCAGTTCGCGTACAAAGTCCGCAACCGGATGAGAGTGCGCCGAGCGGAGGCGATCATCCTGAAAGAGAAGGGCGAGGGGGCGCTGGCGTCGGCGTCGCCCGGAACGCCCGCCGGATCGCCGTTCGGCGGCGCGGGGAGCGCCACGGGCGCGACGCCGCTGAGCGAAGCGGGGAAGCGCGCGCTTCGCGACGCGCTCGTCGAGAGGATGCGGTCGAGCCCGAACAAAGACCCGGCGTTCCTCGCGGACGAGGCGATGGGGGTGATGTTCCCGAAGTTCGCGCCGTCGCCGCTCGGGCGCGGCGGCGCGGGGGCGACGCCGACGAAAGACGCGGGGATGAAGAACTGGCTCAAACGAAGAGGATTCATCGGCGGAGGCGTCTACGACGACGCGGAGTTCAACAGGGTAGTCATGGGCGGGAAGCCCGGTGTGGCACGTCGTTTGGATGAGGACTCCGCGGCGGACGCGGATTCGGAGTACATCGACGACGCGGTGGAGAACGCCAAAAGCCCCGAGATACGGAGGAGCGGACGCGCGAGCGTCGACGAGGAGCCAGCTCCGAAGCCGGCGAACTGGTCGCCGTTTCAGACGATCAACGCGGTGAAGGCGTCAATCTTGTCGCCGGCGAAACAGCCGGTGCGGTACAGACGAAACGATAACGTCGAGAACCCGTATAAACGGAGCGACAGCGCGGAAGACGATCGGTGAGAGGTCCCCCGCCATTATTAGTCTACTAGGGATGCGATAACGAAAACCACCACCGATTGGTTGTATACTTCGTTTAATAATTTCATCAGCACGTTAACTTACTTACACTTGGCGCGGAGCAGCGGCGACGTCTCCGTCGCCGCCGCCACCGCGGTTCGCCTCGCCGCGACTCTCTTGCCGGCGATCGCCGCGACGACGGCGACGACGCCGAAAGCGCCCGCGACCGCGATCGTCGACGACGACGACGATGAGGACGCCGCGAGGGAGGGCGCCCCGAGGCTCGCGGCGAGCTCGGCGTCCGGATGCAGCTCGAGCATCTCCACGATGTCCCTCGGCGGAAGCATCGAGTGCGCGTTGCACTGACACTCCACGCCGTCGCGGGATAAAAACGAGTCCTTCGCGTTGTCCTCGGTCTTGTCCGTCATCGCGAACGTCTCGGAGATGCATTCGGTCTCGCCGCTCGCGTCCGCCTGCTTCGCCCACCACCGCGCGGTGTGACTCGCGTCATGCTTCGCCTGTAACACGCTCCTCCACGACTCGTCCGCGACCTCTTGAGGCTCGCCGTGCGGCGTCGGATTCCCGATTCGGACGGCGCCGCCGGCGGGGCAGGCGCACGTCTCGCCGTTCCCGGCGCAACGCGTCCACCCGTGGCGTCCTTCAGGGCGCGCGAACCCGGAGAAATCGCCGCTAGTTTCGTCGGCGAAGACGACGACGTCCAAGCCGAGCTGACGCGGCGTCGCGTTCGATGCGAGACACTCGCAGACGTTCGTCGCGGCGGCGGCGGCGCTCGCGGTCGATCCGGCGGGAGGGACGTTTGACGCGACGTCCCCGAACGAGGTCGCCGCGCACGTCGTCGGCCCGGCCGAGCCGGGTTTCACCAGCCATCCGACGTTGCCGCCGGTCGATCCGGTCGGGTGGCCGTAGCGGACGACGCCGTGGCAGTCGCACGCTTCGCCTTCGCTCGCGCACGGCGTCCACGCCGGGCCGGCGGGCGGCGTCGTCGGGGCGGCGGCGGCGGCGTCGCCGCCGTCGTCGGAGAGCTCTCTCATCGCGGCATCCGCCAACGTTGTCGCGGCGGCGGAATCGGAATCAAGCGGTGGCCGGTCGGCGGCGCCGCCGTTGACTACAGAGAGCGTTTTCGCCGCGTCCTCTTCCAACGTGTCCACGGTGGTTGGCGGCCGCGTCGGCGAGGCCGCGGTGGCGGCGTTGACTACAGAGAGCGTTCTCGCCGCGTCGTCTTCCAAAGTGTTCGCGGTGGAAGACGCGGGCGCGGGCGCCGCATCGTCGGACGCGGAATCGTCGGGCGCAGGCGCGGGCGCCGCAGCGTCGGGCGCGGGCGCGGGCGCCGCGTCGTCGTACACGGGCGCAGGCGCGGGCGCCGCGTCGTCGGGCGCGGGCGCGGGCGCGGGCGCCGCGTCGTCGGGCGCGGGCGCGGGCGCGGGCGCCGCGTCGTCGGGCGCGGGCGCGGGCGC
>Ga0181560_10006309_pt1 | contig 10359 bp, 9 predicted proteins | sample 011ome_20_FD_133751 | JGI IMG/M metagenome (GOLD analysis project Ga0181560, IMG submission 133751) | Coastal salt marsh microbial communities from the Groves Creek Marsh, Skidaway Island, Georgia - 011509CT metaG (megahit assembly) | ecosystem: Environmental > Aquatic > Marine > Intertidal zone...
CACCGGGCTTGGCGATGGTGGCATCCCGATCCCACGCCACTGCTTGTTCGCGCCGGGCATGGAACTCCGCGCCCGTGACACGCTCAACCGCATCTGTGACATGGCCGAGGAAGAGGGCGTGACGTTCACGCTGGAAAACCTGAACCCGCTGGACCATCCGGGATGCCCGTTTGGATCAACCGAGGCTGTTCTGTCGCTCGTTTCCGCCGTTAACCGCCCTCAGTTGCGGATCAACCTCGACCTTTACCATACCCAAATTGGTGAGGGGGATTTGATCCGTTGGTGCGAAGCTTGCCTGCCATGGGTTGGGGAGATTCAGGTGGCGGACAATCCAGGCCGCTGCGAGCCGGGAACGGGCGAAATAAACTACGCTGCGGTTGCGCGTGCTTTGTCTAAACTAGGCTATTCCGGCCCTGTCGCCATGGAAGCCTTTGCAAAAGGCGACGAGGACGCCGCGCTGGAAGCCTTCCGGGACGCATTCACGCTTTAGAGTTAGGAGGCCGGCAGAAACATGCCGCGGTGCTCGCTGAGAATCTGCTCCAAAAGCTCCACGACAGCTCGGACACGGCGGGCAACGGCCTGGTTTTCGTGCCAGACAAGCGCCTTTCGCACCGAAGAGAGGCATCTTGGGAAAAATATCCCTCTACCGCCAGCGAAATCACAATGTGATCGATGAAAAAGCGTGCACCAACGCGTTGTCGTTGTCTGCGAGGTGAAAAATATGTTCGGGATGTGTGCGCAGCAACTCTGATACACGAATTTTTCGAGTGCGATCCGTTCTACTGGTCCCGTTGTGCCACATGAATCCGATGCTAAGACCATTCGCGACAGCCTCGTACACCCCGTCCCGCGTATCGAGAACGAGTAATGGGATTGGTTTCACACCTGCGTGTCTGAATACGCGGTCCACGACACCTTGGGTCGACGAACCCTTAGACCTAAAAATCATCGGATAAGCCGAAAGGGCTTGGCAGTTCACGCTTGTGTCCCGGATCTCGAATTTCGCGAGACTGGGAAGCCTGGAATTGAGATGCTGAACATGGTCTTGAACGCATCCCGGTCTGGACCAGACGCCACTGTTTTGGTCGGTGATAATCCCAGCAAAGATGGAGAAGGTGCTTCGCGAATGGGTTTGAACTTTTTCCAAACCGGCACTGGCCACTTCACGTTGATGGACCTGTTGTTTTCAGAACCACGGTAACCGATTGGTGTCGAGGCTCTGTCGCAAGGTAGCTGGTTCAGTTACGCTGCAATTGCAGCGTACCGTCATGGCCTGAGTTTGTTGAGACGTCTGATTTTGTGATCAGCGACTTGTGCTAGAACCCCAATGCGAGCGCACAGGCACCCCTGAGCATTTCACAGCCTCCCTTGTGGGGCATCACTCAGCACGCTCCGCCAATAAGCTTACCTACGGGCTGTACTCAGCAGGTATTAGTGATGCGCAGAAGCGGGAGATCGTGGATAGGATCAGGTTGCCAGACTGGGAGGGCAACTCATGAGCCGAACCATTATAGCAGACCCGTCCCTCATCCCTGATATCGAAACTTTCGAGTAGCGAGTGGCCATCCACATCCATGAGGGCGGCATTCCAACCGATCAGGCCAAGGACCTTGCAGCCCAAGCCCAGGGCTTCCGTAATCAGGCCCACTGCTTGGCTTGGCTCAGGGTATATGTCGACAGGAAACGGTTGGGGTAGGGAAGCCCAGTAAAGAGAAATGGCTCAGCCCCCGAGGGGGCTGGGTGATAGTATTTATCACAAGTATAAACTGGGATTGTGCTTAAGAAATAAATAAATTGATTTTTTACGCGAGTTAATCAATAAGTTAACGAAAGGTGTAACAAGAACATGCTCCTAAAGCTGAAAAAAAGAGTGATAGCTGATGAGTCGAAAAATCAATACAATGGAAGAATTTGCCTCAGTGAGTGGTATTTCCAGACCAACACTTTCAAAGTTTTTCAACGATGCGCAGAGTGTTAAAAAATCAACACGATTAAAAATCGAGCAAGCAATCGAAAAATACGACTATCGTCCAAATTTTTACGCGATGAACCAAAATAGGCGTAAAACAAAAAATATTGGGTTGGTTGTGCCAAATTTAACAGACCCATTTTTCGCAGGTATCGCAAGAAAACTTGAGGAGTTAATTGTACTTTCTGGTTACAATCCATTGCTTTTAAGCTCTCATGGTGGGCCAGAGCAAGAGGTTGCAAATCTAGACAGTTTGCGATCCATCAAGCCGGCCGGGGTTTTGCTGGCGCCCCTTGGAAGGGCAAGTAATGTAAAAAAATTGAAAGACTTTTCTCAGCTTGTTCCAACAGTGTTGTTCGATGCAAATGTCGAGGGGGTGGGTGAGGCGTTCTTTGGTTCTGACAATCATCAGTCGATTGGATTGATGGTTGATTATCTGGCAAGGACAGGTAAACCACCCAAGTTTTTTGAGATGAAGGATCCGATCAATCCGAATGCTTACAAGAGACGAGCGGCATATATCTCGGCAATGGAAAAGTTGGGGCTTGAGCCGGAGTTGCTCCAAGTAAATGGTGACGGTTGGAATTTCGAAGAAATTGGTTTTACGTCAGGCAGGCAGATTTTTCAAAACTCAAAATATATAGGCGCTACCATTTTGTGTTCTAATGACCGATTGGCAATTGGGCTGATGTCCGCTGCCTACGAGAGTGGGCTAAAGGTCGGGCATGGTGTTGAATTTGATTTGAGAATTGCTGGTCATGATGACCACCCGTTCTCGCGATATACCTGTCCCTCGCTGACTACCATTTCTCAAGACTACGACGCAATTGGCGAGCGTAGCGTTTCAGAGATGCTGAAAATCATTGATGGAACAAATGGAATCACTCAGCGTTCGGAGAAGCTTTTTGAAGGCCGTTTGGTCATGAGGAGCTCAGCTTAGAAAGTGATTTACGCTTGTTTTTCTTTAGATTTACACGCGTTAAATAATTATTGACTGCGCGTTTTTATAATATTAAGCATATTGATACATTCATCCAATTAGGGAGGTTCCAGGATGTCTATGAAGAACTCACTGTTTGCAGCGAGTGCAGCAGCTTTGATGGCTGGTGGTGCTTATGCCGCAGACTCACTCACTATTGCGATCGTGAATAACGGTCACATGATCAACATGCAAAAAGTTGCAGAAGCTTACACGGCGGAAACAGGTGTTGCATTGAACTGGGTTGCTCTAGAAGAAGGCGTTCTTCGTGAGCAGGTAACTTCTGACACAGCCACAGGCGGCGGTCAGTACGACATCATCAATATCGGTATGCAAGAAGCGCCAATTTGGGGTGCGGCAGGCTGGATCGAACCATTGAACTTTGGCGCAGACTACGACATGGATGATATCCTACCAGCGATCCGCGCAGGTTTGTCACACGAAGGTACAATGTATGCTGCGCCATTCTACGGTGAATCATCAATGGTTATGTATCGTAAAGATCTAACTGATGCAGCTGGTGTTACAGTTCGTGATAACGATTCATGGGCAAACATCAAAGGCGCCGCAGCAGCGATGCACGACCCCGATAACGGCGTTTATGGTGCATGTTTGCGCGGAAAGCCAGGCTGGGGCGACAACATGGCGTTCATTACGACTGTTGTGAACTCATTCGGTGGTGCATGGTTCGATGCGGACATGCGTCCAACAATCGACTCAGCAGCATGGGAAGAAGCAATTAATTTCTATGTTGATCTGTTGGGTAACTACGGACCACCCGGTTCAGAAGGTAACTCATTCAATGAAATCCTTGCGCTCTACAACGAAGGCAAGTGTGGCATGTGGATTGACGCGACAATCGCTGCATCTTTCCTAACAGTTGACGGCGTTGCATATGCACAGTCACCAAACGCTGGTAACCCAGTTGGTGCGAACTGGTTATGGGCGTGGGCGATGGCTGTTCCAGCAGGATCACCAAACGCAGACGCAGCAAAAGCTTTCATCGAATGGGCGACATCAAAAGATTACGTCCAAGCTGTTGGTAACCACCCAGACTTTGGTTGGGGCTCAGTTCCGACTGGTCAGCGTTCATCTACATACGCATTGCCAGAATTCCAGGCGGTTGCAGGTTTTGCAGCAGCGGAAATGGCAGCGATTGGATCAGCAGCACCAGAAGCAACAGATCTAAAACCATACGTTGGCGTTCAGTTCGCGGCGATCCCAGAATTCCCAGAAGTTGGTATCTCAGTTGCACAAGAGATGGCAGCTGCACTATCAGGCGCGAAATCTGTGAAAGACGCTCTTGCGGCATCTCAAGCTGCAGCTGACGCAATCATGTCAGAAGCGGGTTACTACTAACTCTTCTCCCAAGAATGAAAAGGGGCGTGGCACTCACTATTGCGCCCCTTTTCACACCGCCTTTACCGCAGTAAAGCATTCTATTTACAACCGTTTCGCTAAATGAATTTATGGGTTCTGAAACTCAATAGTAGGTAATCCATCATGACTAATCGAAGCCTACCGCGCTTACTTCAAGCACCAGCCGTTTTATTACTCCTTGTATGGATGCTGGTTCCACTGAGTATAACTCTTTATTTTTCGTTTATTCGCTACGTATTAAACAGCATGCGCCGACCAGAATGGACAAAACCAGCTTTGAGCAATTGGCGCGGTTTTGGTAATTACGAATTTGTCCTGAATAACAAAGATTTTATTTTGGCAATTCAAAACAGTCTTTTAATTGTCTGCAGTATTTTAATTCTAACAGTCATTTTTGGCGTATTAATCGCAGTTTTGATTAACAAGACATTCATGGGACGTGGCGTCGTACGAGTGTTATTGATTTCTCCGTTTTTTGTTATGCCCGCTGTCAATGCAGTTTTGTGGATTAACATGATTTTGGATCCTGTTTTAGGTCTGCAGGGTTTGGCCGTCGCAGGGATAAATGAAGTAATTGACGGCTTACGCACTTTTCCAATATTGAGTGGCTTCTTTTCTATGTGGCCAGAGCTCGAACCAATCTCGTTTCGTGCAACACAGACGTCAGCATATGCCGTTATTACAATGGTAACCTGGCAATGGACTCCATTTGCGGTTTTGATCTTTATGACATCGCTGCAATCCGAAGATCAGCAACAAAAGGAAGCTGCTGTATTGGACGGTGCAGGAACTTGGTCTCAATTCCGCTTCTTGACCTTGCCACATTTGGCCCGCCCTATAGCGATCGTTGTAATGATACAGGCAATTTTTCACCTATCCTTATATGCTGAGATAGAAATTGTAAGCCGCGGCAATGGTAACAAAAATTTGCCCTATCTGATTGGAGAATTTGCAAACAATAATATCGGTGCGGCGAGCGCTACAGGTATATTTGCGGTCATCCTTGCAAATATTGTTGCGATCTTCTTGCTGCGCATGATCGGCAAGACGTTGATGGATTGAGGGGTGCATCATGGCTATTGTTTCAGCGAACTCAAACATATCTCGTTATGGCCGACCAGTGTTGGCCTGGGGTGTTGCGCTACTATTTTTCTTTCCGATCTTTTGGATGGTGTTGACCAGCTTTAAAACCGATGCCGATGCCGTTAAGCCGGAATTCCTGATTTGGTTCAAGCCGACGTTGGATAACTATCTAAACTTGACCGAGAATTATGACTATTGGCGATTTGCAACAAATTCCGTCATAACTTCGGTCTGTGCTACTTTGTTTACGCTGGTGGTCGGTGTGCCCGCGGCTTATGCGATGGCTTTCAATCCAAGTCGTGCAACAAAAGATATTTTGATGTGGATGTTATCCACAAAAATGCTGCCAGCTGCTGCAGTCTTGTACCCAATGATATTTTTGGCAAAAGGTATCGGTTTATATGATACGCACGTTCTGGTTATTACGGTCGTTAGTTTGATTAATCTTCCGATCGCGATTTGGATGTTGTTCACCTATTTCAAAGAAATCCCCAAAGATATCATCGAAGCGGGTAAAATGGATGGGGTAAGTACGTGGGGCGAAGTCAAAGAAATCCTCATACCTCTCGCTTGGGGGGGCATAGCATCGACTGCTCTAATTATTTTTATTTTCTGCTGGAACGAAGCCTATTGGACCGTACGGCTGACAACGATTGATGCAGCAACGCTTTCCAAGCTCATCGAAGGCAATAGAGCGCCGGAAGGGCTTTTCTTTGGACGCTTATCCGCAGTGTCTACTGCTGCTGTTGGACCCATCGTCGTGTTGGGCTGGTTCTGCCAAAAACAACTTGTCCAAGGTTTGACCTTTGGCGCCGTGAAATAAGGAAAGATTATGGGACGCATCGTACTTAACAATGTAACGAAAAGCTTTGGTGAGACGCAGGTTATTCCTTCTTTAGATCTAACCATTGAGGACGGTGAATTTGCGGTCTTCGTAGGGCCATCAGGCTGCGGTAAATCTACGCTGCTTCGAATGATTGCTGGACTCGAGGAATTGACCTCGGGGCATATTGAAATCGACGGAGACGATGTCACTCAGGTTCCACCATCAAAGCGCGGCCTTGCCATGGTGTTCCAATCATATGCTTTGTATCCACATATGACTGTGCGCAAAAACATCGCTTTTCCTTTGCGCATGGAAGGTAGGGATCAGTCCCAAATCAATAAAAAGGTTGAGGCTGCTGCCACGTCATTGAATTTGACAGACTACCTTGATCGAAAACCTGCCGCGCTTTCTGGTGGTCAACGGCAGCGCGTAGCCATTGGACGCGCAATTGTGCGCAACCCTTCGGCTTTCCTCTTTGACGAACCGCTGTCGAACCTTGATGCGGCATTGCGGGTAGGAATGCGTCTTGAGATCAGTGAAATGCACAAAAGCATGAAAACAACGATGATTTACGTCACCCATGATCAGGTCGAAGCGATGACCATGGCTGACAAGATTGTTGTGCTTCAAGCGGGCGTGATTGAACAGGTTGGGACGCCCCTTGAACTCTACCACACACCAGGAAATGTGTTTGTAGCAGGGTTCATTGGGTCGCCAAAGATGAATATCTTTTCGGGTTCTGAAGCCGAGAAACTTGGCGCGCATACTGCTGGTGTACGACCCGAACATATCGATATCGATTTGTCAGATGGTACTTGGAAAGGCACCGTCGGAGTAGCGGAGCATTTAGGTTCAGATACCTTTGTCCACGTTCACGATACAGTGCTTGGAGATTTAGTTACTGTTCGTGTTGCGGGCGATGTTGCTGTTAAGCATGGTGATACAATTTATCTGACGCCACAAATGGACAAAATTCATAAATTTGATGAAAGAGGACTACGCGTATGACGGGACGGCTCTTTGGAAAGGTAGGCTTAATTACAGGTGCCGCCCGCGGTATCGGGCGTGCCTTTGCCAAAGCTTATGTTCGAGAGGGTGCTAAAGTCGCGATTTGCGACGTAAACATCGAGCGTGCAAAAATCACTGCGCAGGAAATTGGCGGATCAGTTGTCGCGATAGAAATGGATGTCACCTGTCAGGAAAGCATAGATGACGCTATTACAAATGTGGTGTCGAAATTTGGCAGAATAGATATTCTAATCAACAACGCAGCTGTCTTTACGGCTGCTCCAATCACCGAAATAAATCGAACAGAATTTGAACGTACGTTTGAAATTAATGTTGCGGGAACTTTGTTCACTATGCAGGCGGTTGCTCGTCAGATGATCGAGCAAGGCCATGGTGGTACGATCATAAATATGGCCAGTCAAGCTGGGCGTCGTGGCGAAGCACTGGTATCAGTCTATTGCGCTTCGAAGGCTGCAGTCATTAGTTTGACCCAATCTGCCGGGCTGAACCTAATTAAGCATGGTATTAAAGTGAATGCTATTGCCCCTGGTGTGGTTGACGGAGAACACTGGGATGACGTCGATACATATTTTGCGAAATATGAAGGCAAAGCGCTAGGGCAAAAGAAAGCCGAAGTCAGTAAAGCAGTCCCCTATGGGCGTATGGCAAATCCTGATGATTTGACTGGTATGGCCATTTTTCTAGCATCCGAAGATGCAAAATACATCGTTGCACAAACGTACAACGTGGATGGCGGAAATTGGATGAGTTGATGAACGATTTTGTACGGAGAACTAAACTGATGGAACTCAGCAACGGCACGCTGAATGAATTGCCACAGAATATTATCGTGCCCAACTATGATCGTTCTGCATTAAGGCCTGGCATCATTCATGTAGGTGTAGGTAACTTCCACCGTGCGCATCAGGCTTGGTATCTTCACCGATTAATGCAGGTCGGTGAGGCACAGGACTGGGCGATAATTGGTGCAGGGGTACGTGATGCTGACGCAATAATGCGAGAAAAGCTGTTACGGCAGGATTGCCTTACAACTTTAATAGAACTCGATCCATTGTCTTCGTCTGTTGAGGTCGTTGGCTCAATGATTGACTATATACCAATAGAAGAAAATAATAAATCTCTCATACTGCGAATGGCTCGAAGCGATATTCGTATTGTGGCTTTGACGGTGACCGAGGGTGGATACTTTATTGATCCGGCCACGAAATGCTTTGATGAAGATCATCCAGATATCGTCTTTGATGCTCGTAATCCAGATGCACCAAAAACCGTGTTTGGAGCAATTGTAGCTGCCCTGAAAATACGGCGAGATACGGGAGCTGGGCCGGTAACGGGACTTAGCTGCGATAACTTGCAAGGTAACGGTGACATATTACGCCAAGCAGTTGTGTCATTAGCACGAATGTTGGATGGGTCCTTGGCCAATTGGATAGACGTAAATTGCACATTTCCTAATTCCATGGTCGATTGTATAGTACCAGCTACGGGGCCTGAAGAAATAGCCATCGCTAACCAACACGGGGTTGCTGATTGCGTCCCTGTTACTCATGAAAACTTTCGGCAGTGGGTGATCGAAGATAATTTTTGTGCTGGCCGGCCCGATTGGCAAAAGGTGGGTGTTCAATTCGCAGATGCTGTTCATGATTTTGAGATGATGAAAATTCGCATCTTGAATGGCGGGCATCAAGTTATCTCAGTGCCCGCAGAGGTGCTATCTGTAAGTACAATTGCAGACTGTATGGCACATGACTTAATAGGCCGCCTTTTCACAAAAGTTACGCTCAATGAAATTGTACCACACGTAAAAGCTGTGCCAGGGATGTCACCATTCGACTATGTGACGCTTATTCAAAGCAGGTTCGCAAACGCTAAAATCGAAGATACTACGCGTCGCGTGGCATTCGATGGGTCGTCACGACACCCTGGCTTCATTTTGCCGTCAATCCGTGATGGTCTAGAGGCCGGTACGTCTATTGAAGGATTGGCGCTAGTAGAGGCAACATGGGCGAGAATGTGCTTTGGTACACGGGCGGATGGAAGTTTGATAGACCCAAATGATCCAAATTGGAGCGATCTACAAACTAAAGCACAAGAAGCACGAAGCAATCCAAGAACTTGGTTAGATATGCAGCAAATTTATGGAGCACTTCGTGATGAACCTAGATTTTCAAAAAGTTTCTCAAACTGGTTGAACATGATTTGGGATCAGGGCCTGGAGGCAACTATCCATACCTACCTAAAAACGTAAAGCTTGCATCACCATATATAATAAAACGATATTTCGAACAGTACGGTTGCTTCTCATGGCACCAATAGACAGATTTATATTACAGTAATAACAGGAACTCAAAAATCATCCCAAAGGCACTCACGGTTCATCCGTATGCCTTGAAAAATATTATAAAGACAATGTAGTACATATTACTTTTGTTCCGGCCGTGGGTACCAGATTTAGGCTGACTTAAGCAGTCTATCGATAGATAACCTACTGATAAAATTCTTATAAATAGCATTGCCTTGGTATTGGGCTGGAGAGAGTGTTGACCAGATTACTGACCAAAAAAGTCCCTTATACGTTTAACCGATCTGGGTATTAATACTTCTCAAGGCGGGTTCCTGCTGACCTTTTGAGCCCTTATTCCTATCCCCCTATTGTTCAGGGGCTTAAGACGAGGTCTGCGCAGACTGCTAAATCAAGGGCTTTGGTCGCTGCGGCTAAGTTGGATGAATACTGGTCTCACCTTAGAATGGCTGACCCTGATCTTATTGGGTGCAGTTTGTTAAAGTCGGGATGTGGTTCATTTGCCCGAAATACTCAGCTTGATGTGTCTACTGCCACTGAGCAGCCTATTACGCTGCCTGAGGCCTTAGAAACCTACGTCACTTAGAAAACCAGATTCGGTGTCTTTGGTAGAAGCTACTTCAGAAAGCGCAGAGACCATATCTATTGCCTTGCAAATCAAATCAGAAATTGATCGCCTTTATGAATATTATAAAAATTGAATTTTGCGATGGTGTTGGTTCAGAATATGAAGTTGACATCGCAGACCTTCTTGAGTGTTGTTTCGATGGCATTCACGAGGGCAGGACGTA
>Ga0181560_10006316_pt1 | contig 10354 bp, 6 predicted proteins | sample 011ome_20_FD_133751 | JGI IMG/M metagenome (GOLD analysis project Ga0181560, IMG submission 133751) | Coastal salt marsh microbial communities from the Groves Creek Marsh, Skidaway Island, Georgia - 011509CT metaG (megahit assembly) | ecosystem: Environmental > Aquatic > Marine > Intertidal zone...
GGGATAGCGTCCTCGGGGCGCATCTGGAAGCGCTTGGCGAGCGCGACGTCCCAGGGCCGCCTCCGCGTGGACGCCTCTGGACCCACGTACGCCTCTGGACCCACGTACGCGCTCCCCGCGTCGATCCCGGAAACCTCCCCGGCGACCATCGAGCCGCTCGGGCGCTCGCCGTCGGTCCGCGCGTCGCGCGATTCGGGGAGCGCGTACGCGAGCCCGTCCATCACGAGCGGCATGTGCTCCTCCGAGCAGGCGAGCGCGCGCCACGTCGGGTGCCCCAGCACGTACCCCGCGGGATCGCCCGCCTCCGCGGCGATGGCCTTGGAGCCGCAGTCCAGCGTGGCGCGTCCTCGGGCCGGCAACGACACCACCCGCGCCATCAGCACCGCCGCCGGCGTGAGCTCGAGCCCCGGGTTCTGGCGCTCGCCGCGCCAATCGTGGAACACCACCGTGCCGGGCGAGACGCGGTGGCTCAGGACCCAGGCACGCACGGTCTCGGGGGTCTCGCCCGGCTCCATGCCGTGCACGAGCGCGTCGCGGACGTCAAACTCCAGCGCGTGCGTGAACCCGGGCGTGCCGCTCGTGACGAGCTCAATCGGGGGGGCGCCTTTCCCGCGCAGATACGTCAACAGCGGCGCGAGCACGTCTTCGTATAGCGCCGCGCACGCGTCGGCGCGGCGCGAGCGCGCAATTTCCGTCTCGACGAGCGTCGCGCCGGCGCGCGCGACGCACGCGGAGAGGTGTCCTTCGTAGAAATGCACGCCGCGGAATCCGAGGTACGCCGTTTCGTTCGCGGGGTCGTTCACGCAGGCGCGCCATATCCTCGCGTCGAAGGCGGCGTCCTCCGCTCTTTTCGCCGCGCCGCCGCGCCTCCGCGCCTCCGCGCCCGTGCGGTGCATCCCGGGGTTCACGTCCACGAAGTACCCCACGTTATCATCCTCGAACCGACGCCGGCGAGCGCTTTTTTTGTCGTCGGTTTTTCGTCTCTTCTCTCTCTCGACGGAGGCGACGTTTGTTTTTTCCAGACCCGCCTCTTCGTCTGTCGAAAACGCCTCTTCGGCTTCGACGAGGCAGGACCAGCGGATCCACGGAAACGCCTTGGCGATGCACGAGAGCCTGTCGCGCGCCGGCCCGCAGAGCGGGTACGCGACGAGCACGTCGAACGCCGTCTTCTCCTTCATCAAACGCCGCCGGAGCTGGTCCTTTGCGTTTTTCGTCTCCGCGAAGGATGCCTTCTCGGCGAAGGAGGTTTCTGTTTTTCTCTTCGAGTCGTCGCGGTCGAGGTACGTCTCCAGCGTCACCGCGAGCACCGCAGCCTCCTTCGTGGTGGCCACCTTGAAGTTCTTGACGCCCGCGCGCACGAGCTCCAGCCACACCACGGACATCTTCGTGGTCTTAAGGTGCGGGCGCCACCGGTTCAAATCGCCGCCCAGCGCGCGTTTCACCGCCGCGACGTTCCGGCGCACTTTCTTCAGGTCGATCACCAGCGCAGGAGTGATGACGTGCGACGCGAGGCCGTCCGGAAGCGCCCACTCCTCGGGGTCGACGTCGGGGAACCAAGTGCCGCCGACGCGGGACGCGTCGGGGAGCCCCCCCATCGCGAAGCGCGCGCGACGGGTCGAAGTGTTGTTACGCGCGCCCTCGAGTGCCTTTTCCGAGATTCCGGGCGTGAAGCGAATCGAACTCGGCCGAAAAGTCGCGTTTCGACGCATTTGTCGGCGCGGCGCGCCACTCGAGGTGACGCGCGGTTTACACGTCATGGGTCGCGATGGCGGCAAAGGCGGCCGAGGGCGAGGCCGCCGATCCGATGACAAGGGTGGCAACGGACGCGTGAAGATGGTCGATCGGGAGATCGAGGCGCTCGAGGCTGCCATCGAGGTGCGGCGACGAAGCGCCGCCGACGGAACCGCCGCCACTTTTTCCGGGACGTCACGACACCATCGTCGAGACGCGAGCGATATCGACCGGGTGTGACCGAACCCGTCGCGTTCGTTTCATATCACTGACAACGTCCGTATCTTCGTCGTTCCCAACCGTCTCCCCCCGACGCGAATAGGCCACGAAACCAGACCCGGGCGTCAATCCGCTGAGCGTCGCGCCTCGGAAAAACAGCGAACGGGGCAACGCGAACGTGTCCCTGATCGGCGTGCGTAAATTTAAGGATATGCCTCTTTCAACGCCGACGCAGCGAGGCTTAGCCGCGGCGAGGTTCAAGGAGCTGACCGCGATTCAGAGAGCCACCATTCCGCACGCGCTGTGCGGTCGGGACGTGCTCGGCGCGGCGAAGACGGGCTCGGGGAAAACCTTGGCGTTTGTCATCCCGCTGCTCGAGATTTTGTTCCGGCAAAAGTGGGGAAGGCAAGACGGCCTCGGCGGGCTCGTCATCGCGCCGACCCGCGAGCTGGCGATGCAGATCTTCAAGCAGCTGGTTGACGCCGGGTCGTACCACACGCTCAGTGCCGGCTTGCTCATCGGCGGCAAGAATGTCAAGGAGGAGAAGGACACGGTGAACAAGATGAATCTGCTGGTGGCAACGCCCGGCAGACTGTTGCAGCACATGGACGAGACGCCGCTGTTCGACTGCGTGACGCTGAAAGTGCTTGTGCTGGACGAAGCCGACCGCATTTTAGATCTCGGCTTCGCCGCCACGCTCAAAGCCATCCTGGAGAACCTGCCGAAGAAGCGCCAGACGCTGTGTTTCAGCGCGACGCAGACCAAGTCAGTGAAGGACCTGGCGCGGCTCTCGCTGCGGAGCCCGGAGTACCTCGCCGTGCACGCTGAGTCCGCGAGCGCGACCCCGCCGAAACTCACGCAGCTCGTCGCGACGTGCGAGCTGGATAAGAAGATCGAAACGCTGTGGGCGTTCATCAAGAGCCACCTCACGAGTAAGACGTTGGTGTTCCTGTCCAGCTGCAAGCAAGTCAGGTTCGTGCACGAGACCTTCCGCCGCATGCGCCCGGGCGTGCCGGTGGCGATGCTGCACGGCCGCATGAAGCAACAGGCGCGCATGAAGACCTTCGAGAGCTTCGCGCGCGCCAACCACGTGTGTCTGTTCGCCACGGACGTCGCCGCGCGCGGTCTCGACTTCCCCGCCGTCGACTGGGTCGTCCAGGCGGACTGCCCCGAGGACGTGCCCTGCTACATCCACCGCGTCGGGCGCACGGCGCGCTACACCGCCGAGGGGAAGGGTCTGCTGCTTCTGACGCCGTCCGAGGCTAAGTTCGCCGAGGAGCTCGCTGCCGCGAAGGTCCCGCTGAAGACCATGCGTCTGAACCAGGCGAAGAACGTGTCCATCACCTCCAGCATCCAGGGTCTGCTCGGGAAGGACTCGGAGCTGAAATACCTCGCGCAGAGGGCGGTGGTTTCGTACCTGAGAAGCGTGTACCTCCAGCCAAACAAAGACGTGTTCGACGTGGACGCGCTGGACGTCGAGGCGTTCGCCAACTCCGTGGGGCTCCCCAACCCGCCGAGGCTTCGGTTCCTGAAGTCGCAGAGGGTTTCGAAAGCGGGCCCGGACGACAGCGGCGAGGACGACGACGAGGACGAGCGCGGCGCGAATGAAACAAAGGCCGACGAGGACGAGGACGACGCGAGCGGCCCGGCGTCGTCGTCCGAGTCCGAGTCCGAGTCCGGCGCGGACGAGATCCGCGACCGGGGCGTGGTCAAGCGCGCAGGCGGCGGCCATTTCGGCATCCAGGTGGACGGCGCGGACGAGGACGACGACTTGATGACCGTGAAACGCGCGGACCACGGGATGGACGGCGCGAGCGACGAGGATTTAGAAACCGCGCACGCCGACTTGTCCGTCGCGGCGCGCGCGGCGCTGGCCGAAGGCCCCGCGGACCCGGGCGCCGCGTTGCGCGCGCGCGCGAAGAAGGGCAAACTCCGCATCAAGGCCGGCGGCCACGGCGGGAACGACCGCGTCGTGTTCGGCGAGGACGGCGAGGCCATGGCGCCCCTCGAGGCGCTCGGCGACGCGAACGCGGGCCCGGTTCCCGAAGGCGGCGAGGCGCTCGCCGCCGCGGCCCGGGCGCACTACGACCGGGTCAGGAAGCAGAGGCTCGAGGCGGACGTCGCGGACCGCGCCAGGGAGAAGCAGAGGCTGCGGGACATGCGCGATAAGAATAAGGCGAAGGAACGGAAGCTAGCGGGCGATGACGACGACGGCACGGGCGTCGCCGTGTTGGGCGAAGCGTCGGACGACGACGACGCGTCCTCGGACTCTGAACGATCGGGGCGCGATCGCGGAGGGTCGGACGACGATTCGGACTCGGACGATTCGGACTCGGACGATTCGGACTCGGACTCGGATTCGTCCGACCGTCCCCAGAAGCGCGCCAAGACGGACGTGTCCGTGGCTGGAATGGCGCTGAAATCGGAGACCGTCGAGTCCATGGAGGAGCGCGCGATGCGACTGCTGGAGGGGAAGTAGACGGAAGTAGACGGAGCGTCGTATTTTTCGTCGCGACAGTCAGAATTCCGGTATTTCAATTCAAGCGACTTCGCTCTCATCGCTCGCCCGGTTCGCGTCCCGCGAAATGTACAGCGCGGTCGCTGGGACGCCCGGCGGCGTAATCTCAATCTTCGAAGCTCGCGCGCTCCGCGCTCGCGCGATCGGCGTTCGCGCGCACGTCGCTCCTTATGGTACAGCGTCGTTCGACAAAGGTCACGCTTCCGGCAGCGTTCACGCGGGGGCGAGGCCGGGGAGGCCGTCGGCCACGAGGTGCTTCGCTTCCCAGTTGGCCTTGGCGACGCGGTGCTTCTCCTGCTCCTTCTCCGCGGTGCGGATGTACGCGTTCTTCTTGCCGTCCGGCAGCTCCTTCCACTGCGACGACACGACGCGCGACACGTCCGTGAAGGAGAGGTCGGGCGAGGTCTTCTTGAGGCGCGCGCGGCAGTCCTCGGCGAAGAGCAGGTAGGCGGTCCGCGGCCGCTTCGGCTTGCCGCCGTTCGCCGCCGACTTCTTGCCGTTCTTCCCCTTCGCCGCGTACACAGGCGGGACGTACGCTTCCTTGAGCTTCTTGTACTCGTCCTTGCACATCTCCGCCTCCAGGCGGCACTGCTCCAACTCGCGCGGGTCCACGTTCTTCCACATCTCCGCCAGCCGCGTGGTCACCGTCTGCATCTCCTCGCGCGTGAACTTGGAGGTGGGATCGGGGTGCACGTCCTTCATGATCTGGTTGCGGTACCGGTCGCAAAAAATCAGGTACGCCGTGCGCGCGCGCTTGGGCTTCTCCCCCTTGCCCTCCACCAGGATGAGCTGGTGTTTCTTTTTGCCCTTGCTGCGTTTCAACGCGCCGGGAGGGAGCGCGGCTTTCGCGGCGTCGTACTCATCCTTCAGCCGGTCTGCCGTCGCCTTGCAGTCCGCCAGCTCCGCGGGCGCAATCGACTTCCAGAGCTCGGCCAGGCGCGTCGTGACGCTCTGCATCTCCTCGCGCGTGAACTTGGCCGCCGGGTCGGGGTGCACGGCGCGCATGATGTCGAGGCGGTGCTTGTCGCAAAACACGAGGTACGCCGTGCGCGCACGTTTCGGAGGTTTGGGCAGAGACGCGCGTTCGGCATCTCTCTGTCGTGTCGACGCGGAAGACGGCGACGACGCGTCAGACGAGCGAGCGATGATGATGATGTGTCAGACACCGGGGAAAGTGACGAAACGAAAGATGGACGCGTTTCAGGGTTCGTGATTGGTGCATTTCGCCCAACGGGCCGATTGCGCGTCTTGTGGTTCGACGAGCCGAGGGGGCGGCGGGTGAGGGGACGCGCGCGCGTCCCCGGGGGGTGGGGAGACGACGGAGAGGCCCCTCGGGCCGCGCGCGACCGCGCGCGGCGTCGCGGGGGGGAGGTTCGCGCGCACCTTTCCACCCATGTCGAGACTGCTAGCAGCACCTGAGGCCTGCGCGCGAACTTCGCGAAAAATGAAGAAAGGCGGGAGAGAAACGTCCGTGAGAATGAGGAACGGCGGCGGAGGCGACGAGGGGTCATCGGGACGCCGCGAAACGCGCGCGGACGGTTCAAGGCACGTGACAGGGTCTGCCGCCGCGCGCGGGCGCCGTTCCAGCGCTCGAAGCGCTTCCCAGACGCGCCCACCCGGACGCATTTCGCGCGGTTTTTTCCTTGCCGACGCGCGAAAACCAAAAAGAACATCGCGCTCATTTTCGACGCGAAGGCGTTCCGCATTTCGCCCCGAGCGCGCAGTCGCGGCGCGCAGAAACGCGCGCGAGAGCGCGGGAAAGACGTATTGCGGCGTGACCGAGAGAGTGCTCACCTCGGGGGATACGTCGGCTCGTCGGCGACGTGAAGAGTGCGCCCCCGGGACGGGCTTCCCAACGAGATTTGGAAACGCTTCAAAGCGTCGTGGCGCGTGTCCTAACGGGATAAAACCGAAAAACCTTGAATTAAAAGATATGGTTGATTTGATTCGTGAAGAATCCCAGAATGAAAGGTCGCCGCGCGACCGCCGTCCGTCGAAACACGCGCGAGTTGAAATCGACGATCGACGATCTCCTCGGCGGTCCTTTTCGCGAAAAAAGGGATGCGTTCCCCCAACCCGTCTCTCCACCTCCAACACATCCACGTGCGAGACAACCACAAGACGACCAACATGAGTATCGCTAAGACGTACCTCTTGGCGTACAACGCGTCTTTGATCGCGGGATGGTCGTACGTGCTCGTGCTCGCCGGCGCGGCGTTCGCCGAGGGCGGCGCGGGTGCCGTGTACGCCGCGGTCGAGATCCCCCTGCTCGCCGCGCAGACGGCCGCGTGCCTCGAGGTCGTGCACGCCATCCTGGGCATCGCGCGCTCGCCCGTGCTGGTCACTGCCATGCAGGTCTCCTCGCGGCTCATGGTCGTGTGGGGCGTGCTGTTCATCTCTCCCCCCTCGCGCACCGCCGTCCTGGCGTTCGGCGAGGTGGGCGGCGTGGTGCTCGGGCTCGGCGTGCCGTCTCTGCTGCTGTGCTGGGGGGTCACCGAGGTGGTGCGGTACTCCTTCTACTTCTTCAAGCTCCTGGGCACGGTCCCGCGTTTCATAGTGTGGGCCCGGTACACGTTCTTCATCGTGCTGTACCCGCTCGGCGTCTCCAGCGAGCTGTGGTGCGCGTACAGCGGGTTCGAGCACCTCGTCAAGTCGGGGGCCTTCTCGATGGCCATGCCCAACGCGTACAACATCGCGCTGCACTTCCCGTCCATCCAGGTGATGTTCTTCCTCGGGTACGTCCCCGGGTTCCCCATGCTGTACCAGTACATGCTCAAGCAGAGGAAGTCCGTGCTCGCGCCCGCCAAGGCGAAGAAGGCGTGAGGGAGGGAGGCGAGAAGGCGAGCCCGAGGAACGACGAAGAGTCCGCTATTAATATCTTTCTACAAAGTAATACTTACGAAAGTACGTCGCGGCGCGACGACGACGCGCGCGAAACGCGCATTCAGGTTTCCTTCGCCGCTTCCCTCGCGCGCGCGCGCGCAATGGGTCCGAGCAGAACCTCTTTCTTGCTCATGCGGTACCGCACCGCGACGGCTTCGTCGTCGGTCAGACCCCCGCCGTCGAGCGCGGCGCGGTCCTCCTTGAGCGTCGTCGGAAACGCGCGGAGCAGTTCCAAGCATCGCCCCTCGACCAACGGACGCCAATCGGCGACGCCTAAAACACGCGCGGCTTCCAGTATCGCGGGGTCTATGCCCTCGCGCGTCAGCGTCATGCGTCTACGCGATCCAACATCGCCGTTTTCATCCAGTATCGCGGTTTCATCGACGACGACCGAGCCGCTCTCGATCAACCCGAGCCTCTCCGCGCACCGCGCGACGTCCGCGGCGTCGGCGAAGAGCGCCGCCGCGTCGTTCGGGTTCCCGACGGGAACGAAACCGAAGTACAGGAAGAACGGATCGTTCGGCCACGGGCCGTACGAGATGGTGATCTCCGCGCCCGCCTCCACGCCGTCCTCGCCGGCGCGGAGCTGAAAGAAACGGGAATCCCGCGAGTTCGCGACGTCGTCCTCCGCCGCCGCCGCGATCTCGCGCGTCGCCGCCGCGCCCTGACACTCGTCCGGCGACGTCACGACGCGCACCGTCGCGGTGGGGTTCTCGAAGCAGTGGTTGCACATGTCCACGCCGGGAACGGCGAGGTGCGTGCCTCGCGGGCCGTGCGTGAAGCACCGGCTGTGCAGCGCGCCGGCGGCCCAGCGCAGGTCGTCGCCGTCGCATCCGACGGCGGCGAGCCGCGCGCGCAGCGCCTCCGCCGCGGCGGCGTGCGCGGCGCGCACTTCCCTCGCCTCCCCGATCGCGAACGCGTCCTGGCACGCGTCCAACGCCACGGACGAGTACTCCAGCGGAGGCGTCGAGACGAACGAGGGCAAGCTGTCGATCCAGGGCCTGAGTTCCGGTCGGTCGACGCCCGCGCGCGCCTCGAGGAGGCGCATCGCCATCTCGGCGGACCACGGGATCGGTTCGGTGGCTTCGCCCGTGTCGGTGGCTTCGTTCCGCGCGTCCCACTCGTCCTCCTCCGCGAACACCAAGCTGAAGGGAACGTTGAAGATCACCTCGTCCGAGGTGAGCTGCCTGAGGGCCACCAGGCTCCTGCCGTACGGCCCGTCCGCGAGGGCGACGCGAGACTCCAAGCCCGCATCGTCGGTGACGCGGGATAGCCAAGGCAGAAGCGACGGCGCGGCGTCGCCGGTCGACGCGCGCGTCGAGACCGCGCGAGGTGACGTAGACCGCGAGCGGACCGACGATCCCGCGACCGCCGCCGCGGATGTCCCGGCGGGCGACATCGACGCGCGCATGCTACACTGGTGAAGAGAAGCTCCGAATCCTCGGACGAAGAAACGAGATCGAGTCCCGGCGCTCCTCACATCGCCGCGCACGTCACATGCGTCTGGCCCGTCTGTTTCCCGCCGTATCCCGCGCTTCCGCCACGCACACGATATCGCGCGTTTCAGGGCGCCTCCGACCCGCCCCCCGCGGACCTTTCGCGTCGAGACTCGCGCGGGTGCCTTCCAGCTCGCCTCCCCCCCGTCGCTTCGCCGAAATGACACCCGCGGCGACCGCCGACGCGCCCCGTCGCGCCACCGCGAGCGAGAGCGTGTCGTACCACTTCAGCAGCGCGTTCGACAGCGGCAACGGCGAGCTCGTCAGCGCGACGCCCGACACGCTGACCGTGGCGATGCGCGCCGAGCCGTTCACCGAGGCTGACGGCCGAGCGCACATCCAGTGGTTCCACTTCCGCGTCGTCGGGGCGGAGGGCGCGAACCTGCGCGTCGTCATCGCCAACGCCGGCGACGCGAGCTACCCCGACGGCTGGCGCGGGTACGAGGCGTGCGTCTCCACGGACAGGAAAACCTGGCGCAGGGTGCGTTCGACGATATACGACGAGGCGAAGGGCGAGCTCGTGATCGATTTCAGCGCCGAGCCCGGCGGCGTTCCCGGCGCGTGCGTGTACTTTGCGTATTTCGCGCCCTACTCCAACGAGGCGCACCTGGACCTCGTCGCGCGCGCGAGCGGGAGTTTTTCCAAACACAGAGCGAAACACGTCGTGCTCGGCGAGACCAACGACGGGAGGCCGCTGGACTGTTTGATCTTCGGTGACTCCCGAAAGAAAACGTTCACGCCGGAGCCGCGTTTCGCCGGCGCGAGCGACGCGGACGCCGCGGCGGCGAGCGCGCTTTTCGACGACGCGTCGCCGTGGGAGCGCGACGGCGGCGAGAAGCGCGTGCTGTGGGTGATCGCCAGGCAGCACCCCGGGGAGACCATGGCGAGCTGGTGGATGGAGGGTTTCGTGGAAAGACTCATGGACGAAGAGGACCCGGTGGCGCGGAAGCTCCTGCGCCGAGCCGTCGTGCACGTCGTGCCGAACATGAACCCGGACGGCTCGGCGCGAGGGCACCTGCGCACCAACGCGCTCGGCGCGAATTTGAACCGCGAGTGGGATGATCCCCGTTTAGATTACTCCCCGGAAGTGTTCCACGCGCGCGGCGCCATGGACGACACAGGCGTCGACCTGATGTTGGACGTGCACGGCGACGAGGCGGAGCCGTACTGCTTCATCGTCGGGGGCGAGGGGACGAAAGGGTGGGACGAGCGTAGGGCGGCGACGCAACGGCGGTTCAAAGAGACGTACGCGCGCGCGTGCCCGGATTTCCAAACCGCGTTTCCGCTCGAGTACGGGAGCGCGCCCGCGGGGAACGTCGTGACGGCCAAGACGCAGGTCGTGACGCGTTACGCGGGGGCGATCGGGATGACCCTCGAGATGCCCTTCAAGGACAACGCGCAGCTGGCGCAGAAGGACGGCTGGACCGCGCGGCGCTCGGCGATGCTCGGCGCCGCCGCGCTCGACGCGATGCTCGACGTTCTGCCGCGGCTCGGCGGCGGAGAGTGA
>Ga0181560_10006332_pt1 | contig 10342 bp, 6 predicted proteins | sample 011ome_20_FD_133751 | JGI IMG/M metagenome (GOLD analysis project Ga0181560, IMG submission 133751) | Coastal salt marsh microbial communities from the Groves Creek Marsh, Skidaway Island, Georgia - 011509CT metaG (megahit assembly) | ecosystem: Environmental > Aquatic > Marine > Intertidal zone...
GGACGCGACGAACTTGCACACGGTGGCGAGGCCCTCCAGCTTCCCGTCGGGCCCGGCGTCGAGCTCGATCGAACCCGCGGCGGCGCCCTCGGCGACGCCGATCTTGTCGCCGACGCCGGCGTACGCCACCACCAGCGCGATGGTCTTGCCGGCGACCGAGGTGGCGGAGTCCACCTTCACTGAGAGGCCCATGGCGGGGTGCGACGGCGGCGTGCGAGGATGGCGCGCGCCAGGAAGTGCACCGCCGGTCAGGCGGCGAGCATGTGAAAAACCCCGCACGACTGACGTACTGAAGTCGGAAAAAGTCGCGTCTTGATCCGTCCGTGCTTCATCGAGGGATTTTCCTGGCGCGTTGAAGTGCGGGAAGAGCGGTCTCGTTCGGCGGAGTGCGACACAGCCGGTGACGCGGGGCAGCGGGCAGTGCGAGCATGCCCGCCGACGCGGAGGAGTCGGCAGACGATGCCCGGGGCGCGTCGGTGCGTGAGACGACCGGCACACCGCTCCGTCTCCGCGTCTGCGAGATTCTCGGATTCGCGACACCGAAAGGCGCTCGTTTATACGCCAGAAGACTGACTCCCGCCCTCCGCTCCCTGTTTCCAGTGCCCCCTGGCGGGCTTCCCCCTGGATTACTCGTACAAGGATGTGCGCGTAGTCGCCGGGTTCCTGGACGACGACCCGTACACGGGCGTCGCCAAGGGCATGGACCGGTCGTCGCTCCCGAAGGGCGCGGAGGTTAACGCCACGGGCGTGCGCCTCGCGAATAACATGTTGGAAAGCCTCGACGGCCTCGCCGATTTCCTGGAGCGCGTCCTGGACGACCCGCTCGAGCTGCGGTGGCTGGACCTGTCCAACAACCGCCTGACGACGGTCGACCCCGTGCTGCTCGCCTACCCCAAGCTGTCGTGCCTGTACCTGCAAGGCAACAAGATCGCCAAGCTCGCGGACGTCGAAGCGCTCGCGGCGGCGCCGGCGCTGAGCAAGATCACCGTGCAGGACAATCCCTGCCAGCGGAAAAAGGATTACCGCCTCCGCGTCGCCGCCGCGCTCCCCAGGCTGCGCTCGCTGGACGTCATCGCGATCACCAAGGAGGACAGGGCGCGCGCGGACGCGTACGCGCGCATGCGCGCGGAACGCTCGCTGCGGGAACAGAGGTGATGAGGCAGTCCGCGGAAAGCGCGCGCGGCGCGTACGTCGCGTTTTGTCGACAATCGTTCGTATTAAAAATTGATCTTCACCCACTACGCGCCGCGCCCAACCCCGTGGAGTGCATGCGCGCGCGAGGACTTTGCAATCGACTCGCGCGCGCGTGGGTAAACACGCGGCGTTTCACCAAAGAATTCGTAACGAGCGCGCCGCTTAATAGCGGTACGCGGCGGGCTTGTAGGGGCCCTCGACGGGGACGTTGATGTACGCCGCCTGCTCCGCGGAGAGCTTGGTGAGCTTCACGCCGATCTTCTCGAGGTGGAGCGCCGCAACCTTCTCGTCGAGGTGCTTGGGGAGCACGTACACCTTCTTCTCGTACTTGCCGGACTTGCGCTCGTTCCACAGCTCGAGCTGCGCGATGGCCTGGTTGGTGAACGAGCAGGACATGACGAAGGAGGGGTGGCCAGTGGCGCACCCGAGGTTGAGCAGGCGGCCCTCGGCGAGCATGATCACGCCGTGGCCGTCGGGGAACTCGTAGCGGTCGCACTGGGGCTTGATGTTCTGGTGCTTGATGCCGGGGTAGGACTCGAGGCCAGCCATGTCGATCTCGTTGTCGAAGTGGCCGATGTTACCGACGATGGCGTTGTTCTTCATCTTGGCCATGTGCTCCACCATGATGATGTCCTTGTTGCCAGTGGTGGTGATGAAGATGTCGCAGATGTCCACGACGTCCTCGATGGGCGCCACCTGGAAGCCGTCCATCGCCGCCTGGAGCGCGCAGATGGGGTCGATCTCGGAAACGATCACGCGCGCGCCCGCCGCCTTGAGCGCCTGCGCGGAGCCCTTGCCGACGTCGCCGAAGCCCGCGACGAAGCACGTCTTGGACGCGATCATCACGTCGGTGGCGCGCATGATGCCGTCGGGGAGCGAGTGGCGGCAGCCGTACAGGTTGTCGAACTTGCACTTGGTCACGGAGTCGTTGACGTTGATGGCGGGGAACAGGAGTTCGCCAGCCTTCTGCATCTCGTACAGGCGCTTGACACCGGTGGTGGTCTCCTCGGAGACGCCCACGCAGGTGCCGACGATCCTGTGCCAGCGCTTGGGGTCCTTGGCGAGGTTCTCCTTGATGGTCTTGAGCACGAGCTTCATCTCCGCGTTGTCGGTGGTGGAGGGGTCGGGCACGGCGCCGGACTTCTCGAACTCGATCTCAGCCTTGTAACCCTCTGTTGATTGAAGCATCGGACGAAGCAGGAAATCGGACGAAGAGGGTCAGTTGCAGGGTCGGGGCAGAGACGCGTGAGGCTTCCGCGCGGCAACTTCCGCGCGGAAAAAAAAACCGTCGACATTGCACGCGCTCGTCGGCACGAGAAACGACGCCTGTCTCGGAGTGCCGCGGAGACGCCACGTGCCGCTTTTCGAGAAAAAGTGCCGACGCGGCCAATCGGCTCCCGAACGGCTCGCGGCTCGCCGACGCGACACGGCCGGGGCGGAGCCCGCCCGCAGGTCGCGCGGCGACAGTCGCGAATCGAACGAGCCCCGCGCGCGCGTCGTCGTTTCCCTCGGCGCTCGGCCGCGCGGGCGACGACGACGGCCGCGTGCCTGTCGGCAAAAAAGAACATCTTCACGTGACGTTCGCGGCGTCTCGGCCGCAGGCGCCGATCGCAAAAACGCCGCGAAGCGCGAGAGACGCGCGCGACCGGGAAACGTACCGTGGATGAGGAGGGTGGCGTCACCGCCGTCGTCGACGATGATGTCGAGAGGCTCGGAGCCCCAGTCGAGCATCTTGTCGGTGCACCACCAGTACTCCTCCAGGGTCTCGCCCTTCCAGGCGAACACCGCGGCGGAGTCGCGCGCGACGGCGGCCGCGGCGTGGTCCTGGGTGGAGAAGATGTTGCACGAGCACCAGCGCACGACGGCACCGAGCGCGACGAGGGTCTCGATGAGCACGGCGGTCTGGATGGTCATGTGGAGCGAACCGGAGATGTTCGCGCCCTTAAGGGGCTGGGCGGGGCCGAACTCCTTGATCATGGACATGAGACCGGGCATCTCGACCTGCGCGAGCTCGATCTCGAGGCGACTGTTGACGGAGTTTGAGACGGCGCGCGGTCAGCGGCGGAAGGAAGCGTCGTGGCTTGGGGGTATCGGGGAGAACTCGCGCGGACGCGCGTCCATCGTTCGAATCTGCGCGCGAAGCCAACACATCCGGACGGTCGAGCCCCACGGCTGGTCGCGCGAGGGCGTCGAGGCCGTCGCCGGGGAGAGGCGGCGAAGCGGCGGGTGTCGCGATCGCGACGTTTGTGATTTTTCCCGCAATCGCGCGCGCCGGCGTACGCACCCGAAGTCGGCCATGGCCATGTCCTTGACCTTGTACTCGCGACCGTTGACGGTCTCGATGTTGCACATCGCGGTAGGGGCAGCCATCTTTGCTGATGTAAGTAGGTGTGGAAGGTGAAGTTGTGCGGGAAAGTGACGATCGCGCGTTCGACGGTCGCCTTTTGGCGTTCGGCAAGACTGCTGGACGGACAGCAGGCGCTCTGGCGGGACGCAACGAGAGCTCTGAGCCGCGAACGCAAATCCGCATCTCAAATCGTATGCGTTTCAGTCTCTTTAAAAAGGATACGAAAGAAACGCACGCTCCGAGACGGACGTACGCGTCGTATTTTTAGACTACTAGACTACTGTGCGTGAACCGCCGCGTCCGCCTTCGCGCGCCTGGCTCGCTCCGCCATCTCCGGCGACGGCGGAGATGGAGGCGAGGACGGGCACGACAAGCCGGACCCGTCCTCGGGTTCACTCACCGTCAGCTGAGCGAGCGACAACACAGCGCGCGGCGTCGCCGCCGCCGGGGAACCTTTCGAGTCGCGACGCGCCGAGTCGAACTCGCGTACGCGCCAACTCGCGTTTCGTCCCGAAGAGGCATCACCCACTCGCGAGTGGGGGACGCCTGCGATGTGCATTTCGTGCATTTCGTGCATCATTTCGTGCATCATTTCGTGCCTCAGCGCATCCCTCGCATCCGTCACCACCGCCGCGTCGCGCTTGGCGCGCGAGACGGAAGACGCCATCGCGGATCGAAGACGCGTCGCGACCGCAATCTCCGCTTCCCGTTCGCGCGTCGTCGCGGCGACCGTCTCGCGAAACTTTTCAAATACATCCGCCATCACCGCCTCGCCGTCGCGCGCGTCGTCACGCAGGGACTCGCAAACGCATCGCGTTTGTTCCAGCTCGTGCGTGATCTCGGTCAGGCGATTTTGCAAGAACGACTCAGCCTCGCGGAAAGTCGCGCCGCGCGCGCGCGTCTCGGCGCGCGCTTCGGCGACGGCGCGCTCGTGCTCGGCGGCGCGCGCGGACGCGAGACGCAACGCATCCGTCAGCGCACACAGACGCTTCTCCCTGTGCGCGACGTCCGCGCGCAGCTCACGGAACATGCGCGTCGAGGTGGCATGCGCCGCCGCGTGTGCGCTCTCCGCCTCGCGTTCGACCAGACGCGTGTCCGCGAAATCGTCGGCGGCGTCTCGCGCGTCGCGCTCCATCTCGAGCTCGTGCACGCGCGCGCACGCCGCGTCCAGCTCGTCCTGCAGCCTTTCGATCGCGACGGTCTTCGCGCGCAGCGCGCGCTGCCACATCCCCTGCATGCTGTCCACCTTGTGCGTGGGAATCGCCTCGATCACCCGCTGCTCCACGAGCGCGCCGAACACCTCGCCCCAGCCCCACGAACGACGCGGAGGGCCGTCCATCGGCGTCGTCGGAGGCGCGACCGGCGTGGACGGCTCAGGTGGGGAGGAGGAGGTCCGCACGGTCAGCGAGGGCCAGTACGAGGGCGCGCCCGACTCCGCCTCGCGGGGCGCCTCCCCGACGGGGGACGGCGGCGCCTCCGGCGTCGACGCCGAAGCGCCCATGGTGGGGGGACACGGGGGTGTGCCCAGCAGATCTACGTGCTAGCGACGTTTCAGCGACGCCGCGTGCAAAAGTGGCGCGCGGCACGTCGAGGTTCGAGAGAGGCAGCGCTTTTCGGGTTTTGCCTTTTGCGAAAACCTCCCGGCGAGAAAACAAGCACAACGGCACGATAAAAGAAAAGTGCATCCGAGTCGGGCGGCGTCGCGCCCTCTCCACACGCGCTCGCACGGTCGCACGTCGACTGCGCGTTCACGATGCTCAAGAAGGCACTCGCGACCGTGGCTGTCCGCCCCGACGCGGTAAGCCCGCTCGCCGGCCGCCGGCCGGCGGTGTCCGCTCGCGCATCTTCAAACGCATCCCCCGGCGGAGGGATGCGAGGCTCCCACGCCGCGCGACGCACCGCGTCGGTGACGCTGCGCACGCTCTCCTCCCGGCGCCCGCACCCGCCCGCGGGCGCGCCCACCGGGCGCCCGCACCGCCTCGCTCGCGGACGCGCGCAGGTCACCACGCGCGCGCTGTTCGGCAAGAAGCCCCCCGCGTCGCCCTCCCCGAGCGAGAACGTGTCCGTGTCGGTGCGCGAGCTTACGGAGACGTGCCGCCGCGCGATTAAGACGTACGGGTACGACGACGCCGAGACGCGGGTGCTTCTGGACGTCATGATGTACGCGCAGCTCCGCGGGAATAACCAGGGCATCATCAAGGTCACCACCAAGGGCATCGCGCGCGACCCCGCGTGCGTCCCGGTGGAAAAAGAGCACGAGACGATGTTGAGCGCCAACCTGAACGGCGGCAAGAACGCGGGAATGGTGGTGTTGCATCAGGCGATGGAAATCGCTGCGGAAAAGGCTGAGGCGCACGGGTTCGGGATCTGCGGCACGAACAACACCAGCACGAGCACCGGCGCGCTCGGGTATTACGCCGAGACCCTCGCGAAACGGGGGCTCATCGCGCTCGTTTTCGCGGTGTCTCCCGAATTCGTCGCGCCCAACGGCGCCGTCGAGCCCATCTTCGGCACGAACCCCATCGGCGTCGGCGTGCCCACCGCGAACGGCCCGGTGGTCCTGGATATGGCCACCTCCGCGTACTCGTTCTTCGGGCTGCTGGAGGCGCGCACGGCGGGCAAGAAGATCCCCCGCGGCGTCGCCATAGACGGCGAGGGAAACGTCACCGAGGATCCCAACGCGGCGATCGACGGCGGCGCCATCAAGACGTTCGACGGCGGATACAAGAGCTCCAACTTGGCGCTCATCGTCGAGCTGCTCGCCGGGCCGCTGGTCGGCGCGGCGGTGCAGGACAAGATGGGCGAGAAGAACTGGGGCAACCTGGTGATCGCCATCGACCCGAGTCTGTTGGGGCAGGGCGAATTCGAGAGACGCGCCGCCGTAGTCACGGCGCGCGTGAAGGGCGCCAAGAAGGCGCCCGGCGTGAACGAGATTCTCCTTCCCGGCGAGCGCGGAGACGCGTTCGCGGCGAAGGTCGCGGCGAAGGGCGCCATCGACGTCGAGCCCAACTTGTGGAGTGGTCTTCAGGAGCTCGCGGCGACGTACTCTGAAGACGCCTCCGCGTCTTCTCCCGATCGAAACGGCGCGTACAGCACGTACTCGTTCGGCGGCGCCGCGAGCGCGTCGGCGAAGGATCCGCCGAAGCGCGGCGCGGGCGGCCCTCACGGCTGGGGCGTCGCGACGCGGCTCGTGCACCCCGCCGCGACGGTGGAGGACCCGTTCAACTCGACGAACCCGCCTTTGTACCAGACCGCGACGTTCGGGCAGCCGAGTGCCACGGAGAACGGCCCGTACGACTACACGCGCTCCGGCAACCCCACGCGCGATCTGCTGGAGAAGCAGATGGCGGAGCTGGAGGGCGCCGACCGCGCGTTTGCGTTTTCCAGCGGCATGTCGGCGCTCATGTGCGTCACGCGCCTGGTGCGAACCGGCGAGCGCATCGTGACGGGCGACGACATCTACGGCGGCACCAGCCGGCTGTTGGCGCAGGTGGTGCCTAAAGTGGGCATCGAGGTTGTGAACGTGGACATGAACGACCTGGACGCGGTGCGGCGCGCCATCGACGGCGGGCCGACCACCATGGTGATGCTCGAGTCGCCCACGAACCCGCGGCTGCAGATCACCGACATCCGCAGCATCTCGAACTTCGCGCACGCCAAGGGCGCGCTGGTGTGCGTGGACAACTCCATCATGGCGCCGGTGTTCCAGGCGCCGCTGGACCTGGGCGCGGACATCTGCATGACCAGCGCGACGAAGTTCATCAGCGGGCAGTCCGACGTTACCGGCGGCATCCTGGCGTGCCGCGGCGAGCAGCTCGGGAAGGACATCTATTTCCACCAGAACGCCGAGGGTTTGCACCTCGGGCCGTTCGACTGCTGGCTCGCGTTGCGCGGGCTGAAAACCATGGCGCTGCGCATGGAGAAGCAGCAGGCGAACACGATGGTCATCGCGCGGTGGCTGGAGGCGCACCCTCTCGTGAACTTCGTGAACTACCCCGGCTTGGAGTCCAACAAAGGGCACGCGCTGCACAAGTCGCAAGCCACCGGCGCGGGGTCTATCCTCTCCTTCGGCACCGGGAACGTCGAGCTGAGCCGCGTCGTCGTCGAGCAAGCCAAGCTGTTCAAAATTACCGTCTCGTTCGGGAACACGAGCTCGTTGATCTCCCTGCCGTGCTTCATGTCGCACGCGTCGATTCCCGCGGAGGTGAGAGCGGCGCGCGGGCTGCCGGACGACCTCGTGCGGATCTCCACGGGCATCGAGGACGTCGAGGACTTGATCGCGGACCTGGACGCCGCGTTCGCGACGGCGGCGCGCGAAACCGGCGTCGGCGATTTCGCGCGGAACGGCGCGCTGACGCCCGCGCAGAAACGGGAAGACGAGCTCCTGAGGAGGATCGCGCAGCTCGAGGCGCAGCTGGAGTGATGACGTGATCACTCAGTGTTTTAATACATAGAACACGGACCCGACGACCCGAGCACCCGACGACCCGCGAAAAAAGGTAACCCAGCGATGAGCGATCTGTATTTTCAAATGGCGCTGATTTAAAAACGCACACACAACTTCATCGCCCCGCGCCGCGGCACGTATCGATAGACCATCATGTACGGCATGTACGGAGGCCTCTACGGGTTTTCCAAGCCGAAGAAGGCGAAGAAGCCTAAGAAGGTTCCCAAGGACAGCTGGTTCGAGCGCCTGACCAACGACGAGCTCAAGTCGTTATGCAAATCCGCGAAGCTGCGATTGAGCGGCACCAAGCCCGAGCTCGTGGCCCGCCTCCAGGAGAATGAGGGCACGGCTCGCTTCGGCGTCGAGTCCAAACCGGCTCGCTTATGCTTGAACGGAGACTTCACGGACGAGATTGACGGCGTCACTCTGGATGGGCTCAAGTCGGAGTGCAAGGACGCGGGCATCAGCTCCACCGGCACCAAGTTCAAACTCGTCGAGCGACTTGTGCAGCACGCCAACGGGACCGGCGCGCCCAAGCGAGCCGCGAACGTGATGCTCAACCCCGACGGATCGACGGCGTACGATGAGAACGGGAACGCGGTGGTGAAGAAGCGCAAGCCCAGCACGGTGAGGCCTGACCTCGTTAAGGTGGCGGACCGCATCGACCGCAAGATCTTCGTCGACAAAAGCAGATGGAGCGACTACAAGTACAAGGCGCACGCCTCGGACGTGTGCGAAGCGGGGGAAAAGATCATCACCGCCGAGGTTGAGAACAAGCCGCACCTCAAGCTACGTGACAGCATCGCGTACGATGTCTGCACGACCGTCCTCGTCGCCATCGACACCGCGTGGAAAAGCTACGAGCTGTCCGGGGAGGGCCGATGCGTCTATCAGCTCACGAGCCTCATCGAGACTGTCGAATACCTCATCGAGGAGGGCAAGCCGGCGGGGGACATGCCCGCGCTCGAGGAGGAAAGGAAGCGCGAGGAGCGCTTCTTGACTTCTCGAAGGAACGCGGAAGCCTTATGCGCATCACTGAGGGCGAAGTACAAGGAGTACGTCGGGTGTGAGCTTGATAGCTCGCCCTAGCTGTTATAGCTGTCGTGTTTGACAGTTTGATTTACAAACTCCTCCTCTGACAAAAACGGTGAGGCGAGTTTGAGCGAGGGCTGCGTTCACCACGCGGAGGTTCTTCCCCCAGTCCCACGCGTCAGAGGCACCATATCACCTCACACGGGGGGGACAACGCGTTCGAGCGCGTCGCTCGCCCGTCGTTTCCCCGGCCGCGCCGTCCCGCGGCGACTCGGGCAAGACTCGGGGTGGGCGCGCCGGTCGTCGCCTGAATCGTCCTCGGGATCCGAGAAAGGCGCGAATCTTCCGGGGCTCGCGCGCGCGCTCTGCCCGCCATGTCGGCCTCGGCGCGCGTTCCGCAGGTGGATGAGGCGGTGAACTTCCGCGACCTCGCGCTGGGGATCAACGACTGGTACAACGTCACGCCCTCCGTGCGCGTCGCGATCGAGGGTCTGGCGCTCGTGGTGCAGGACCAAGCCGCGCGGCTCGAGCGCTTCGAGGCGCATTTCGGGATGCATCCGAATCCCCCCACTGGCGCGCCTGGGCGCCCGGGGACCGCGCGGTCGATAACCGACGGCGCGGGCGACGTCGCGATGCTCTCCGAGCGCGTCGAGCACCTCTCGCAGGAGCTCGCCGCGACCAAAGCCAAGCTCCGCGCGGTGGAGTCCAGCCGCGGGGGCGCCGACGACGCCATGGCGTCCGCCGCCGAGCGCGCCTGCGACCTCGCCACGAAGCGCGCCGAGACGGCGGCGCGAGAGGCGGGCGCCGCGGCGCGCGAGTGCCGCTCGTTCGAGCAGGCCGTGGCGCGCGCGGAAAGCGCCGCGTCCGAGGCGACGCGCGCGCGCGACGCGTTCGCGGCGTCGCTCGCGGTGAAGACGGAGTCCTCGGAGTCGCGCGTGCGCGCCGCCGCCGCCAAGGCGGAGGTGCGCTGCCGCGAGGCGGCGGACGACGTGAGACGCGCCGAGGCGCTCGTTCGAGACGTCGACGTCGCCGCGCTCGAGCGCGACGCCGCGAGCGTCGCGCAGTTCACGCAGTCGCTCGGGACCATACAGGACCTGAAGCGCGCTGTCTTCGGTGAGGGCGCCGGGACGCCCCACGCCGGGACGCCCCGCGCCTTCTCCACCCCGGGGGGGCCGTCGCGCCTCGGGACCCCCGCGTCCGCCGCGCCGAAGTACGCGGGTCCTATCGGCGAGGGGGGGCGCGGCGGGGGTCCCGCCCTCCCGCTGGGCGCGCGCCTCGCGGAGGCGGAGGCTGCCGCGGCGTCCGCGGCGGCGGCGGTCGAA
>Ga0181560_10006334_pt1 | contig 10341 bp, 8 predicted proteins | sample 011ome_20_FD_133751 | JGI IMG/M metagenome (GOLD analysis project Ga0181560, IMG submission 133751) | Coastal salt marsh microbial communities from the Groves Creek Marsh, Skidaway Island, Georgia - 011509CT metaG (megahit assembly) | ecosystem: Environmental > Aquatic > Marine > Intertidal zone...
AAGCGGAAGCGAGCGTCGTCGTCGTTCTCGTCGTCGTCGTCGTCATCGTCGTCGTCGTGTCTACGCGTGCAAGCGTCGCGTCGCGTCGTCGTCGTCGTCGTCGTTCGTTCGCGTCAGCCTCAGGGGTTTGAGTGCGTAAGGTGTGTAATCACGGTGAAAGGTGACTAAACCCTCAGTGATAGCTGAAACTTTTTTCGTCGTCACCGGCCGCGCGACGTTCTTTTACGAACGACTCGACTTTCGCTCGCGCGCTCACCACACCTCACACGCACGACGACGACGACGACGACGACGACGACGACGACGACGACGACGACGACGACGACGATAGAGAGAACAAAAGAAATGAAAGAAAATAAACCGCGGGCGGAGGGGCGGGGACGAAAGAAAAGAACGAAAAACGGTCATCACGCGCCTTCCACTCGAAGACGCGTTCCAAAAACTTTTCGCGTCCGAGCTCGTGCCGCGTGATCCCCTCCTCTCTCGCCAGCTTCTTCTCCACGACCGTCTGCGTCGCGATCCCGGCGTGGTCCGTCCCCGGGACCCACAGCGCCTCGTACCCGGACATTCGTCGCCACCGAACGATCGTGTCCTGGATGCTGTTCGTGAGCGCGTGGCCGATGTGCAAAGCTCCGGTGACGTTCGGAGGAGGGATCACGACGACGAACTTGGGCTTGCTCGACCCCATCGTCGGCTTGAAGTACCCTTCCCTCTCCCACCACTCGTACCACCCCGCCTCCACGCCCGCGGGGTTGTACGCCTTCGCCATCGGGACGACGGCCGGGTCTTTGTACTCGCCCTTCGGGACCGCGAGCGCGGCCGCGAGCGCGGCGGCGTCCTCGTCCGACGCGCCGTCGCCGCCTCCGCGCTTCTTCTTCTTGTTCTTGTCGTCGCCGCCGCCTCCGCCGGCGGCAGCCTCCTTCGCCTTCTTCGCCGCCTCCATCTCCGCGAGCTTGGCTTTCTTCGCCTCGAGCTTGGCCTTCTTCGCCGCCTGCTCGGCAGCCTTGGCGGCCTTCTTCTCCGCCGCCTTGGCGGCCTTCTCGGGGTCGATCGCCGCGGCGGCGGCCGCGGCGGTCGCATCGTCGTCCGCGCCCGACATCTCTTCTGCCGCCCGGCTGGCGCGCGGCTCGGCGACGCGCGACGGCGGCGCGGGAGGGCGGGGAGGAGCGGAGGCGGTCTCGGGACTCGCGCGGGGTCGCGCGCGGGTCGCGATCGAGCTCGGCGCCGCGGCGTGCCGGCGCGATCGGGTGTGGCGCGCGCGACGACGCGCCGACCGACGAAAACCCTCGACGACGCCGACGGAAGTCGCGATCGCGATCCCGCGCGGCGGGTGGATGATGATGTCAGCGCCCGCCATTCCTCGACCGCGCCGCCGGCCGCCGCGAGATGACGCCCGCCGCGACGCTCACCGTCGGCCGCGGGTTCGCCCCCGCGCCGCGCCGCGCGCGCGCGCTCCCGCGCGAGCGACCGCGCGCGCGCGGTCCTCTCCTCCGCGCGTCCGAGGAGGAGCACGACAAGGCGCGCGACATCCTGGACGCGGACCGCGAGAAGTTCCTCGGCGATACCGCGTCCGCGGAGAAGCCCAAGTTCGACATCGACGCCGTCGGCCAGGAGCTGTACGACGACTTCAAGGTGGAGCTCGCGAAGTGGCGCGCGAAGAGGGACGAGGAGCTGAAGGACGAGCCGCCGTTCGTGAGCACGATCGAGGAGCGGCTCGCCGCGGCGCTCGCGGAGGACACGACGCTGCCTCCGAATCCGAATCCGATCCCCATCCCGCCGCTGCCGGACCTCAGGCGCGTTCTCCTCACACTGGTTCCCATACGACCGCGACGGCGTGGTGAACGCCGATCCTTAAGGACTTTCTCTCCCGGCGATTCTCTCCGTCCATCACCCCTCGCTTTCAATCCCGACACACCTCGACGCCTTTCAACTCCGCTTCTGACGCCTTTGAACTCCACCCCGATATCATCGCTTTGTGTGGACCCTCGACCCTCAGGGAGCTCGCGAAGATCTCCAACCTCGAGCTCACGGACGAGGAGATCGAGGAGTGGACGCCGCAGGTGCACGGGATCATCGACTGGTTCGGGAAGCTCAACGACATCGACATCGAGAAGATCACGAGCGACCTAGAGACGGAGACGGGGCTGTACCGCGACGACTGGTCCATGCCGCTCGCGGACGACGTGACGTTCGATTTCGAAAACCGCGAGGCGATGATGAACGAGGCGGGGGATAACTGGCAGAAGCCGTACGTGCGCGTGCCCAAGGTGGACGTGAAGGAGAACGCGGAGATGATGTCCGTCGCGGAGGACGTCGCCGCGGCGACGGCGACGGCGACGGCGAAGGCGGCCGCCGCCGCCGCCGCGGGAGAGAAGGACGGAGAAGCCGCCTCCGCGTCGTCGGGAGCCTCGCCGCCGAGCGAGAACCTCCTCGGGATGGAGTTCCTCGTCGGCAGAGTCCTGAAGTGCGAGAAGCATCCGGAGGCGGACAAGCTGTACGTCGAGACGATCGACTGCGGCGAGGAGTCGGGCCCGAGGACGATCTGCAGCGGTCTGGTGCCGTACATGTCCGCGGCGGAGATCCAAGGGAAAAACGTCGTCGTCGTCGCCAACTTGAAGCCGCGGAAGATGTCCGGGATCGCCTCCGCGGGGATGCTGCTGTGCGCGAACAACGGCATGGACGGCGACGACAGAGTCGTCGAGCTGCTCGTCGTCCCGGAGGGCGCGACGCCGGGGGAGCGGCTGACGTGGGAGGGCGCGACGAACGACCCGCCGCACGGAGGGAACAAAATCGCGAAGAAGAAAATTTGGGAGGACGTGCAGCCCGGTCTGGAGACGAACGCGACGTGCGCGGCGGCGTGGCGCGGGAACGCGCTCGTCTCGAGCGCGGGCGCGGTGACGTGCGCGTCCGTGAGTGGCGGGAAGATCTCGTGATGCTGACGTGGCGGTATGTTATTCGTCGAATTGTATTACAATCAAGTCGACGCCCGACGTCGGAAAAAAAAATGTCATCACGCTTCGCGCGTCTCGTCTCTTCTCACGGCGGCGGCGGGGGGGGCATGCGACGCCCGCGTCCCGCGCCCGTGAATCCCCTCGTGCCGTCCGGCATCGTCGGCTGCGCGCTCGGCGGCGCGGCCGCGTCCGCGCCGCCGCCGCCGCCGCCGGTCGACTCGCCCTCGCCCTCGCGGCCGCCGCCGCCGCCGCCCGCGTCGCCGTCGCCCGACTCGAGGAAGGAGGTCTTGTTCTCCTTGAACGCCGCCGCGGACGCCCACTGCGAGTAGTCCCGCTTCTGCCGGCCGTACTTTTTCTTCTTCTTCGTCTTGCTCTCGCCCTCCGCGGTCGCGTCGCCGCCCTCCGCGGTCGCGCCGTCCTCGCCGCCGTCGCCGCCGTCGCCGCCGTCGCCCTCTCCCCCGCCGTCGTCCCCGCCGTCGTCCGCCGCCGCCGCCCTCGCCGCGGCGGCTTTCTCCTTCTGCGCCTTCTTCTTCTTCGCCCCGGGTCGCACCAAACTCCTGACGCGCAGCCCGTTCCTCCAATCGCGGTCGTTGTTCAACGTGGTCACCGCGCGAAGCGCCTCCTCGGCGGTTTTAAACTCCACGAGCGCGTGCACGTGCGCGTTCGGGGTTTGAATCAAATCCAACCCGCTCGACTTCGCCGCCGCCACGCCCGCGGGCTGCGTCATCCCCGGGTGCCGCACGCGGACCACGAGCACCTCCCCCGCGGAAGCGAAGAGCTCTCGGACGGCCTCGATCGTGGGCGCCTCGCCCGCGTTTACTCCCGGGAAATTTTCCGCGAGCACCGTCCTCGACTGGACCTCCTCCAGGTCAACGTCCGGCAGCGGCGCGACGCGGCGCACGGCGGTCTTCGCGTCGTCGCTGACGAGGAGCGCGCTTCCGAGCTCCGCGAGGACGTCGCACACGACCGAGTGCGGGCGTTTCTTCAGGAGCTGCTTCATTCGGTTGAAAGAGCAGATCACGTCGAGCGGCACCCATCCCTCGTCGCCGCCAGCCCTGACCTTCTTCATGAGGAACGCGTCCGTGGGGAGGTTCGCGTCGCTGAAGTAGAACTCCACCTGCGCGAAGATCTTCTCCTTTTGCTCCGCGGTCAGCGGCTTGGGCGCGGGGGCGTCGCGCGCGGACGCGGAGGAGGGATCGGAAGACGCGTCGCCGATCGGATCTTCATCGGCGGGCGACGACGACTTCTCCGCCGCCTCGGCGTCGCCGACGACGACGCGCGCGCGCGTCGCGTCGTCGCCGGCGATGTCCAGTGACGCGACGCCCGCCGCGGCCGCGGTCGATCCGTCCTCCGCGGGGATCGACGACATCACGGCGACGCGGATCCGGCGCGCGGAGTTGTGCCGCGGTCGCGCGGTCGCGCGCGCGCCGCGGTCGGGAGACTCGACGATCGCGACAGGAAGTCCACTTGTCGCCTCGTCCGCATCGGACGCTCGTCGCGAGCCACCGGTTCAAGCCTCGGTTCGCGCCGGGATCCATCCGTCCATATCCTCCCGCGCGCCGGCCCCACGCCGCCGACGCCCGCTAGAACCCCCGCTCTCTTCCCCATCACACGCCGCCCGCGCGCTTTAACATGAGCGACGACGCGAAGAAAGCCGCCGCCGCCGCGGACCGCGACGCGTTCCTCAAGACGTTCGAGAGCCTCCGATCCGAGCTCGTGGACGCGGAGCGCGCCGACGGGCAGGTCCAGATCGCGATCCAGTGGATCGACAAGATGGTCGAGTACAACGTCCCGCACGGGAAGCTGAACCGCGGACTCGCGGTCATCGACGGCGTTCGCGCGCTGAAGGGCGGCGCCGCGTGCGTGGACGACGCGCTCATGCACCAGGCCTCCGTCGTGGGGTGGTGCATCGAGTGGCTCCAGGTGAGAGACGAGACGAGAGAAGTCGTCCTCCTCCGTCCCGTCCTCCGTCCTCCGTCCTCCGTCCTCCGTCCTCCGTCCTCCGAGAGACCGCGGCGACTGACGCGCCCATCCCCTCCCCGCCCCCCTCCTCCTCCGCAGGCCGCGTTCCTCGTGTGGGACGACATCATGGACGAGAGCGTCACCCGCCGCGGGCAGCCGTGCTGGTACAAGAGCGACGGCGTCGACATGAACGCCATCAACGACGGCCTCGTGCTCGAGTGCCAGATCTACTCCATGCTGAAAAAGCACTGCAAGTCTCTCCCGTGCTACGCGGACCTCCTAGAGATGTTCCACGACGTCACGCATCAGACCGCGCACGGGCAGCTCATCGACCTCATCACCGCGCCGATCGGGGTCGTGGACCTGTCCAAGTACACCGAGGAGGCGTACATGCGCATCGTGACGTACAAGACGGCGTTTTACACGTTTTACCTCCCGGCGGCGAGCGCGATGCGGCTGTGCGGGGTCACGGATCCGGCGGCGTACGAGAAGTGCGACGAGATCTGCCGGCTTCTCGGGCAGTTTTTTCAGATCCAGGACGACTACCTGGACTGCTACGGCGACCCGGCGGTGATCGGGAAGATCGGCACGGACATCATGGACAACAAGTGCGGGTGGCTCGTCGTCCAAGCGTTGAAGAAGTGCACCGCGGAGCAGAGGAAAATCATCGAGGACAACTACGGGAAGAAAGACGCGGAGTGCGAGAAACGAGTCAAGGCGCTGTACGTCGACCTCGGCATGGAGGCGGTGTACCAGCAGTATGAGGAGGACGCGCATGGGAAGTTGAAGGGGATCATCGAAGGGCAGGACATGCTCCCGGCGGAGCTGTTCGGGGCGATGCTCGCGAAGATCTACAAGCGCACCAAGTGATGCGTTTTGGCTTTTTTTGGATCGAAGACGGACGCGACACGCGAGCGCGAGGAGGATAAGGTATTACCTAAAACGCTTTATTTAATGCGATGTTCGAAATAGAACTTCGTGATCGATCGATGTGTGCGTTACAAAGTGCCACTCCCTTCTCCTCGCTTCGCTCGTCCGCGCCGCGAACTCTCGACGCGCGCTCAGTTCTCCGCCTCCGCGGAGTCGTCGTCCCCCGGTTCCTCGCCCGCCGCCGCCGCCCTCGCCTTCCCGAGCCCCAACGTGATGTCGTAGTTGGTCCAGTTGTACGTCGTGTCCCCGTTTACGTTCGCGAGCGGGACCCGCGTTTCCGGCGCGATCCCCATCTCGTCCGCCAGCGACGCGTGGTACGCGCTCACCTGGTCCCGCAGCGACGCGAAGTTCCGCAGCAACGCGTCGATCTCCGCGACGTGATCCTCCTTGAGCTGCGACGTTTTTCTCCGCAGCTGAGCGATCTGAGGGCCATTCCATACGAAGCGATGTCGGGGTGGAGTTCAAAGGCGTCAGGTGGAGTTCAAAGGCGTCGAGGTGTGTCGGGATTGAAAGCGAGGGACCCTGGGCGGAGAGAGACGCCGGGCAAAGTCCTTAAGGATCGGCGTCCACCACGCCGACGCGGTCGTATGGGGACCAGTGTATCGAACGCGCCTGATTCTCCTCCTCCGCGCTCTTCGCCTCGTCCGCCGCTTGGCGCGCTTTCACCGCCTCGAGCTCCTCTTTCGCAGCCTTCAGCGACGCCTCCGCGGCTTGCTTCTTCAGCTCGCCCTGCTTCTTCAGGCGCTCCATCTTCTCGTCGTGGTTCGCGGCTTGACGCTTCAGCGTCTCGATGCGAAGTTCAACCTTGTACTTTTCCTCCTCCATGTCCTTCAGCTTCGCCTTGGCCTCTTTCGTCTTCTGCTCGTCCTCCGCGATCTCCTCTTGCATCTTCACGAGCTCCTGCATCTCGTCGTTGATCTTCTGCACTTCCTCCGCCATCTCGTTCTTCAAGCGCGTCTCCTCTCTGATCTTCTCGAGATTCTTCTCCGCCTCGGCGAGCTCCGCCTTCTCTCGCTCCACCTGCTCCCTCAGCGCCGCCGCCTCCGCGCCTTCGCCGCCGCCGCCCTCGCTCTTCTTCGCCTCTTTGATCTCCTCCTCTAACCGCGTCTGCTCCATCTCCGCCTCGAGGAGCGCAGCCTTCGCCTCGTCCTCCTCCTTCTTCGCCGCCGCGATCGCCGCCTCCGCGTCGGCGGCGCGCTTCTCGAGCGCTTCGAATTCGATTCGCTTCGTCTCCTCCTCCTCTCGCAGCGCCTGTGGGTCGTTCCATACGAGCGAATGTCGGGGTGGAGTTCAAAGGCGTCAGTTGGAGTTGAAAGGCGTCGAGGGTGGGGATTGAAAGCGAGGGACCCTGGGCGGAGAGATGCGCCGGCGAAAGTCCTTAAGGATCGGCGTTCACCACGCGGACGCGGTCGTATGGGGACCAGTGTATAGAACGCGCCTCAACCTCCTTCAGCAGCTCCGACACGTCCACGCCGCTCTCCTCGTCCGCCTTCTGCGCGTCCTGGATCTCCTTGATCATCGCCTTGAGCTCCGCGTTGCGCTTGAGCGCCGCCTCGTGCCGCGCGTCCGCCTCGATGACGTCCGCCATCTCTTCTTCCCACTCCGCGAGTTTCTCCTCGCGGAATTTCGCGAAATTGATGAGCGCGCTGAGGGTCGAGGGTCCACACGAGCGATGATATCGGGGTGGAGTTGAAAGGCGTCAGTGGTGGAGTTGAAAGGCGTCGCGGTGTGTCGGGATTGAAAGCGAGGGACCCTGGGCGGAGAGATGCGCCGGGAGAGAAAGTCCTTAAGGATCAGCGTTCACCACGCCGACGCGGTCGTACGGGAACCGGCGTGAGATGGAACGCGCCTGAGGTTCCTTCGCGTCCGCGCGTACTCGGGCTTCATCATGTCTCTCAACCCAAAGTCCGGTACCCCGCACGTCTCCATCAGCTCGAACAGCTTGCGGTGGAAGACCAAGTTCCCGATCGCTTCCTCGTACAGCTCCGGGTAATCGAACACGCGCTCCGCCACCTCGAGGTTCGGTGTGTACATCTCCTCGCGGCTCGTGCCGCACAGGACGCAGACGAGGTCCATGTACGCGCGGTAGAGCGTGTCCGGGTGCGGTTTCAGGAGTGCCTGCTCCGTGAGCTCGACGTCGAGCTCGCGCATGCACGCGATGATGTCGTGGTTGCTCAAGATCGGGAACGAGTACGACGGCGCCATGGCGACCGGTCGACGCGAAGAAGCGACGGAGGCGGCGCGAAGAAGCGAGTCAGTCGCGCTTTGGTTTTTTTTCCCTCCCGCCCAGATCCCGCGCGCGGGGCGAAGGCGGACGCTTCGGTCGTGCGGCGGCGGGCGCGCGCGACGGACGGCGAGCGCGTGCGCGTGCGCGTGCGCGGGTGTTCGGCGGCGTGCGGGTTCTTCGCGCGCGGTGCCGTGCCGGTCGTTGTGACCGCGCGCGGAGGGGGGATGTTCGAGAGCTCGCGTCGATCGATTTCAAACGAATATCTATCTGACGGGATGGAAATTTTACGTGTGAAGTTGGGCCGCTCGCTCGACTATCGACAGGTTAAGTTAAATTTCGCCGGTAACGCACGAGCGCGAAGCGACGGACGGCGACGACGGCGACGCACACCACCGACGCACGATCGCGCGCGTCGCGACTCGAGACGCATCGAAGATGAGCGGCCGCGGACGAGGAGGAGGAGGAGGAGGCCGCGGCGGTCGCGGAGGCGGCGGGAGAGGAGGCGGCGGCGGCGGCGGCGGAGGGAGAGGACGCGGAGGACCGCCGAGCGCTGCGGGGCCCGCGGGGGGATCGTCGTCGGGCCGCGGGGGGCCGCCCGGCGGGAGAGGCGGCGGGTCCGGCAAGGACCGCCGACGCGCGAAGCAGCAGGCCACCGTCGACGCGAAGGGCGCCAAGGAGGCGGAGTACTTCTTCAAGCTCCGCGCGGACGCGATCCGCGCGCGATCGGCGCGCGACGCGCCGCGACCGAGCGCGAACGCGGTCCGAGCCATCGAATCGGAGCTCTTCGCGGGCGGGCAGTCGTCCGGGATCCGGTTCTCGGACTACGCGGAGGTCCCGGTGACGCGCTCAGGGCCGGGAGAGGAGAGCAAAGGCGGTCCCGCCGCGCTGATCTCGTTCGACGTCCTCGGATCGAACGGAGGATCGAACCGGCGGTCGATCGCCGTCCCGAAGTTTCTCCTCGACAACGTCGGGCGGTGTAAGTACGCCTCGCCGACGCCGATCCAAGCCCACGCGATCCCCATCGCGCTCGACGCGAAGAACGACCTGATGTGCTGCGCGCAGACGGGAAGCGGGAAGACGTGCGGGTTCTTACTCCCGGTCATCGCGAAACTCGGGACGGGTGCGACGACGACGCCGGAGGGCGCGGCAGAGCGCGCGGCGACGCCGGCGGCGCTCGTGATGGCGCCGACGCGCGAGCTCGCGATTCAGATCCACGTCGAAGCGCGGCGGCTGGCGTTCGACCCGGCGGCGATGACGAGCGCGACCGCGCTGCGCGCGGTCGTCGTCTACGGCGGCGCGGACGCGAAAGCGCAGCTGCGAGAGCTCGCGCTCGGCGTCGACGTCCTCGTCGCGACCCCCGGGAGGCTCACCGATTTCGTGGACCGCGGCGTCGTCTCGCTCGCGCGGGTGAAGCATCTGATCTTGGACGAGGCGGATCGGATGCTCGACATGGGGTTCGAGCCGCAGATACGGAAGATCGTGCTTCAGAGGGACATGCCGCCGAAGCACGCGCGGCAGACGCTCATGTTCAGCGCGACGTTTCCGGATTCGATTCAGAAATTGGCGCGGGAGTTCTTACGCGACTACACGTGGATCGGCGTGGGGCGCGTCGGGAGCACGGTGAACGCCATCGCGCAGCACTTCGAGCTCGCGACGTGCGACAAGCGCCACAAGCTAGATCTGCTGATCGCCGCGCTCGCGAAGGCGCCGCCGCCGGCGCTCACGCTGGTTTTCGTCCAAAAAAAACGCACCGCGGCGTGGGTCGCCGGCCAGCTGTCGAAACAGCACGGCGTCAGGGCGGAGTCCATACACGGCGACCGCACGCAGTCGCAGCGCGAGGCCGCGCTCGCGAGCTTCAAGTCCGGGAAGGCGCCCGTGATGGTCGCCACGGACGTCGCCGCGCGAGGGATCGACGTCCCGGGCGTCGCGCACGTCGTCAACTTTGATCTCCCCACCGCCGCGGACGACTTCGACTCGTACGTCCACAGGATCGGACGCACGGGGCGCGCGGGGCGGGAAGGGATGGCGACGTCGTTCTTCGTGCCGGGGTTTGATCCGAAGACGGGGAACGGGAAGATCGCGTCGCAGATCGCGACGCTGCTGCGGGAGCAGAAGAAGGAGGCGCCGGCATTCATCGCGAACGGCGGGGGAGGACGCGCGCCCGCGTTCGTCGCGGCGCCGGGACCCGCGACGGACGCGCGGCCGGCCGCCATGCGCGGCGGCGGCGGAAGAGGTGGCGGCGGCGGCGGGAGAGGCGGCGGCGGCGGGGGC
>Ga0181560_10006335_pt1 | contig 10341 bp, 8 predicted proteins | sample 011ome_20_FD_133751 | JGI IMG/M metagenome (GOLD analysis project Ga0181560, IMG submission 133751) | Coastal salt marsh microbial communities from the Groves Creek Marsh, Skidaway Island, Georgia - 011509CT metaG (megahit assembly) | ecosystem: Environmental > Aquatic > Marine > Intertidal zone...
AGTCTCGCGAAGACGCGCGCGTTTTCTTTCTTCGCGGTTTCACGAACGCCGTGTCCAAGAAAAGTAGCGCGTCAACTGCGTCTCGCCGTGCGCCGGGACGTCCACCTCGACGGTCAGGTTCTGGTGCGCGTCCACGGACAGGCTCGTGCGCACGCTTCTCGTGTCCTCCTCCTCGAACGGCTCGTCCGCCTCGGACGGGGGCGACCACGGCCGGGGCTCGGCTAATCCCTCGGGAGCGGCGAAATACGTCGTGAGCAATCGTTGCACCTTGCGCGCGACGTACCGCTTCCAACGCTTGGGGGCGGAGCCGATTTGCCCGCGCGCGCGACGGAACGGCGACGCGAGAGACCCCACGATAGGCTCGGGAGCTTCGTACGAGTCCCGACTCCGCTTCATACCCCACTCCCGCGCGAGTCGGCGTGCAGTCCGCGCGCGTGAGAGTGTCCAGATGGAAGCATTTTCAAACGCCTTGAAACAGCCAGGCGCGCGGCGCGTCGAAGTTAGTAACCGTTTATTCACCGATGCGCTCTTCTCGACGTCCAACGCCGGGACGCGACGCGCACCAGTCCTCCGCGCGTCGGTCTGACGATGGCAGAGGAAGCGATGGAGCACTTCCGCGCGGTGTGCGCGCGGACGCGTGACACCGTCGCGCGCAACGCCAAGTTCAACGGTTCCGTCGAGCGCCTTTTCGACGTCGAGCGTCGTCTCGGAGGGAACGCGGTCGCCGCGTTGGACGCGTCGACGCTCGCGGACCTCGGGGAGGCTGCCGAGCGCGCGCTGCACGCACTGGGCGACTGGCGCGCCGCGAGCGTCACGAACCGAATGAAGGGACACGACGCGGACGTCGAGTCCGCGCTCGCCGAGCTCTGCGCCCGCGGCGTGGAAGTCGTGGCCGAGGCGGAACGAGCCCCTCGAGGCGAGACGTCCGACATCTTCGTCCCGGCGATCCCGGCCGTTCCCGAACGCGACGCCGTCGTATCCACGTCGTCGTTGACGGACCCTCCGCCCTTTCCCCCGACGATCCCGACGCCCATGCGCCGCCATCCGCCCGCGTCCGCCGCGGCGGCGGCCCACCCTCGGACCGAGGCGGTCCCCGAGATCCCCCGCGGCGGCGCGGCGCTGTCGACGGCGGCCGCCGCGGATGCGAACGCCGCGTACACCGCCGCGCTCGAGTCGGAGGCTTCCGGGCACACGCACATCGCGCTCGAGCGCCTCTGCGAGGCTGCGGAGCTCGGCCACGCCGCCGCCGCGACGCGCGCGGCGACGGCGCTCATGACCTCTGAGGGGACCGGGCGGCTCCGCGCGCCGGACGACTCGCGGCGCGCCGCGCGCTACTTGCGCGTCGCCGTCGCCGCCGGCGACGCCGACGCCATGAACGCGCTCGGCTCGATGCTTCTGCGCGACGACGAGAAGGCGACGGGCGAGGCACGTGACCGTGAGGCTGCTGTGCGGCTTTTCGCCGAGGCCGGCGCGCGGGGCTGCGCCGCGGCGGATTACAACCTCGCGGCGTGCCTCGAGGCGGGCGCCGGCGTCGAGAAAGACGCGGAAAAAGCCAAATCTCTGTTCCGCCGCGCGCTTTCTCTGGGCGTGTTCCGCGCGCACTTGCCGCTCGGGTACCTGGCGCTGCGCCACGACGCGGACCTCGGCGCCGCCGCCAGACACTTCTCCGCGATTTCCGGGGACGTCCCCGGGGACGTCTCGGCGAAGCGCCTCGAGGCTCTGGGGATCGGCGAGGGGGACGTCGCGGAGGCGACGTTTTGCCTGGCGGACGTGAGCGAGCGCGCGGCGGACGTCGGGCTCGCGCGCCTCGAGCGCGCACGCGCGAGCGGGGCGGTTCAGGGTTTAGGGGTCGACGAGAAGCGACTGGCGGCGCTTCGCGAGGACGGCGGTGCGACGTATCTGTCGAGCGCCGATGACGCGACGGACGACGCGTCGGATCTGTGCCTGGATCTGTGCCTGGACGAGGCGGCGGCGCGACGCGACGCGACGCTCCTCGTCCTGGCGACGTCCTCGGCGGACGAGGACGCGAACGCCGCCGGGGACCTGGTGCGGCAGGTGGCGAGCGCGCGCGAACGCGCGCGCGCGCTCACGCGCCGCGCCGCCGAGCTCGGCGACGGGCGCGCCGCGTTTCGCGTCGGCGTATCGCTGTGGCGCCCGACCGCCGCGCTCGGGTGCCGGGAAGAAACCTTCGCGGCGCGCGAGGCGGCGGCGACGTGGGTGGCGCGCGGCGCCGCCGCGGGCTGCGGCGCCGCGTACGCCTGGCTCGGCGACGTGGCGATGCGCGGCGCGTGTCGCCTGGACGGCGTTTCCGACGGTACGACTGCCCGCGCGCTGTACGCGCGCGCTGCGCGGCTGGGGGACGCGAAGGGCGCGCGGCGCTTGGCGGCGCTGGAGGAAAAGGCGTGGAGCGAGGCGAAGGCGGCTGGGCGGCTCCGCGTCTACCCGACGGCGCCGCCGGAAGCGTGGCGGCGGCGCGTGCCGCCGGAGTGGGTCGACGAAACCATCGCGGGCAGGCCAGTCGCGGCAGCGGCTGCGCAGTAGAGACACACGGTGACACACGTCGATGCGTGGATAAATGACACGCGTACGTCTGACGGATACCCATCCCGCTATCGTGTCGACCATGTCGCGTCATCGTCTCTTCTCCTTCTTCTCTTTCTTCTCTTTCTTCTCTTTCTTCTCTTTCTTCCCGCTCTTCTCCTTCTTCGCCTTCTTTGCCTTCTTCAGGCTCTTCTCGGGGCTCTTCTCGGGGCTCTTCTCGTCGCGCCTCGCCTTCTTCGCCGGCTTCGTCTGATTCGCGTCGATCCCGCCCCCGAGCAGCTCGCCCTGCTCCGAGAACGTCTTCCTCACGCCGGTGTGCTCCGTCTTCATGACGCCCTTCCCCCCGAGCCCGCGCTTCGCGCCCCGCTCCACCTTCCCGTCGTGCGCGCTGTGGAAGAGGCGCTCCTGGTCGTCCTCGGTGAACCCCCGCTTGGTGCTCTTCGGCACGTCCGCGCTCCGCTCGCGCGCGCTGCCCACGAGCCCGCCCCACTGGAACTTGGCGTTGACCCACCACGCCAGCGTCTTCGTGCTTTCGGAGGGCAAACCCTCGTACGCCTCGCCGGTCAAAACCGGCTCCTCCGCGACGTCGGGCGTGGAGGGCGTCGAGGCGGACGACGCGCGCTTCCCGTCCTCCGCCCGCGCCTTCGAGGACTCGTCCGCCTTGTCGTTCGCGGCTCCCACCTGGATGCCGTACTTACGCAGCTGCTCCTGCTCCATCGCCGCGATGCGCGCGAGCTTGCCCTTGGCGCGTCCCCAGTTCCCCCAGGAGTCCTTCGCCAGGTCCTTCGCCAAATCGAGGTCGCTCTTCTTGCCGGAATACAGGATGCCGTCGCGCCCCTTCTCCGCGCCGACGGAGACGAGCGCGTTGCCGTTCGCGTCCACCGCGCACGAAGCCAGGTTTCTGGCGGTTTCGTCGTCCTCGGAGTCGCTGTCGCTGTCGGATGCGGAGTCGGAGTCCGCGTGCGCGGCCACCGCCTTGGCGAACTTGTCGGCGGCGGACTCGAAGTGGCCTTCCCACCATTTTTCCTCCCACTTGTACCGCAAAGCCTCGTCTGCGCCCAGCCCCTGCTGCAACTCGCGCTTCTTCACTTTCAGAGCCTCGGACATGCCTTGTCTATTCTTACCCAGGCCGTCGCCCTCGGACCAGCCCATCTTGCTCAGCATGGCCTTGCCGTACCCGCTGTACGCCTTCTCCTTCGGCGCGGTGTCGAAGTTGGGAATCTTCATGGCGACGAGGAAATCGGCGGCGACGCCGCGACCGCGCTACGCGCCGCGGAGCGCGTCTCCCGTCGCACGAGACGTCCCGCGTCCCTCGCCCGCGCCGCGTATTCGGAACCGCCGCCGAACCTGAGACCGCTCGAGTCTCAGCCCGCGCCCGAAGCAATGCCGCGCGGGCGCCCGCCGCCGAAAGGCGGCCGTCCGCCGAGTAAAAAAAAGTTTGAAGCGCGTTTTTTTCGAGACCAGGAATGCATACCCATGTGGGACACGGCGTCAAGTCTCTGCGAGCCCGCGACTTCCGAAACTTCGACAGCCACCCGACGCGACACCTGCACAGTCGAAAAGCGCGTCATCTATCCGGTTTCGCCATCACTCCGACACGCTCGCACCCATGACCATGTCCGCCGTTTCCGCCACCCTCGGCGCCGCCGCGCGCGTCGCCCCCGCGCTTCGCGCCTCGCACCGCTCCGCGGCGCCCGCGCGCCTCCTGACGGTGCGCGCCGCCGGCAAGGAGGTGGTGGCCACGGACAAGTCCCCCGCCGCGCTCGGCCCGTACTCGCAGGCGATCCGCGCCGGGAACACGCTGTACGTCAGCGGCCAGATCGGGTTGAAGGCGGAGACGATGAAGTTCGCGGGCGATACCATCGAGGAGCAGACCGAGCAGGTCATGGCGAACATGGGCGAGATCCTGAAGGAGGCGGGCGCGGACTTCAAGGACGTCGTCAAGACCACCATCCTGCTCGCGGACATGGCGGACTTCAAGACGGTGAACGAGATTTACGGCAAGCGCTTCCCCGAGAACCCGCCCGCGCGCGCGACGTTCGCCGTCAAGACCCTTCCCCTCGACGCGCTCGTCGAGATCGACTGCACCGCGTACTTGCCGTGAGCGCGTCGACGAACGACAGGAGACGACAGGAGCCGCGTTTGAATCGACTCGACGCGAACCGCGCGAACCGCGCGAACGAACGCCATCTTTTCACAACGCGCCTCGTGACGTGTGATAACTTACACAAAAAGAAACGAGAAACCGACGACGCGTCCTTCAAACGTCCTTCAAAACGTCCTGTGCACCGCCGGGTACGGCGGCATCTGCATGGCGTTCGGCGCGGACGTCTGCACGTCCGGGGGCATGGGGTCGTTCTCGCGCTCGGGGCGGTACCACCTCCCCCATCCCTTCGTCATTCTCGAGACTGAGCGCGGAGGTCCCGCGACGTACCCGTCGGCGAACCCGTCGCGCGCGTCGTCGCGCGCGGCGAGCGCGGCGAGCGCGAGCGCGGCGACGTGCGCGAGCCACACGAAGACCGAAACTCCGAACCCGCCGCGATCCATCTCGAACCACGACAGGTCCCCCACGGCGACGAGGCGCAAGCGGTCCACCGCCGTGGGCAGGATCAGCGCGAACACCGCGGAGGGCACGACGTCGTACCTTTCGCCCGCCTCGCGATCCGCCATGTCGGGGAACGTGTTGGCGTAGTGCGCGAAGCACACCATGTCGACGAACGCGACAAACGCGAGGGTGTAAAAACACGCGCGGCCGACGGCGGGCAGGTTCGCGTGGCACGTGTTGCGCCTACAGTCCTCGCTGCACCGGGACACGAGCACGCCGAACAGCGCGACAAGCAAGAACCCGAGCGGGAACGTGAGCGCGCGGATGGCCACCTCGGCGCCCCCCGCCGAGCGCAGGCGCCGCTTCGTCTCCTCGCACGCGCCTCGCGTCGCGACGGCGGCGACGGCGCCGTCGCTCGGCCAGATCCCGAAGTAGTCGAGCTCCGCCGCGCTACACGTCCCCTCGGCCCAGCAGGCCTCCTGCTCGCCGGGCGCATCCTCGTACTCGCCGTCGTACTCGTCCTCGTCCTCGTCGCCGTCCTCGTCGCCCTCGTCCTCGTCGCCGTCCTCGTCGCCCTCGTCCTCGTCGCCGTCCTCGTCGCCCTCGTCCTCGTCGCTCGCCCACCGCCTTCTCCGCGAGGTCGGGCGCCCGTCGGCGTAAAACGCCTCGACGCGCGCGCAGTCGACGTGGTCCGTCGCGGTCCACACGTGGGCTTCGCTGCCCCGCACGAGATCCTCTTCGTACTCCGTGCTCAGGCTCCGCACCGCGTCGATCCCGCGCCCGTCGAAGAACGTCTCCAGGATGAGATAGCGCTCGTCCGCGGCTGCCCACTTCGCCTCCGCGGCGGCGTCGAGGGACCACCCCTCCGCCACCGCCGCGCGGCCGGCGAGGTCCACCTCCGCGTAGAGGCGGAAGAACGGCGCGAGGGCGCCGAAGTTGACCAGGAAGGAGACGCATACAAGCACGTACGCGGTGACGAGGAACCAGGGCGGGCACCGGCAGCACTTGTCCGCGGGGTAGCAGCAGTCGTGGCACGCCCCGCAGCAGCAGCGATTCTCGCAGCACCGGTCGCTCCACGGACCCTCGTCCGGCCCGCGCGGGACGCCGGAAATCGGGCCCGGCGCGAAGTGCACCGGGTTGGAGTGCACGGGGAACGCCATCGCGGGCGCGGCGAGCGAGCCGGCGTGCGAAGCGTTCGTCGAAACGTTCGTCGTGGGGTAGTACACCGCGCCCGCCATGGGGTACCCCGCCGACGCCGCGCGAGGCGCGCCGGTCGCACCTCCGGCCGAGGCGAGATTCGCGCCGAACGGAGCGGGAGCGGGGGTGGGGTAAGCCGGGGCCGCACCGGGAGGAAGCGGCTCATCGTGCATCTCCCGGTACGGATTCCCGGAGGACGACCCCGGAGCGCCGGGGGTGTGGATGCCCATGGCGTCGCCTGAAGTGCCCGTCGATGTTGGTTTTGTCAACGTGGACACGTGTGACTTTTTCGTGTTGTCGAACCGATTTTTTTCAATCGCTCGAGTCGAGGCTGCGCCAGGAGTCACAGACGGTGCGGAAAAATGTGCCCGGAATCCTCATTCGACGAGTCAAGCGTCTCGATACACGTCTCGCTGCGTTTCGCAGAACTTTTCGCCCCGTCCCCGTCGTCGAAGCGGCAGCGGCGGTTTGCCCCGCACTCATCACGCGCGCCCGGGCTCTGCTCACGACGGCGAACGCGTAACTGCTCCGTAGGACCCGCGAAAGGCACCGGACCACAGTCAAGATGCGCCCTCCCATGGGACGCGGCGGAGGTGCGCGCTCGACCCGCGCGCCGCGCGCGATTCCGACGCCGTTCGCGATGCGGAAAAAAACCTCGCCACCGACACTCGTACTGACGGCGCGTCCAATTTCCAACCAACAACAACCGCAGGACGCTCTCCCGGAGGCCGCGGAGGCTTCTCTCCCGGCGGTCGCGGCGGCGGTCGCGGTACGTCACGCCCTCATCTCATCAATCCGATCCGCGCCGGGCGCGCTCGATCCTCGCGCCGCGCCACGCGTCGCAATTGCCGTTCGCCTGTCGTGTTTTCGGGGCGGCGGTGCGGCGGCGGCCGCGCGGGGCACGTTCGCGATGGAAATTTCGCGCCTCGCGGAGGACTCCCCGTCCCTCGATCAGAACCTGACCCTCTCCTCCTCTTTCCTCGCGCTTCTCGCAGGCGGACGCGGCGGTCGCGACGGCGGACGCGGCGGCGGACGCGGCGGCGGACGCGGCGGACGCGACGGCGGACGCGGACGCGGCGGCGGCCGCGGCGGCCGCGGCGGCGGCCGCGGCGGCATGAAGGGCGGCGCCAAGGTGGTGGTCGAGAAGCACCGCCACGACGGCATCTTCGTCGCGCGCGGCAAGGAAGACGCGCTGGTGACCAAGAACATGGTCGTGGGCGAGTCCGTGTACGGCGAGAAGCGCATCTCCGTGGACGCTGAGGACGGCACCAAGACGGAGTACCGCGTGTGGAACCCCTTCCGCTCGAAAGTCGCCGCCGGCATCCTGGGCGGCCTGGACAACATCTACATCAAGCCCGGCACCAAGCTGCTGTACCTGGGCGCCGCCGCGGGCACCACCGTGTCGCACTGCTCCGACGTGGTCGGGCCGGAGGGCATCGTGTACGCGGTGGAGTTCTCGCACCGCCCCGGGCGCGACCTGGTGAACATGGCGAAGAAGCGCACGAACGTGATCCCCATCATCGAGGATGCGCGCCACCCGCAGAAGTACCGCATGCTCGTGGGCATGGTGGACACCATCTTCGCGGACGTGGCGCAGCCCGACCAGGCGCGCATCGTGGCGCTCAACGCGCAGCACTTCCTGAAGCCCGGCGGGAACTTCATCATTTCCATCAAGGCGAACTGCATCGACTCCACCGTGCCCGCGGAGGCGGTGTTCGCGCGCGAGGTGAAGAAGCTGCAGCAGGAGCAGTTCAAGCCCGCCGAGCAGCTCACGCTCGAGCCGTACGAGCGCGACCACGCCATCGTGTGCGGCTCCTACCGCGTCGGGAAGAAGAAGTGATTCGAGAATCGAACGCGCGAGTCGGAGCGTCGAAGACATGAGACGTGGAGGAGGTTTAGCGTAGAGCGTCGAGTCGTCTCTCCCCGGGAAGACGCGTGAGGCGGGTCTCGGGGCGCGGGCGGAGGAACCTGTGTATAAAAAAAAACTTCAGTGATCACAGAGTCGGGGCTTTCCATATTTTCTCACACACTCGGAGCGACCCCGGCCGACGCCTGACTCGTCTTTGCCGCGTGATTTTCTGTCGTGCGCGCAGTGCCTCGAGCGGCCCGCGACGATGGTGCTCCTCGATGAGAACGCCATCAAGTCCATGGCGCCCGGCCGGTTCTTCCGCGACCACAAGGGCGCCGTGAACTCCCTGGACTTCCACCACACGGAGGACGTCATGGTGACCGTCGGTACGTTCGATCGCCCGGCGAAAAACCCAGGGGTCCTGCACCGAAGGCACCGCACGCGCGTGGATCTCTGCGCCGCGCGCGATCGCGCGAGGACGAGTGAGGACGCCTCGAGCGCCCGAGCGCCCGCACGATCCGCGCGCCTCGCGCATCACCGCCGACCGCCCGAAACCCCGAAGCACGCTCGTGCCTGACGCCCACGTCCCGCTCCCGCGCGCATTTCGCCTTTCGTCCCGTCGTCTTCGCGTCCGCCTCTCGCGGAACCTTTTTTTTTCCCAGGCGACGACGACGCGTTGCACCTGTACCGCACCAACACCGGAACGTTGCTGAAGACGCTGTACTCGAAGAAGTACGGGTGCTCGTGCGTCACATTCACGCACGCCTCGCAGGCTGTGGTGTACGCGTCCAAGGTGAAGGCGGCGTCGAAGGACCCGCGCAAAGATCACGCGCTGCGGTACCACTCGCTGCACGACAACACGTACCTGCGGTACTTCGTGGGGCACACGAAACAGGTGGTGTCGGTGTCGATGTCCGCGAAGACGGACCAGTTCCTGAGCGCCGCGGCGGACCACACGATCCGGCTGTGGGATTTGCGCACGAACCAGTGCAACGGCGTCGTGCGGTGCGCGACGACGCCGGCGGTGGCGTACGACGCGCAGGGCTTGATCTTCGCCGCCGCCACGGACGACGGCGAGGTGCGGCTGTACGACGCGCGCGGGTACGACAAAGGCCCGTTCAACACCATCGCGATCGGCGGCGTGAAAGGGGCCGTCGACCCCTCGACCGGGAAAAGGCCGAGAGTGACGTGCGCCAAGTTCTCGGACGACGGGAACGACCTGATGTGCGTGGCGGGCGGCGCGGTGTACATCCACAGCGCTTTCGCGCCGTTCGAGGAGGTGAGGCGCATCGACGTCGCGACGGAAACCGGGGGGAGCGGCGGGAAGCGCGGCGGCGGCGGTCTGGAGGCGCTCGATTTGGAGGCGTGCTGGACCCCGGACGGGCGGTACGTGCTGTCGGGCGGCGCGGACTCGCGCGTGCACGTGTGGTCCGTGCGGAGCGGCTCGAAGGTGACCACGTGGCAATCGAGGCACGCGGGCGTCCCGTCGTCCGTGCGATGGGCGCCCGGTTCGATGATGGCCGCCAGCGCGTGCACCGAGGGGGGCTGCGCGCTTTGGATCCCGCAGATCGAATGACTGATGATGTCGATACGCGAAGTGTGAGAAAAGCGCACATAGAGCACATACACACCCGTTCGGACCCGTTCGGTGCGTTCACGTCGGTATGTAATACACTTTGCGTATCTACGCGCTCTCGTTCGCGCGACGCGAAACGCGCGCGTCGTCGCCGCCGCCGCTTCCGCGACTCGTACGTCTCATCACTTACCGAACCAGCCCTTCTTCTTGGGCGTTTCTCGTTTCGTCGGCTTGGCTTTCTTCTTCGCCGCCGCGTTGGACTCCTTCGTGCCCCCGAACAGCCCGCCGAGCGTGAACGGGTTGGCCACGCCGTCGTCCTCGGGGTCGACCCAGCCCTCGTCCGCGTAGGGCGCGCGCAGGTCGAAGCGCTCGCCGCCGTCAAACTCCGGCATGCCGAAACTCGCCATCGGTAAGCTGAGGAACCCCTTCTTGCCCTTGAACGCCTCCTTGGATAACTCGTTGGCCTTCGCCTGGTTCTTCTCCTTGATCTCCTTCATCTCCTCCTTCGCAAGCGTGCCCTTCATGAACCCGCTCACCTTCGCCCGGCGCTTGCTCACCTCCGACTCCAGGTTCGCGCCTTTTCGTCGCCGACGCAGGATCTCCTGTTGCTGCTCGAACATCGGGTCACGGCCC
>Ga0181560_10006337_pt1 | contig 10338 bp, 9 predicted proteins | sample 011ome_20_FD_133751 | JGI IMG/M metagenome (GOLD analysis project Ga0181560, IMG submission 133751) | Coastal salt marsh microbial communities from the Groves Creek Marsh, Skidaway Island, Georgia - 011509CT metaG (megahit assembly) | ecosystem: Environmental > Aquatic > Marine > Intertidal zone...
ACGAGCAGAGGCTTTGGCCGCTGATCTTCGCGCTCAAGGCATCCGAGCCGAAGCCACTCAGGATCTTGATGCAGCAGTTGCTGAAGCTGATGTAATCAGCTGTGTGACCATGTCGCGCAAACCGCTTATTAAGGGTGCGCTTCTGAAACCTGGAGCCCATGTTGATCTGGTAGGTGCCTACCTGCCAGACATGCGAGAAGCCGATGATGATACGATGAGACGGGGCACGGTGTTTACTTGTTGTGATCGTGGTCGCGACGAGGTGGGAGAATTAACACTTCCAGTGGCCAATGGTGCACTTAGCTGGGATGATATCCGGGGCGATGCATTCGGCATCGTACAGGGGCGCGATGCAGGACGCTCTTCAGAGAATGAAGTTACAGTCTACAAGAACATTGGCGGCGCTCATCAGGACGTGTTCACTTCTGTTATGCTTAAGCGGGCAGCAGGGCTTTAACGCCGCTCAAAACCCCCCTCCCACGGTCCAGCATAGCCCCTTATCTGATCTAACACCCACTGACTTCATGTTGTGCCTTTTCGAATAACCATTTGCAGCGCTTGCCTTTGTGTCATCCCAATTTTGATGCCACATTCCATCGCAGTTCGGTTGACAGCAGAAGTTATTCCATTTTGAAGAGACGAGGCGGCGCTGCCGATTTCGCAACTGCCGCAATCGAGCGTGACCGCCGCGACACCGCGTACGTCAAGAGCTGGCAGACGGGTGATCCCGCAGTCATTCTTTCCGCGTCCGGCATCCGAGAAGCTGACATAGCTCGCTTGGGCTTTACACGCGCGTGCGGGGTCACCACCGATCAATCCACCATGAGATCCGGTGACGATGATCCGTCCGGCGTCTTCGGATCGGATCAGTGAGGCAGAATCCACGCACAGCACGCTGACACCATCTATTTCCTCCTCCCAGCGTGCCTCCGGCACGGCATCCAATTGGCCTGTGGGATTGGGAGCATTGGATAGTAAGGTAAGTGCGTTCTCAATTGACTGACCGGGTGTAATGCCCAAGACGGCTGCAGGAATATTGGCATACGAGATTACCCCATGCGTGGCGGTATCACGCGCCGAGCCGATCTCGGCGCTCATGCAGTCGACCGCACAGCCCGCCATGCCCAAGTCCGTCAGTGCGACCAAGCCAGCGATGCCCGCATCGTTCAGCCCGCGCCCGGCATCGTTCAGAATGACTGCTCGAAGCCCTGCGCGAGAGGCAACGGCGGCTGCATACAGCCCACCATGAGATCCTGACACGGCGACGGCACCCGCAGCGGCCGGACCAGCATCGGTGATCGAGTCGAGAAGCAGTGGTTCGAATGTCATGATGCCGCGATAAAAGGTTTGACAGTCGAGAGCAATGATTCTTATAGTCAAAACTATAGTTCCGATAAATGGAACTATCTGGGGGATAATAAAAAGTGAATACTGAGACGCCAGTAGGATCAATTGCCCGCGCTCAAAGTGTTCTTGCTGCACTGGTGCGTACACCCCTGGGTGCGAGCTTTACCGAGATAATGGCCCGAACCGAGTTTACCAAGGCAACGACTCACCGCGTCCTAGCCTCACTGATGGATATCCATTATGTTTTTCAAGACCCAGACAGCCGCAAATATCATTTAGGCCACGCGCTTGCATCGCTTGCACGGGTTGCAAACCGCTCGGACCTAGCTGCGCTGGCACGGCGCAGCATGCGGCGGCTGGCTGAAGCTAGCGAAGATACCATCTTTCTTTCGGCTCCCGAAGGAGCAGTGTCCATCTGCGTCTGCCGTGAACTGGGGGGCTTTCCGATTCGAACGCTAACACTGGATTCAGGTGACCGGGTGCCTCTGGGTGTTGGAGCGTCGGGACAGGCGCTTTATGCGGCCACGTCCATACCCAAGCGCAAGGCGGCTGCGCGTGCCAATCATGCATGGATGGCAGAATTCAATTATACGCCAGAAATGGCCGAGGACCTAGCTCAGGATTTTATCCGACGCGGTTATGCGCTGAATCCGTCCATCGTAGTACCTGGCATGAGCGCAATTTCCCTACCAATTCTGACGGCTTCTGGGCGCCTTGTGGCGGCGATTGGAATCGGTGCGATTAACGAAAGGATGAGCGCGACTCGAATCGAGAGCAAATTACTTCCTTTGCTGAGGGACGAAGTCGCAGTTTTGTCAGACAAATTCAATGAGCTAGAAAGAGAGAACCTACTGTGACCTTGTCGAATTTCGATCGCGATAAGGGCTTGGCCCGACTGAAATTGATGGAGCGTATTCGTGCATTTGAAGAGGCAGCGCGGCGTGCAGCAGTGGACGAAGAATTAGTTTTAGGGGCTATTCACCTTTCGATCGGGCAAGAGGCAGTAGCTGCAGCAATGATCGAACCACTGCGCCGCGACGATTACATACTGTCGACTCACCGAGGCCACGGCCATACCTTAGCAAAGGGTGCTGATCCACAAGCCATGATGAAAGAACTGCTGGGCCGCGAAGGCGGCTGTTGCAATGGTAAGGGTGGCTCCATGCATATCGCCGATTTTGGTGTGCGAATGCTGGGTGCGAATGGCGTGGTAGGTGCCAACATAACCATTGCAGCCGGGGCCGCGCATGGGATCAAGATATTGGGTGGAGACCAGATCGTTGTGTGTTTCTTTGGCGACGGCGCAGCTAATCGCGGTCCGTTTCTGGAAGGGATGAACTGGGCAGGCGTCTTTGACCTACCCATCCTCTTCGTGTGCGAAGACAACCAGTATTCGGCTTCGACGCTTACCTCGGAGATGACATCGGGCAACGTTGCGGACCGCGCCCGCGCGCTGGGACTGCGCACAACGGAAGCTGACGGTAATGACGTGACATCGTTGGCAGCGTCGGCAGACGAGATCACCAAGAGAATTCGTGAGACCGGTAAGCCTGAGTTTGTGCATGCAAAGACCTACCGCTTATCAGGACACACCTATTTCGACCCAGCCACCTATCGCCCCGAGGGCGAGGCCGAGCACATGCGCGAGATCAACTGCCCAATAATGCGGTTGCGCAATAATTTGTCCAGCACGGGGGTGGAAGAGGGCGAGATGGAAGCTATTCGAGAGGCGGCGAAAGATGAGATGCTTGCTGCCCTTGATGCGGCACGCAATGCTCCCTGGCCAGCTAATAACAGTGTTTTCGCCGATGTGCAGGATATCGGCTCTCCCGCAAAGGAGGCGTTCTGATGGCTGTTATGAGCTATGCAAATGCCGCAAAGCTTGCCATTGCTGAGGCAATGCGCGCCGATCCGACCGTTTGGTGTGTTGGTGAAGATTTGGGGCGCGGTGGCGTCTTTAAACAATATGTAGGTTTGGTCGAGGAGTTTGGTCCTGATCGGATCAGTGATGCGCCGATTTCGGAGGCAGCTATCATGGGTGCAGCCTTTGGTGCGGCAATGGCGGGCACGCGCCCCATCGTCGAAATGCGCTTTGCTGATTTTGCACTTTGCGCGACGGACGAGTTGGTCAACCAGATAGCCAAGGCACGGTTTATGTTTGGTGGACAGAGCCGCGCGCCGATGGTTATACGCAAGCCGATGGGAATGTGGCGCAGTTCTGCCGCGCAACATTCCCAGTCACTAGAGTCATGGTATGTTCATATCCCTGGCCTCGTAGTCTGTTGTCCTGCAACGCCGCAAGACAATTACGCGATGATGCGGGCCGCCATCGCCTGTGACGATCCCGTTGTTTATCTTGAGCATAAGGATATCTGGTTAATGGAAGGCGAGGTCGATACCTCTGCCTCAGGCTCATTCGGCAAGGCCAACATAAGACGGACGGGTGACGATGTGACGATTGTGTCGTGGTCCAACACCGCAAACCTTTGCGTCAAGGCTGCCGAAGCTCTGGCAAAGGACGGCATCGAGGCAGAGGTGATTGACCTAGTTAGCCTTTGGCCATGGGATAAGTCGGCAGTTCTTGGCAGTGTCGCGAAAACTGGACGCTTGGTGGTTGCACATGAGTCCGTTGCCGTCACTGGGTTTGGCGCCGAGGTAGTTGCGACGGTGGCGCAGCACTCAACTCTCAAGACGCCCCCCAAGCGGCTAGGAAGCCCGCGCGGTCTGATTGCTTATGCCCCAAACCTTGAAGATAAGATGCGCGTAACGGCCGAGATGATTGCAAATGCTGCAAAGAAGACGATGGAGATGGAAACCACATGAGCCAAACTAATGAAATGACCGGTGGCGAGGCGCTTGTACGCATGCTCATGGCACATGGGGCTGGGCCGATGTTCGGAATGGGCGGTTTCCAGCTTTTGCCGTTTTATGACGCCGCAAGAAGGCTCGGGCTAAACCATAATCTGATTAACGATGAACGCTGTGCGGTCTTTGCCGCCGATGCGTATGCCAAGGTGTCTGGCAGGGTCGGTCTAGTCGATGCCACGCTAGGCCCAGGGGCAACTAACCTTGTCACAGGGCTGGTTGAGGCTCTAAATGCGGGTTCGCCGCTTGTAGCCATTGTCGGTGATGCGCAGCGCGATCATGCCGGTAAGAATATGACTCAGGAAACCGACCAGGTTTCAATCCTGCGCCCCGCCTGCAAGGAATTAATGCGGATAGAGGCTATACAGCGTATTCCAGAAATTATCCGCCGGGCTTTTGCCGTGGCCACTTCGGGCCGTCCAGGTCCGGTGATCGTCGATGTGCCAGAGGATATCACGCATGGGCTTTGGGGCTTTGAAGAAGGTGATTTTGACGTTGATCCAATGCATGCATCTGCGCCTGCGCTTCGTTGTCGTCCAGACCGAGCGAGTCTTAAGCGGGCCACCGAGATGATAGCTAAGGCGGACCGCCCGATCCTGCTGTGTGGGGGTGGTATCCACATTAGCCAGGCTACCGAGGCGGCCACGCGATTTGCCGAAGCCAATGGCATACCAGCTGCCCATACCATGTCGGGCAAAGGAGCAATTGCCTGTACCTCGCCCCTGTCGGCTGGGCTATTTGGCCGCTATGATCGCATTGCCAACGATTTAATCGCGGCCAGCGACTGTATCATCGTGGTCGGATGCAAGCTGGGCGAGATTGCAACCAAACGCTTTACCATCCCCCAGAAAGGCCAGACCGTTATACACCTCGATAACGTGGCCGAAGAGATGGGCCGAACCTATGATCCGACCGTGAAATTGTGGGGCGATGCCCGCGAGGGGTTGAACGACCTCACTGAATGCCTGGCTGATATGGCAGACGAACAGCGCGCGCGCCGCGCCGGTTACTTGGCTGAGATCCCGAAAAAGATGCAGGTTTGGCATGACAAGGTTGCGGCAGAGCGACTTTATTCTGACGAAACGCCAGTCAACATGGCGCGACTGATTACCGAGTTAAACAACCACTTACCAGATGATGGACACTTGATCGCCGATGGTGGATTTGCTGCGCATTGGGGCGGGTTATTGTTCAATTCGAAAAAGGCGCGTCGCACCTTTGTTCCTGATCGCGGGTTTGCTTCGATTGGCTATGGGCTGCCTGGTGCAATGGGTGCTCAACTCGCAAGTCCAGAAGCGACAGTAGTGGGGCTGACTGGGGATGGCGGTTTCAACATGGTTCTAGGCGAATTGGAGACCGCGAGAAGGATGAGGCTAGGACTGACTGTGATTGTGGTGAACAACGCTGCTAGTGGTTACGTCAAGGCGCTTCAGCACCTAATGTATGGCGAAGGCAATTACCAAAGCTCAGATCTTGCAGAGACAAACTATGCCGCCCTAGCCGAGGCGATGGGCTGTCACGGAATTCGAGTGGACGAACCCGCTACGTTGGCGGATGCTCTAAAAGCAGCGTTCGCAGAAAAGGATAGACCAAGCGTTATCGACGTGATGGTCACTCGCGACCCGGCCAAGATGCTGCCGGCCGTGGATAACCGGACCGTTCAGGTCAAGAAAGGCGACCGCGTGGCCTGATGTATACACGCGGACAAACCATTGGGAGGAAATACAATATGAAAACCAAACTTGTAATGACCGTTTGTGCCACGGCCTTTTTGGCTGGTACAGCTAGTGCTGAAAATGTCGAAATGCAGGCGATTTTTCCGCAGACACTGCCACTTCTGGGCAAACCGGCGTGGGATATTTCGGAGAAGGTCGGCGCGCTGACCGGTGGTGAGCTGAACTTTGACGTTAAAAACCCCGGCGAGATTGTTGCCACGGGTGAGGTCTGGGATGCGGTCTCGACTGGTGCGGTGGAAAGCGCTTGGTATTCTATCGGATTTGCCGAAGGCGTGGTACCAGCGGCGCCGCTCTTTACTACATTCCCGTTCGGCCCTGACATTAAGGAATACGCTGCTTGGTGGTACTATGGAGGTGGCCAGGAACTTTGGGCCGAGATGACTGAGGCTAATTACAACATTAAGACCGTGCATTGCTCAGCGCTTGTGCCTGAGGCCTCGGGCTGGTTCCGCGAGGAAATTAAGTCCGTCGATGATTTGAAGGGCAAGAAGATGCGCTTCTTCGGTCTTGGCGCTTCCGTAATGGGCAAGCTGGGCGTCGAGGCGCAGTCAATGGGCCTAGCCGATACCATGGCAGCGCTCAATACTGGGGCGATTGACAGTGCCGAGCTTGGCTTTCCTTTCCTAGACAACCTTGTCGGCATGCATGAGCACGCGAAGCATTACTATTTCCCCGGTTGGCACCAGCAAACTAGCTTTCTAAGCCTTATTTTTAACCTTGATACCTGGAATGGATTCTCAAACCAGGAAAGAGCCATCATCGAAACTGCGTGTGAAGCACAGGTGCTGCGTACGATGGCCGAGGGCGAGGCAGTTCAATTGGAACCATTAGCCAAGATGCAAGCTGAGAACGGTGTGATCGTGCATGAGTGGCCGGCAGAGATCTTAGCTGCATATCAGTCCGCCTGGAACGAGGTTGTGGCTGAGAAATCCGCCGCCAATGCGGATTTTAAACGCTCTTGGGACAGCATTGCGGCCTTTCGGGCGAACTACAATGAGTGGAAGAACATCGGCTACTTGAAGTAAGCGTTGTTTTAATAAAAGTCCGCCGGCACGATTTTTAACGTGTCGCCGGGCTCGACAAGTTTGCCCGAGACTTTATCAGGGAGAACATATGCAGGCAGGATTGAAGTTTGCCGACGCTTTGACTTGGATATGCGATTGGGCCGCACGGCTTGCCGCACTTTTGCTGTTCATACTAGTAGGGATCATCATCTACGATGTGATTGGTCGCAAGTTTTTTGCTACCGGATCTTTCGTTTTACAGGAACTTGAATGGCACCTGCATGGGGTGATCGCCGTCTTTGCATTTGGTTATTCATATACCCGTAACGCACATGTCCGCATCGACGTTTTTGCGGATAGGATGAATGATCGGTTTAAGTTGTGGCTGGAATTCTGGGTGATCGTGTCGCTAGTTATCCCCTTCTTTGCGTTAATCGCATGGTACGGCTATGAGTTTGCCGAACGCGCATTTGTGCGCGGCGAGGGTGCTAATGGCGGGCGGGGATTGCCACATCGCTGGATTATCAAATCTGTAGTGCCTATTTCGGCTGTGCTGACTATCATGGGGTGTACAGCTGTGGCAATCCGGATCCTTGCGGTCCTAAAACGTCCTGATTTGATTTCGAATCCCTTTTTAAAGAGGGGCCTATGGAAACACTGATCGAATTCCTACCTGCGATCATGTTTCTGTCGTTGGTCACAGGGCTTTTCACTGCGTTGCCAGTGCCGATAGTGCTGTCAGCTATCACGCTGATTTTTGCAATCATTGCGCTGTGGCTGGGTGAGATGCGGTTTGTACACCTGTCCTTGATACCGACGCGCATTTATGGCGGAGTGATCGATAACGTAGTCCTTGTGGCAGCGCCGATGTTCATCTTCATGGGTGTTGTAATGGAAAAGACCCGCATCGCCGAGGATCTTCTTCTGACGCTTCAGAAACTGCTGGCAAGGGTGCCTGGTGGGCTTGCCCTGGCAGTGGTGCTTATGGGCACAATCCTGGCCGCTGCCACAGGCATTATTGGTGCGTCGGTGGTGATGCTGACCGTAATGGCGTTACCCACGATGATCCGAGCGGGCTATGCCAAGCCAATTGCCACCGGTACAGTGGCAAGTGCGGGTACCTTGGGTATTCTAATCCCTCCCTCGGTGATGCTTGTATTCATGTCGGACCTACTGTCTTTGAACCTTGCTAAGGTATTTGTTGCGGCTTTCCTTCCCGGATTGTTCCTAGCTGGGGTCTACCTCGTATATCTTGTAGCACGTTCAATCTTGCGACCTGGTGAGACGCCCTCCGCCGGGGCGCTGATGAAGGAAGATCGAGAGGGACTCTGGCGTGAGGCGATCGTCTCGGTGTCATTCCCTCTAATCCTGATAATCGCTGTTCTTGGCTCGATAATCGGTGGTTTGGCCAGTCCGACTGAGGCCTCGGGCGTGGGAGCCTTTGCCGCATTGATGCTGGGCCTGTTACGCGGGCGGATTAGTTTTAAGGTATTAGGCGAAGTAACGGACAGTTCGCTACGCACCATTGCGCTGCTCTTCTTCATCTTTGCCGCCGCGACGGCTTTTTCATATGTCTTCCGCAAAATCGGTGGTGACGATTTCATAATTGACCTTGCTCGAAGCCTAAACCTGGGCGATTGGGCACTTCTCTTTACCATGATGGCTATAGTATTTGTCATGGGCTTTTTCTTTGACTGGATCGAGATCACATTGATCTTGTTGCCGATCTTTGCGCCGATTGTCGGGTTGATGGATCTGGGTGACCATATCGCCAAGGTCGACCTTGTCTACTGGTTCACCATTCTTATTGCAGTGAACTTACAGACTTCGTTCCTGACCCCGCCCTTCGGTTTCGCGCTATTTTACATGAAGGGTGCTGCCGGGGATATGGTGTCGATGGGGGATATCTATCGCGGGATCATCCCATTCGTGATGTTGCAGGTGGCAGTGCTGTGTATCCTGATATGGCAGCCTGAGATCGCTATGTGGCTACCAAACAAGGTGTTGAGTAATTGACCCGGTTGTTAGCAAAACGAGCGGCGGTTATCGGCGCCGGATCAGTTGGCGAAGGCTGGGGTAATGGTAAAGCAACTGCCACACTATTCGCACGCGAAGGGGCAAAAGTGCTTTGTGTCGACCGCAGCCGTTCGGCTGCAGAAGCCACGGCAGCACTAATTCGTGCTGAAGGCGGCACAGCTGAGACTTTGCTGGCGGATGTGACCGATGCGAAGTCCGGGAGACAGGTGATGGAGCGGATGACGACACTCTGGGGTGGTATTGACATCTTAGATTATAACGTCGGCATCAGTCAGGAAGGTGGAGTTCTCGACACCACGGACGAGGACTGGCAGCGGGTGTTCGATATCAACCTGACTGGAGCGATGCGTATGACCCGCGATGTTTTGCCGGCGATGCGGGAACAGGGGAGCGGCGCAATCGTGTATGTGTCGTCGCTGGCGGCGGTCTATTCCGCGCCATATTCCTATGTCTCCTACGAGGTATCAAAAATGGCTCTGGTGCGGCTGGCAAAATCGGTGGCTCATGAAAACGCGCCGTTCCAAGTGCGTTGTAATGTGCTTCTGCCGGGCGTTATAGACACCCCGCATGTTGCAGCCTTTGTGGATGGCGATACCGATCCCGAGATATTGGCTGCACGCCGTGCGTCGATGGTGCCGATGGGGCGCCAGGGCACGGCATGGGATGTTGCGAATGCGGCACTGTTCCTTGCCTCTGATGACGCGTCCTACATCACAGGGGTTGACCTAAGGGTGGATGGCGGCTTGACAGCTTAAAGCGCCCGACCCGTTATCTAGATCCTTTCCAAAGCCCTCATCTAACCCAAGCCCTCCCACGGCCACAGAGCGACCCCGTGAGTCACCTAAGCCCCATCAGATACCCCCCCCAAACCCAGCCCCAAAGACACACAGGCTCTCAGTGACTCTCCCAGCGCCTCTCAGGCACTTTCTCGCATCACGTCTGACCGGACAACAGCAACAACAACAGTCGACCTTTAGTCCCCTTTTTGAAAACCATTGAATACCAAGACTACCGGGGGTCCACTTCGGCCAGCATGGGACCCAGTCTCAGGCCACCACAGAGGCCACCAAATCTAGCGTAGACATTGGGTTCGGTCAGCTGCTAACCTATTGATATCGTTAGAAGCATAGGTCTACTTGGGTCCTTAGGAAGGAACCAACGTCTCTCTGGGGGCACCATTGTTTTCAAAGGCTTAGATGAAAGACGCTGAGTCTTTTGTTTTTTTGGGGAAACATTGGGGAAACATTCTTTCCAAACACTGCAGAGTACGTGGTAGGGGGTCAAAAACTCGACCGCTTTATTTGCTAGTTATCCCGCTCTCACATTTTTTCTGAAAAAGGTTCGTTTTG